>Ga0105047_10018746_pt1 | contig 10706 bp, 8 predicted proteins | sample MAT04_FD_78384 | JGI IMG/M metagenome (GOLD analysis project Ga0105047, IMG submission 78384) | Freshwater microbial communities from Lake Fryxell liftoff mats and glacier meltwater in Antarctica - MAT-04 (megahit assembly) | ecosystem: Environmental > Aquatic > Freshwater > Ice > Liftoff...
AGCTGATCACCGGCCGTTACGATGAGTTCGCCAACATCCGTACCAAGGGCGGCCTGATGGGCTACCCGAACCCCAACGAAAGCCCCTACGACCTGTTCATGACCGGCCATGCCGGCAGCAGCGTCTCGACTGTCTCGGGCCTGAAGTCGGCCGACGACCTGCTGGGCGAGAAGGACCGCCATGCCGTGGCCGTGATCGGCGACGGGGCGTTCGTCTCGGGCATTGTCTTCGAGGCGCTGAACAACATCGGCGGCATGAACCAGGACGTGCTGGTCATCCTCAACGACAACAAGATGTCGATCTGCCCGCGCACCGGCGGCCTGGCGAACTACCTCGACCAGTGCCGGATGACGTCGTTGTATCAGGGGTCGAAGAAGAGCATCAACTACATCCTGTCGAAGATCCCGGTGATCGGTGACCTTGCCCAGTCCGCTCTCGAACAGGTTCGCGACGGGTTGAAGGCCTGCTTCAAGGACGGCATGCTGTTCGAAGAGATGGGCTTCCGCTACTTCGGCCCGATCGACGGCCACGACCTGCCGACCCTGCACCGGATTCTGCGCGACTTGAAGGGCCAGAAGGGCCCGATCCTGCTGCATGTGTTCACCGAAAAGGGCCACGGCGTGCCGCAGGCCAGTGCCGACCCGGTGGTCTACCACACACCGCCGGTGTTCATGAAGGTCGGCCCCGAACGAACGAGCATCGAACTGAAGCGCGGCGGCTCGAAGGCGTACACCGACGCGTTCAGCGCTGCGATTCAGGCCGAGATGATGTCCAATGAAAAGGTCACGGTGCTGACGGCGGCCATGTGCCAGGGGAACAAGTTGGAAGCGACGCGCGAGGCGTTCCCGAAGCGGTTCTTCGATGTCGGCATCTGCGAATCGCACGCGGTCGCCTTCGCGGCAGGACAGGCGAAAGCCGGAATGCGGCCGATCGTCGACATCTACTCGACGTTCTTGCAGCGCTCGTTCGACCAGATCTTCCAGGAAGTCGCGCTGCAGAATCTGCCGGTCGTTTTCACGCTCGACCGGGCCGGCCTGACCGGGCCGGACGGCCCGACGCATCATGGCGTATTCGACATTCCGTACATGCGGCTGTTCCCGAACATCACCGTGATGGCCCCGGGCGACGAGAAAGATGTGGCCGCGATGCTGCACTTCGCGCTCGAACAGGATGGCCCGGTATCGATCCGCTACCCGAAAGCGGCGCTCGAAACAGTCGATCGCGATTTCAGCGAGATTGAAATGGGCCGGGCGGAAGTGATCGACTGGGGCGAAGACGGGGCGTTCGTCGTCTTCGGCACGATGCTGCCCGCGGCGATGGAAGCGGCCCGGCTGTTGCGCGAAGAAGGATTGAACGTCGGCGTCATCAACGCCCGCTTCTGCAAGCCGCTCGACAAGGAAACGATCCTGCGGGCGGTCGAGCAACTGCCGTTCGTCATCACGGTTGAAGAAGGCACGATCGAAGGCGGCTTCGGCAGCGCGGTCCTGGAGGCGGCTAACGCCGCCGGCCTGAGCGGCCAGAACATCACGCGTGTCGGCATCCCCGACCGCTTCATCGAACATGCCGAGCGGAACGAACTGCTGGCCGACCTGGGCCTCGACGCCCGCGGCCTGATGCGCACAGCCCTGCAGCAGGCCAGCCGTGACGCGGCCCTTGTGTACAACGCGGATTGAAGCGACGAGCCGCGATCTTCAGGGAGCGTTCCGCTCGCTGAAGATCGCGGCTCGCAATCAACGTTCGTCGCGCTTCTGGCCTTTGATCCACCTCGTTCTGTATGCTGAACATGTGGCGCCTTCCGACCCATCTGTGAATTGGCATCCATGACGACTTCTTTCTTCAGCTTCCTGCTCGATGGCCTTCTGCTGGCACTCATCCAGGGAGTCGCGGCGATCCCGTGGATCTGGGGCCTCGACCCGCGCGCGTTCCGCAAGCTGGTCCGGCAACCGCAGGCCATTCCGGGCTTCATCGGCATCATCGTGATCGGCGGGTTCGGCATCGGTTGGCTGATGTCCGTGCAGCGCGTTGAAGTAAAACTCTCCCAAAACGGCTACTACTATGGCGCGATTCTGCACGTGCAACTGGCGCTCGATTTCCTGGTGCTGTTGCCGCAACTGGTGCTGCTCTTCTGGCCGAAGGGCGGGGCGGTGCTGATGTCGACATTCCGCGAAGCCTGGCGGCAGCCGATGTTCTGGCTGATCTCCGTCATCGCCTCCGGATTGATCGCGTTCTCGATGGTCGTACCGTACTTCACGTTCGGCGAAGACTACAAGATGATGAAGCAGCTGGGCTTCGACATCATCATGCTGTCATCACTGATGTTTGCTTTGCTGTCCGCCAGCTTTTCGATCAACGATGAAATCGAAGGCCGCACGGCCATTACGGTTATCAGTAAGCCGATCAACCGCCGGCAGTTTCTGATCGGCAAGTATGCGGGCACGCTGCTGGCCGCGTGGGCCATGATGCTGCTGCTCGGCTGGGTGTTCACCTGGGCACTGCACATCAAGCCGCATTTCGACATGATGGACGATGTCAACGACACCATGCCGGTCGAGGTCATCAGCAAGCTGACGGACAATCTTCAGCCGCAGAAGATCTTGCGTACCACTGAAGCGGCGGCCATGGCCTCCGGTGCGATCCGCTGGTTTGGCGAGACGATCGCGATACAAATGGGCCTGCTGCTGGCGTTCGGACAGGTGATGGTTCTCCTGTCGATCTGCGTCGCGTTGGCGACCCGGCTGCAGTACGTGGTCAATCTCACGATCTGTGCCTTCATCTTCCTGATCGGTCACCTGGCCCCGGTACTGGTGATGGCAACGCAGCAACTGGCCCAGCAGTCGGACGCGCTGAAACTGGTTCACTTCATCGCCCAGTTGATCAACACGGTCTTTCCGGGGCTTGAGTACTTCGACATGGGCCCCGCCGTCATTCGCGATGTGCCATTGGCATGGAGCGACTTCGCCGGCTATGTACTGACCGTACTCGGCTACGCGGTCATCTATACGGCCATTGGGATGATCATCGGGCTGTTGCTCTTCGAAGATCGCGATCTGGCGTAAAAACCGCTGATGCGGGCGGGCCTTGCATTTGGTAAACTGCGAAGAGAACGGATTCTGACGAGGAGTGGTCAGCGAGGATCGCTCCGTCATGGTCGCTGCTCGTTGACAAACACGCAGCAGCCATCAGCGCCGACCGGCATGAGGTGGTTGTGGAGCGCACGGCATTTTCCCGGGCGAAAGCCTATCTCGACCATGCATCCCGCTCAAAGTGGCTGGCCCTCTCGGCCGGGACCGCAGCGGGTCTGTGCTATGTCGCCCTCGCCCTCATCTTCGCGCTTTTTGTCGATCTTCTCGACACCCGTGGCCGCATTCCCAACTTCGCGCAACTCGGCCTGTCCGAACAGGATCGCTTTCAGGAAATCTGGAAAGAACTTCCTGAACAATCGCGGTTGGATGCCCTCGCGCAGGTCGGCCTCGTGCCACTCGACCCGGCCAGCGCCGAACCGGTGACGGCCGAGCATCGCCGCCGCTCGGAGATGCGGAAGTCGCTCGCAGCGACGGAGAACCTGCCGCCCGTGCCCGGGCGCATGAACCCCGATGACTTGCGGAAATGGGCCGGCACCCGAACCGACGATGCACCTTATGTGGCCGCCATGCGCGAGAACGAACTGCGCTGGCGTGCTTACTTGTGGCTGTACCTGCGCGACCATGTCTCGCGGGATGCGGCCGACACCGTTCAGGGTTTCGTCGGCCCGGGTGAGCCGTTGCCCCTGCCGGGGCTGGGCGAGGAGAACCGTTCGCCCCATGGCGTGCTGGCGCTCGTGGTGCGGCTTCGCAGCACATTCGGCGGCAGGCTGGTCGACGAGATGGCGACGCTGAACCCGTGGATGTGGCACGGCACCGGTGGTCGCGACCCCAATCGGCAGTATCTGCTGGGGTTGCTGCTCCTGGCGGTAGTGGCTGTTTTCATCGCCATCGGCTGCACCATACTGATGAACTGGAAGGCGGGCCGGGCAACGCTGGAAGCGATCCTGCGACTGCGGCGGGCGCTGTACCAACACTCGTCCCGACAAAGTGACCTGGCCGTCCGCTCGAACGGCACACCCGAGGCCGCGGGGCTGTTCACCAAACAGGTCGAAGTTGTCCACGATTCGCTGTATTCCTGGCTGACGTCAATCTCCCGTTATCCTGCACAGATCGTGCTATTGCTCGGCCTGGCGATGGTCGTGCAACCGCTGCTGACGCTGGCCGTCGTGCTCTGCGCAGTGCTGATCTGGTTGGTCGGTGAGCAACTGGCAATCGCGCTGCGTGCTCCCGGTCGACAGTCGCTGCGGTTCGCGGCAAGTCGTCTGGCGTTGATGGTCGAAAGCATCAAGCAGATGCGGCTGGTCAAGTCGTGTTCGATGGAACTGTTCAACCAGAACCGCGTCGAGCGCCAACTTTCAGAGTACACGCGGGCCTACTGGTCGAAGTACCGCGGCGAGGCGCTGGCCAGGCCGCTGGTGCTGCTGCTGTTGCTGCTGTCGGTCATCACGCTGCTGTATGTGGCCGGGCGCATCGTGCTGGTGGACGGGTTGAGCCTGTCGGGCCTGAGCATCTTCGTCGTCGCCGTGGTCGGCATCTATCCTCCCTTGCGCGGTTGGCAAAGCCTGAGCCGGCATGTCCGCCGCGGCAACGATGCGGCCGCCGCAGTCTTCGCTTACCTCGATCGCAAGACCGATCAGCAGGCACTGGCGGACGGCGAGTTCCTGCAACCGATGACGCGGACCCTGGAGTTCAAAGGGGTCTCGCTGCGGCAACCGGGCGACACGCGGATGATCCTTACCAACGTGAACCTGGGTGTGAAGGTCGGCCATCGCATCAGCATCATGGGCGCGGACGAAGAAGCACGGAAGGCGCTCTTGTACCTGATCCCGCGCTTCTTCGAGCCTACGGATGGGGAGGTCCGCATCGACGGGCGTAACCTCGGCTACGTCTCGCTCGACTCGCTGCGCTCGCAGATCGGCATGGTGATGCAGGGCAGCCTGGTGTTCAATGACACGGTTGCCAACAACATCGGCTGTGGTGACCCCGCCATCACGCTGCCGCGCATCATCGAGGCCGCGAAGCTCGCACACGCGCACCAGTTCATCCAGAACCTGCCGTATGGATACGAAACACCGATCGGCGACCTGGGCAAGTCACTGCGGATCGGGGAACAGTTCCGTATTGCGCTGGCGCGGGCAATCGTCCGCGACCCGGCAATCTACATTATCGAAGAACCTGACGCCCCGCTCGATGACGATACCAAAGCGCTGATCGACGACACGCTGGGCCGGGTGCTGCCGGGCAAGACGGCGTTCTTCCTGCCGCACCGGATCTCGACACTGAAGCATTCGGACCGGATTGTGCTGTTGCACAACGGCAGCATCGAAGCAATCGGCGGCCATCGCGAACTGGTTCACGAGAGCAGCCTTTACAAGCACCTGTATTATCTTCAGTTCAACGCATTTGCCGAAACCTGATTCATGGGAGAGTGATGAGTTCACACGCACACGACCTGGAAATGGCCTTGGCCGCGGCGCGCAAGGCGGCCGACCTGATCCGCTGCGACTACGAGTCGTTCGTGGCGATCCCCGATGCGGCGGTCAACATTTGCACTGAGACCGACCGCGCCGCGCAGGAGGTGATCCTGAAGCACCTGCACGAAGCGTTGCCGGATGACTCGCTGTGTGCCGAAGAGGCAACGCCGACCGTCGACATGGCACCGAAGGGGGCCCGTCGGCTGTGGGTGGTCGACCCGATCGACGGCACGCGCGGTTTCGCCATGAAGAACGGCGAATTCTCTGTCATGATCGGCCTGATCGTCGATGGCGAACTGGCCGTCGGCGTAGTCGATGAGCCGATCCAGAAGCGAGTGACGTATGCCGTGAAAGGGCAAGGCTGCAAAGTAACCGTTGACGGCTCGGCTCCGCGTGATTGCCGCGTGTCGTCCGTGGCGACCCTGAAGGAAGCGGCCTTGATTCAGAGTCATTCCAAGAAGCCGGGGGCCGTTTCCGACACGGTGAAGGCTCTCGCCCCGGGCCGGGTGATTGAAGTCTTCTCCGCCGGTGTGAAGCTGGCAATGGTCGCCCGCGGCGAGGGAGAGTTGTACCTGAATACCTACTCGAAGTTCCACGACTGGGACATCTGCGCCGGCCATTTGCTCGTGACCGAAGCCGGCGGCGACGTCACCATGCTGCACGGCGAATCAATCCGTTACGGCCAACCCGACTATGCCCAACACGGGGGCCTGCTGGCAACCAACGGCCGGGTGCATGCGGAAGCTGTGGCGGTGCTGAAGTCAATCGCGGTGGGATGATCCTGTTCGTCGAAAATGCGGCTTGCGTGTTCGGATCAACGAACACGCAAGCCGCATTTTCCACAATGGTGCATTGATTTACGGCTTCTCAAATCCCGTCGGCACTCCGGGGGTGCGGTTGTTGATCTGCGCCAGGCGGGCCTGGGCACTGGCGGCAGCGGCACTTGAAGGGTGGGTCTTCAACACTTTTTCCAGGCATGCGGTCGCTTGTTCGCGGTCGCCCTTCTTCATCCATGACTCGGCCAGGTCGACGTACATCTTCGCAAGCCGATCGTTCATCGCATCGCAGACGCGGGTCATGCGCTGCGGATTGCCGCGAATCTCGGTTTCGATGAGGGTGGCCTCGCGGCCTTCGGGCAGGTCCTTGTACGCTGCCGAAAGGATCTCGCACTGGTCAAGGCAACTCAGGAATCGCTCCGCCTTGAGGTCTTCGCGGGCCAGTAGCAGCATTTCCTGCGCACGGCGGGCACGATGACGAGTGCGCACGTCCGGCTTGTCGGCCAGCGTGGCCAGCAGGCGACTGCCGTCGTTGGCGGCCTGCGTGCCGGCGTACTGGCGAACCACTTCGGTCACCAGGTCAAGCGCTTCGAGCGGCTGGCCCTTCTCGTCCATCTGCTTGGCGCGTTCGAGCCGGCCGGCGGCCTGCATCTCGATTTCCTGCAGGGTTTCGCGGGCCTTCGTCTGCACAGGGCGGTCCTTGCCGTCCTCCGCGATGTTCTTCAACAGCGACACGGCCCGGGCATAGTCACCCGCGCCCGTTGACTTCAGTGCTTCGTTGAAGTCGCGCGCCATCCAGTCGGGTGTCTGCACCGCGCTGGCACGTGAAAGGTGATCGGTGAGTCGGGCAACTTCCATGAAGCCTTCAACCCAGCCGAGGATCTTGCCGTCGTTGCCGGCGAGGATGAACGTCGGGTACGCCTGGATTCGCAGCGTCTGCGTCAGGCGCGGCTCGCGGTTGGCGTCGACCTTCAGCGGGATGAAGCGCTCGTTGAGCAGCTTGATGATGACGGGATCGCGGAAGGTGGTCTGGTGCATGCGGCGACAGTGGACACAGTCTTCCGTCCCGAAATCGAGGAAGATCGGCCGACCTTTCTCGGCCGCTTCCTTGCGGGCGCTGTCGTAGTCGGCACGCCATTCGACCTTGTCGGACGCAATCGCCGCGCCGGTCAACAGGGTGAGCGCGACAAATGACGCGATGCCCCGTTGGGCGTTCATGCGGTGGATCAGTGTGAGCATCGGCATTCCTCATCAGAAAACAAGTATCTCAGGCCCGGGGATGGGCCTTGTGGTAACTATCCTGCAATCGCTGCGTCGACACATGCGTGTAGATCTGTGTCGTCGCCAGGTTCTTATGGCCCAGCAGTTCCTGCACGCCGCGGATGTTCGCCCCCGCATCGAGCAGATGCGTCGCGAACGTGTGCCGCAGGGTATGCGGGGTCGAACGCGGGTCAAGCCCCGCCTGGGTCAAATACTTCTCGAGCACACGGCCAATGCTGCGAACGGTAAGCGGGCCGCCATTCTTGTTCAGGAACACGGCCGTCGTATGCTTGCCGAGCGCGGTCAGGAACGCCTGGCGGTGCTCCAGCCAGATGTTCAGCGCACTCTTCGCCGCATCGCCTAACAGCGCCAGCCGTTCGCGTCGGCCTTTGCCTCGCACCGTAGCGATGCCCTCATCCAAATCGATGTCGTTGACCTGCAGGCCGCACAACTCGCCGACACGAAGTCCGGCCGAGTACAGCGTTTCCAGGATCGCCTTGTCGCGGCAACCGAGGGCATGGTCGCCCGCGTCGAGCGCGAGCAGCTTGCCGATGTCCGCTTCCGTGAGGAAGTGCGGCAACTTCTTGTCCTGCTTCGGGCCGCGCAGTCCTTCGGCGGGGTTCGCGGAGATCACACCTTGCCGGCAGAGGAACCGCAGCCATGATCGCCCCGAGGCAATCCGCCGGGCGATGGTCGTTTTCGAGTAGCCTTCGTCATGCAGCCAGGCGACATACGCGCGAAGCAACCGGGTGGTGACTCGGTCGGGACCCGCTTCAGCACCAATCCGCTCGCTCAGGAACCCGATCAGTCGCGTCAGGTCCTCGCGGTACGATTTGACCGTGTAGGCTGAGGCATTCTTTTCAATGCTCAGGTACCGAAGATAGTCCGCCATCGCCCGCTGCATGACACCGTCCCGGTTGATCGATCAGCCCTGTTTGCCGCTCTCGGCCGTATAGGCCGCCTGTTGCCGCGCCCGCTCTGTCAGTACGGCCGCATCGAACCAGGTCAGGCTCAGCCCCGGATGCGCGGCCTGGTCGCGAATCACGTCGAGCAGCCGTTCCCGGCTCACGTCGTCGTAAAGGAAGACGTAGCGCTCGCCGCCCTTCACCAATGCCAGAACACTCAATTCGTGTTGCACGACAGCCTCGCGGTTACAAGCGCACGGGAACGGGCAATGTTCCGGCAATCCGCGCGATGCGAGGCGCTGGATTGCTTATCGACCTTTTTCGGCCGTATTTCGCATGCTTCTTGTGTTAAATCGCGGTGACAGGGTGAACTGGCGAAGATGGGCAGGGGAAGATTCGGCAAGATCGGCAGAATTGGTACACAAAGGATGCAACGGCTGTTCTTGACAGGCTCGCCGCTACACGGCATACCACCCGGCAGGGGGAATACACGATGCGGATGAGCCAACTGCCATTGCTTGGGCTGTTGTTGTTGCCGGTCGGCTGCATGACGGTGCCGCCGGGCGACAATCCGATGACCGTGCGCGCATCGTCGGGCACGGTCGAGAATCCGGTGTTGATCTCACCGGGTACGCCGACGCCCAGCGCGTATGCGGCCGTCTTTGAACGGACGCTGGATGTCGTCGAAGACCATTTCGAGATCGCTTACTCGAATCGCTACGACGGCCGCATCATTTGTGCGCCCAAGATTGCCCCCGGCTACTTCCGCTTCTGGGAGTACGGCACGCCGGACGGCTACGAACGCCTGCTGGCGACGATGCAGACGATGCGTTACCGTTGCTTCATTCAGATCAAGTCGGCAGAACAGGGCGGCTATCTCGTTCAGGTGACTGTGTATAAGGAACTGAAGGACGAAGGCCGGCCGACAGTCGCACCGAGTGGTTCCATCTTCCGCGATGCGGCCACGGTGGATCGGCAGTTTGAAGTGGTCGATCCGGAAGTCGTGGCCGAGACCGGCTGGATCCCGAAGGGACGCGAACACTCGATCGAGGACGAGATTCTGCGGGAGATCAGGCGATGCGGGTTTGAGTAGTAACGAATAGGGGGCCTATGCCCCCCGCTCGCCCTGCCGGTGATGAGAATCTTCCTGGCGGAAACGATTGTTCAGTACGGTCGACACTTTCAGCGCCAGCAATTCCGCGACGACGACACCGACATAGAACTGGCCAATCACCGCCTCGATGCAGGCGACGCTGCGGGCGGTCCCGTGCCGGGGAACGATGTCCCCGTAGCCGACGGTCGTCAGCGTGACGAGGCTGAAGTACGACAGGAGGGCATGCCTGCGGCGCTCGCCATCGGGGAGGCCGCCAACGTAGTCTTCCAGATTGAAACTGCCGGGGCGGTACATTTCGATCAGGCAGTACAAGTGCCCGAAGGTCAGCCCCAGAAGCAGGTAGCCGCAGAACGCGCCGTTGATGCTGTCGGTCGAGATACCCGGATTGCGGAAGATCGAACGCAGCAGCACCACGACGGCATAGCCCAGGAAACCCGCGGGAAGCAGATGAAAGATCAAGCTGCCGAGACTGGGCGGCAGCGTCGGGAACAGCGTGAAGGTGAACGTGCTGATCATTGTCGGCACACCGAGAATCAGGGCAATCAGGCGTGACTTGGGGCGGTGAAACAGAATCAGGATCAGCCCGCCGAAGACACACGCGAGCATCAGCGTGTACATTAACTCGAAGATCCGCTCATGATCGATCAGCGGATTGAGAATGAGCAGCGCGATGATCGAGATCAACAGCCACGTGTACTTCCAGTGCCTGGTCATGGCGAACAATCCCCCACGGCGAGACGAAATGCCACGCCCCGGGGGATAGCCGATCGACCGGCAAATGCAAGACGAACCAACCTGCCCGGCTTCGGCAAGTCACCTACTTTGAATTGATCAGACCGGGTGGGACGGGGTAGGCAGCCTTTTCCGGAGGGGCGACACCGGCCGATGCCGACAGCACCGCCGCGATCGACTGCGGGGTTACGGCATCGGGACGGATGCCGGGCGTAATGTTCTTGCCGTAGAACAGCAGCGGTACATGCGTGTCGTAGCGGTGCGGGCTGCCGTGATTCGTGCCAACGGACATGCTGTCGAGCAGCGTAAACGGCTCGGCCACGAAGGCGACATCGCCGCTGCGTTCGGGATGGAATGACCGC
>Ga0105047_10018748_pt1 | contig 10706 bp, 7 predicted proteins | sample MAT04_FD_78384 | JGI IMG/M metagenome (GOLD analysis project Ga0105047, IMG submission 78384) | Freshwater microbial communities from Lake Fryxell liftoff mats and glacier meltwater in Antarctica - MAT-04 (megahit assembly) | ecosystem: Environmental > Aquatic > Freshwater > Ice > Liftoff...
GCCCAGCGCGTCATGCAGACCGCCCAGCGGCTGTACGAGAACGGCTACATCACCTACATGCGCACCGACAGCAGCAACCTGTCGGAGACCGCCGTCAACGCCGCCCGCCAGCAGGCCCGTGAGCTCTACGGCCCCGAGTACGTCCCGGACGCGCCGCGCCGCTACGCCGGCAAGGTCAAGAACGCGCAGGAGGCGCACGAGGCGATCCGTCCCTCCGGTGACGTGTTCCGCACCCCCGGCGAGCTGGCCCGCGAGCTGTCCGGCGACGAGCTGCGCCTGTACGAGCTGATCTGGCAGCGCACCGTCGCCTCCCAGATGGCCGACGCCCGCGGCGTCACCGCCAGCATCAAGCTGGGGGCGACTGCCCCTGCTGCCGCGCCCGACGCCGTCGACGCGGTGGCGGCCCCCGGCCAGGACGCGGAGTTCAGCGCCTCGGGTCGGGTCATCACGTTCCCCGGTTTCCTGCGGGCGTACGTCGAGAGCACCGACGACGACGACTCGGAGAAGGACGACGCCGAGCGCCGGCTGCCGCGGGTCGCCCCTGGTGACCCGCTGACCGTCGAGGCGCTCGACCCCTCCGGCCACACGACCAGCCCGCCGTCCCGCTACACCGAGGCCTCCCTGGTCAAGCGCCTCGAGGAGCTCGGCATCGGCCGGCCGTCGACCTACGCCTCGATCATCACGACGATCCAGGACCGCGGCTACGTCTGGAAGAAGGGCTCGGCCCTCGTCCCGACCTGGCTCGCCTTCGCCGTGATCGGTCTGCTGCAGCAGCACTTCACCCGACTGGTCGACTACGGGTTCACGGCCTCCATGGAGGACGACCTCGACACCATCGCCGGTGGCGAGGGCAACAGCGTCGAGTGGCTGACCCGCTTCTACTTCGGCTCGGACGCGGGCAAGGACGGCGGACTCGCCCGCCAGGGCGGTCTGAAGTCGCTGGTCAACGATCGCCTGGACGAGATCGACGCCCGCGAGATCAACTCGATCGTCATCGGCCGCGTCCCCGAGGGTGCGGACAACGCCGGCGAGGAGGTCGTCGTCCGCGTCGGCCGCTACGGCCCTTACGTCCAGGTCGGCGAGCAGAAGGCCTCGCTGCCCGAGGACCTCCCGCCCGACGAGCTGACGGTCGAGCGGGCCATCGAGCTCGCCGCCGCCCCGTCCGGCGACCGGGTGCTCGGCACCGACCCGATCACCGGCTACGACGTGGTCGCCAGGGCCGGTCGCTACGGGCCGTACGTCTCGCTGACGCTGCCTGAGGGGAGCAAGGACAAGCCGCCAACGGCGTCGCTGTTCGCGTCGATGGATCTCGAGACGCTCACCCTCGAGCAGGCCCTGAAGCTGCTGACCCTGCCCCGCGTGCTGGGGGCGGCGGACGACGAGGAGATCACCGCGCAGAACGGCCGCTACGGGCCCTACGTCAGCAAGGGCAAGGAGAGCCGGTCGCTCGAGAGCGAGGAGCAGCTGTTCGAGATCACCCTCGAGCAGGCGCTGGCGCTGCTGGCCCAGCCCAAGCAGTACGGCCGCAAGGCCGCGGCGCCCAAGCCCCCGCTCAAGGAGCTCGGCGTCGACCCGGTCAGCGGCGAGAAGATGATCGTCAAGGAGGGTCGCTTCGGCCCGTACGTCACCGACGGCACGACGAACGCCTCGCTGCGCAAGGGCGACACCCCCGAGGACCTGACCGACGAGCGCGCCAGCGACCTGCTCGCCGAGCGCCGGGCCCGTGGGCCGGCGCCGAAGAAGACCGCCAAGAAGGCCGCGCCGCGCAAGGCACCAGCCAAGAAGGCAGTGGTCAAGAAGGCACCTGCCAAGAAGGCGGCAGTCAAGCAGGCCCCGGCCACCAAGGCTGCCGGCACCGACTGACCTGCGGGGTGACTCCCGCTCGGCGCCGTAGTCTCTCAGGGTGAGCGCCCTCGGTCCCCGCACGCCCGGCTCGAGCGCTGGCGGGCCACGACCCGCTGGGGCTCCTGCAGCGGCGCCGGTGACCGGGCGCGGCCCGCGGGCCGCGCTGCGCAACGACCGGTTCCGCCGCCTCTACTCCGCCCTCGTGCTGTCGAGCTTTGGCGACTGGCTGGGGTTCCTGGCCACCACGGCGCTCGCGGCGCAGCTGGTCGACTCGTTCCAGGGCAAGGCGTACGCGACCGGCGGAGTGCTGGTCTTCCGGTTGCTGCCGGCGGTGCTGTTCGGTCCGCTCGCCGGGGCGTTCGCCGACCGCTGGGACCGGCGCACCACCATGGTCGTCTGCGACCTGATCCGCTTCCTGCTGTTCCTGTCGATCCCGATCGTCGGGGCGGTCGCCGAGGCGGACCGGGCGCTCATCTGGCTGCTGGTGGCGTCCTTCCTCATCGAGACGGCCAGCCTGTTCTGGATCCCCGCCAAGGAGGCGTCGGTCCCGAACCTCGTCCCGCGCGAGCAGCTCGAGGGCGCCAACCAGCTCACGCTGATCGCGACCTACGGCTCCGCGCCAGTGGCCGCCGCCGTGTTCGGCCTCCTGAGCCTGGTCTCGCGGGCGCTGGGCTCGGGCTTCGAGTACTTCCGGACCGGCCCGGTGGACCTGGCGCTCTACGTCAACGCCGCGACGTTCCTGTTCGCTGCGGCCACCGTCTACCGCCTCAAGGACCTGCCGAGCCCGTCCCAGCACCGGCCGCCCGACGTCGTCCCGCCGACCGTCCTCGGGAGCCTGCGCGAGGGCCTGACGTTCATGGGCCGGACGCCGCTGGCCCGTGGCCTGCTCGTCGGGATGCTCGGTGCCCTGGCCGCCGGCGGCGCGATCATCGCCCTGGGACGGCTGTACGCCGAGTCGGTGCTCGCCGCCGGCGACGCGGCGTACGCCCTGCTGTTCGGCGCGATCTTCGCCGGTATTGCGCTGGGTGTCGCGCTCGGGCCCAAGGCGCTCGGCGACGTGTCGCGCAAGCGCGTGTTCGGGCCGTCCATCGTCGGCGCCGGGATGTCGTTGATCTGCATGTCGCTGATCCCCAACCTGTTCCTGGCGACCGTCGCCACCCTGCTGGTCGGCACGTTCGCGGGCGTGGCGTACGTCGTCGGCATCACCCTGCTCGGCCTCGAGGTCAGCGACGAGCTGCGCGGCCGGACGTTCGGCCTGGTCCAGTCGCTGATGCGCATCGACCTGCTGCTGGTCACCGCAACCACGCCGTTCCTCGCCGGCACCATCGGGGTCCGGGCGATCGACCTGCCCGGCGGGGGAGACGCGGCGATCAGCGTGAACGGCGTGTCCGTGGTGCTGCTCGCCGGTGGGCTGCTGGCGGTGACGGTCGGCGTCGTGAGCTTCCGCCAGATGGACGACCGACCTGGTGTCCCGCTGCGCAGCGACCTGATGCGGCGGGTGCGTCGGACGCCGCCGGCGCCGACCCACGCCGGCACGTTCCTTGCTTTCGAGGGTGGCGAGGGCGCGGGCAAGTCCACCCAGATCCGTCTGCTGCAGGAGTGGCTCGCCGCGCGGGGCCACGAGGTATGCACCACCCGTGAGCCCGGGTCCGACACCACCGTCGGGGCTACGGTGCGCGCGCTGCTGCTCGACCCGACGAGCCAGCTGTCGCCGCGCACGGAGGCGATGCTCTACGCCGCCGACCGCGCCCAGCACGTCGCCGAGGTGGTACGACCGGCGCTGCTGCGCGGCGCTGTCGTGGTGACCGACCGCTACGTCGACAGCTCGCTGGCCTACCAGGGCGCGGGGCGCGCCCTGGACGTCGACGAGGTGGCCAAGCTGTCCGCCTGGGCCACCAGCGACCTGCGGCCGGACCTCGTCGTGCTGCTCGACATCGACCCGGCGGTCGGGCTGCGACGCGCCGGTGACGCGCCGGACCGCATCGAGGCCGAGTCGGTCGAGTTCCACCAGCGGGTCCGGCAGGGCTTCCTGGACCTGGCCGGCAAGGACCACGACCGCTACCTCGTCATCGCAGCGGACCAGCCCGTCGAGGTCGTCCAGGAGGCCGTGCGTCGACGCGTGACCGAGCTGGTGCCCGCACCTGACCCGCCGACATCGTCGTCAGCCGTCACGGGTGCCTCTGCGGCGGGTCTGTCGTGAGCGTCTTCGACGACCTGGTCGGACAGGAGCGCGTGGTCACCCAGCTGCAGGCGACTGCCGACGCCGCGGCGCGCGTGGTCGCCGGGGAGCCCGAGGGCGGCGGCGGCATGACCCACGCCTGGTTGTTCACCGGTCCTCCCGGCTCGGGCAGGTCGGTCGCTGCGCGCGCCTTTGCCGCCGCCCTGCAGTGCGACCGGGGGACGGGCTGCGGCCATTGCGAGCCCTGCACCCAGGCGCTGTCCGGTGCCCACCCCGATGTCGCCGTGATCGTTCCCGAGGGGCTGTCGCTCGGGGTGAAGGAGGCGCGGGAGATCATCACCCGCTCGTCGCGGGCGCCGACCCGCGGGCGGTGGCAGGTCACCCTCATCGAGGACGCTGACCGGCTGACCGAGGATGGCACCAACGCCTTGCTGAAGGCGCTCGAGGAGCCCCCACCGCGCAGCGTCCTGCTGCTGTCGGCGCCGAGCACCGAGGACCTGCTCCCGACCGTGCGTTCCCGCTGTCGCCTGGCGCCGTTGGGGACCCCTCCGGCCGAGGCGGTGGCCGGCGTGCTGGTGCGGCGTGACGGTGTCGACCCCGCCATGGCGGCGTTCGCCGCCCGCGCCGCTCAGGGGCACATCGGCCGGGCCAAGCGCCTGGCGACGGACGAGAACGCCCGGCAGGAGCGGCACGAGGTGCTGATGCTGCCCCGGTCGCTCCAGGGCGTCGGCTCGGCCCTGATGGCCGCGAAGGGCCTGTTCGAGGCGGCACAGGAGGAGTCCGGGAAGCTCACCAAGGACCGCGACGCGCTGGAGAAGGAATCGCTGTCGACCGCGCTCGGTGCCGGCGCCACCGGTAAGGGCGTCACGGGGGCGGCCCGACGCTCCGCGGGAGCGCTCAAGGAGCTCGAGAAGCGGCAGAAGTCCCGTGGCACGCGGACCCAGCGCGATGCGCTCGACCGGGCCCTGGTCGACCTCGCCGCGTTCTATCGCGACGTGCTCACCCTCCAGCTCGCGACGGGTGCGGCGCTGGTGCACGGCGATCTGTCCGAGCAGGCCACCACCATTGCCAGGGCAACCACGCCGGAGTCCACCCTGCGTCGGGTCGACGCCGTACTCGCCTGCCGCGAGGCGCTCGACGCCAACGTCAACCCGCTGCTGGCCGTCGAGGCGATGGCCCTCGCCCTGCGGACGGGCTGACCGTGGGGATGCTGTGCGCGGTCTCGTTCTCCAGGCACGGCCGGCTGCACTACCTCGACCCGGGCCCGCACAGCCCCGCCATCGGGGACAAGGTCCTGGTCCCCACCGACGGCGGCACGGAGGTCGCCGAGTGCGTGTGGGCCGCGCAGTGGGTCGGTGACGCCACCGGCGAGGTGCCGGTCATGGCCGGCTTCGCAGGACCGGCTGACCTCGAGCGGGACGAGGCCAACCGACGGCGCAAGGCCGAGGCGCGGGTCGCCGCCAAGCGACTGGTGCGCGAGCACGGTCTGCCCATCAAGGTCGTGGCCGTCGACGTCCTGGACCGCGCCAACCAGGTCACCGTCTACTTCACGGCCGACGGCCGGATCGACTTCCGGGAGCTGGTGCGCGACCTGGCCCGCACCTTGTCCTGCCGCATCGAGCTGATGTCGATCTCGGCTCGCGACGACGCCCGGGTCCAGGGTGGGATCGGGCCCTGCGGCCGTGACACGTGCTGCTCGAGCTTCCTCAAGGACTTCGAACCCGTCACGCTGCGGATGGCCAAGGACCAGGAGCTGCCACTCAACCCGCTCCGCATCTCCGGCGCCTGCGGCAAGCTGCTGTGTTGCCTCAAGTACGAGCACCCCCTCTACGCCGAGTTCCTGGCTTCGGCTCCCGCTCTTGGTGCGTCGGTCGACACGAGCGAGGGCCCGGGAACCGTGGTGTCTCACGACGTCCCACGCGACCAGGTCGTGGTGCGCGTCGCCGCCTCCGGCGCACGCACGTCCTGCGACCGGGCCTCGGTGTGCGGCGCGCGGAAGGACCACGACGCGGGGGTACCCAAGGCGGGACCCGTCGTGGGTGATCCGGCCGGCCGGGCGATTCCCCAGGCCGGGCCGGGCGTCGGTTAGTCTCTCTCCCGCACCACGCCGCCTTAGCTCAGTCGGTAGAGCACCTCACTCGTAATGAGGTTGTCCGCGGTTCGATTCCGCGAGGCGGCTCCACCCCTGGCCCTGCTCTGCAGGTCCTGGGCCGGTCTCAGCCCTGAAGGCCTGCCGCACGACCGTCCAGCGCCGCGTCGTGCTCGATCGAACGGCGCAGCGCCCCGTGCAGCGACTGCGGTGACACGACCCCCAGGTAGCGGCCGGTGGCAGGCTCCACCACAGCGACCCAGCCGGTGTCGTGCTGCAGCACCTCGCCCATCGCGACCTTGAGACTGGCGTCGGCGAGGACGGCCGGCGGCTGTCGCTGCACGCGGTCCCCGACCGTGCCCTCACCGTCAAGGCGATCGCGGTCGACGAAGCCGACGAGTCGCTCGTCGGGGTCGAGCACGACCGCGTAGCGCGAGCCGTCGGCGGCGAGGGCAGCGCGCGCGTCGGCGAGGCTGTCCTCGAGCGCGACAACGGGGAGCTTGTCGAGCTCGGCGGTGTCGATGCCGGTGACGGCCAGGCGGCGCAGGGCGCGGTCGGCCCCGACGAAGTCGGCGACGAACGGCGTCGCCGGGGCACCCAGGACGGTGGCGGGCGCGTCGTACTGCTCAAGGACGCCGCCTTGGCGGAAGACGGCGATCCGGTCGCCGAGGCGCACCGCCTCGTCGATGTCGTGGGTGACGAACACGATCGTCTTGCCGACCTTCTCCTGCACGCGCAGGAACTCGGTCTGCAGGCGGTCGCGGGCGATCGGGTCGATCGCCGAGAACGGCTCGTCCATCAGCAGCACGGGCGGGTCGGCGGCGAGGGCGCGGGCCACGCCGATGCGTTGGCGCTGGCCGCCCGAGAGCTGCGCGGGCCAACGGTCGCGGTAGACGGCCGGGTCGAGCCCGACGAGCTCGAGGAGCTCGTCGGCGCGGGCCTTGCGGCGGGCCTTGTCCCAGCCGAGCAGGGTGGGGACGGTGGCGATGTTCTCCCAGACCCGCTGGTGGGGGAACAGACCGACCTGCTGGATGACGTAGCCGGTGCGGCGGCGCAGCTGCACCGGGTCGACCCGGGTGACGTCCTCGCCGTCGAGCACGATGCGCCCTGTCGTCGGCTCGACCAGCCGGTTCACCAGCTTCATGGTCGTCGTCTTGCCGCACCCGGACGGACCCACGAGACAGACGATCTCGCCGCGCGGGATGTCGAGGTCGAGCTGCTGGACGGCGACCGTCCCGTCGGGGAAGCGCTTGCTCACGCCCTCGAGCCTGATCATCGGCTCAGCGGTAGCGTCCACCGTGTGGGCCTCCCTGCGTCGTCTGATGTCCTCGCGCAGGGAGTCCCGAACCCCTGGTTCTCCACGCTCTACCTGCAGCAGGGTAGGTCGGAGCTGCTGAGGGCACTGGAGCAGCACGTCACGATCACTGTCCTGGCGGTGCTCGCCGGCCTGGTCCTGTCGATCCCGCTGGCGCTGCTGGCCCGCCGCAGCGCGGTCGCGGAGACGCTCGTGATCGGTGGCGCCGGCGTGATCTACACGATCCCGTCGCTGGCGCTGTTTGCCCTGCTGGTGCCCTACACGGCCTACACCGCGACGACCGCCGTCATCGCGCTCGCGCTGTACACGCTGGTCATCCTGGTCCGCAACGCCGTGACGGGCCTGGCCCAGGTGCCGGCCGACGTCGTCGAGGCGGCGCGCGGCATGGGCCTGGGACGCGCACGGCTCCTGCTCCGCGTGGAGCTGCCCATCGCGCTGCCCTCGATCGTCGCGGGGGTGCGGGTCGCGACCGTGTCGACGATCTCGCTGCTGACGGTCGCGGCCTACGTCGGCACAGGAGGGTTCGGGCAGCTGATCGACCAGGGCTTCCGCGCCGACTACCGCGCCAAGATCGTCACCGCCTGCCTCGCCTGCGTCCTGCTGGCCCTGCTCGCCGACGCGCTCCTGGTCGCCCTGCAGCGGTTGCTCACCCCGTGGACCCGGGCCGTGAAGTGAGCGGCACCCGCTGATGCCCACCGACCTCTGGGGCTGGCTGACCTACGACGACCCCGCCGACGGCGTCGTCGCGCGACTGGTCGAGCACCTCCAGTACACCGCCGGGGGCGTCTTTTTCGCCTGCCTGGTCGGCCTGCCGCTCGGGCTGCTGCTGGGCCACCTGGGCCGCGGCGGCACGCTCGCCATCAACATCAGCAACACCGGCCGCGCGATCCCGACGCTCGGCGTCGTGGTGCTGTTCGCCGTCTCCCCGCTCGGCACGACCCTGTTCTCCCTCAGCCTCGCGTTGGCCCTGTTCGCGCTCCCGCCGGTGCTCACCAACACCTACGTCGGGATGCGCGAGGTCGACCGCGAGGCGGTCGAGGCGGCGCGGGGGATGGGCATGAGCCCAGGCCAGCTGTTCCGCAAGGTGGAGCTGCCGCTGGCCTTCCCACTGATCGCCGCCGGTGTCCGGAGCGCGGTCCTGCAGGTCCTGGCCACGGCCGTGCTCGCGGCCGCGGTCGGCGGGGGCGGCCTGGGGCGGTTCCTCATCGACGGCCTCGGCAGCCAGGACTATCCGCAGCTGCAGGCCGGGGCGCTCCTGGTCGCGGGCGTCGCGCTGGTCGTCGAGGTCACCCTGGCCCTCGTGCAGCGGCTGCTGGACCCGGTCGGCCGGGCCGCCGGACCGAGCGTGACCGAGATCGCCGCCACCGAAGGCCCCTGATCCCGGACGGCGTGGCACCCTCAACGAGACCTCGACACGCGTCCGGCTGGACCGGACGGGACACGCAAAGGCTCCTCATGCGCGCTCGCCCCTCCCTCCTCCTGCTCTCCACCGTGCTGTCCGCGGTCGCCCTGACCGCCTGCGGCGACGGCGGCGGCACGGCGACCTCCCGCATCACCGCCGACCCGTCCGCCGCCGCCGACGCCGCCCTGCCGACCGAGGGCGGCAGCGGCCCGGTCACGATCGCCTCCGCCAACTTCCCCGAGAACCAGATCCTGGCCGAGATCTACCGGCAGGGCCTGGCCGCCGCCGGTTACGACGCCACCGTCCAACCGCTGACCACGCGGCCGAACATCATCGCCGCGGTCGAGAGCGACGACATCCAGGTCGAGCCCGACTACGTCGGCAGCCTCGCCGAGTTCCTCAACAAGGAGGCCAACGGTCCTGACGCGCCCCGGGTCGCCAGCGGCGACCTCGACGCGACGTACGCCAAGGCCCAGGAGCTCGCGGCCGGCAAGGGCCTCACCGTCCTGACGCCGTCCCCGGCCCAGGACCAGAACGCCTTCGCCGTCACCCGCGAGTTCTCCGAGGAGAACGGCGTGACCAAGCTGTCCGACCTCGCGGACTACGAGGGCCCGCTGGTGCTCGGCGGCACGCCGGAGTGCCGGACGTACTCGCTGTGCCAGCCCGGTCTCGAGCAGACCTACGGCATCACCTTCACCGGTTTCGAGCAGACCGACCTCGGCGGGACGCTGTCGGTGAGCAAGCTCAAGGACGGCACCGTCCAGCTGGGCGAGTTCCTGTCCTCCGACGGCGGCGTGCAGGCCAACGACTTCGTCGTGCTCGACGACGACCGCAACCTGCAGTCGGTCGACAACGTCGTCCCGGTCCTCGCCGAGAGTGTCGCCGACGACGACCTGCTGAAGGAGATCCTCGAGCGGATCAGTGCCGCGATGACGACCGACGACCTGATCGCGCTCAACGCCTCCGTGAGCATCGACCGCAAGCTCCCCGAGCAGGCGGCGACCGACTTCCTCGTCGGCAAGGGGCTCATCGAGGGGTAGGCGCACCCCGACACGCACCCTGCTCTACTGCCGGCGGTGGTGCTGCGCGACCCTGGTCGTGCGGCGCCGCCGCCGTCTGCCGTCCCGACGCCCCTCCTGGAGCCGCTCGTGCGCAAGGTCCTGGTCGCCAACCGCAGCGAGATCGCCGTACGTGTGATGCGGGCCGCGCACGAGCTCGGTCTCGCCACCGTCGCCGTCTACACGCCCGAGGACAAGGGCGCGCTGCACCGCACCAAGGCCGGCGAGGCCTACCAGATCGGTGAGCCCGGCCACCCGGTCCGCGGCTATCTCGATGTCGAGGCGCTCATCGAGGTGGCGCTGCGGTCCGGCGCCGACGCGCTGCACCCGGGCTACGGGTTCCTGTCCGAGAGCGCGGCGCTGGCCGAGGCGTGCGCCGAAGCGGGCATCACCTTCGTCGGGCCCCCGCCCGAGGTGCTGCGCCTGACCGGCGACAAGGTGACCGCCCGGCAGGCGGCGCTCGCCGCGGACCTGCCCGTCCTGCGGGCTTCGGCGCCGCTGACCGACCCCGAGCTGGCCCAGCAGGCCGCCGAGGACGTCGGCTTCCCGCTGTTCGTCAAGGCCGCCGCCGGTGGCGGTGGCCGCGGGCTGCGCCTGGTGCGCACGCCGCCCGAGCTCGCCGACGCCGCCGCGTCCGCCTCGAGGGAGGCGGCAGCGGCCTTCGGCGACGGGACGGTCTTCCTTGAACAGGCTGTCGAGCGGCCGCGCCACATCGAGGTCCAGGTGCTCGGCGACGTCACCGGCGACGTCGTGCACCTCTACGAGCGCGACTGCTCGGTCCAGCGACGCCACCAGAAGGTCGTCGAGATGGCGCCGGC
>Ga0105047_10018754_pt1 | contig 10704 bp, 10 predicted proteins | sample MAT04_FD_78384 | JGI IMG/M metagenome (GOLD analysis project Ga0105047, IMG submission 78384) | Freshwater microbial communities from Lake Fryxell liftoff mats and glacier meltwater in Antarctica - MAT-04 (megahit assembly) | ecosystem: Environmental > Aquatic > Freshwater > Ice > Liftoff...
AGGCTTTGGCTTGATCCCGAAGCAAAACCGATCGAAAGGTTGGGGAAAAGCGATGATGACTACGGAGTCGTTTGGATTCGAACCGATAACCCCGATGTATCGCCATTAAGATTAAGAGTGAGATTCGCTGTTGCGAAATAACGAAAAATGCGCAGACTTTAACGATCGCAACTTTGCGCGACTTTGCGCGGTGCGGTTAGACAGCGTGGACGCTTGATAAATCTCGACGAACGTCAGATTTCAGCGCCCAATGCGGAGAGGAATAAAAATGTTAGACGTGGTTCGATCAAGGAAGTTCAATACCACCGGAGTCACTTGGACTTACGGCGTCGCCACTATCTCGCTGCTAGGAGCCACGCTCTTGGGATGCGACAACCATTCCAAGGCAACGCGGTTGGTCGACGGCGACGAGCTGACGGTCTCCATGCCGCTGGACAGCAGCGCGAATGAGGTCTACCTAGTCGCCCAGCCACCGCGAGTTCCTCGCGAGATCATTCCAAGGCCTCCAGGTGTGAAAATCACCAAAAAGGCTCCCATCGTCGTCAAGGGTGAAGTCGTCCCGATTCCGGCAGGCGAACCAGAAACGGTTACAGTGATGAAGGTCGAAAAGGTCCCTAATGTCCAACCGCTAAACGTGGAGCCAGCCGCCGAGTCGATTTCCGCCGTCGGGACTACCGGACCGGAACTATGGCAATCATGGCCGACGCCGCAGACGGTTTTGTTCGTCACCGGCAATCAGCATGGTTATATCGAACCCTGCGGCTGCACCGGCCTCGAGAACCAGAAAGGTGGGTTGGCGAGACGATTCACGTTAATGAAACAGCTCACCGATCTTGGTTGGCCGCTTGTTCCCATGGATGCAGGAAACCAAGTTCGACGGACCGGCCGACAGTCGGAGATCAAGTTTCAAACGACAGCAGCAGGCTTGGCCGAGATGAAATACGAGGCGATCGGCTTCGGCCCCGATGACTTACGTTTGGGCGTTGGTGAATTGATTGCCGTGGCCGCCGTCGATAATCCTGCGGAGGGTCGGTTTCAATCGGCCAATGTCGTGCTGATCGATCCGTCGTTGATGGCACAAGCGAAGGTGGTGGTTTCTGGAGAGCGAAAGATCGGCATCGCTTCGGCACTTGACCCCAAAATGCTAGAGGACGGCCAGAACGACGAAATTCAAGTTGCTGAAGTCCAGGAAAAAATGGAGGCAGCACTTGAGTTAATGAAGCAGGGTAAGTCAGACTTTAATGTACTGATGTTCTACGGTGATGAGGAAGCGGGTAAAGCCGTCGTTCGCCAGACGCCAGGCTTTGACCTGCTCGTCGTCGCCGGTGGATATGGCGAGCCGACTTATCAAGCTGAAAAGATTGACTCCAGCGAAACCCGCATGATCGTCACGGGTAACAAAGGGATGTACACCGGTTTGGTGGGGCTGTATCCCGATGGACCGCCACGATATGCCAGAGTCGCGCTCACCCATGATTTTGCCGACGCACCGGAGATGCGGATACTCATGCGTGCGTATCAAGATCAACTGCAATCGCTCGGGCTGGAAGGTTTAGGGCTGAAGCCGGTGGCTCATCCCAGCGGTGGAAAGTTTGTCGGCACGAAGACATGCGGGGAATGTCATACAACCGCGCTCGGTGTTTGGGAAAACTCTAAGCATGCGCTCGCGACGCAGCATCTTGTGCGTCCCGGCGAGCGAAGTGACATCAGCCGTCATTTCGACCCCGAGTGCATCAGTTGCCACGTGACAGGTTGGAATGCCCAGAACTACTATCCGTATGAAACGGGTTACGTCGCGTTGGAAGCAAGCGCCCACTTGACCGGAAATGGCTGCGAGAACTGCCATGGTCCTGGCGCATCTCATTCGGCTGCTGAACGCGAAGATTCGGGCATCGCCGAAGCGGCACGCGACGCCCTACGAGTCGCGATGAGATTGCCGCTGGAAAACGCCAAAGAGCGCTGCATGGAATGCCACGACTTAGACAACAGCCCAGACTTCCACAAGGAAGGTGCCTTTGACGATTACTGGGCTGAGGTCGAGCACTCGGGAATGGATTGATCGGCCAAGTGTCGCCTTTCAGTCCGCGAAAGTAGCGTTCTCCCGTTCTTTCGCACATAGGCTGTGAATCTATTCGAGCCGGTTGGATTTGCGGCAAAATGGAACCCGACGCGTCAGCGAAGCAGCGGGCCATTCCTCGCTAACGCGTCGGGTTACCAGATTTACAGCCTAACAGCGAAAGATGACAATAACAGACCGCACGCTGCTACAGCGATTTGATCCGGCGAATCATCGTCAGCGTGTATTGAGCTTCGTTGATCCCGCCGGCCTTGCGCACAAACTCAATCCCAGCTTCCAGCACGTCCAGTTTGATGGAATGATCGATGGAGATTTCGGGCGGGCTAGTCACCGCTGGCGTCGCTTTTTTCGCCGCAGCATTCGCCGCTGTCGCCGCTTGCTTCGACTTCGCAGCTTTTTCGGCTTCGACTTCCGCTTTACGTTTCAACTGAGATTTGACGTTCCCGACATCCGCGATGGTGACGCCAAATCCCTCCAACGCGTCGACGATGTCACGCGTGCGAGCGGCCGGGGTCTTCTCCATAAACCGTCGTATTCGTTCACTTTTACTTACCGGTGCGTCAGATTTGGCAAGAACTGCGTTTCTTTGGGCAACTTCCATTTCGGGTGTAGTTACAGAGTCAATTAGCGTATCAAGATCGTTCATCTGGTCATTGAGTGGTAGAGAGTAGCTGGCAGGTTATTTTTACTAGTGCCAGTATAACCAAAACAATCTCCTGGTGAAACTTTTGTTACGTAATTTGCCGCTTTTAATGGGTGTCACCACGACAAGGATGTATAGACCCACCCACTTATTCGAGCAAGAGATATAGACTGGGTTGTTCACCCATCGACTATCAATGACTGGCTAGAAGCCTATCCTACGTTCGTTATTGGTCGGAGTAGACCATCGTACTCTCTTCTTTGGTTACCGGAACACTGGCCTGGGCACTGGTGACGATTGCCTTTACGACATGAGTTCCCGCAGCTACGCCACTGACCCGAACGCGATGAATGGTTTCCCGTCCGGCTGGCAACGAGGCCGTTGGGGCAAATGCGATCAGCCCTTTGCCATCGGTGCTCGCTTCGGCTTCGCTGCTGACCAGTTCCAATCCGGGAGGAAGTTTTATTTGCAACTTAACGTCGCCATCATCGCGCGACCCCTGATTGGTGATGCGAATTTCATAGGTTGCTTCACTACCGACTTCGATTGGATCAGCGTCGTCGGTGATTGAGAATGTCAACTCGGCAAGCGTATCCACGTTCACGGATTTCGAACTTTGAGCGACGAGGTTCAGGTCACCTTTCGCCTCCAGCCGGATGGCGCGTTCACCTTGCTCGATCGGTAACAGCGTCAGCGGTACGGAACCGCGTCCGTTGGCTGGCAACTCCGCCAGGGACCAATAGACGGCGTGACGATTGGGGTCATATTGGCCCTGATATTCGGTGCCAACAAACGAGAATCCGCGATCAAGGTAGGCGACGACTTCAACGTTGGTTGCGTCGGCGGTACCGACGTTGGCAAGGTTTACATTGAAGACGGCTTGCCGTTCAAGAAATCGGCGACTGGGCCCTTCGAGTTCAATGGCAAGCTGCGGAGCGGTCACTTGAACGGTAACAACATCTTCGGCGGTCAACCCATCATCGCCAATCAAACGAACGCGATTCTCGATCTGACCTGGCGCGACGGCGCGGAGCCTCAATACTTGACGACGAACTTCGCCCGGTGCGAGTGTTCCGATGACGTTATCGAGCTGGCGACCTTTGGGATGATCCAGACCCTCAGGAACATCGACTTGCAATATGACGCCAGTGGCCGCGCCACTGCCCGGATTGGAAACTTCAAGGTCGATTTCGAGCTGTTGACCGATCAGCACATCCTCCCGAGCGCGCTGAGTGATTTTCAGTTCGGGGCGAGTGCTGATGGTACGAACCGACGCAGCAGCTTCAAACGTGACGCGTGCAACGCTGCCAAGTTCACCTTCTTGTTCTGGGATCAATTGCATCGTCACGGTCCGCTCACCGCCTGGTTCCAGTGCGCCCAACTCCCAAGTCAGCAAGTCACCCTGAACGGACGGTGATGGAGATGCGTCAACCAATCGCATCCCAGCGGGAACACGGTCGTGTACACGCACGTCGAGCGCTTCGACACCGCCAGAGTTTTGTACGTTGATGATGAACGTGGCTGGTTTGCCAACCTTTACTTCTTCGGGCGCACGCTTGTGGATCACAATGCTCGGGCTTTGGACGCCCTCGAGCCGGCGATCACCTGGCTCGGCCAAGACCGTTTCTTCATCACGTGGGTTGATCGACTGCGGTTGAGATAGATTGGGCAAGCCAGCGCGCGGCAATGATGCGATCCGGGCCGCAGGCCCTTGAGGATAGGCATCGTTCGCACCGATTGATTTTAGTGGCATCGCTGGGTAAGCCGCCGACTCTTCGGGGTACGAAGGAGTTTGCAATTGCGCAGACGATGTGGTCGTTGGCACGGGGTTGAAACTGTTCGGTTCAGTTGGGGCTGCTGCAGCGAACGGACTTCCAGAGCCTCGCAGGGCGTTGGTAGGAGCTTCATCGAACGTAAGAGTTGGCATCGACGCGGCTGCATCATCGGAGGGTTGCTGCGGCAGTTCCGCTAATTGATTACTGCGCGGCGAGGCGGCGGAGTTGGTGCTCGCTGGATCGAATTCTGGCAGCAGCATCGCCGAGCCAGCGGTCCCGCCATCGTCTCGTGGCTGAGGTTGAAACGAGGGTGGTGAACCGGCCGATGCTGCGGATGCACTTGGCACCGACCAAGCTGGCAGACTCATGCCACTGGGGGCACTCGTCGCGGGATCGTTCTTGGATTCGCTAAATGAACCAGGACCGCTCGCGGCAGGGTCGATCGGCTCTTCGTGCGCTACCGTTTGAACCGAGCCTGATCTTGCTGGGAAACTCGTCCCTGTAGGAAGACCAAACGATCCGAGCACTTCTGTGGATGGACCGGCTTCCGCTTTTTGCGTCAAATCTGACTCAAAAGCCGCGATCGGAACCGGCGGCGGGGTTAATGCCGGCGTCGTAGGAACTTCCCATTCGCTAGACTGTACGGAATGTGAATCTCGCTGGGCCTGGGCAACACCGAGTGCGCCAAGCAAAATTACGAGGCCGCTGGCCGCTAATTGAACGCCAAAGCGTTTCATGATTGTCTATCCCTTAGAACGCAAGCTGTCAGGTGCATCCGTGCTCCTCACCGCATCCGTTTACCAAACCTACCCCCAACGGTCGAGACCAACTTTCGTGAAACTCAAAAGCCGACCTAGCGATGACAAATCTGCTAGTTCCCAATCAGCCATTGCATTGCGCGATGCTGTCTGGTGCCGGTCGTCCCTTGGGATCGTTCTGCTAATTTCCGCAGCAGCGTTAACGCGGGCCGAGGAGAATGTCGCAACAGAGTCGCACCTGCCACCCGCAGCGGAAGTGATTGACCTTTGGCCCGGTGCGCCACCTGCCTGGGTCGGCACAAGTGAGCCGGAACGAGACACCAGTGACAAACATGGACCATTAGTCGCAGGTAAGTCTGTGATTCGGCTGGGGCACGTGTCTAAACCACAGTTACACGTTTATCCCGTTGACACAGGTGGTCCGATTGGCCAAAGCAAGTCTTTCGCTTCGACCATGGTCATCATTTGCCCAGGCGGCGGCTACAGGATTCTTGCTTGGGACTTGGAAGGGACCGAGATCGCTGAGCGTTTCAACGCACTCGGCTTCTCGGCAGCGGTTGTTAAATACCGAGTGCCGACATCGGAAACTGACCAAGCGTGGCTGCCGCCAGTTCAGGACATCCAGCGTGCGGTTTCGACGCTGCGGTCCAAGGCCCATGGCGAGGAAGCAGTCTACAAGCGCGTCGGTGTCATTGGCTTTTCGGCGGGTGGAAACGCTGCCGCTCGTGTTGCGTGCACAACTGGCAGACGCTTTTATGAGCCGACGGACGAAATCGATCAGGCCAACTGTAACGTAGATTTTGCCGGACTCGTTTATCCTTGGCTGATGGTTGCGGACGCCACGAAACCAAGAAACGACCGCAATACGCCGGCTGGGATCATTCCTGATCTGAACATCAATGCGTCAACGCCGCCGATTTTTTTTGCCCATGCGGTTGATGATCCCATCAGTTGTCGAAACAGTTCCGAACTGTTCTCGGTGCTGCAATCCAAAGGAGTCCCTGCCGAGTTGCACATTTTTGCTAGCGGTGGACACGGCTTCGGAGCTCGTGACAAGTGTCTGCCGATAGCAAATTGGCCGAAGCAATTGGCCTCGTGGCTGGCAACTCTTCCAACAGGCCAATAAGGCTCGACGCAAGTAAATTTAACGGGATGAGGTATACATGACTGTCGATTATCAAGATTGCCTACCGCCCGTCCGTTTCGAACAGGAGTGGGCGAACGCCTGGACGCACGGACTGGCCGCAGCCGCTGGAGTCGTTGGGGCCGGAGCGATGATCTGGCACACTGCACAGGGGCCGGTGGGAAGGACGCTCAGTTGCCTTGCGTTTGTGATTCCTGGAATCGCCGTATTTGTCGCTTCGATGCTTTCACATACGTTCATCTACGACGACGTCCGCTTAAAACGTTTTCGCGCTTGGGACCAAGGGCTGATCTACGCGATGATCAGCGGAACCTACACACCACTGATCTATCAATTCGCCGATTCAAATAGACGTGACTTGGTCATCATCGCAATCTGGGTCGCCGCAGCGATTGGATTCTACTCCAAGGTATTTGCGAAATATCGTATCAATTCCATCGGCACAGCGACGTATCTAGGTCTCGGCTGGCTTCCCGCGTTGGCGTTAGTCGGACGGGTCCCCGGCATCGTCATGATGTGGATGGCTCTTGGCGGAGTGATTTATACGATGGGCGTTGTCGTGCTCAAGAACGACCATCGCGCTCCATATCTGCATGCCCTCTGGCACATGTTTGTCGTTGTCGCAGCGGGTTGTCATTACTGGGCGATCTTTCGATATATTGTGGCAGCAGCCTAAGGCCGAGCGGAATGGTTGGCGACGTCGCTTCCCGGGCCAAGCGATTGACGATCTTGCTCAAAACACGAGTCCTTGCCCTGCTAGCCTCCGAGATTTTCGAACATGTACAAACCTGACTTTCCGGGACAAACGAGGTCCACGTCGCCGTCGCCGTCGATGTCGATTGCCGCCATCTGCAGGCCGGTGCCGGCCGTGCCGCGAGGGAAGTCCTTCAATGCCCATCGATCGTTTGCTGCTTTGGGAGCGTTATCTGCTCCGATGCCGTGATAGATGGTTTTCTTGCTCCAACTCCCCGTCGATCGGTCGAAGCGGAACGACAACACAACAGGCGGCGCAACGTCACCGGGCTCGACTTCGTGAGCATAAACTCGTTTGCCGGTAATTAGCTCCGGTTCACTCGTTGGGTCCAACTTGGCGAACAAAAGCGTGTGGACCTGAGAGAATGTGTCGTCGATCAACTCTTTCGTCCAAGTCCGCACGCCATCCTTCGACTTCGCTTGCTTCAGCCAAAACAAACCGAATTCGTGGCCCATGCCCCAAATGACATCAGTGAGTTCGTCGCCATCGACATCGCGGCCATGAATGAGAATCCCAGCCGCACCAAGTTGGAATTCAGCATGGAACGGCCATTTGTCGGACTTCGCATCGGCCGGTTGTTCATACCAGCCCTGCGGCGTGATAATATCTTGCCGCCCGTCGCGGTTGATGTCGCCAATGCCGACGCCGTGCCCGGCTCCTTCATTGCCGAGTTCGTGTTTGGTCCAGATGACCCTCGGCTTTTGCTGAGTGAGTTCGTACCACACCACGACATTGCCGACGTTGGGCAGGAAGTCGAGTTGGTCATCGCCATTAATGTCGACCAGTTCGCCTGCCTCCATGTTTCCCGGCTCGTCGATCTCCTGCTCGATCCAAGGCTGCGTCGCATCTCCGCCAGGATTCTCGACCCAGCCAACTCGCTTGCCGAAGTAATTGCCCGTGACGATGTCTGGTCGTCCGTCGCCATTCACATCCAACGGGGCGTCGCAAAAATCTTCGTGATAATGCGGATTCGGACCGCTCGCTGGAACGTCACGGACTTTGTGTTTGGTCCATGAGGGTGCTTCATACCACGAATCGCCGCAGAAGATGTCAATCTTCCCGTCACTGTTGAAATCGGCAGCGCCACACGCTTCATAGGGTGATTGATCATTGATAGCGTGCATTTTCCAGCTTGTCTCGGACGCTTTCTCCTGGCCGAGTCCCGGCGGACATAAGCCGCCAACTATGAAGGCTGCGATACCAACGGCACACAACGAGAAACGCGTTCGAACTACGGAAACAATCATCTCAACAAATTTCCATGCGGGCAACATTAAAGGGTAGGTGACAGAATCCATTCTAGCTTCAAACTTTTGTGCGTGTTTCTCTATCAATTCCAAGTTGCAGTTCGCAGTCCGTCGACCTCGGGCGAACCGATTAGCGAAACGGGCCACCGAGGGAGTGGCGATACGCTACATGCCCACAACGAAGCTATCACGGTCATTGCGGCTCACGTTTCTAGCTTGATCGAAGCAATCGCCATTCGAGTCTAATCTCTCGCGCGCCAAAACTTCTTTTCTGCCGACGATCTGAATGTTAGGCGAATAATGGATTACCATAGTGAGCCGTCCCACGCTTTCACTTACCACCGACGAGCCAATGACTTCACCAGAAACTGAAATTGTTAAGTTGACCCATGAATTGCTGGTCGCCATTTTCCGTGGCGATTGGGCTACTTACACCAAGCTATGCGCCGAAGATATCACGGCGATCGAGCCCGAAGCCAAAGGCCATTTGGTTGAAGGATTGGCGTTTCATCAAAACTACTTTCCTGACAAGCCAAAACCACCGGCGCAACCAGGCGAAGAACCAACGATCACGATCAGCAGCCCGCATGTTCGGATCATGGGCGATGCAGCCGTGATCGCCTACGTGCGACTGGTGCAGTCGAAAGATGAGGCAGGCAGTCATCGCACATCCGCATCGGAAGAAACTCGAGTTTGGCAACGAGTCAGCGGCGTCTGGAAGCACGTCCACTTTCATCGATCGCCGCTCTAGTCAGCAGCGGTTCAGAGGAAACGACAGCCTGCGGCATCGTTAAGGATTTCAAAACCGATCGTTCCAAGTGTCGGAAAGATTGGATGATTGAGCGCCGTTGTATCGCCCAATTCACGCACGACCTTGGCCGCCGCCGGGTTGTAAAAACCTGCTCGATGGTCCGTTTCTCCGCGACGTTGCGAAACAACAATTGAAAATGACCATCAAGCAACGTCTGCAAATAGTGAGCTTGAAACAGCAGATCGTCGGCATCGCCTCTCTGTAGCCGTCTCATGGCCTGCACGCGGCGGCGAATCACAAGGAACCAACTGAGCAAAATGCCGGTCGTCACGCCTGCGGCTTTTCCCAGAACTTCAGGCCAAAAAACACTCCATTCCCAGTTCGTTGTCAGGCCTTCCCAAAAAGTATTCATCGAAATTAACCTCTTAACGCGCGTCGAAAACTGAAAACTGAAAACTTGCTCCCATTTTTGATAGCGACAGTCTGGAAACCTGATCCACCTTGATCCCAATCGTGCGGATTTGGTATGCCCAGAATAGATTCGGACCGGCCAGCGTCCGACAACGTTCTTTTCCTGGAGATTGACGTCGTGACCGCCAACGTTTTGTGCATCAAATGGGGCACTCGGTATGGAAGTGAGTACGTCAATCGTCTGTATCATGGCGTCCGCAGACACATCGCTGCACCACTGCGTTTCGTTTGTCTAACCGACGACGCTAGCTCGATTGACGCGGGCGTCGAGATTCATCCGCTACCGATCACGCCCTTTGATGAAGCTGCGTTCGATGCCAAGCGTGGTGGCGAAACGTGGCGCAAGCTTGGTCTGTTTCAGCCCGGACTGGTCGGTCTCGACGGTGACACCTTGTTCCTCGATCTTGACGTTGTGATTACAGGGTCTCTCGATCCGCTGTTTCAATTTCAACCTGGAAAATTCTGCGTGATTCAGGATTGGCTTGAAAAGCGTCGAGCTTGGATGCCAGGTCGCGATGGCAAAGTTGGAAACACGTCCGTCTTTCGCTTCAACTTGGCCGAGCATTCCAAGGTCTACACGACTTTTGCGAACGACCAACAAGGTTCGCTGGACAGCTTTCGAATTGAACAACAGTTTGTCAGCCACGTGCTGCGAGACTGCACAGAGTTCTGGCCTGACCAATGGATACAAAGCTTCAAGCGAAGTTGCCGGCCGATGTTTCCGCTGAACTTGTTGACGCCACCAAGCGAACCGGTAGGGTGCCGAGTCTTAGTTTTTCACGGTCGTCCGTTTCCCGATCAAGCGATCGCAGGGTACGACGGTGGACTGCTTCATTCAACGCTCCCGGCGAAATGGCTGGAGCCACACTGGATCGCAGATGAACAGCGAGCTGACGCGGCGTAATGGACGGCTGCGCCGGGGTCAGGTTTGATCTTGACCACAATTGGAGGGTTCTAATTCAACTCGAAATTGCAGTAGGTATGCGACCAACTGCCAATGAATTCTTCGTAGTAGGCGGATTTGACGTTAGGGTCGTAGTCGACACAACGTGTGAACCAAGCGGAGGCACAAAAGGGGACGGGG
>Ga0105047_10018755_pt1 | contig 10704 bp, 17 predicted proteins | sample MAT04_FD_78384 | JGI IMG/M metagenome (GOLD analysis project Ga0105047, IMG submission 78384) | Freshwater microbial communities from Lake Fryxell liftoff mats and glacier meltwater in Antarctica - MAT-04 (megahit assembly) | ecosystem: Environmental > Aquatic > Freshwater > Ice > Liftoff...
ACGAGGCAGAGGCATTGGTTCGTGCCATTGAGGGCGAGTGGGCTGCGCATCCCGTAGCGGTCGTCGGCGACGTCGGGGCTGAGGTAGATCAGGGTGGTGCCTGCTCGGAGCTGGGCGTGCACTACTTGGCCGGGCCCGCCGGTTGCAGTAAACGTTGCTTCGAGCCCGAAGGCTTCCGCGAGGAACTCGATTGCGGCGGAGAGGTTCTGGTAGCGCAGATTCGGGACCGCTGCGAGAGACCTGATCTGTGAGGTGTCGTTCATCTGGTCGATCTTGGCCGACTCGGTGATCGGTCGTCTTGAACGGAAGGGAGCAATTCGTCGCGAATCCACACCGTCGGGGAGCTTCCGGTGAACTCGTTGAAGTCGCGGGTCATGTGCGCTTGGTCGGCGTAACCACATGCTGCCGCCACGTTCGCCAACGACGGATGCGTCGGCAACCGGATCATTCGGTGAGCTCGTTCGAAACGGACCACTCTCGACATCACCTTCGGCGACAATCCGTACTTCTGGGTGAACCGACGGGAGAAGTGCTGGCGGTTCAATCCGACCTCTGACGCGATGTCCCCGATCGGGATCGAGCCGTGAGAGCCGACGATGCTGCACCAAGCATGCCCCATCAGCAGGTCCGATTCGACATCGGTGTGCAGTTGACGCAGCAGCAAGTCATCGAGAACCGCCCACCGAGCCATCCACGACGCCGCCGACGCCAGTCGATCGACCAGCTCTGCTGCACCACCAGGCAACACCGCATCGAGAGGTGCGATCACCGAGGCCAGTTGACTCGCAGGCGTGGAGAACAACGCGCTCGCTCCTGCGGGCGTCAACGGGATCAGGATCCCGTGTGTGCTGCCGTCGTGTCGGACAATCGCGGGTCGAGCGTGCAGGCCGGCCAGCATCGCCCAGTAGGTGTCGCGCTCTCCTGTTGGCGCGGTGACGTCGACACCGGCGTCGAAGGCGACGATCAGCGTCAACCACTGCGACGGCAATCCAACGTGCACCCCCGGCGGCAGACCGGACGTGCGGTAACCGGTGTACTCGGGGATGAACGAGCGCAGCCGAGGATGCGGAACACCCCGTTCCATCTCGCTCGACACCCCCATCTCACTGACGCTACAACGCTCCGCGCAAGACATTTCCGACGGAGCGGTTGATCCGACGTTTTGCGCTATCCCTCGCCTCCGTCATCGAGGCCGCTGTTTCGGCCGCGAGCGGTTCGTACGCGATGCGGTCGTCGGAGGATTCATCAACGATGGCTTTCGAGTTGCGTGAGGTCGCGTTGGGCGCATCGGTGGTGTTCTAATTCTTCTTCGAAAACAGTGTAGATGCATTCGATGACGGTGGCGATGCCGTTGTCGGGAACCTCGACTTCGCAGGCGATGTCGTCGGTGGTAGCGATAGCCCGGAGGAACTCGCCGAACTGGGCGGCACGTTCGGCTCGTACGGCGAGGGTTTCGGCGAAGGATGGATCGGCATCGGGATCGAGACCGGGCCAGGGGTGGTCGGCCGAGTCCGTGTTCGGAATGCCGATGGGATGCAACGAGCCGTTGTTGAGCGGAACGGTGACCCACTTGTCCATCACCAACACGAGGTGTCGAAGTGTCTGCATGATCGACCATTCACCGTCGACCGACTGGCGTCGCTGTGCGTCGGTGAGTTGGCCCGCTCGTTCGATGAGGGAGGCCCAGACCCGTTCGAGTTCGGTCCAGGCAGCGAGTAGGCCCGCGCGGTCGGTCGGCCGAAGCATGCCGCGCAGGGGCTGCCAGGGGTCGCGAGCATTGACATAGTCGGTGACATCGACGCCGTTGACGACGAGACGATCGACGATGCCGTCGAGATCGACGTTGATCATCCACACGTTCTTCATGGTGGTGTTGGCGAAGTTGACGTCGCGGAAATGGGATCTGCTGAGGTCAACTCCCCAGAAGACGGCGTCGCTCAGGTCTTGGTCGTTGAATTCTTGTCCCATCGCGATCACCGTGCCAGTTCGACTGTCTTGTGGACGATCCGATCGTGATCGCCAACGAGCCGGGCTCGGGTGGCGGATCTTTGAGGTAGACGCGTCAGTGTTCGACGCTGGTGATGTCGGCGCGAGCCGGGCCCGTGCCGGGCCGGTGCCGGATCCGGTGACGGCATCGATGATTGGCGCTGACGCTCGACTCGGACATGCGATCCGTGCTGCGACGACCGCAACGCCGATTCATATCCGAGATCGGCGGACAAGCGTCCGACGGTGACGCCGATTACGGTGAAAGGGACGAGCCGCAGGATCATCGTCTGCTCGCTTCCAACATCTGCGTCGCGCCAACTGCGGCGGTGATCACTTGGAGTACCGGGTCTGGATCTCGTCGTGGACGGCGACGATGAGCGCCTCCACGGTGTCGATGGTCGGGTTGATCGGCTGTCCAATCTCTGTTCCGGCCACGGAGTGCTCGGCGACGTACTTGATCGTGGTGTTCGGGGCGAGGACGCCGTCGTTGGTGAGGATGGAGCCGGCCAGCATGCGGATCTCGTTGAGTGGGTTGCCGTCTTTGCCTTCTTGGGCTCGGACGCGATGCACGAACGAGGCGTCAAGTGACACGATTACCGATCTGATGAAGTGGGGTTCGAAGTCGGCGATGCCGGCTCTTGGATCGGTGGATGACGGTCCGTCGGCGAGATGCCGGTACGCGTTGAGCAGGGAGGCGAAGCGTGCCCGGGAGGCGGTGACGTAGTCGGCTGGGTAAGCATTCACGCTCAGCACTGCGAAATCCTTTCGTCGGAGATCAGTGTCCATGACTGGGGTGAGGGCAGGGCGATGTCGCTGTATCCGCTGACCTTGACCTCCGTGGGCAACAGCTCCACGAGTTCGTATCGGTCTGGTGGGTCGTACGGCGCCCGGTCAGCGACGTGCGATCGAAGTGCCAGGTCGGTGGCGCTCTCGGCGGTCCCGGTGAGTAACGCCTCGCCACCGGTGCCGGCGGTGTCGTCGACACGTGTGTGGAGTGCGAAGTGGCGTCTGGCAATGAGGTCGGCGAGCTTCGGCGAGGTTGCTTCCATGAACACGAAGAGCGAGTCATCGGTGACGATCGGGGTCACGGGAGGCACTCGCGGGCGCCCGCCGAGACGAATGGTCGCCAGATAGGCGGGCGGGTTGCGGAGCCGGTCGACGACGAACTGCGCGAGTTCGGGCTCGCTCGAGGAGAAGGTCGACCACACCATCACGTCGACCCTCCCGCCGACGCAGCACGTCGCGCGGCGAACTGGGCGGCGATCGCGCAGGCGCCGGTCGCGAGATGCATGCAGCTCAGCGTGACCTTGGAGTTGGTGTCGACATCGAGGCGCCACAGCGGCAGCGTCGACGAGACCGCGACCATCGCGACGATGATCGCCCACGCCCGGAATCGGTCGAAGCGGCGTTGCATCCACCCCAGCAGCACACCGCCGAGTCCCACCGCGACCACGGTGGTGGCGACGACCTCGCCGACGGTGAGATCGGCGCCATCGGGTGCCCAACCGGTGACCACCCGAACCGGTTCCCCGGCGTGCCCGACGAGCCACATGGCGATGTTGACAACGAGCGCCGCAACCGCGCCCCACAACGCGCCCAGCGCAACATTGCGTCTGATCGGCGTAACGGTTCTTCTGTCGATGACGGCGTTCTCGGTCATTTCTGCTCCTCGCGTCTGTGTTCTCGACCGCGGCAACAATGGCGGCTTCTGCGTATATGACGAACGAAACAGCACAGAGGTAACGCCGACGGTGCGTTCGTCAGCCCGGCCGCCATGACGTCGCTTGCCGCAGGCACTTTGCTCACCATTTCTGCCGACAACGGCTGCCCCTCAAGGCAAGTCCCAGAGGCACCCTCAGCGCCACGACGGCGGGCCGAGGACCGGTTTGATGTCGAGGATCGGGGTGCCGTCGACGGCTTCGAAGTTCGCGATCGCAATGATCGGGGGGGCGATGTCTGTGATCGTCGTGCGGTGAAGCCCGATCGGGTTTGGACGGTCGGCTGACCGGGTCGCGAACACGCCGATGCGTGCGCGTCGATTGTCGTTGCGAGGATGAACGGTCACCGTGTGGCGGTCGGCGAGGTGAAGCCAGGTGACCACGACGATCTCGTCGCCCACGTTGAGGCCGGCGAGCGCCGACACGTAGTCGGCCTCGATGCGAAGCACCGCAGTTGGCGCGCCGAGCTCATCGGGTTGACGAGGAGCCTTCATTGGATCGACCAGCCTGGATTCGACGTATCCGATCACCCGTAGGGGCGCGATAGGGGCGTTCACGACAGCCGTTGAATCTCCGCGTCGGCGAGGGCTTCGTTGTCGGCGACCATGTCGATGCGGACGATCTGACCGTTGTCGATCGTGAATTCCCAGGCGACCTTGGCCTGATCGGCGACGATCCACACCATGCCCGCCACCGTGTCGATAAACGCCGCTTCTGCGCCGAGGGCTCGTCCCGAGAACACCGCAGCCACGTTCTCCGCACCGCCAACGGTGCCAGGCGAGCCCATTTTGATGGCGCGTTGGTCGCTGTGCATGACGACATCTGGATGCAGAATTGCCACGAGGCCCATGAGATTGCCGGTGCGAGCGGCGTCCAAGAACGCGACCACGATCGCTTCATGTTCGCGACTGGAATGTGGCTCCGAGACCGGTCCACCTCGAACCTTGTGGCGAGCCCGGCTGGCGAGCATCTTGGTGGCGGCGGGAGATCGCTCGAGGACCCCGGCGATGTCGTCGAAGGGCACGGCGAACAGATCGTGTAGCACGAACGCGAGCCGCTCGGCGGGGGTCAACGTCTCGAGCACCACGAGCAACGCGCGGCTCACGGAATCGGCCATGACCGCCTCAGCCTCTGGGCCCCCGACGGCGTCGACCGATTGGGCGGCATCTTCGGAATCGGCGACGATCCCGGCACGGCGACTGCGCGAGCGGATCATGTCCAGCGAGATACGGCCAGTCACCGTCGTGAGCCACCCGCCCAAGTTGTCGATACCCGACGCGTCCGCGGCGTCGAGGCGAATCCATGTTTCCTGGACTGCCTCGTCGGCATCAGAATGGTTGCTCAGCATGCCGTAGGCAAGCCGACGCAGCCTCGAGCGTTGCTCCTCGAACCGTTCGACGAGGGCCGTGTCGCCGGTCACCGCCCAAGACCCCACGACCACTGCGCATCTGCTTCTGCCATGTTCTCGACTCCTCGATCACCGAACCCAACCCGAACTTGCCCTGCGTGACGTTCCAGCACCGCAGAAGGTAACGAAGTTCGATCCCCCGGTCCACCGAGATCCACGGCGTACTCGCAGATCGACTCGAACGGTTCGTCGACCGTCGCCTTGGCATTGGCGAAGTCGCAGATCGAAGGACGGAGGCGATGGGACGGGGCATGCAGTTGACTTCTACAGTTGCCAAAGATATCTTTGGCAACTGTGAGGGTGACGGATCCGCAAGCCATTCGTGCAATGGCCCACCCTGTTCGACTCGATCTGCTGGGCCTGCTCGTCGCCATCCAGCCAGCCACTGCGGCTGAGTGCGGTCGGCGCCTCGGGCTCAGTCAAGCGACCTGCTCGTTCCACCTGCGCCAACTCGAGCGGTACGGGTTCGTGCGCCGTTCCGAGCTGGTGGGAGATGGTCGAGAACGTCCGTGGCGGCTCGTCGACCTCGAGCAGTCTTGGACGGCGTCGCCCGATGATCCCGCAACCGCACAACTCGATCGCGTCCTCGTGCAACACGAAGCCGACCGCCGCATCCAATGGATCGCTGCGAGGCAGCGAGCAGACCCGGCATGGGTCGATGCAGCCTTCTTCGGCGGAGCATCCTTGCCGATGACCATCGCCGAACTCGACGATGTCGCGTCGCGCCTACGCGAGATTCTCGAACCATTCGTGGACCGCATCGCGAAGCAGGACAGCGTGCCAGCGGACGCTCGCATCATCCGCATGGTGTTCGGTGCGACACCGCTCGACGTGCCCGACCCGCACGCGCAAGAAGACACCTCGACTACACGTCATCGGCCCGACAACGAAAGCGAGAGATCATGACGACTGAACTGGTCCGTGAATGCGCGATACCGACCGCCCTCGGCGCTCTCCGCGCCGGAGTGTGGGTCCCGGATCTGCCCGGCCCCCTTCCAGGCATCGTCTTGGTAGACGGATCCGGCGACGGCGCCTACGACGACTGGGGTGGGTGGCCCGAACGCATCGCCGATTGCGGAGCCGTGGTGCTCACACACGACAAACCGGGCTGCGGCGGCTCACCAGGCAACTGGATGGACCAGGACCTCGACGACCGATGCGTTGAGACACTCTCCGCGATCCGAGTCTTGCGCGCGCAGCCCGAGGTTGCCGGCCCGATCGGACTCTTCGGTGTGAGCCAAGGCGCCTGGGTGGCGATGCTCGTCGCCACCTCAGATTCCTCCAGCGTCGACTTCATCGTTTCGATGTCGGGTCCCGGTGTATCGGTTCACGAACAGGACCGTCACCGCATCGAGGTCGCGCTTCGATCGTCGAAGCTGCCGCCGAGCGATGTCGACGAAGCACTCATCTGGATCGACGAACGCACCCGGAGGCTGCTCGCGGGCGAATCGCTCGACCAGATCATCGACGAGCAACGGCTCCGGGCCAGCCGTCCTTGGTCTCCGATCGCCCTCGAGTTCTTCGATCAACCTGAGGCGCTGCGATACCTTGCGCGAGTTCTCGCATTCGACCCCGTGCCGATCCTTCCCCATATCGCGTGCCCCGTCCTCGCCCTGTTCGGAGCGGCCGACACGCTCGTGCCAGTCACAGCGAGCGTCGAAGCATTCACCAAGCATCTCCCTCGCCTCCCAGGCGATCCCAACGGCCTCGCCGTATTTCCCGGCGCGAACCACGGCCTCTTCACCGCCGACCCGATTGACGGGGTCGAGCGCACATCGCAACTCGCGCCCGGCTTCCTCCCAATGGTCACCGCATTCATCGAACACGTCCACTCAATCGGCTGACGAACACACTCGCGGCCGCATGACACTCTCGAACCTCGCCCACCCGCGCCCGGGTCCTCTCGGATGCGCTCGGTCGGATGATCAAGAATGCGCGGGTCGACATCCGAGCCATCATCTTCGGAGCGATCGCGGGTGCCGGCTGTGAGCGCATCGATGGGCTCGGACGCGTCTCGATCCGCTTGCGGAGTGTGCTGGTTGAATGTCATTGATGCGTCGTCACCCCGCCACCAACCGGCGTTTATTGCGGGCACGTGATGCGATGGATCGCGACTTCACCGGTCAGTTGAGCGTCGCAACTCTCGCGGCGGTGGCGTGCGTCTCGGAGGCACAATTCATCCGCTCGTTCAAGGAAGTGTTCGGCGAAACACCGCATCGCTACCTGCAGCTGCGTCGCATCGAGCGCGCCATGTACCTGCTACGAACCTCCGACAACAGCGTGACCGACACCTGCATGGCGGTCGGGTTTTCCAGCCTCGGTTCGTTCTCGCGCACGTTCAGCGAGATCGTCGGCGAGAGCCCTTCGAAGTTCGCCAAGCGGGGCGCGACACCAGATGTGCCGTCATGCTTCGTGAAGGTCTGGGCGCGACCGAGCAGTTTCGGAGAAGCGACCCCGATCGGCGATTCGTAAGGTCTGTTCCATGTTCCAAGCAATCACCCGTTCACAGCTGTACGTCCTCGACCAAACGAGGCATTCCACTTCTACACCGACACCCTCGGCCTCGAAGTCGCCGCCGACGTGGACCTCGGCTTCATGCGCTGGCTGACCGTGTGTGTGCCAGGCGACCCGGGGCACGAGATCCTGTTGGAGAAGCCCGGTCCGCCTTCGATGGACGAAACCACCGCTGCCCAGGTCGCCGACCTCGTCAGCAAGGGCGCCGCGGGCGGCAACCTGTTCCTCACCACCCGCGATGCGCACGCGACGTTCGACACGCTGCGCGGTCGCAGCGTCGACATCACCGACGAGCCAGCGGAGCGACCGTACGGGATCGACTTCGGGATCCGCGACCCATTCGGCAACGCCATCCGCATCGGCCAGATCCTCCACCCCAAACCTTTCAACCAGCCAAGGATGAATCCGTGACCACGACACCGTCGACCGTTTCGTTCGATACCGAGCTGACCGCGTTCGGCAACAACACCGGCATCGTCGTCACCCCCGATGTGATCGACGTGCTCGATGCCGGCAAACGGCCAGCGGTCGATGTCGACCTCAACGGCTACAAGTTCCGCAGCACCATCGGGGTCATGGCAGGACAATCGATGATCAGCGTGAGCGCAGCCATCCGCAAGGACACCGGTCTCGCAGCAGGCGACCCGATCACCGTCAAGCTCACCCCCAACGACACCCCTCGAGACGTCTCGATCCCTGACGACTTCGCCACAGCCATGCGAACAAGCGCAGGAACCGAAGCCTTCTTCGCCGCCTTGTCGAACAGCCTGCAGCGCTACCACATCGACCAGATCACCAGCGCCAAGACCGATGAGACCAGACAGCGGCGCATCGACAGAGCCATCGGTCTGTTCCTCGAAGGCAAGAAGCGGTGACAGCTCCGTCTCGCCCGTCGCGACCGCACAGCGCGTGCCACTCGATATCGACGACAGACCAAATTGTCCGGACCGTCAGAGGTCACCTCGACGCTCGGTGACCCACACGAGAACGTGCACTCATCGATGAACCAATCGGACGTCGTTGAGCGCGCCCGAGTTGTTTGGCGTCGCTCTCTCAACGGTGTCTGCCGACAGATTGTCGAATGGGCAAATCCAGCGCCATGACCACCTCTGTTGTCGACCCTGACCGTGTCGGCTTCGCGTCACTGCCGCACGAGAGCAGCCCCGGAATAGTGATGTTCGCTGTGGAAGAGTTGAACAGTTGAGGTTGCGAGGTCGGCTGCGATCTGGGTGACTAGCCCGACTGCGCTGAAGCTAGCCAGCCTTACGGGGTCAGGAACTGAGCGCACGCCGCCATCGGCCTGGTCGCCTCTCCCGATGAATGCATCTGCCGCGAGCCACGACTCGACACCTGCGAGTTCTGTGGCGACCGTTCGGCAGAACGAGATTCGTGCCCTCGACGCGTCTGCGTCGTTCAGCAACGCATCGAGGACGTCTGCCGCAGATGGTTCTCGATCGACCGCCATCGAGTCATCGTTTCAGGTTGCGATAGCTGTGAGTGCGTCGAACGACCGAGGTACTCGATGCTCGGTGGATCGCCTTTGCTCCAAGTTTCGACGTGGAGCCATCCTTGCGAAATGGCACCATCGAATCACCGTACAGAGCCGGCGAACGACCTGGTCCTGCTCCGCAAGGCGAAGGACCGAATCGACCGGGAATTCGCGAAGCCGCTCGACGTCGAGTCGATCGCTGATCAGGTGGGGATGTCGGCTGGCCACTTCAGCCGCCGATTCCGTGATGAGAACGGGGAGCCGCCGTACAGCTACTTGATGACCCGGCGGATCGAGCGAGCGATGGCGTTCCTGCGTCGCCGAGAGCGCTCTGTCACCGAGGTCTGTTTCGCCGTTGGGTTCTCGTCACTCGCAACGTTCAGCACGCGGTTCTCGGAGTTGGTCGGTGAGTCTCCGTCGGCATACCGCGACCGGGGCCCTGGCTGGGCGTCTGAAATTGCGCCGTGTGTTGCGATGCGGGTGACGAAACCGGTCAGGAATCGAGAAGCAGCCGTCAGCACCGATGCGTACGGTTCCGGCCATGGACATGACGATTCACCAGAGTTTCCTCCCGCATCGTGACCCGGACGCATCGGTCGCCTTCTACACCGACGTGCTGGGATTCGAGGTGCGACTCGACGTCGGCGACGGTGAGATGCGTTTCATCACCGTCGGCCCGCCGAACCAACCTGACACCTCGATCGTCTTGCAGCCTCCGACTGCTGATCCTTCGATCAGCGACACCGAGCGTGCAACGATCCTGGCGATGATGGACAAGGGAACGTTTGCTGGCGTGAACCTCGCAACGCCGGACCTCGACGCGTGATCAACGCTGCGTTCGAACGAATCGAAGCCGCCGGCGCCGACGTCGTCCAAGACCCGATCGACCAGGACTACGTGCTGCGTGACTGCGCTGTTCGTGGCTCCGCCCGGAACCTGATCCGAATCCAACAACGACCGAACCAGAACTGAGCACAATCGATGGCAACCGACGACAGCGCTGACGGACCGACGTTGCTGTCGGGCGGAAATCCGCAGATCCCAAAGGGAGACGGCGACGCCCCCGTTCAGGCGTACTTGGCAGCGATGCCCGACGGGAAGGGCGAGATCGGACGCCACCTCGACGAACTGATCGACGAAGTCGTCCCGGACGTCGTCAGGGCGGTCCGATGGAACTCGCCGTTCTACGGCGTCGAGGGCAACGGCTGGTTCTCCAGCATGCATTGCTTCACCAAGTACGTGAAGGTCACCTGGCTCAACGGCTCCCACCTCGAACCCCTGCCACCACAGAAATCGAAGGATGGGAACGTCCATTACCTGAACATCGCAGAAGACGATGAGATCGACGACGAGCAGCTCCGAGACTGGATCCGCCAAGCCGCCGATCTGCCAGGTAAAGACCTGTTCTGACCCATCGCCCACAACGGAGGCCGAACCATGTCTACGCCTCCAATCGCTCTGACCGAAGGAGACCCCCACCATGAAGACCATGACCTGCGAACAACTCGGCGGCCCTTGCGGTCACCAACACAGCGGCGACACCGCAGACGATGTGATCAACGCACAGGACCAGCACCTCCGCAAGG
>Ga0105047_10018756_pt1 | contig 10704 bp, 8 predicted proteins | sample MAT04_FD_78384 | JGI IMG/M metagenome (GOLD analysis project Ga0105047, IMG submission 78384) | Freshwater microbial communities from Lake Fryxell liftoff mats and glacier meltwater in Antarctica - MAT-04 (megahit assembly) | ecosystem: Environmental > Aquatic > Freshwater > Ice > Liftoff...
ATTGCTGATTATCAACAGCGCCTGGGGTTAAAAACAAGCTTTATTGAAGGATTGCGCGTCACTGATGATGCAAGCTTGGATGTGGCCGAAATGGTGCTCAGTGGGCTGATGAACAAGCGGATTGTGCGTATTCTGGTCAATGCCGATATCATGGCCGTGGGCATTAGTGGCGTTGACGCTGGCACAATTTATGTCGAAAAGATGTGGCATCCCCTGGGCGACTTGGGACGCGTGGGCGAGATTCAAGATGTTAACCCACAACTGTTGCAAGCCCTCATGGCGCACAATATTGTGCCCGTGGTCAGTCCCATCAGCTTTGGGGCATTGGATGCGCTGAGTTACAACGTCAACGCCGACCATGCTGCCACCGCAATCGCGGCCAAATTGGGTGCGATCAAGTTGATTTTTATCAGCAATGTGCCCGGTATTCTGGTAGCGGGGCGGGTTGTACGGGCCGTAACCGCCGCGCAAGCCGAACAGTGGATCGAAGAAGGCATTATTACTGGCGGGATGATTCCCAAAGTGCGCAGCGCCACCGAAGCTGTGCGCAATGGCGTTGCGCAGGCTGTGATTACCAATCTGGCCGGTATTCAAGAAAATAGCGGCACCGGAATTGTCGGATCGAAATAAGTGGGGTAAGGAAGCAGAACCAACCGTTATCCAGCCGTCACCGGTTGCATTGCCAGCGAATCATGTTAGCCAATCCGCAGCCAATCAGGGAGGAACCAAGGACATGGACAAACAAAGCGTCATCGAAATGGAAAAGCAATATGTGCTGGGGGTTTATAGCCGCCCCCCCTTTGTGCTCGCCAGTGGCAAAGGCAGCACGCTGTATGATACCGACGGCAAAGCGTATATTGATTGTGTTGCAGGCATTGCCGTCAATGCGCTCGGCTATGATGATCCGGGCGTCAAACAGGCCATCGAAGAAGCCAACAGCACCGGCATGTTTCATGTCAGCAATCTCTATCACACCGAGCCCCAAACGCGCTTGGCCAAATTTCTGTGTGAGAATAGCTTTGCCGACAAGGTTCACTTTAGCCTCACCGGGGCCGATGCCAACGAAGGGGCCTTTAAGTTTGCGCGCCGCTATGCACGCGAACATGGTCATGAAAATAAATACAACATTTTGGCCTTTACCAATGCCTTTCATGGTCGCCTCTTTGGGAGCCTGGCTGCCACGCCGCGCCCCAAGTATCAAGATGCGTTCAAACCATTGATGCCCGGTGTACGCTTTGCCGATTTTAATGACGCCGAAAGTGCCCGCGCGCAAATGGATGATACGGTCTGCGCGATTATCGTCGAGCCGATTCAGGGCGAAGGTGGCATTTATGGTGCCAGTCACGAATTTTTGACTGAGTTGCGCGCTCTGGCCGATCAATACGACGCCCTGCTGATCTATGATGAAGTGCAATGTGGCTTGGGCCGCACAGGCAATTTGTGGGGCCATGCCACGGTCTCCAAGAGTGTGGGCGCACAACCGGTCGAACCGGATCTGATGACGCTTGCCAAACCGTTGGCTGGCGGCCTGCCAATTGGCGCGATCTTAATGCGCCAAAAGGTTGCCGATACGATCCACAAAGGCGATCATGCCAGCACCTTTGCCGGCAACCCCTTCACCACCCATGTTGCGCACCATGTGGTAACACGTATCGCGGAGAGCGCCTTTCTGAGCGATGTCCACGAGAAAGGTGAATATCTTAAAGAGTTGTTGGAAGAGCTGAATAGCCCCCACATTACCGAAATCCGTGGTCACGGCTTGCTGGTTGGCGTCGAGATGGATATTGAAGTCAACCCGATCATCGAAAAGGCGTACGACAAAGGGGTAATTTTGGTGAGCGCAGGTGCGAATGTGCTGCGCTTTGTCCCACCCTTGGTGATCAGCAAAGCAGAGCTAGCCCAGGCGGTCGGTGTGGTTGGTGATATTTTACAGACGTTGTAAATTCATCCGTTACACTTTTTCAAAAGTGTCATGGATCGCGTGATTTGATTGGCAACGCAGCTGGCAGCAGGGTTTAGATTGATCGACAAAAATCAAAATCGCCGCGGCTGCGTAATCATATTCGTCATAACATAAGACAGAGCTTGCGGGTTGCATGTTAGGGTAACATGCAACCCGCAGCGCGCTAAACAGGCCAAACGAATTCAGAAGGCACAAACAACCTGGCCAACACAGGCATCAGGATAGGAAACAGGTGAAATAATGGCCCAGACAATTAGTAGGTCGCATCCCAGCCTTTGTGTAAACCGGTCAGGCAATATGCCAATTAAACCCATTTACACGAAGGGCAAGACACGATTCGTATTATTCAGGTGGTTCCGTTCGCTGCCGTTTGACCGTCATGGTTAACGGCGTTACAGGTAACCTAATTTATCAAAGAGGATAATGCAAAATGGGAATTGCTATTCGTTGCGCACAAGAGCAGGATATTCAGCCAATTGTGGAGATGGTCAATCGCTTTGCGACCCAAAATATCATGTTGCCACGCAAGGAAGAAAGTGTGCGCAAAACGCTGGCCGATTGGATCGTTGCGGTAGAAAGAAGTGACGAAAATCAGCCAGAAACCGTCGTTGGTTGTGGCGCTTTGGTGCCGTTGAATGATAAACTGGTAGAGATCCGGTCGGTGGCAGTTCACGAAAACCAACATGGCCAAGGCCTTGGCAGCCATCTTGTGCTAGAGTTGGTGGAAGAAGCCCGTGAACGCGGTTATACCCAAGCTTGTGCGCTGACGCTGCGCCCGAATTTCTTTCAACGGTTGGGGTTTGACTTGGTAGATCGCTGGAGTATTAGCCCAAAGGTGTGGCAAGCCTGTATCTACTGTCCCAAATTTCACCGGTGCGACGAAGTCGCGGTGCTCATGAATTTGGTTAAGCACCCAGAAGTGGCTGGCGAAGCAGCGATTGCGCGCGAAGGGGGCTGGAATCATCTGCTGAAGTGGAAAGAATGGCAACCATTGCGATTAGCCTATCGCTATGAAAAATATGAACCGAGGGGCAAATGACTGTGAACACAACCAATAGCCGCCAGAAGGCAATTCTTGTTTTGCAAGACGGCACCATTTTCGAAGGCACTGCATTCGGTGCTGCGACCACGGTCGTAGGGGAAGTCGTCTTTAATACGAGCCTGACCGGCTATCAGGAGGTCATCACCGATCCTTCCTATCGCGGCCAGATGGTCTGCATGACGGTAGCGCATGTGGGCAACACCGGCATTAATATCGAAGATCTGGAAAGCGATCGCCCGCAGATCACAGCCTTGATTGTGCGCGAGATTAGCCCGGTGGTTTCCAACTGGCGCGCCAACGAAACGCTGCATGGTTACCTGGAGCGCAATCAGATTCCCGGCATTAGCGAGGTGGACACGCGCGCGCTGACACGGCATCTGCGCGACAAAGGCATCTTGCACGCGGCGCTCTGTACCGATGGCAGCCACACAGCCGAAGCATTGCTGGCCATGGCCAACGCATGGGAAGGGCTGGATGGTCGGGATCTGGTGCGCGAAGTTACCTGCCACGAAACGTATAACTGGGTCAATGGCACAGCCGTAGAATGGTCGCCTGTACCCGCTGGCACGGTTACCGCCAGCGCTACCATGCAAGAGGGTGAAGCACCCTTGGTCGTTGCCTATGACTTTGGCATTAAGCACAACATTTTGCGGCGCTTGACAAGCCATGGCTTGCGCGTGACCGTCGTACCCGCCACAACTACCGCCGAAGAAGTAATGGCGCTGCAACCAGATGGCATTTTTCTCAGCAACGGCCCTGGCGATCCGGCTGGCGTGCCCTATGCAGCACAGGCGGTGCGTGAATTGTTGGAAACACGCATTCCAACCTTTGGCATCTGTTTAGGCCACCAGATCATTGGCCTGGCCTTGGGTGGCCAAACCAACAAGCTAAAATTTGGCCATCATGGTGGCAATCAGCCCGTCAGTGATGTCGATACAACCAACGTGCAGATCACAGCGCAAAATCACAACTATGTGGTTGCGATTGATAATTTGCCGGCGAATGTACAAATCACCCATCGCAACCTCAACGATGGCACAGTGGAAGGGTTGCGCCTCACTGATCGGCCTGTCTTCTGCGTACAATATCACCCAGAAGCAAGCCCTGGCCCGCATGATGCCGATCTGTTGTTCGAACGCTTTGCCAATTTGGTCAAAGATTATGCCAAACACGCACCAGAGTCCGCCTGATGCGTGAAATCCGCACGGCCTTGATTGGCGTGGGCGCGGTCAACTGTAATTTTTTGGAGATCCTGGCCCAGAAAGCAGATCGGCTACGCGCCCAGTATGGCTTGCACTTTCGCATTGTCCTCGCAGCGGATAGCAGCGGCGTGGCTCGGCGAACAGCGGGCTTTGTCCCAATGGATCTGTGTCAATTCAAGCGTACGGGTGGGCGGATTTGTGATCTTGCAGATGCGATTGGCGAATCACTCGTCGAGGCAATCGGCCAGACGGCGTGTGATCTAGTGATGGAAGCTACGCCAGTGAACCTGAAAGATGGCGAACCAGGACTAAGCGCGGTCCGTGCTGCGCTTGCCGCTGGAATGCAGGTCGTGTTGGCCAACAAGGGACCGCTTGTGCTGGCGTTTCAAGAGTTACATCAGCTTGCCGCCCACAACCAGGTCAAGCTTGCCTACAGCGCAACCGTTTGCGGGGCATTACCCGTGATCAACATTGGCCAGCGTGACCTGATTGCAGCGGATATCCATTTGGTGCGCGGCATTTTTAACAGTACGAGTAACTTTATCCTCGCCGAGATGAGCCAAGGTCGCGCTTTCGAGGCTGCGCTAGCCGAGGCGCAACGGCGCGGGATCGCCGAAGCCGATCCGTCATTAGACATTGAGGGCTGGGATACGGCAAACAAATTGGTGATCATCGCCAACAGTATGCTGGGCATGCCCGCTACATTGACCGATGTCCAGGTGACGGGTATGAGCGGTATTACTACGGCCCAACTGCAAGCAGCCGCGCAACAAGGCCAAACCATCAAATTGGTGGCCACGGCCCGTCACCTGGGGAATGGCTATCAATTGACGGTAGCGCCAGAGGTCGTCGCGCAAACAGATTTTCTGGGCAGCTGTAGTGGCTGGGAAATGGGCGTTGAGATCCATAGCGATCTCTATGGCAAACTCTACCACAAAATCTGGGAAGATAGCCCCGTGCCGACGGCAGCAGCCATGTTGCGCGACGCGGTCACCCTCTTTACCGCTTACTAGACAACTCCGGCAAAGCCGCACAGGTAACTTGACTGTATGACAGATAATTTGTGCGGCTTTGGGGGGTTTTATCTATACGCAGAGCAATCTGAACGTACTTTGCAAACCAAGCGGTTGAACGCGCTATGCTGAGGCTATGTCGGCTCTTCCACTAATTCAATGGTTAGCTCAAGCAGTTGCCCGGCGCGCAGCAGGCTGACCATCACTTGATCGCCCACGGTATAATTGTTCTCTAGAAATGTCTCCATCCCATCCAAAGTTTCGATTCTATTGCCGTCGATGGCGGTTAAAATGTCGCCATCCACATAGACGCGCTGATTGCCGATGACGGTTTCGCGCTGCGCGCCGCGCACGCCGGCTTGTTCTAGAGGGCTAGCTTCATATAACTGAACAAGCAAAAGACCTTGGGTAGTTGGCAAACCGAGCGTGTTGGCTAGACCAGCTTTCACTTCGTAGGCATATTGTACGCCAAGCCAGGGATGGCGATAGCGCCCAAGGGCCAGCAGATCGGGCAGCAAGCGCTTTAACGTGTCTACAGGCACGGCAAATCCGACGCCGGCACTTGTGCCTGTTGGGCTGAAGATTGCCGTATTCATCCCAATAACACGGCCACTAGAATCGAGCAGCGGGCCACCAGAATTCCCGCGATTGATGGCCGCATCTGTCTGAATAATGCCTGTAATTGTGCGGCCATCAGTGCCTTCCAAAGTGCGTTCCAGGGCGCTAATGACACCAATGGTCAACGTGCGCCCAAACTGACCAAACGGATTACCAATCGCAATTGCTCGCTGTCCGACTTTTAGATTGGTCGAAGTACCCAATTCAACAGGCACCAAAATCTCCGCTGGGGCCTCCACTTTGAGGACGGCAATGTCATTACGCGGATCAACGCCGACGACCGTGGCTGGCACAACATAATCGCCATTAATACTGACGTCGATTTCGCGCGCGCCATTCACTACATGATAATTGGTCAAAATATGCCCCGCTTGATCCAGGATAAAGCCAGAGCCAGCCCCTTCTTCGGGCACTTCAAAGAAAAAACCACGCTGCAAAACCTGGGTCGTAATGCTCACCACGGCGGGCGCGACACGTTCGTAAACGTCCACCACACGGCGTTCGGCAATGTCCAATCCGGCGGCATCAATGGTCGCAATATCGGCAATGGTCAGGTCAGAGGGGGCGACTGCAGTGGGGGTAAAGGTGGGGACCAACATGGGCGTTGCCCCAACTGGCATAAACTGTTGTAGTTGTCCGGGTTGACAACTGGCAACAGCCAGCAAGAGCAGTAGCAGACTAAAATGCCAATAGCATTTGATCAATAACTGATAGCGGTTACGGCTACCAACTTTTCTGCGCACAGAGAATCCCCTTATCGCCACCACGGTTGGCAACAGTTAGATGCCAAGCACCAATATCTTGACGAATATTTTAACATGAAGGGCTGCGCGTCGAACAAGATTCGCAAGAGTACGTTATCAGTTTTATATTCCCCGACTATCGTATGGCAGGAGCGTGGCAGGTTCAGAGGTGGGAATAGCGCAACAGGGGAAAGGGGATAAGTTCGCTGTACCAACGATCCGGTTAAATAAATCATCTAAAAGTTGCCCAAACAACGCAGCGAAGCTGGGTGTGATTTGTACAACTTTTAGATGATTTTCTTTATGCAGAACGAAGGCGAGGAAAATGGGGGGATCAATCGCGAAAGTTCAGTTGTATTTCGAGCGAATCGCGGGTTAGTAGGAGGCGATAATTTTTTCGCCATCAAGCGATTCATTAACTGTTACCGATGACCGGTATGCAGGCAAAGCCGGTTGTGGTTGCAGTTTATGCCCAGCGGTGGTTGTTTCTGGTTTTAGGGGTTTTGCACTAGAAAATCGATACCCAATCCCACGCACAGTCAGCAGGCGATCCGGACGAGCGGGATCTTTTTCAATCTTTTTGCGCAGGCGACTAATCGCAACTTCCACCAAGTTGGAGCCATCGGTGGAATCATACCCCCAAACCGCCTCGAGCAGCTCTTCTTTGCTCACAGTTTGGTCGGAATGCGTCATGAGAAAGTGCAGCAGTTGAAATTCGGTGCCAGTCAATTCAACCACACCGCCACCAACAGTAACTTGATGCAACTCACTATTCAACCGAATATCGCCGCGCTCAATAATTTGGAATACATACTGATTGCTTTGAAAGTTTGTCCGGCGCAGAATAGCGCGCAATTTCGCTTCTACTTCTTTAAAGGTAAAGGGTTTTACAATATAATTATCCGCGCCAATTTCCAGGCCACGCACAATATCGTCGGGCCGGCTTAACGCGGTTAGCATGACAACTGGGATATCGGAGCGCTTGCGGATTTCCGCACAGGCAGTAAATCCATCCATCCCTGGCATGAGCACATCTAGCAAGACAAGATCAAAATGATGGCGATCAAACAATTCGACGGCTTCCAGGCCGTTTTCGGCTGTCATAACATGATAGCCTAATCTTTGCAATGACATAGATAATAATTGCAACATCATTTTTTCATCATCGGCCACCAAAACGCTGATCTTGTCATCAGGTTGGCTGGCCGTGCCGCTCACATTTGTTTCGCCCTGCGAATTTGTCCGTTTGTCTTTATGAGCAGGATTCATTTGCGAAGAGTTCAATGTTTCGCCTCCAATCACACGTGTGCCACTACAGCAATAATTTTCCATGCTCATTGTCACATGTCAAGCCGCTTTCGACATCTGCAAAAAGATGAATCTCGTACCCCGCAAAAGAAGCACTAATAATCATCTTGCCTAAGACATATTGTACAGGCATAAGACACGTTTGTTGCCAAGCGCTGATAAGTAGTGGCAATTCAGCGAAGTGTGCTGGCCGGCAAGCGTTGCGTATCACGAAGCTATCGGCAGGAAGGCTTACCACTTACTGGCTTCTTCCAAATTGGTCAGCCCTTCTTTCAGGGCATACAACGCGGCTTGAGTGCGATTTGCCAAATGCAGCTTGCTTAAAATGTTGCTTACATGGGTGCGCACCGTGCGCTCACTAATAAAAAGCGCATTCGCAATATCTTGATTTGAATAGCCACGGGCAACAAAGATCAGGACTTCGATCTCACGCTCAGTCAGTGGTTCGTCGGATGGCGGCAGATTGGAGGGGCGATTCAGTTCGCGGATGAGCTTGCGGGCAATTGCAGGATGTAGAGATGATTCGCCACGATAGACATCATGAATTGCTTGTAATAATTCTTTGGTAGAAGTTTCTTTTAACAAATAGCCCAGGGCGCCAGCTTTGATCGCCGCAAAAACTTTCTCGTCATCCGAATAGCTGGTTAACACAAGAATACGGGCATCGGGATCTTCTTGCTTGATCTCTTCAATGGCCTCAATGCCAGTTTTGCGTGGCATCATCAAGTCCATCAAAATGACATCGGGGTTTAATGATCGCGTCTTCAAGACGGTTTCAACACCGTCCGCAGCTTCGTCGATCACGTCAATGTCGTCTTCGGTCTCTAACAAAGCACGGATGCCGCCGCGCACGACATGATGATCGTCAGCGATTAATACACGAATGCGTTCGCTCATACCATTCTCCAACACAATGAGTTAGTCCGCTTTGGCCTAGATTAATGAATGAAAGCATCTGCCATTGCCCTAATGAAACTAATAACCGTACTACAAATAAACTATAAATATTCGGATAGGATAGCTACTTAAGGATTCAGAAAGTAATCGTCCTACTTATATACGAGCCAAATTGATCATCTAATAAGATAGAGCCTAGGTATTGTAACAGGATCTCTTTCGGATTTCCTCCGATAAATTGCGGGTTTTTTCCATTACAACGTCAAGCAAATAGAGCATAGACTAGTGACTGCGATCAATTAGGCTGGGGAAAACCTGGGGATAAGCATGGGGCAACTTGCCTATTTTCTGGGGATAACCGAGGATAACTCATTGAATGAGTTATCCTCGGTTATCCCCAGCCTAGTATCAATGGTGCAATTCGCGCCTAGATATAGGATTTTGTCGCCACACGGGTATAACTTTTCCTCACTTATCCCAAGTTATACCCAAACTATCCTTTTATTATCCAAAGTTTCGCAAGTCCTATACCCGCCTATGCTGTATTATAGCCGTCCAAGACTACAACAGCTAGTGGTCCTATCCGGTTTTCCCAATAGTTATCCCCTTTTCCCCAGCCCCTATTACAAAGACTATAAATACTAAATAAATAAAAAGAGGAAGAGGATAAATGATAAGAGCTTACTCATACCAGGGATAACTGGCAAAGCATAGGGATAACTGCTTTTAATCTTCCGGGTTGCTTCATCGGGCAAAAGCGTTACGGGCGGCGCATTGTTGACGATTCACGTACCATGGAATGGGGCCGAAAAACGAGATCGATTTCAGGATTATCCTCGCCGGGAAAAACCAGTTGAGCGGGATTCAAATAGGGCAACGGATCAACAAAGCCACCCCAGCCATCAAATCGATTAAAAGGTTTAATGCGAATACCAAAATGTAGATAACTGTAACGCGGTTCATAGTGGGCGGCATAGACACCGGTGTCGACATCGCCAACAAGCGCAATGCGCGTGCCCCGTTTGACGAGTTGGCCAGAATCCATCAATATTGTATCCACATGGGCATAAAAGGATTCGCCCCAGCGATGTTCAATTTTGAGATAAGATCCAATGCCCCCTGGCTCCTCCCCAATTTCGGTGACCCGCCCTGGATCCACTGCCAACACATACGTGCCAAGGGCGACACGAAAATCAAGACCATTATGGCCTTTGAGCGCCACGCCATTATAGTAAAACTGACCGTAGTAGTCGGCATTGTCTGCCCAAAATTGCACAGCAACACATTCACCCTCGACGGGCGCACTTAAATAGATACCTTCTGGTTCATATACGCCGTCTTCCATGGGTTGGGACAAAAATCTGTACGTCATTGGCTCATAAATTTCTCTAAGTTTTGCGTAACTGTGCGTCAACTGTGCGCTGTGGAGAAGGTGTGGATAAGTGCCCACTGTTGACAAATAGCGACCGTACTATCCACAGCTATTCGTAAGGCAGCCATTTTGTGGTATACGACCTCTAAATTCGACAATAATTACGTTGACGATTATACTCCTTATTATAGTATGTAAAAATCTCATGGCTACCCAGTGGGCCATATAGGGAGTTAGTTGTATGCCGATTTATGAATTTGCGTGCCAAAATTGTGGCCATGAGTTTGAACAGATTCTACCATTTTCTGCGCAAGGCACGCCCAGTTGTCCTGTGTGCCAAAGCACACAAGTTGTGCGGCGTATGGGCCGACCGGCCATTCACTTTAAGGGGAGTGGTTGGTACATTAATGATAGCAAGACCAGCAAAGATTCGGCCAACGGTGCGGACAGTAAACCTGCCGAAAAAACCACATCTGCGACAGAAACTACTCCTGCTACGACGAGCAGCGACGCCAAACCTGAGAGCAAAAGCGAAAGCAAAAGCGA
>Ga0105047_10018757_pt1 | contig 10703 bp, 9 predicted proteins | sample MAT04_FD_78384 | JGI IMG/M metagenome (GOLD analysis project Ga0105047, IMG submission 78384) | Freshwater microbial communities from Lake Fryxell liftoff mats and glacier meltwater in Antarctica - MAT-04 (megahit assembly) | ecosystem: Environmental > Aquatic > Freshwater > Ice > Liftoff...
GGTTATTCGCCAAGCGCACGAGTGGAGAGAGAGTGTGTTTCGCTTTTGCAGTTCGACCATTACGTCGTAACTGAAAGTGTTGTATTTTTCGTAGCGATCAGATGTGAAGGAGGAGCTTGCTTTGATCTCCTTTCCCTTCGTTGTCACAAGGCTTCAAGACGCCTTGGCGGTTCGTTTCGGCTCCGCGTGCAGTTCCAGCCTTCCGCGGTGACGCACGTGGTCGCCCAGTTGTGCCATGGCTTCGAGCTCGATGTGCTGATCGAAAATCCGGATGACGCCCAGCGTCCGGGCGATGACTTCATCCTGCGGCGACAAATCCGACGCCACCAGAGCCCATTTCTGCCACGGCCAGGCTGCTTTGATCTTCGATATGAAGCTGAAGACCGGCATATCGGGCAACGGCGTCCCAGTGATCAGCAGATCAAACTTCAGCATTCGCAGGAGGTCGATCGCCTGTCTCGCGGAGGACGCAGTAAGAAAACTCTCACCGTCACTCACCACCGTTGCCGTCGATTCATCCACACAGACGGCGAGAATCGAGGCTGTTTGCTGCTCAGACATGACCGCTCCATACGACTCACTCGTTTCAACCATCCCATTGATGGTTTTGTTCGAGTGATGGGATGCCTAAAGCGATACGCGTGCCAGACATGGCGAATCAAAATATAAATCTTTAAGTCTTTAACCTAAAAGCGTTTACATATAGGCCACTTATTTTGCTTCTGGTTATGACAACCCAGTTGTTTTGCGCTGCCGACTTCGGCAAGTGAAATTTAACTACTTACAAAACAATGACTTACGATCGCATGTGTATTTTGAAAGGGCCACTCAAAATAACCTGTGGTACGAGCGAACACCTTTAACCTGGAAGCACGGCGGCGATTTTGAAACCGCGCAGGCGAATGCAGGACGAGGAATTTCAAATAGTTGATATTGGGTTGCGGACTTTTAGTGCGCCAGCAGAAACTCCACTGCCTGTTCCAATGTCGCGTCTACCGCGCCGGCGTGGCCGATGTTCTTGGCGATGGTGTAGTCGATGGGAAGGCCGGTGCTGCGGGCTTCAGAGATCATCTGCTTCATGCGTTCGAGAGGAAAGATCGGATCAAGTTCAGCAAGAATTACCAGCGTCGGCGGGAGCTTGCGGACACCTTTCACCATCCCGCCACCGGCGATTTGAACGTTGGCACGAACACGATCGGGAAACCTCGATACCAGCCCCGCCGCAGTTATCGCACCCAGGCTGTGACCCACGACGTACACTCGCGATGTATCAATGGAGTACAGCCGGGCCATGGTGTCCACAATCGCATCGAACGCATCGGGCGATGTGATCAATGAGAAAGTATTGGGCGCGATGACGATAAAGTCATTCTTCGCGGCAAGCTCCTTGATCAGTCCCGCGCCATACCCGGAGAAAAAGAGGTTCTCATCACCGCCCGCACCATGCAGCGCGATCACCAGCGGGCGCTGCCGATCTGCATTTCGTGGTGCGGGTGCAAAGATGCGCGCCGGCACGACGCCCCGCTTCGAAAAGATCGGTCGCCAGAAGTCGATGTCGAACAGGTTGCGGTAGGGCTCGGCGCCGCGCTGCAACGCCGTTAGCTCGGTTTTGATCTGTCGCGTCAGTTCGTCGGGCGAATTCATGAAGACGTTCGCGTCGAAGTCCAGATCGCGGTTGGTCAACAGGTTGATCCGCGCCCTGCAGGCTTTGCGGGCATCGGCGAGCTCGGGTTGAGAGATCATCTCGTCCAGTTGCCGCAGCAGGCATTCGCGCGTCGCATCGACCCGTTCATCGCTCCAGCGCTCCGGAAGCGGGGCCCCAGTCTTCGGGTCGATCGACTCGGCAAGGGCTCGCATCGACACAACCGCGCCCGCGAGGTCACGCGAAAATGCCTGCACCATCGCATTATCAAACCGCTTGTGAATGCTGCGAACCTCATCTCCCTTCGGTGGATGATCGCGCAGCGCCCGCTCAAGACGCAGATATGCCTTCGCCAGGTCGCGGCGTGTGCCGCTGTCCTGCGGGAATGGTGACGCGCTGACGCAGAACAAAACGCACAGCGTTGCAATGGATCGCTTGAAATTCATTGGTTCAACAAGCGTATGCTGTATGGTGACATCAGACAATCTTCGGGCCGGGGCGTTGACGATGATCGACCCGCGTCTGATGATCGAACATTGGAAGGACTCTTATGACAGAACTGATCAAACCGAATCTCCATAACGTGCTGGTTCATTATCCGGTGGCGCTGGTGTCGCTGGGCGCGATCATCGAGCTGCTCAGCTTCTTCTACCGTCGTCATTCGTTCCGGGCGGCGGGACGATGGATGCTGTTTCTCGGCGTTCTGTCGCTGTTGCCGTCGTTGACCAGCGGCATGTACGCAGCGCGGCAGTCGTTTCATGCGGATGAAGACGCCAAGTGGGCTGAAATCAAGACCCAGGCCCCGCTGAATGAGCATCAATGGGAATTGCTCCGCGACCATGTGACCGGAAACGCCTGGGGTGCGGGCATTCTACTGGTGATGGTGCTGATCTTTGTCGGGTCGTCCGATCGGTGGCGACGCAAGCTCTATTTCCTGCACGTCGCCCTGCTGCTGTTGGGCTTGAGCGCCCTGACGTTCAGTGCTCATCATGGCGGATTAATGGTGTATGAGGGCATCGGCACGAAAGCGATGGCGGAATCGGTTCACACCGAGGATCGCCACATTGATGAAAAGGCGCCGCTGCGAGACAAGATCGAACGCAACTTCCCCCCAGTGGAAATTCACCTCGTGCTGGCTGGCTTTACCCTGGCGATGACCATGGCGGCGCTGGCGATCAGCTATCGCCGCAGCAGCGACTTCCGCACGACAGAAACAGTGGCAGATGCCGACATCGCAGACGCCCTAACCGCGCAGTCGCTTGGCGCATTCGGCGTGAACGCCGGGGAAACCCATGCGCCGCGTATGGACATGGTTGTCGTGGTTCCCGTTCCCGCAGCACGATTCTGGATGCTGGCGTCGCTGGTCGCAATCCTGACGGCGGTTGCGGGTTGGTGGAGCTATGGCAACTTTAACTGGCGAGAAGCATGGGACTACCTCCGCGATCCCTACAACAAACGAGTTCTCTATCACGTCATCTTCGGAACCTCGCTCATCGTTGTCCCTTGGATTTTTGCCCTCTTCACCCGTTTCGCTCCACGGGCACGTTTCTTCCTGATGATCCTCACCCTATGCATCCTGGGCATCGCCGCAGTGCAGGTGTGGCTGGGAATTCTCCTGCTTTTTGACACGAACCAGGGACCGTTGTCCAACTTCAATTGATTGAAGGGGAGAGTTACGTACACTCGCTCCATGCCCGCACAGATCATCGATGGAACAAAGCTCGCCCAGCAGATCAAGGACGTGATCGCTGCGCGCGTGAAGCAGTTAGCGAGCAACTCCCAACCCGTGCATCTGGCGGCATTGTTGATCGGCGGATCGCAGGCGGCGGAGCTGTATGCGCAGCGGCAGGGAGAGTCGTGCCGGGCGATGGGCATCGGATACACGCTGCATGTGCTGCCGCCGAGGGTGGACATGCAGACCACGAAGCAGGTGATCCGTGCTTTGAATGAAGATCCCCGTGTCACGGGCATCATGATGCATCTCCCCGTTCCCGAGCATCTCAACGCCACCCGTCTGCAATATGAAATCGACGTGGTGAAGGATGTCGAGGGGGTCGCCCCCGCGAACATTGGGTATGTCGTCTACGGCAAGACGCTTATCGCCCCCTGCACCGCACTGGCGGTGATTGAGATGATCAAGTCCACTGGCATTTCCATTCGCGGCGCGGAAGCGGTGGTTGTGGGCGCAAGCGAAATCGCCGGCAAGCCCATATCGCTCCTGCTCACTGAACAGATGGCGACTGTCACCACCTGCCATATCGACACGCGTAATGTTGCCGCGCATACAAGAAACGCCGACATCGTCGTCGTCGCAGTCGGAAAGCCCGGACTGATCAAGGGTGATCAGATCCGCGAAGGCGCCGTGGTGATTGATGTAGGAATCAACCGCATCACCCAGCCGGATGGAAGCAAGAAGACCGTCGGCGATGTGGAATTTGAAAGCGTTTCGCAGCGGGCGGGATATGTCTCTCCAGTTCCAGGCGGCGTTGGACCGATGACGGTGGCAATGCTCCTGAAAAACACGCTGCGAAGCGCGGAGATTCTGTACGGGTACGAGAAACGCTGAACCCGGATGATCTGATGAAATCGCTATCTCTCCTGATAGTTGCTTTGGCGTGCATTTCGTGTAATTCGACGTCAACCAACCGTGACTCTAAACCGCTTCCCAACGAACCGGTCAGCCTTCAACTGCCGCGCGTCGAGCCGTCGCTCAAGGGCGTGCGATACAGCCTGCTGCTGGACTTCGAAAATCAGCGAGACCTGGTTTTCCTGAACACACCCGATTCCGGCTCGGACGAGCAACACCGCCACACGGGCTTTCGCTCGCTGCAGCTTGCAGGAGGAGTGAAGACTACCATCAAGCTTTCGTCCCTGATGATGGGCCGCCCGTTCCCCGGCGAATACACCCTGCTGGGCGCGTACTTCCGCTCGGATCGCATCGCCAACATCACCATGCGATGCAAGCTGTCCGGTTTTGCCCCGCTTGAACGCAATCTGATTGTCTCTGGCAATGAATGGAAACCGTTGCTCCTGGATCTCACCGAACTCACGCCCACGAAGGACCGCGACGAACAGCCAGCGATTCTGGAGATTCGCACAGATGCGATCGTCTATCTGGATGACGTGCTCATCATTGACAACACCCACGAATTCGTCCCCATGAGTGATGGCGGCTGGTCGATTGTGCAGAGGGGGTTCAAGATCAAGGTGGATCGCCCAACCATGTTCACGCTCACTCTCAATTCTGCGCAAGGCAAAGCAGATGGATGGGAAGTTGAAGAGGCAAGTGTCGCGCGGGCGCGATTCAGCATGCCGGGAACGGGCAAGTCGCTCACGGTGTACAACGATGGTCGCAGCTTCTGGGATGGCGCGTTCAAACCACTGAGCGCCGCCACGCGGGATGACCCGGGCTATGCGACGCAACACCACGCACCCACCCGCATCGAAGTCGCGGAAGAGGTCGGCAAGGTCATTCGGAACTCCACAGGCGATGCCAACGCCGATGGCTATAACGAAGCCCGTGGATGCTACATGATCCGTGCCAATGGACCGCGACTGCAAATCGAAATTCGGCCCGCCGCTTCGCCCGCGGTCCGTCCAGTGTTCGAGATCAGCGGATTGCCGTCCGGCAAGGTGCTGGTGAATGTTGAAGGGCAGATGGTGGATGCCGCGACGCGGCTTGCGGACAACACCGTTCTGCTGGTTCTTCCGCTGCGACTGGCGCGGGCGACGCAGATTTCGCTCCGCGTGGAATAATCTGCGGATCGTCTGATAATCCCGAAGTTGGATGGAGAAATATCCGCCTGGGCAAGCCTTCGCGTTAACCCTCCTGTTGCGCGCGACGATGAGACAGATGCGTGAGATCTGTCTTTCTTTCCAATTCTGACTACCAGGCGATCATAACTGCCTGGCAGGGACGGCTGCCCTGGCATCGCAGGCTTAGCGCCCGCGTGGGTTTGCAGGGAAAGCTGGGAATCGGATTTCTCGGTGTCGTCTGTGTCGCGCTGGTTGCCAGCATCTGGATCTTTCTCACCGAGTCGCGGCGGCAACTGGATGCGCTTACGGGGTTGCAGGCAAGCAATCTCTCCACCACGCTTGCCCTTACCGCTCGCCAACAGGTGGAAGACACAGACGCCTCGAATCTGAACGGCGTGGCGCAGGATCTTGTCAAAAGCCGCAACATCCTTTTTGTGACTTTTCTCAATGTCGACGGTACGTCCATCGCCACCGCCAGCCGAGATCTGGATTTCAAGCCCGACCGTCTGATTGCCTCCACCGCAGGCACGCAATCGCTGATGCGTGTGCAACGGCAGAAATCGCGAGTGTTTGGCGAATATCTAGAAGTCGTCGCGCCGGTGCTCAGCGGAACATCCCTCGAACGTGGCGCGGTACGACATCAGAAACTGCTTGGATTTGTAGCGGTTGGCGTCTCTCAGGAAGCAGAACTCGCCCAACTTCGCAACGTGACCGTCAAGGTCATCGCCATCGGCATTTTCGTGGCACTGACCTCTCTTCCCATCGCCCTGCTGCTCATCCACAGAATCTTTCAGCCCATCCGCGATCTGGTCTCTGCGACGCAGATGATCGCCCACGGAAATCTGGACTGCCAGGTGGCGATTCATCGCCCCGACGTGATTGGCATGCTGGCACGATCCTTCAATGACATGATCCTGCGCGTCAAGCAGCACCAGTCTGAACTGGCGGACGCCAACAAGGGTCTTGAGGCAAAAGTGCTGGAACGCACGGCACAGCTTGAGCAGGCAAATGGTCAGTTGTCGCGTGAGATCGATGAAAAGGAAGCTTTCCTTCGCGCGGTTTCGCACGATCTCAACGCGCCTCTTCGAAATATCGACGGCATGGCAACCATGCTGCTGATGAAATCCAGGGGCAAACTGGACGACGAGATTATTCACCGGCTGGAACGCATCAAGAAAAACGTTGGCGTTCAGACCGACCTTATCGGCGAGTTGCTGGAGCTAAGCCGCATCAAAACCAGGCGACAGACGATTGAGCCGGTAGAGATTGGCCCATTGGTTTCAGAGCTGCGCGACATGTTCGAAGATGATCTGCGCACGAAGACGATCAGCGTCATCGTCGACACGCTCATGCCGGTCGTGCAATGCGAACGCGCCCGCTTGAGGCAGGTGTTTCAGAATCTGATCGACAATGCCATTAAGTACATGGGCGAGCGACCGCTGCGCGAGATTCATGTTGGTTTTCTTCAACACAAGACCGAAGCCCGGTTTTATGTGCGCGACACGGGCATCGGAATCGAGCAGGACGACGTGGAGAAAGTCTTCCACATCTTCCGCCGTGGCCGCAACGTGCAGCAGCAGGTGGTGGGCAAGGGTGTGGGGCTCGCCAGCGTCAAGAGCATCATCGAAACCTATGGCGGCAGAATCTGGGTGGAAAGCACCGTCGGCGTCGGCAGCACATTCTGGTTCACGCTGGGTGCAGCACATCTCGCTACTCTACAAGACACGAGGAAGGTGACGTTATGACCACACTCGATGAGCATACACAAACCGCCGCAACTGGCATCGCGCCCATCTCCATTCTGCTGGTTGACGACGACCCGGATTGTCGCCTGCTGGTGCGGGATGCAATCACCGAATGCAAAGTGACCAACGAAGTCCACGAGGCTGGCAACGGCGTTGAAGCGCTGCAGTATCTCCGCCGCGAAGGCCCGTTTGGCAATGCGCCAAGGCCAGGCCTGGTTTACCTGGACATCGAAATGCCGGGCATGGATGGCTTGGAGACGCTGAAGGCAATCAAGTCGGACCCCAATCTTCGCGACATTCCCGTGGTGATGATGACCGGCGTCTGCGATGAACGGATGATGCGGCAGGCAGCGCTGCTGGGCGCAAACAGCTATACCGTGAAGCCCGCGAGCGCCGAGGACTTCCTGCGGACGGTGCTTTCCAGCACCAACTACTGGTTGACCATTCACCAGTACCCTCAGTTCCACCGCCAGCAAAGCCAGTGCAGGCGGTGAAGTCAGCAGAGTTTCACCGGATTATTATCTGACGTTTTTCGTTTGGAAGTGAGAATGCCGAATCGTACTTCAACATCAGCGGCAATGCAGCGCCGCAAGGACGGACCAGACCTAATGAATCGACTGAAGCTGCTCATCATCGAAGATGACCTCGACCAGCGCGAACTGATTGCTGAATCCATTGAAGGGCACTTTGGCATCGGAACCGCAATGGCGGTGGAGACGCTTGCCGATGCCCTGCGTCAGCCGCTGGATACATTCGATCTCATTCTCTCGGATTACAACCTGCCCGATGCGACCGGCCTGGAAGTGCTGGAACAGATCAGCGCGATTTCGCAGACGCCGGTGATCCTGGTGACCGGCGAAAACCACGCTGAAACCGCCGCCGAGGCGATCCGTCACGGCGCGATGGACTACATTGTCAAGGTGGGTGACTATCTGTTCACGATTCCGCTGGTGGTCGAGAAGAATTTGACCGTCGCCAAGATCAAGTGCGAGAATGAGACGCTTCGGCTGCAGCTTGAACGGGCGCTTCAGGATGTGAGCGAGAAGAACACCCAACTGGAAGAATCGCTTCGTCGCGTCGAAGAACTTGCCGCCACCGATGCGCTGACGAGCCTTTACAACCGCAGGCACTTCTCACGTGTATCCGAGCAGTTGTTCTCAGAGGCGTATCGCTACAACAAAGATCTCGCGTGCATCATGCTCGACATGGACGGATTCAAGCAGGTGAACGACACGCATGGTCATCAAGCCGGCGATGCCTTGCTGATGCTCGCGGGAAAAGTCATCGCCGCCAACCTGCGCCGCATGGACATTGCAGCCCGCTATGGCGGAGATGAGTTCGTCATCCTGCTTCCGCAGGCGGGGATCGACGAGGCGCGCATTGTCGCCGAGCGCATTCGCGATGAATTTCGCGCCGCCGGATCGCTGCAGTTGAAGGACATGAAAGTGTCGATGTCGATGGGCCTTGCCACCTTCTCGCAGACAAGACCACTGACCGGCGAACAACTGATCGCCGCCGCCGACGCCGCAATGTACCGCGCCAAGCAAGCCGGCCGCGATCGCATCGAAGCGGCGGCGGGAAGGTGATCGTCGACAGACAACCGCATTCGCTGTCCTCCCGGAATAACCACCACGGAGACACGGAGAAGAGGCGCAGCCTTCAAAGCCCCGGCCACGGCGAGTCTTACCGACTGCGCTGTTTCCCGACCCAGCGGTGCGACTTCTAAAGGATTTCCACGAACTCATCGGTCTCCCCGCTGTCTGTCGCGTCGTTGCCGATCTTCAAGTCGTCGTAGTATTTTTGAATCAGCTTGTAGATCGCGGTGCGCTTGTTCTTGTCCATCGGCAGTTCGATCACGATGCCATCCGTGGTTTCGTTGCCGTTGATATCACGATCCACCGTGAAATAGACCTTCACCGCACCCGCGTCATACCAAGCCTGCACATGCGGCTTGAGCGAAGTCTGATGACCATCGTCGATATACGCGATGCCTTCGTGAATCAGCTTTGCGTCTTTCAACTGATTAAAATGCTCGGTGGTCTCGCTGATGACCGAACTGCTTGCACTGGTTCCCACACCGGGAAGCCCCACTGGCGCACTGATCCCGCCCATGTTCATCACCCACGCGATCAACAGAAAAACCAGCACCCAGCGGAGGATGAAGTCGAACACGGCTAGCAGAATCACCACCAGCCACGCATCGCCGCCATCCATGCTGAAGAGATAGGTGATGAGACCCCAGTAAATCGCAAGCACCACCGGGAAGCTCAACATGCCGTTGAAAAACCCGCCCCCGCCGGCCATCTTCTCGACACCGTAATCCACCCAGGTTTGCGAACCATCGGCAAAGACTGCAATCGCCGCCAGTTTGAGCGCCGCCGTCCCCACCCCACCAAAGCTGACGCCCATCGGACCGGCGATGATGAAGGCAAACCCGATCATCAGCGCCGCCTTGACGACGGTCAGAATAGTGATGCCCACCAGCATGCCCGCAATTGCAGCACCCCGCATTTCATATCGGACCATGTAAAACGCGAGGTACAGAATAATGCCGGCGATCAGCACACCCACAGGCACATAAATATCGCGTGTGGAATCGACATAGTTTGCAGTAGCGGAGAGCTCCTTTTCCCGCGCCGTCGGGCCGCGCTGATACCCGATCGCCCCCCCGCCCACATTGCGACTGCTGGGCGTCGCAGCGGCCACCACGGGCGCGGGCACCGCAATCCGCGCGCTGGTGCCTTCATCCACCGGTCCCTCTGGCACCAGGTCATAAAGGTCATCCAGCCCGCTTTCCGGTTCCTCAGCCGGCACGGTCAGCGCCGCGCCACACTTGCACTTGGCTTTCTTGCCGGCGATCTGCAGTTTCCATGCGAAAGTCTTGCCGCAGGTGTCACAGGCAAATGTCGGTCCATCAGGCATCGGAAGCCCCTTTCGTAAAAAGGTGATTTGAGGCTTTAAGTTTGCGCACGAGATCGCCAAATCGCAAGAATTTCGATCTGAATCAAAGATGGGGAGATGCGGGAAAAGCAGCGCGGCGGGATCAGCGGGTGTCGGCTTTCCGCACTCCTGACAGATCGTCGCAGTCGCTCGACCTCGCTTGATGGCTGCTTGCGACCGCGTTAATGTGCCTTCGTCTTCAGCGGTGGGGTTCAGCGCGGCAGCGCGAAAGGGGAACATCACTGAAGGTTATGGACAGCATTCTGCTTCGCGTTGACGAAAATGCACCGACGTGCCGTTGAAGTAAGCGTTCTGTTTCCATTGGAGAAATCACCATGACCTCCCTCCAGCGCGTCCTCAGTGCCGTAGCCCATCGGTCGCCCGACCGGATTCCATGCACGTTGTACGTTGACGACGACCTCCAGGCGCGACTGAAGCGCGAGGAGCGCGAGGATTTGCTTTCGGAGATCGCCCGGTTTGAAAGTGACACGGTGCGCATCCTGTGGGACTTCGAGCACAAGAGAATTGATGATCGCAACATGATTGACCCGTTTGGCGTTCGCTGGTCGCGCGGGGACGTCAATGCCTATTTCTTCGAAGACCCGCCCATGCGCGAGCCA
>Ga0105047_10018758_pt1 | contig 10703 bp, 6 predicted proteins | sample MAT04_FD_78384 | JGI IMG/M metagenome (GOLD analysis project Ga0105047, IMG submission 78384) | Freshwater microbial communities from Lake Fryxell liftoff mats and glacier meltwater in Antarctica - MAT-04 (megahit assembly) | ecosystem: Environmental > Aquatic > Freshwater > Ice > Liftoff...
GAGAAGGACATGCTTCTCTACGAGATCGACAAACGCGAATACCTGACGGCCCAGACGAAGGCCAAGGCCGACGTTGCCAAGGCGAAGGCCGACGTTACCAAGGCCACTGCGGATATCCAGAACTGGGAAGCCCAGATCGAATTCACGAACGCCGACTTGAAGCGGGTCGAGGAAGCCGTCAACAAGTCGGTCGGCTCGAAGACCGACCTGGATAAGGCACGGGCTTCCGTGGACGTCAACAAGGCCCAGCTCGCGGCATCGAAGGCGGCTCGCGAGGCCTTCGCCGCCGCGGTCGAATCGGCGGAAGCGGCCTTGCACACGACCGAGATTCAACTCGGGTACACGGAAGTGCGGGCGAAGATCAGCGGGCAAATTGGGCACACGATGGTCGACGAAGGGAACCTCGTCGGGCAGAGCGATCCGACGCTGCTCAACGTGATGATCCGCGTCGATAAACTCTACGTGTACTTCGACCTGCCCGAAAAGGACATGCTCGAGTACCTCCGCGACGCGGAGCGGCTACACCTCCCACACCCGCCAACGGCAACCATTCCGATTACCATTCGCGTGCCTGGCCCCGACACAACCTGGTATCCGGGGCACATTGACTACGTCGAGGCCAAGATCAACATCGGCACCGGTACGGTTCGTGCTCGCGGCGTGATCGACAATCCGTTCCGCCAGTCAAGCGCTGTTCGCGTCTTCTTCCCGGGCTTGTACGTTCAGGTTCGCGTGCCGAAGGGGCCGCCGCGGCCGCAACTCGTTCTCCCGGAAGACGCCCTCATGACCGGGCAAGAGGGGCGGTTCCTTTACCTCGTCGGGCCGAACGACGTTGTCGAGAAACGCATCGTCACGCTGGGGCCATCCGTTTGGAAAGCACCGCAATCGGAACCCGGCGTCATGGCCCCGAGTTGGGCGATCGTGAATCCGAACCCCGGCCCGCCGCCGGAGAAGGGGCCGCCACCGTCGGCTCGTCGGGCGGTCAAGTCGATGGTCGCGATCACGGCCGGTCTGAAGCCGGAAGACCGCGTGATCGTGGACGGCGTTCAGCGGGCACGCCCCGGCGCACCGGTTTCGCCCGAGGAATGGAAGATGCACCCGCCCGCGGCGAAGTGACCAAGTTTAGCGGTCGCCGCAACGCGGCGACTACCGCTCTGGCTCGGTGGTCGCCGCGTTGCGGCGACCGCTAAGGAACAGGCCCGGAATAAACTTCCCGGTATGAGCTTTTGGTTTTGACCTCCCCCCTTGTGGGGGAGGTCGGCGAGGCTTTGCGAGCCGGGTGGGGGGTAAGGCCTCAACAATTGTAAAGGCATACCCCCCACCCGCTCCTCGAAGACTCGGAGCGACCTCCCCCACAAGGGGGGAGGTCAAAACCAAGACCGACTCTTTGGGTTGGGAAGTTGTTTCGAACACGTTCCTCAACGTCCAACCACACGGTTCCCGAATGATTTCCCGGTTCTTCATCGACCGCCCCATCTTCGCCAACGTCATCGCGATCGTCACGGTGCTGTTCGGCGTCGTCGCGCTTTTCAAGCTGCCCGTCGAGCGGTACCCGTCGATCACGCCGCCAACGGTGCAGGTGACGACGAACTACCCGGGCGCGAACGCCCGCGTCGTGGCCGACACCGTCGCCGCCCCGATCGAGCAGCAGATCAACGGCGTCGAGAACATGATGTACATGTCCTCGACGAGTTCCTCGGACGGCTCCTACAGCCTCACGATCACGTTCGAGATCGGCACGAACCTCGAAGAAGCTCAGGTCCTCGTGCAGAACCGCGTGGCCATTGCCGAGCCGCAATTGCCCGAAGAAGTCCGCCGCCAGGGCGTGTCGGTGAAGAAGCAATCGTCGAACATCATCATGGCGATTTCGCTCACCGCGCCACCGCCCAAAAATGGGTTCGACCTCACGCTAGACCCGACCGGGTTGGCCGATCGCGGCGTGACCGCCGAGGAAGTGCTGGCCGCTGTCCGCAACAGCAACGCCCCAAAGGGAGGCGTGCAGGTCGAACCTCACCCGCTGGGCAAAGTGGGGTTCTACCGGGTGACCGTGCCCGACGACTTCAGCCCCGACGGGCCAGCCGGTGCCGACAAGATTCGCAAGATCGGAATGAAACCCGGAGCCGACGGGCGGGCCACAGTTCCGCTCGCCGATGTCGCCAGGGTCGAGAATCTGCCGGGCGCCTACGACGGCCTCTTCCTGTCGAACTACGCGACGTTGAAACTCCGTGACGAGCTGAGTCGCGTGGCCGGCGTCGGCGACATCGCGATTCGCGGCGTCGGGGCTTACGCCATGCGGGTCTGGCTCGACCCCGACAAGCTCGCCTCGCGGGACCTCACCACGCAAGACGTGACCGCCGCCCTGCAACGCCAGAACGTGCAGGTCGCGGCCGGGCAGGTCGGGCAACCGCCGAATCCGTCAGGGCAACGCTTCCAGCTCACGGTCACCACGCTCGGCCGGTTGACCGACGAGACTCAGTTCGGCGACATCATCCTGAAGTCCGGTGGTCGCGGGCAAACCGTTTACCTGCGGGACGTGGCCGATGTCAAACTCGGGGCGCAGAACTATGACTCGTTCTCCTCCCGCAGCGGGTTTTCTGCCGCGAACTTGCTGGTCTATCAGTTGCCGAACTCGAACGCGCTCGACGTGGCGAAACGCGTGCGAGAGGCGATGGAGAAGATCAAGCCGACGCTGCCGACGGGCATGGAGTACAGCATCCCGTTCGACACCACGAAGTTCGTCAAGTCCGCGATCGACGAGGTTTATTTGACGCTCGGCGAGGCGGGTGCGCTCGTGCTCATCGTCATCCTCGTCTTCTTGCAGAGCTGGCGGGCGTTGCTCGTTCCGGCGACGACGGTGCCGATCACCATCATCGGTGCGTTCGCGTTCATGCCGTTCCTCGGCTTCTCGATCAACCTCCTCACGCTGTTCGGCCTCATCCTCGCCATCGGCATCGTGGTCGATGATGCCATCGTGATCGTCGAGAACGCGAGCCACCACATTGAGAGGGGCGAGGCCCCGCGTGAGGCGACCATCAAGGCGATGAACGAAGTGACCGGGCCGGTCATCTCGATCACGCTCGTGCTGATGGCGGTGTTCATTCCGACGGCGTTCCTCAGTGGCATCACCGGCGAGATGTACCGTCAGTTCGCGCTAACGATCGCGGCGACGGCGTTCATCAGCGCCATCAACGCGCTGACGCTGAAGCCCGCTCAGTGCGCGTTGTGGCTGCGGCCCGTCGCCAAGAAGAGCGTGTTCAGCCGCATCTTCGACTTCATCTACAAGCCGATCGAGAACTCGTATTCGTGGTCGATCCGTCAACTGCTGAAAGTCTGGCCGCTCGTGCTGCTGGTGTTCCTCGGGGTCGCCCTCTTGACGGGTTGGCTCTATCAACGCACACCGAGGGGCTTCCTCCCGACGGAAGACCAGGGCTACATTATCATCGCGGTACAGTTGCCCGACTCGGCATCGCTCGATCGCACGACTGAACTCGTTGACAAGATCAACACGGCGTTCCGCGACACTCCCGGTGTCGAGAACTGGTTCGTGCTGGGCGGCTTCTCGCTGCTCGACGGCACGGCAGCTCCGAACGCCGCGACCGCGTTCATCGCCTGGAAAGACTGGAAGCACCGCACGACGCCCGAACTTCAGCAAGAGGTGCTGGTGAAGCGAGTGCAGGCGGAACTCGGGCAGATGCGTGAGGCGTTCACGCTGGTGCTGGTGCCGCCGTCGATTCAGGGATTGGGCTTGGCGGGCGGCTTCCAGCTACAGGTTCAGGACCGCGAGGGCGTCGGGCTGGACGTGCTGCAAGAGCGTGCCACGGCCATGACAATGGAGGTGGCGCGTCGCCAGCCGAAAAACCCGGGCGACCCGCCGACGAACGTGTCGTTCGTGAGCAGCACGTTCCGTGCAGGCGTGCCACAGGTGTACCTGAACATCGACCGCGAGAAGGCCGAGAAAATGGGCGTGAAGATGAACGACATCTTCGCGACGCTTCAGGCGAATCTCGGCTCCGTGTACGTGAACGACTTCAACAAGTTCGGCCGCACGTACCAGGTGCGTGTGCAAGCCGACGCCGCGTTCCGCACCGACACGAGCATCATTCGTCGGCTCGAAGTGCCGGGTCGCGAGGGTCAAGAAGGGCCCGACGGGAAGGCGTTGCCGAGACCGCGGGTGCCGCTCGGGACGCTGCTCGCGACCGAGATCCAGGTCGGCCCGCAGTCGATCATCCGCTACAACCTGTACCCGACGGCGCAGATGCAGGGCGGGACAACCCCGGGGGCGAGTTCCGGCGACGCCCTGAAGGAGATGGAGGAGATCGCTTCGCAGACGCTGCCCTCGACGATGGGCTACGAGTGGACCGGCCTCGCGTTCCAGGAGCAGCGCGTCGGCAGTGACGCGGTGCTGGTGTACGGCCTCGCGGTGTTCCTCGTGTACCTCGTGCTCGCGGCACTGTACGAGAGTTGGCTGTTGCCGTTCGCGGTGATTCTGGTGGTGCCGCTCGGGTTGCTCGGCGTCGTGTTGGCCGTGAACTATCGCGGGTTCGACAACAACATCTACACGCAGATCGGCATCGTGTTGATCATCGCTCTGGCGAGCAAGAACGCGATTCTGATCGTGGAGTTCGCGCGTGAACTGCGGCTGAGTGGGAAGGGCATTCGCGAGTCGGCGTCCGAGGCGGCGCGGATGCGATTCCGGCCGATCATCATGACGAGCTTCGCGTTCATCCTGGGCGTGGTGCCCTTGGTGTGGGCGACGGGTGCGGGGGCAGCGAGTCGGCAGTCGCTGGGCACGGCCGTGTTCGGCGGGATGATCACGTCGACGGTGCTGGCGGTGTTCTTCGTGCCCGTGTTCTACGTCGCCATTCAGTGGCTGATCGAACTGAAGAACGGTCCGCCGAAGTTACACCCTGGGGAAAAGGTTCACGTCCCATCGGTGTAGGAGTAGTGCTTTGTTGGATTTGCCGCTTGCGGCGTTGCATCCCAGTGCAACGCCGCGAGCGGCAAAACCCAGCCATCATGGGGAAACCTTCAACGTCACCATCACCGGGAAGTGATCGCTGAACCCACGTCCCACCGCGTTGTCGTTCGCGGAGCCGAATCGCCACGGACGACGCCCCTTCGAGCCTTGCCGAATCAACCCCTCCGTCGGCACGCTGACCGTGTCGACCATGCAGCCCCAGCCCGTGGTATCGAGCAAGCCCGGCGACACGACGATGTGATCGTAGATCAGCGGCTTGTTGTAATAGAGCGTGCCGAACTCTTCCGGCGACTTGCCCGACAACAGCCCCAACAGGTGCGGCGGGTTCGCGTCTGCCGTCACGAGTTTCGGATCAGCAACGACGTGCAGCGTCTTGGCGACCGAATCGGATTCCGCGGTGTCGTTGAAGTCGCCGCACACCAGGAAATCGACCTTCGGATTCGCCTTCAGTTGTTCGGTGAATTCCTCGTAGATCGTGTGGGCGTAGCCGTCGCGGCCGGTGCCCTCCTTGCCCGTTCCCTTGTCGGTGAGTTGTGACGTCCAGTGCGACGCGACCAGGCAGAGGTCGTGCCCGTTCACGGCAAGGTGAACTTCGAGGATGCGCTGTCGCTTGCCGAGGAGCTTCGCCCCGCTGAGCGGGTGCCGCGACACGACGCACGGCGCGATGTGGCGGCCCGCGTCGAGTTCCTTCATGGCGACGTAATCGTACTTCACGGCGTCGGCAGGCAACGCAGCGTTCAGTGCTTGCTGAAGCATCTCCGCGGCGCGGGCGCTCTCAATCTCGTTGCCGACGATCACGTCAGGCCCGATCCCGTTGTTCTGCTTGACCAGCCACGCCGCGAGCTTGGCGTACTTCGCCTGTCGGTCCTCGGGCTTGTTGATGAACCAGGCGTCATAATCTTCATCTGGTTGACGGCGTTTGTCGTCCTTGTCGTCGAAGAGGTTTTCCATGTTCCAGTGGCAGAACACGACGCTCTTGGAACCCGCCGGGAAGGTCGTTGTTGTCGCGTCACCGGGCTGCGTTTGAGGAGCCTTGTTGTTGCACCCCATTCCGTACACGACGCCCACGACCAGCAGAATGAGAGCGCCGAGCGCAACCCTCGCCATCCACGGCAGCTTCGTTAGTGCCGTGAGCAGTTGTTGAACTGCCTGCGAGTTCGGGTCCGAATTCTTTGTCATCATGCTTCCTCCTTGTTCGCCGGTTACGTGTTGCGCCCAGCTTACCGCGTTCGCCAAACCATTGCAGGGCCATTCCCCGTTTGGCCCTGCCCAGCAGTGACTCTCCCGGAGACCGATTTCAGGTCTGGTCAAAGTGCCGGAGGAGGTCTGTCTCGTGTTAATTTGGGCACTTTCCAGACGAGAAACCAATTCAGCTGTTGCAATAATTTTTCCGTAAGGTATTAGTGATGTGTCGATTGCAATTACTCTAACAATATTTCTTCCAGTCGAGTAAAGTCTTCCAGACGTGGGGGGTGCAGATCGCCTGGAATCGTTTTCACGTCGGGGTATAACCGTGACAGGTTCGGCTGGACACGGTCGGTTCGCGTGGTATGCGTGTGCCCTGAATCCGGACTCAGGACGCGGAGGGGCTGCGATGCGCACGCTGGTGCAAGTTGGGAGTGTGGCGTTGGCGGGTGCGGCCGGCGTGGTTGCCGCGATGATGTTCATGGCACCGCCGCGACAAGTTGGGGCTGCGTCGAACGATCGCTATCAGGATTCGATCATGGCGACGGGGGCCGTGTCGGTGAATCCGAAGATTCAGACCGACGGCGTCTGGCTGCTCGATTACAAGTCGGGGAAGCTGCTCGGCACCGTGATCGACCGCACGCAGGGGAAGATCGTGGGTTGGGCGGAAGTCGATCTGACCACGGAGTTCGGGCTTCAGCGTGCGGCCGACGTCCACTTCATGATGACGACCGGGTACATCACGCAGGGGCAGTCGGCGCTTTACCTCGCGGAAACATCCACGGGACAGTTCGGGGTCTTCACGATGGGACCGGGCGCGAACGGCAGCGGCGTCGCGATCCGTCGGCACGACATGACGAGGTTCCGCCAGGCGGCCGGACAGCCCGCACCGGCACAGGCTCCTCCCGGTGGCGCGGCGGTGTTGCCGGTGCCTGGACCGTGATTGGCATGGTCGCATTCATAAACTGATCCGGTGTGCCATCGCTCGCACCGGGTCTTGTGATGATTGATGCTCACATCCACGCGGTTCCGCCCAACCTTCCGGGAACGGGACCGCTCGCGCCGTTGTTGTTCCAGCCGCCCGCGGTGGTCGCCGCCGAGATTCGCCGCGAGATGCAGACCTCCGGCACGTCGATGGCGTTCGCGATGGGTGCGTGGAACGTCGGCGAAACTGATCCCCTCGGAATCAACGCGACGCTGGAAATCGCGGAGCAAGTCCCCGGCCTCAAGGCGATTGGCATCGCCGACCCCACCCGCACCGACGACGCCCACTTTCGCCACGTCGAGCAGCTTCTCGCGGACGGCCGTGTGGTCGCACTCAAGGGGTACCTCGGCTACCTGCACTTCGAGCCGGCGCACGCCAACTACCGCCGCTATTACGAACTCGCCGCGAAGTACAAGATCCCCGTGATGTTCCACACCGGCGACACGTACTCGCCGCGGGCAAAGCTGAAATACGCCCATCCGCTTGGTGTCGATGACGTGGCGGTCGATCATCCGGACGTGCGGTTCGTGATGTGCCACATTGGCAACCCGTGGACGCTCGACGCGGCGGAAGTGATCTACAAGAACATGAACGTCTGGGCGGACGTGTCCGGGCTGTTGGTCGGCACCGACGAAACCTTTGCAGACGAAGACGGACGCGAGGCGGCGGTCGAGTTGAGTCACGCGATTCAGCGAGCGATGCGGTATTCCGAACGGCCGAACCGCTTCATCTACGGCACCGACTGGCCGCTCGCCCCGATGACCGCGTATCGCGATTTCATCTTCGAGGCGATCCCCGCAGAGTGTCACGAACAGGTCTTCGAGGCCAACGCCAGGCTACTGTTCCGGCTGTGAGCGAACACCTGTCGAATTTCTCCGGAGAGTGCAATGCGATTCAGACACACATGCCTCGCCCTCGCGCTGACACTCGCTGCCGGTGCGCCCATCAACGCGGCCGAACCCGTCGCGTGTGACCTGCTCATCGTCGGCGGGAACGAATCGGGAGTCGCGGCAGCGATCCAGGCCGCTCGCCTCGGCGTCCCGCACGTTATTCTCGTGAACGACATCGAGTGGCTCGGCGGGCAGTTCAGTGCTGAGGGCGTTGGCTGTCTCGACGAGTGGACCATGTACCGCGGAAAGCGAGTCAACTTTCCCCGGTCGGGCCTGTTCCTCGAAATCGTCAGCGAGATTCGCAAGCGGAACGCGACCAAGTACGGCGTCACCAACCCGGGCAACGCATGGTGCGGCACGGAAACCATCGAGCCGGCGATGGCCGCGAAGCTCTTTGCGGATCTCATTGCTCCATACGAGAAGCCCAAGGACGCCGCGACAGGTCGCATCAGTTACCTTCGCCCGTGGGAGCCTGTCCGCGTGCGAACGGAGAAGAACGCCATCGTGGCTGTCGAGTTCGTGGCCCCCAACGATCCCAAACAAACTCTCGTCGTGACCCCCAAGCTGACGATCGACTGTTCCGATTGGGGCGACGTCATCCGCCTGAGCGGAGCCAAGTTCTCAGCAGGGCCGGACCTCAAGAAGCGGTTCGGGGAGCCCGGGGCACCCGAGGGGCCACTCAACGACGATCGCAACGAGATGAACCCGCTTTCGTGGTGCGTCGTCCTGCGGGAAGCGGGCAAGGATTCGACCATCACAAAGCCCGACGGATACGATCCGCGATCGTTCGCTTCGCTCGACACGACCCCGCCATTCGTGGACTGGGACGGCATCGATGGGCCATACTCCAAGGCTGGGTGGTGCGTCTACACCCATCGCCGGTTGGTGGACCGTCGGCACAACGGGTTCGCGGCTGGCACCGAGGCAACGTTCCTGAACTGGCCAGTGCAGGACTACCCGCTCTATGGTTTCCCGAAGGCGGTTGCGGATGCCCTCGAAGCCACGGAAGTTGGCGCGTCGAAGAAGAACCTCGTGGAGATGACGCCTGCACAGCGTCAGATCGTGTTCGCGGACGCGAAGCGGCACGCTCTCGGGATGCTGTACCACCTCCAGACGAAGGTTCACGACCGCGTCCGCGACTACCCGGAGAGCTTCCGATACATGCGGCTAACCGACGAGTTCGGCACGCCTGATCGACTCCCGCCGAAGCCCTACGTTCGCGAAGGTCTGCGACTGGAAGCTCTGTATATGCTGCGCGAAACCGACATCCGGGCGGCAGACCGAAACCCACGGTGGGCGAAGTCGATGGTGCCGGATGGCGTGTTCGGATTCCAGTTCAACATCGACTTCCACCCGACGCGGCGGAAGTTCCTCGACGGCGGAAACACCGGGCCGTGGCAGTTCGTCCACACCGCGAATCGGAACTGGCACACCGACACCGACCGCGGGATGCTTCCGCTTCGGTCGCTCGTTCCGATCGAAGTCGACGGGTTGCTCGGCTCGTCGAAGAACATCGGCGTGACATCGCTGGTGAGTGCGGCGCTCCGGGTGCACGGGCAGATGGTACTCTGCGGGCAGGCGACGGGCACGGTTGCCGCAGTGTGCTTGAAGGAGAGTAAACAGCCTCGCGAGGTTGCTCGGGACTGGAAGTGCGTCCGTGAAGTCCAGAGGTTGCTCGTTCGACCACCGCTTGGTGCCCCCGGAGTGCTGCTCTGGCCGTATCACGACCTGGGCACGGACGATCAGCACTTCGAGGCCGTGAACCACCTTGCCGTTCGCGGCATCTGGCCCGGGGATGCGGAGAGCCTGGACTTCCGACCGCACGATGCCGTCTCGAAGAAGGAACTCGTGGCGATCATGGGCCGTGTGTCGGGGTTGGTTGTCGTCCCGAATGACAAGCTCCTGTATCGCCCGGTTGATGTTGCCGGCCCTGCGAACTGGAAATCTCTGTCCGACGGACTGACGGCTCTCGGCCTGACGCCACCGCCGGGGCTTGCGAAGGATGGCACGCAGCCGTTACAGCGATTCGAACTGGCTCGCATTCTGTGGGCGGCGGTGCGTGGACTCCCCGAGCGATTGCCAGACCTGAAGAACTATCTTCAATCGGGGAACGACGCGGACGGAGACGGCATTCCCGACCTAGAAGACCCGCTTCCGTTCACGAAGTCGGGCGGACCGTGATCACGGCAGCAGGTCGTTGACGCTCACCGTGGCGATGGTTGTTCCTGCAAGTACGACGGGCACCGTATCGCCGGGGTGGTAGGTGGTTGTGGTGGCGTAGTCGGGCGTGAGGACGGCACCGCTTGGCCCCGTGAACACGTCGATGAGGCGATCCGCGACGTTCACGATCCAGTAAACCGCGATGCCGTTGCGGGCGTAGATACGCCGCTTGTCTTCGCGATCCCGCCGCAAGCTCGAATCCGCCACTTCAAGGACGAACGGAATCACTGCGGGTGTTGGGTGTGCCGTGGTGTAGTCCTCGGTGCGGCCACGCACGATTACCACATCGGGCTCGGGTTCGCTGTCGTCGAGAGTGATTGGCTCTCAGAAACTCCCGGTCCCTGAGCTGGGAACCTTCCCATTCAGCCCAGTATGAAGGCGAGTTGCCGGAAGTCCACTTTTTTCCGGGGTCCATTGCTTGAATTCACCAACTGCACCAGCAGTA
>Ga0105047_10018759_pt1 | contig 10702 bp, 10 predicted proteins | sample MAT04_FD_78384 | JGI IMG/M metagenome (GOLD analysis project Ga0105047, IMG submission 78384) | Freshwater microbial communities from Lake Fryxell liftoff mats and glacier meltwater in Antarctica - MAT-04 (megahit assembly) | ecosystem: Environmental > Aquatic > Freshwater > Ice > Liftoff...
ACGCGCGGTGCTGGTTGGGCTTGGGCTCAAGTGGGAGCTCTGGAACGAAGACGCTTACCGCGCGATTTCTGCCCCGCTGACGGCGGCCGCTTTGACCGCTGAAATTCGCGGGCTGCGGATTTAACGATGGCATTCACGCACACCCCGGTGATGCTCAACGCTGCGCTCGAGGCACTGCGGATCGTGCCCTCGGGCCGCTACATCGACGGCACTTTTGGGCGCGGTGGCCACTGCGCTGGACTGCTTAGCCGGCTCAACGCCGACGGGCGCGTCGTGGCGATTGATCGCGATCCGGGCGCCATCGCATTTGGCCGCGAGGCCTTTGCCAACGAACCCAGGCTTGAATTGATCCACGGCGGCTTTGCCGATCTCGCCACGCTTACGCAAAGCCACGGGCCGTTTGATGGCGTGCTGCTTGACCTTGGGGTTTCATCGCCGCAATTGGATGACGCCAGCCGCGGCTTCAGCTTCAATAAATCCGGCCCGCTCGACATGCGCATGGACACTTCACGCGGGGAAACCGCGGCGGCATGGCTCAATCGGGTGGATGAAAAAGAGCTGGCCAATACGCTCTGGCAGCTCGGCGAGGAAAAGTTCTCGCGGCAAATTGCGCGCGCGATCGTCACCGACCGGACCGCTGCGCCGTTTGAGCGCACCGAACAGCTCCAAGCGCTGGTGGCGCGCGTGGTCAAGCGCCGCGAGCCCGGCAAAAACCCGGCAACCCGCAGCTTTCAGGCGCTGCGCATCCGCATCAACGACGAATTGGGCCAGCTTGAAGCAGCACTTGCCGGCGCGCTCGAGGCGCTCAAGCCCGGCGGGCGTCTGGTCGTGATCAGCTTTCATTCGCTGGAGGATCGCGCGGTCAAACAGTTTATGCGCAGCCATTCACAGCAGCCCGAGGCCTCGCGCCGGCAGCCGCTGCCGGCCGCTGACTTGATCCTCAAGCTAGACCGGCCCGACAAGGCCTGCTTTCCAGACGACGCCGAAGTGGCAGGCAACCCGCGCGCGCGCTCCGCGGTGCTGCGCGCGGCCACGCGGAGCGCCAGCGCATGATCAAAGCCTTCCTCACGCTTGCCCTGCTGGTCGGCTTGATTGTGAGCTCGGTGGCCTTGGTCGACGCGCGCCAGGAAAGCCGGGTGCAGTTCATCGCTTTGTCCAAGCTTGAGCGCGAGCGCGATCAGCTTGACGTGGAATACGGCAAGCTCAAGATTCAGCAGGCGATGCTCACCGACACCAACCGCATCGAAGTAGAGGCCGCAGAAAAGCTCAAATTGGCTTTTCCCGATCCGGCCAAAGTGGAGATGATTGAGCGATGAGCGCGCCTGACCTCAAGGTCAACGCCCTGTTGCGCTCACGCCTGTATTTCGTGATGGCTGGATTTTGTCTGCTTTCGACCGCGTTGATCGCGCGGGCGTTTGATTTGCAGGTGTTGCGCAAGGATTTTTATCAAGACCAAGGCGATGCGCGCTTTCTGCGCGAGGTCAGTATCCCGACCACGCGCGGGATGATCCTTGACCGCAACGGTGAGCCGCTGGCGGTGTCCACACCGGTCGAGTCGGTTTGGGCCAATCCGAAAGAGCTGCTTTTGGCGCGCGCTGAGCTGCCGCGCTTGGCCCCGCTGCTCGGGATGGACGCCGATACCTTGGAGCAGCGCCTAACCCAGCGCACCGACAAAGAATTTGTCTATCTGCGCCGGCAAATGAAGCCAGCCGATGCGGAGCTGGTGCGCGCGCTCAAGATTCCGGGCGTCAACTTACAGCGCGAATACCGCCGCTATTACCCCGCCGGTGAACTGCTCGCGCACATCGTCGGTTTTACCAATATCGACGACCAGGGCCAGGAAGGCCTTGAAGCGATGTACAACGATTGGCTCAAGGGCGCGCCCGGAGCCAAGCGCGTGATCCGCGACCGCAAAGGGCAAACCGTGCAGGAGGTCGAGATGGTGCGCGCAGCCGAGCCCGGCCACGACCTCAAGCTGTCGATTGATCGGCGCGTGCAGTACGTGGCGTATCGCGAACTCAAAGCCACCATCACCGAACACCGCGCCGCTTCAGGCTCGGTGGTGGTGCTTGATGTCAGCAATGGCGAAGTGCTGGCGATGGTTAACCAGCCTTCATACAACCCCAATCAGCGCGAGCACACGGACAAAAGCCAGCTGCGCAATCGCGCGGTCACCGATGTGTTCGAGCCCGCTTCGATCATCAAACCGTTCACCGTCGCTGCGGCGCTGGAAAGCGGCCAGTTCCAGTCCACCACGCTGATCGACACCAGCCCCGGCACCCTGGTCGTGGGCAATCACACGGTGCCGGATGTGCGCAACTTTGGCGTGCTTGATCTGACCGGCATCCTCAAGAAATCCTCGAATGTCGGCGCAACGCGGCTGGCGCTTGCACTCAAGTCCGACCACCTCTGGGATGCCTTCCACCGCTTCGGTTTCGGGCAGGTTAGGCTCATTTTTCCCGGGCGAATCGCCGGGCAGCCTGCCAGACTTTCGGCGCTGGAGCGATTTGGAAAAAGCCACCCTTTCCTATGGTTACGGCCTGTCGGTTACGCCGCTGCAAATGGCCCAGGCCTACGCGGCACTCGCCAACCATGGGCGCATCCGCAAACCCACTTTTGTCCGCGGGTCGATCAATCCGGATTCAGCGGTGATCGACCCCAAGCTTGCCGATGAAATCGTGCACATGCTCGAAGCGGTGACGGTGCCGGGTGGCACCGGCTTGCGAGCGCGGGTCATGCACTACCGCATCGCCGGAAAGACCGGAACGGCGCGCAAAGCGGGACCCGCGGGCTACGCCCGGCGCTATATCGCAGGCTTCGCTGGCATCGCGCCTGCCAGCAATCCGCGCTTTGTGGCGGTGGTGATGATCAATGATCCCAAGGGCGAGGCGTACTACGGCGGCCAGATTGCCGCACCCCTGTTTGCCCGCGTGATGGCGGGAACGCTAAGGCTGATGGACGTGCCGCCAGATGACATCAAGCCCGCTTTGATGGTTGCCGCTGCAAGCGAAGTAAGCGAGCCCGATTTCCGCGAGGCGGCCGACCGATGAGCATGCCGCTTAGCCGCCTGATTCCCGGATTGTCGAGCGCTCAAGTGGTCAGCGGGATCAAGATCGATTGCCGCGAAATCGAGCCGGGTGACGTCTTTCTGGCGCTCAGTGGCCTCACTCGGCACGGTTTGGATTACGCCGGGGCGGCGCTCGCGCGCGGCGCGGCAATGGTGCTGTTTGAGCCCACCTTGGCGGGGCGCCCAGCGCCGGCTGAAGAGCCCAAGGCGAGCTATATCAAAGTGGATTTCTTAAGCGATCTGCTGGGCGATATCGGCGCCCGCTGGTACGCAAATCCGTCACGCGAGATGAACGTGATTGGCGTCACCGGAACCAACGGAAAAACCTCTTTTGTGCAGCTGCTGAGCGGCGCGCTGGCGCATCTTGGGCACCAAGCGGGATCGATCGGAACGCTCGGTATCGGCATGGCCGGGGCCATGCTGGCGCAAGAGCGCACCACCCCAGACGCGCTTAGCGTGCAGGCCGCGCTGCGCCGGCTTAAAAACCAGGGCGCCGACTGTGTGGCGATGGAAGTGTCCTCGCATGCGCTCGATCAGGGTCGCGTGCAGGGCGTGCGCTTTCATACCGCGGTGTTTACCAACCTGACCCGCGACCACCTCGACTATCACCAGAGCATGGACGCCTATGCCGCAGCCAAGGCCAAGCTGTTCGATTGGCGCGGGCTTGAGCACGCCATCATCAACGTGGACGATTCCTTCGGCGCACAGTTGGCGCAGTCGCTTGCCCCCGGCGTGAGCGTTTGGCGGGTCGGCTCAACGGCCGCCGCAGACGTTGCGATCACTGATCTTGAGCTTGATCCGGCCGGCGTGCGTTTCGCGCTGTCGGGGCGCTTTGGCCAGCTGAAAGTACGAAGCCAGCTGATTGGGCGCTTCAACGCGCTGAATCTGGCCCAGGTAGCCGTCGCCATGCACGTGCTCGGGATTGCCAACGCGCAAATCGAGTCGGCGCTGGCGGCGCTTAAGCCCATCAATGGGCGCATGAACGCGCTTTCTTCGGCGCCGCTGGTGGTGGTGGACTACGCGCATACGCCCGACGCGCTGGAGCAGGCCCTGCTTGCCACCCGCGGCCATGCGGCCGGCGCGCTGTGGCTGGTATTTGGCTGCGGCGGCGATCGCGACGCCGGCAAACGCGCGCAAATGGCGGTGGTCGCCGAGCGCTTGGCCGACCACGTCTGGGTCACCTCAGATAACCCGCGCAGCGAAGACCCAGCGCAAATCGTGGCCGAGATTCTTGCAGGCTTTCAGCGCCCGCAAGCGGTTCACGTTGAATACGACCGCGCCCAGGCGATCGCCGGCGCGATTGCAGCGGCCTGCGCTCCAGACGCGGTCCTGATCGCCGGCAAAGGCCACGAGACCTACCAGGAAATTGGCGGCCGCCGAATCCCCTTCGATGACGCCGCCCACGCGCGCTCGGCACTGGACCTGCGCGCATGCTGACCTTCCGCTTAAGTGAATTGCAGGGCCAGCGCCAGGGGGCGGACGTTGCGTTCAGCGGCCTTTGCAGCGACTCCCGCGAGATCTCCCCGGGCGTGCTCTTTGTGGCGCTGCCCGGTGAGCGCGTTGATGGGCATCAGTTTGTGGCGCAGGCGCGGCTTGCTGGCGCGGCGGCGGCTTTGGTGTCGCATCCGGTTGATGATCCCTTGGCGCAATTGATCGTGGCCGACACCGTGGCTGCGCTTGGCGAGATCGCCAAGAAATGGCGCCAGAAGCACACGCTAACGGTGATCGCGCTGACCGGTTCGAACGGCAAGACCACGGTCAAGAACCTGCTCGCTGCGATCCTTGGGCGGATCGGACCCACGCTCGCCACCGACGGCAACCGCAACAACGAAATCGGCGTTCCCCTGACGCTCGCGCGGCTCAATGCCAGCCATCGCTTTGCAGTCATTGAGATGGGCGCCGGCAAGCCGGGCGATATCGCCTACCTGACCGAAATCGCGCAGCCCAGCGTGGCCTTGGTCAACAACGCCTCCAGCGCCCACATCGAGCGCTTGGGTTCGGTCACCGGCGTGGCCGCGACCAAGGGCGCGATCTACGACACGGTTGCCCTAGAACACGCGGTGATCAACCGCGACGACCCCTTTGCATCGGCTTGGGCCGAACGCGCCGCGGGTGCGCGCGTGGGCTACTTTGCGCTCGACCGGCCGCAGCCGGGTGATGTGAGCGCGATCGCACTGGCGCTTGGGCCGCCGACGCGCTTTATCCTGCGCTGCGCGCTCGGCGAGGCGCCGATTGAACTCAAATTGGAAGGCCGCCACAACGTCCGCAACGCTTTGGCGGCAGCCGCTTGCGCCATCGCCGCGGGTGCGCCGTTGGATGCGGTGGTGGATGGTTTGCGCTCAAGCCCCGCGCAGTCCGGGCGCTTGAACCGGCTTGTGAGCGCGCGTGGCTATGCCTTGATCGACGACGCCTACAACGCCAACCCCGCTTCGCTCAAAGCGGCGATCGACACGCTAAGCGGCGCCGGCACGCCCAAGCTGTGGCTGGCTTTGGGTGATATGGGCGAGCTTGGCAGCGAGGCGCCCGGCCTGCACGCCGAATGCGGCCGCTACGCGCAGCTGGCGGGGGTTGAAAAGCTGTTTGCGATCGGCGAACTGGGTCGCCACACGGTGGCGGCTTTTGGCGCCGGCGCGCGTCATTTTGAATCCGCCAATGCGCTCGCTGAGGCTTTGGATCGCGAAATCGGCGCGGGCGTTACGCTGTTGGTCAAAGGCTCGCGATCTGCGCGCATGGAGCGCGTCATCGACGCGCTTAAGCTCAAGGAGGGCGAGCCGTGCTGATGTGGTTGGCGGAGTATCTCAAGGGCTTTGCGTCTGGATTTAACGTGTTCCAGTACGTGACCGTCCGCTCAATCATGGCGGCGCTGACCGCGCTTGCAATTTCTCTGGCGCTCGGCCCGCGCATGATCGACCGGCTCCAGCGCAAGCAGTACGGCCAGCCGATCCGCAGCGACGGGCCGCAGTCGCATCTAAAAAAGGCCGGCACGCCGACCATGGGCGGCACCTTGATCATCTTAAGCGTGGTGCTTGCCACCGTGCTCTGGGCCGATCTGGACAACCGCTACGTTTGGTGCGTGGTGGGGGTGACCCTGGCTTTTGGTCTGGTCGGATTTCTAGACGACTACAAAAAGCTGGTGCTCAAAGATTCGCGCGGTTTGCCGGCGCGCTACAAGTACGCGCTGCAATCGCTGTTTGGTTTGGCGGCGGCGCTCTTTTTGTACTACACCGCCGATTCTGCTGCCGCCACCACCCTGATTGTTCCGGTGTTCAAAGATCTGGTGATCCCGCTCGGCGCGCTGTTTGTGGTGACCAGCTATTTCATGATTGTGGGCTTTTCGAATGCGGTTAACCTAACCGATGGCCTCGATGGACTGGCGATTATGCCTGCAGTCATGGTGGCCGGTGCCTTGGGTGTGTTTGCGTATGCCTCTGGCCACCACGTGTTTGCCGAGTATCTCGGCATTCCGCGCATTCATGGCTCCCAGGAGCTCGCGATTTTCTGTTCCGCGCTGGTCGGCGCCGGGCTCGGCTTTTTGTGGTTCAACACCTATCCCGCGATGGTTTTCATGGGCGATATCGGCGCGCTTGCGATTGGCGCTGCGCTGGCGACGATCGCGATCATCGTGCGCCAGGAAATCGTGTTTATTTTGATGGCCGGCGTGTTTGTGATGGAAACCGTTTCGGTGATCTTACAGGTGGGCTCGTTCAAGCTCACCGGCAAGCGCATTTTCAGGATGGCGCCGATTCACCATCACTTTGAACTCAAAGGCTGGCCCGAGCCGCGGGTCATCGTGCGCTTCTGGATCATCACCTTTGTGCTGGTTTTAATTGGGCTGGCGACGCTCAAGGTGCGCTGATGTCAGGGCCGATTCCACAAGAGCTTCCACCCCAGGCGCAGCGCCTCGATAGCGGGCAGGCGCTGCCTTTTAAGGTCGATTGGACCCTGCTGCTTGCAGCGCTTGGTCTGGCCTCCCTTGGCACCGTGATGGTGGCATCAAGCTCGGTCGCGATTGCCGAAGGGCAGGGTTCGGATCGCTTTCATTACCTGTATCGGCACCTGGTTTTTCTTGCGCTCGGGGTGAGCCTAGCTTGGCTGGTGATGAAGATCGAGCTCAGTCGGCTTGAGCGCGTGGCCACTTTGCTGCTGCCGCTGGCGATCCTTTCGCTGCTGCTGGTGTTCCTGCCGGGCCTGGGCGTGAAGATCAACGGCGCGCGGCGCTGGATCCATCTCGGCGTGGCCGGCTTTCAAGTGGTTGAAGCGGCCAAGATCATGATCATTGTGTACCTAGCCGGCTACATGGTGCGCCGCCGCGAGCAAGTGGCGCGTTCGCTGATCGGGGCGCTCAAGCCGATTGTGTTTGCGGGGTCGGTGGCGGTGCTTTTGCTGGCGCAACCGGATTTTGGCGGGGCGGTGCTGGTGCTTGGCATTACTGCGGGGATGGTCTGGCTGGCCGGCGCGCGGCTTGGACATCTCTTGGTCATGGGCGCGCTGACGATCCCGCCGATGGTCATGATGGCGATGAGCGAAGTCTATCGGGTCAAGCGCCTCAAGGCCTTTTTAGATCCCTGGGCCGATCCGTTCGGCGACAGCTTCCAGCTCACCCAGGCGCTGATTGCGATTGGTCGCGGCGAATGGTTTGGGGTGGGTCTGGGCGCCAGCGTGCAGAAGCTGTTTTACCTGCCTGAAGCGCACACCGACTTCATTCTCGCGGTGTTGGCCGAAGAGCTCGGCTTGGCCGGCGTTGTGGTGGTGATCTTGCTGTTTGCGCTGCTGGTCGGACGCGCCTTTCAGATCGGTCTGAAGGCGGTCGAAACGGGCCTGCCGTTTCAGGGATTCATTGCTTTTGGGGTGGCTTTAAGCGTGTCGCTGCAGGCCACGATTTCCATCGGTGTGAACCTTGGCATGCTGCCGACCAAAGGCCTCACCCTGCCGCTGATCTCCTCCGGCGGCTCCAGCGTGATGATGACGGTGGTGGCGATCGGCTTGCTTCTGCGGGTCTCCCACGAAGTCCATTCGCCGCGCCTTAAAGCCGCGCCCGTGCTGCACGCGCCGATGGTGCTCAAGCTCAAGGATGCAGCGCCGCTGCCGTCGATGAGCGTGCACCGCGAGGAGGCCCTTTACCGTGGCTGATGCACGTCCTTTTGTGATTGCAGCGGGCGGCACCGGCGGCCATATTTTCCCGGGTCTTGCGGTCGCCGCGGCGCTTAAGGCGCGCGGTGCGACGGTGCTTTGGCTGGGCGCCAAGGGCGCGCTTGAGGAGCGTTTGGTGCCTGCGCACAATCTGCCGATCGAGCTCTTGTCGATCAGCGCACTGCGCGGCAAAGGGGCCAAGGCGTGGCTCATCGCGCCGCTTAAAATGTCGCGTGCGCTGCTCGAAGCCCTGAACGTGCTGCGCCGTCACCGCCCGCGCGCGGTGCTCGCTTTGGGCGGCTTTGCCGCAGGTCCCGGCGGGCTCGCGGCGTGGCTGCTGCGCCGCCCCCTGCTGGTTCATGAGCAAAATCGCATTCCCGGCCTCACCAACCGCGTGCTCTCGCGCCTGGCCATGCGTACGCTAAGTGGCTTTCCAGACGCGTTTTCGCCGCGTCTCAAGACCGAGTTTGTGGGCAATCCGGTGCGCGCTGCGATCACCCAGCTGGCGGCGCCGGCCGAGCGTTTGGGCGGACGAAAGGGTGCGCTCAAGGTGCTCGTGGTGGGTGGTTCGCAGGGCGCGCGCGCGCTCAATCGGGTGGTTCCTGCGGCGCTCGCTCGGCTTGACGCCGCGAGCTTCGAGCTGTGGCACCAAACCGGGCCTAAACACCACGATGAGGCGCAGAGCGCATACACCCAAGCGCAGGTGAGCGGGCGCATTGAGCCGTTTATCAAGGACATGGCGGGTGCGTATGCGTGGGCCGATTTGGTCGTCTGTCGCTCGGGCGCGCTCACTTTGGCTGAGCTCTGCGCGGCGGGCGTTGCGTCCATCTTGGTTCCCTATCCGCATGCGGTGGATGATCACCAAAGCGCCAACGCGCGCTACTTAAGCGAAGCCGGTGCGGCGCTTTTGGTCCCGGAACGCGAGCTCAACGCCGAGATGCTGGCCACGCATTTGCAGGCACTGCACGCCGACCGCGCGCGCTTGCTTTCGATGGCGCAGGCCGCGCGCACGCGCGCCATGCCGCTGGCGGCCGAAACCACCGCAAGCCGCATGCTGGAGTTGGCCGCATGAGCGCGCGCCCGACGCTGGCCCATTTGGCCCTGAGCCGCTTCAAGCGCGTGCATTTTATTGGCATTGGCGGCGCCGGCATGAGCGGCATTGCCGAGGTTCTGCTGAACCTGGGCTTTGTGGTTTCCGGGTCTGATTTGGGCTCAAGCGCGACCACCCAGCGCTTGGCCAAGCTCGGCGCGCGGATCGAGAAAGGCCACGCCGCAGAGAACGCCCAAGACGCCCAAGTGGTGGTGATCTCAAGCGCGATCCAGGCCGACAATCCCGAGCTCAAGCGCGCCCGCGAGCGGCGCGTGCCGGTGATTGCGCGGGCCGAAATGCTGGGCGAACTGATGCGCTTTAAGCGCGGTATCGCGGTGGCTGGCACCCACGGCAAAACCACCACAACCTCGTTGACGGCATCCCTATTGGCCGAAGGCGGGCTTGATCCAACCTTTGTGATCGGTGGCTTGGTCCACGCCTGGGGCAGCAATGCGCGGCTGGGTTCGGGCGAGTACCTGCTAGCCGAAGCCGATGAATCCGACGGCTCATTCCTGCTGCTTTCGCCGGTGATCGCGGTCATCACCAACATCGACGCCGATCATCTGGCCCACTACGACGGCGATTTTGAGCGGCTCAAGCGCGCCTTCCACGATTTTCTGCATCGCCTGCCGTTTTATGGGCTGGCGGTGATGTGCGCGGACGACCCCGTGGTGCGCCAGCTGATCGACGAATCCGCGCGTGCGGTGCTGACCTACGGCATCGAGCAGCCGGCCGATGTCAGCGCAAGCAACCTGCGCCAGATCGAAAACACCATGCTGTTTGATCTCAATTTGCCAAAGCGCGAGGCGCCAATCCCCGTTGAGCTCAATCTGGCGGGCCGCCACAACGTGCAAAACGCGCTGGCCGCGATCGCGGTTGCCGTTGAGCTTGGCGTGAGCGATGCGGCGATTGTCAGCGCGCTGGCTCGTTTCGAAGGCGTGGGCCGGCGCTTCAACATCAAAACCAGACGCTTCTTTGGGCGCGACGCGCTGCTGATCGATGACTACGGCCACCATCCGACTGAGCTCGCCGCCGTGCTCGCTGCGGTTCGCGGCGGTTGGCCTAAGCGCCGTTTGCTGCTCGCATTTCAGCCGCACCGCTACAGCCGCACGCGCGATTGCTTTGAAGACTTTGCGCGGGTTTTGAGCAGCGTCGATGCGCTCTATCTGGCCGAGGTGTATGCCGCCGGCGAAACGCCGATCCCCGGTGCCGACGGCCGCGCGCTGGCGCGTGCGGTGCGCGCTCGCGGTCAGGTCGATCCGGTGTTCATGGCGCAAGCAAGCGAACTCAATGAGGTGCTGCCGGCGCAGGTGCGCGATGGCGATGTGGTCTTGCTTATGGGCGCAGGCGATATCGGCCAGGTCTCGGCGCAGCTGATGAGCGCCAGTGAGGAACGCACATGAGTTGGGACGTCA
>Ga0105047_10018761_pt1 | contig 10701 bp, 11 predicted proteins | sample MAT04_FD_78384 | JGI IMG/M metagenome (GOLD analysis project Ga0105047, IMG submission 78384) | Freshwater microbial communities from Lake Fryxell liftoff mats and glacier meltwater in Antarctica - MAT-04 (megahit assembly) | ecosystem: Environmental > Aquatic > Freshwater > Ice > Liftoff...
CTGCCACGACGCGAAATCCTCCAGCGACATCAACACCGCCGCCGGCTTGCCGCCCTCGCGCGTGATGATGGTGTAGTCGTGATCCGCCGTGACCCGATCGACGGCCGCCGCGAGATTCTTGCGTAGCTCGGTGATGGACATGGCGTTCATATCGATAACGGACGCAGTTACGTACAAATACGCAAGATGGCCGTTACAGCGTCCGCGCGATCAGCAGCTTCATGATCTCGTTGGTCCCGCCATAAATCCGCTGGACGCGCGCGTCCTTGTACAGCTGGGCGATCGGATATTCGTTCATATAGCCATAGCCGCCGTGCAGCTGCAGCATCTCGTCGATGACCTCGCCCTGGATGTCGGTGACCCAGTATTTGGCCATGGAGGCGGTGACGGCATCGAGCTCACCCTTCAGCAGTAGGCCCATACAGTGGTCGACGAAGACCTTGGCCACGGTCAGCTTGGTCTTGACCTCGGCCAGTTTGAACTGGGTGTTCTGGAAGTCGATGACGCGCTTGCCGAAGGCCTTGCGCTCCTTGACATAGGCCAGTGTCTCCTGGAGCCCGCGCTCGGCAGCGGCCACGCCCTGGACGGCGATGTTTAACCGCTCCTGCGGCAGCTGCTGCATCAGTTGGACGAAGCCCTGGCCCTCGCCGCCGCCGATGATATTTTCGCCGGGAACCTTGACGTCATTGAAGAACAGTTCGGAGGTGTCATTCCCCTCCATGCCGATCTTGTGAAGGTTGCGGCCGCGCTCGAAGCCTTCCGCGCCGTCCGTCTCGACGATGATTAGCGAGGTGCCCTTGGCACCTTCGCTGGGGTCGGTCTTGGCCACGACGATGATGAAGTTGGCCAGCTGGCCGTTGGTGATGAAGGTCTTGGACCCGTTCACCACATACTGGTTGCCCTGTTTGATGGCGGTGGTCTTGATGCCTTGCAGGTCCGAGCCGGCGCCCGGCTCGGTCATGGCGATGGCGCTGACCAGTTCGCCCGACTGAAGCCGCGGCAGCCAGCGCGCCTTCTGCTCAGCGGTGCCGTAGTGCCAGATGTAGGGCATGACGATCGCATTGTGCAGCGAGATGCCGAAATGATCCGCGCCCTTCCAGCCGAGCTGGCGCATCAGCACGACTTCGTGGCGATAGTCGCCGCCCATGCCGCCGTCTTCCTCGGGCATGGACAGACCCAGCAGGCCTGCGTTGCCGGCCTCGTTCCACAGGCTGCGTGGCACCGATGAGTTGGCCAGCCAGGACTGCACCGCCTCTGGGGCGGCATGCTCGTCGATCCATTTGCCGACACTGTCGGAGAAGAGGGTGATCTCCTCTTGCTGCATGAAGGCGGGTTCGGGGACGTTGAGGACGTTCATGGGCTCTGACTCTACGGCTCTCCCTCCCCCTTGTGGGGAGGGTGGTCGCGAAGCGACCGGGTGGGGGCGGCTCGGCGGGCTGGACGTCGGCGTTGGATCGCCGACAGCTCCCCACCGGGTCGTCGCTGCGTGCCGACCACCCTCCCCACAAGGGGGAGGGAGAAAGTCGTATCAGAATGCCTCAGCCGGCATCTGCATCAGCACTTCGGCGCCCGTCTTCATCTTGATCAGGTGCGCCCCCGTATCCGGCAGGATGCGTTCGACGAAGTAGCGGCCGGTCATCAGCTTGTTGGCGTAGAAGGGATCGGTCGAACCCTCGTCGACCTTCGCCTGCGCCGCCTTGGCCATCTGGGCCCACATATAGGCCAACGCCGTCAGGCCGAAGATGTTCAGATAGTCGGTGCTCGCCGCCCCCGCATTGTCCGGGTTCTGCATACCGTTCTGCATCAGCCACATGGTGCCTTCCTGCAGCTTCTTCTTGGCGTCGGTCAAACCGTCGACGAACGGCTTGATCGGGGTCTCGCCGCCGTTCTCGGACACGAAGGCGTCGATGTCGGCGAACCAGCTCATGATCGCCCGGCCGCCGTTGGCGGGCAACTTTCGTCCTACAAGGTCCAGCGCCTGGATGCCGTTGGCACCCTCGTAGATCATGGTGATCCGGGCATCGCGCAGATACTGCGACGCCGGGAAATGCTCCGTATACCCCGAACCGCCGTGCACCTGCATGGCCAGCGAGGCGACGTGGAAGCCCTTGTCGGTCAGATAGGCTTTCAGCACCGGGGTGATCAGACCCATATAGTCATGGGCCTTCTGCGCCTCGGCGGCATCGTCCGAGTGCTGAAGATCGGCCTGCAGCGCAGTCCACAGGGTGAAGGCCTGGCCGCCCTCGACGAAGGCGCGAGCCTCCAGAAGCATGCGGCGGACATCAGGGTGGACGAGGATGGGATCGGCGGCCAATTCAGGGTGTTTCGGTCCCGTCAGGCTGCGGCCCTGCAGGCGGTCCTTGGCGAACTCCGCAGCGGCCTGATAGGCGGCGGTGCCGATCGCCAGGCCCTGCAGGCCAGTGCCGAGCCGCGCCTCATTCATCATCACGAACATGGCCGCCATGCCCTTGTTCTCGGTCCCGACCAACCAGCCCCTGGCGTCATCATAGGCCATGACGCAGGTGGCGTTGCCGTGGATACCCATCTTGTGCTCGAGGCCGGCGCAGGCCGCGCCTTCGTTGCGCTCGCCCAGCGAGCCGTCGTCGTTGACGAACACCTTGGGCACGACGAACAGGCTGATGCCCTTGATCCCATCCGGCGCGCCCTCGATCCGGGCCAGCACCAGATGGATGATGTTGTCGGTGAAGTCATGCTCGCCCGAGCTGATCCAGATCTTCTGGCCGGTGATGTTGTAGCTGCCGTCGCCGTTCGGCACGGCCTTGGTGCGGATCAGGCCGAGGTCCGTGCCGCACTGCGGCTCGGTCAGATTCATGGTGCCGCCCCATTCGCCGGTCGCCATTTTGGGCAGATACATGGCCTTCTGCTCGTCCGAGCCGTTGGCGTTCAGGCCCCAGTAGGCCCCGGCCGTCAGGCCCGGATACATCGAGAAGGCAGCGCTGGCGGCGGCGGTCATCTGGCCAAAGGCCATGGCCACCACGGCCGGCATCCCCTGGCCACCATGCTCGGGCAGGGCCGACAGGGCGGGCCAGCCGGCCTCGACCATGGCGTGATAGGCTTCCTTCCAGCCGGTCGGGCCGGTAACCTTGCCGTCGACCCATTTGCAGCCCTCCTGATCACCGATGCGGTTCAGGGGGGCGATGACCTCCTCGGCGAATTTGGCGCCTTCCTCGAGGATCTGGCCGACCAGCTCCGACGAGACGTCGGCGAAACCGGGCTGGTTGGCGTAACGGTCGATCTCCAGCACCTCGTTCAGGATGAACGTCAGGTCGCGGACAGGCGCCTTGTAGGCCATGGTCAGGCTCTCGCTTTGAAGGGCTGGTGTTGGAGGTCGGGGTTCAGGCGGGACTTCAGCAGGTCGGCATATTCCTCGGCACCGGGCAGCAGGTCGGGCCGGAACTCACCCAGCTTGCGCTCCATCACGGCGCAGGCCTCTTCCGCCGTCTCGATGGCGGCGTCGAGGTCCTCGCGCTGCTGTTTCAGCGCGGCGATCTGGGCGCGATGACGGCGCAGGGCGACCGACATCTGGTGGGCATTGTGGTCGTCGTGGTCGTAGAGGTCCAGCATCTCCTGGATCTCCAGCAGGCTGAAGCCGATGCGACGGCCCCGCAGGATCAGCTTCAGCCGCGCCCGGTCGCGGGCGTCATAAACGCGCGTCTGACCCTTGCGGGCGGGCGTCAGCAGCCCCTTGTCCTCATAGAATCGCAGGGCCCGCGCCGTCGCGCCGAACTCGCGGCACAACTGGCGGATCGAATAGGTGCGATGATCGTCAGCGGTCGCCATCCACGAGACATAACTTGACGTGCACGTAAAGGGAAGCCTTTAGGTCGGCATGGCCCGCAAACACGTCAACCTCGGCTCCGCTCCGGACAAACGCGATCTGCCGCAGAAGACCTGCGTCGTCTGCGGCAGGCCGTTCTCATGGCGGCGCAAATGGGCGCGCGACTGGGAGGAGGTGAAGGTCTGCTCCGACCGTTGCCGGGCTGCCAGCCAGAAGACCTAACGGGTCTCCCGGGCCCGGTACCAGAGCACCGGCACCGTCATGGCGATCAGGATCAGATTGGTCACCGCCGGCCCGGCCTCCATTCCCGTCGCGTGAAAGGCCAGCATCACCGTCTGCAGCGCCAGCAGGCCGCTCGCCGCCATGACCAGCAGCGGGCGTCCGTGTTTCCATGACGCCAGCGGTGCCAGAACCAGCACTGCCAGCAGGATTTCCGCCAACCCCAGCCCGCGCACCAGGTTCGGCGCGACCAGCGCCGGCCAGCGCATCAGGTCAACGAGGTTGGCCATCGGCTCGCTGAGCTTGGCGAAGCCGGCGGCGACGAAGAACATCGCGATCCAGCCCTGGAGCGTCCAGAGCGTCAGGTTGCGATAGCTGGCGTTCAGTCGTGACCGGGCGGGCGTGAGTGTCTGGGAAGTCATTTTTCTGACGCCGGGCAGGGCGCTCTTTTGATTGGCAACAGTCGCGATGTCGGATCGCAGCAGCCATCCCGCAAGGGAGCGAAGCGTGACCGTAACCATCCGTGACCGCCTTCTGCGAGAGCTACGAGGCCGAAGCGTGGCCGTAAGCCTAATTCTCTGTAATGCGAGCGGGGTTGAGGCGGCGTTAAGGCCGGGCTCGAAACAGGCATCAGATACGGCCGGTTTGGCGAAGACGGGTCGCTACACACCGCCGCTTGCTGGCTCTCAGCCGTCGTTCAGGGCCCAGAGCCTGATCGGCTGTGAAGGAATAGCTTCGCGATTCCGCCGATGCCGTGACTCAGGCTTCCGCATGATTCGAGCGCGAAATCCGGGTTTGGAGGCGATCGCGTCCCGACCGATTTCGCTCTGGACCGTTTTTGTTTCAGGTCGAATCGACCTGAATCCAAAAAATGGTCCAGACTCAATCTGGAGCGAAATCTGAGCCTTGATGGACTGCGTCCATCAAGGCTCAGACTTCGCTCTAGGCTTCGCCGCTCTCGCGCAGCCGTCCGAGCTTGGCCTCGAAAGGCGTCCAGTCGTCGTCGGTCTCGATTGCGGCCCAGATCCCCTCTACCTCGTCGATCCGCATCTCCTCGGGATCGGGCCGGACGAACATCGGACGCTCCAGCCGCTCCGGTCTATCGGGCGCATGTTCGAACAGGGCGAAGCGGAAGGCGTCGAAGGTCTCGCCCTGATAAAGTCTTCCGCGCGGTCCGCCGAGCGCCCGGGCGGACGATGCGAAGCCGCTGAACCAGTCGAAGAACAGCGGCTCCCAGCGCAGCGCCTCTCCGCCCTGGCGCAGCATGGCGAGGGCGGTGTCCAGCAGGCGCTGGTCAGCGGCCTCGCCGAGGCTCAGGACGCCCAGTCGCGTCAGGAAGGCGGTCCTCAGTTCGCGGATATAGGCCGGGCCGAACCCGTTCAGGGCCTCGGTCAGGGGTTCGGCATCGGCAACCAGCTTCAAGGCTCCGCCGAGCTGGGTCAGGGCCCAGAATACCGCTTCGGGCTGGCGCGCGAAGGCGTAGAGGCCGTTGCGGTCGAAATAGGCGGCGGTGAAGCCGGGCTGATAGTGTGGCAGGAACCGCCACGGGCCATAGTCGAAGCTCTCGCCCGTGACGTTCAGATTGTCGGTGTTCAGCACTCCGTGGACAAACCCCGCCGCGATCCACCGGGCCGTCAGCCGGGCCGAGGCCTCGACCACGGCGCGCAGCAAGCCGGGCGTATCTCCGGGGGCGACCGCCGGGTGGTAAAGCGCCCGCGCATGTTCGACCAGGGCCTCGACCATGTCCGGCCGGCCCAGATAAGCCGCCCGCTGGAAGGTGCCGAAACGGATATGGCTGTGCGACAGCCGCACCAGCACGGCCGAACGGGTCGGCGAAGGCTCGTCTCCGCGCTCGAGGGCCTCGCCGGTCTCGATCAACGAGAAGGCGCGGCTGGTCGGCACGCCCAGCGTTTCCAGCATGGCGGCGGCCAGCACCTCGCGCACGCCGCCCTTCAGCGTCAACCGGCCGTCTCCAGCGCGCGACCACGGCGTCTGGCCAGATCCTTTAGTTCCCAGGTCGAGAAGTCGACCTCGAGGCGCGCTATCGCTCGCGACGCGGTCGCTCCCGCCTTGAGCGTCGAGGGGCGCTTCCCGCATCTGGGCCGCGAGAAAGCCGCGGCCGTCGCCCAGGTCGGGGTTGTAGGAACGGAACTGGTGGCCGTGATAGCGCATGGCGATCGGTCCGGGCTGGCCCGGCAGCGGCTCGAACCGGCCGAAATGGGCGATCCATTCGGCATCGGTGAGCGTCTCCAGCCCCACGCTCGCGGCCGCGCGATCGTTGCGGACCCGCAGGATCGTCTGCGGAAAGTCCGCCGCCCGGACCGGATCGCCATAGTCCTCGCCCAGATCGGGGAAACGCGGCTCGGGGCGATAGGCGGGGGAGACGGGCAAAATCAGTCCCGCGGAAGATTCGGGAGTTTGGCGGGCTCGGCGGCGGCCCCCTGGAAGGTCGCCCAGTCCCCGCCGTCTGGCGGCGCAGGCAGGCCCGAGACGATGTGGTCGGTCGGATTGGCATCGATGCGATGCCCCTGACGATGCAGATGCGCCTTGGCGATCATATTGGCCGAGATGGGCGCCGTCAGCAGCAGGAAGATCGTGATCAGCAACTCGTGCGCCGACCAGGCCTGCCCCGAGGCCGGGAAATAGATCATCGAGGCGATCAGGCAGGCGCCGACGCCCAGGGTGGTGGCCTTGGTCGGACCGTGCAGCCGGGTCATCAGGGACGGCAGGCGGGCCAGGCCCCAGGAGCCGACCAGGCTAAAGGCCCCGCCGAGGACCAGCAGGGCGGCGATGACGATCTCCACAGCCGGGTTCATTCGACGATATCTCCCCGGAGCAGGAATTTGCAGTAGGCGACCGTGGCCACGAAGGCGACCATGGCCAGCAACAGGGCCGACTCGAAATAGGTTGTCGTCGCCTCGGCCACGCCGAACACCACGATCAGGGCGATCACATTGATGGTCAGGGTGTCGACCGCGAGGATGCGGTCCGCCGAGGTCGGACCCCGCATCAACCGGAACAGGCTGAGCAGGATCGCCAGACTGACGCAGGCCAGGGCGAAGGCCAGCGACCAGGACAGGATTGAGCCGGTCATCGGAACACCTTCAGCAGACGGGCCTCATAGCGTTGTTTGATGCGCGCGACCTCGGCCTCGGGGTCGGCGACGTCGAGGGCGTGGACCAGCAGGGCCCGGCCGTCGGCGGAGACATCGCTGCTCACCGTCCCCGGGGTCAGGCTGATCGTGCCGGCCAGCACGGTGATGGCCTCGGCGGAGCGCAGTTCGATCGGCACCACCAGCCAGCGCGAACGCAGGTCGCGGTTGCGCCGGGTCAGGATGATCCAGGCGACATGGAAATTGGCCACGACAATGTCGAACAGGACGATCGCGAGATAGGCCATCAGATCGGGGCCGAAGCGGATACGCGGCCGGTCGGGCCAGTAGCGGCTGGTGATCAACGGAATCAGCACGGCGAACACCACGGCCAGAAACAGGGCACCGAAGCTCAACTCGTTGACCAGCAGCATCCAGAACACCAGCAGCAGGAAGCTCAGGGCCGGGTGGGGCAACAGGTGGCGGATCATCGGCGGCCTCCCGCGGTCTCGCCGAGGACGGCGGCGATATACTGCTGCGGTTCGAACAACTGGGCGGCGGTCGCCTCGGTATAGGCCGTGACCGGCCCGCCCATGACCGTCAGGGCCGCCAGCCCCGCCAGCAGGCCGGTCGCCGACAGCACGCCGGCCGTCTGGCCGCGCAGGTCCCGCGGGGAAATCTCCCCTTCGATGGAGGCGCTCTTCCAGAATATCCGACTGCCCGCGCGGGCGAAGGCCAGCACCCCGATCAAGGTGGTGATCAGAATCGTGGCCCAGATCCATACCGCCTCCGGTGCCGCTCGCACGCCGTCGAGGATCAGCAGCTTGCCGATGAAGCCCGACAACGGCGGCAGGCCGACGATGCCGATCGCCGCCAGCAGGAACAGGCCGGACAGCAGTTCCGACTGACAGAACCGCGGGCCGACAGTCAGGGCGTCCCCGTGCTCGCCCCGCCGCCTCGCGATCAGATCGACGACAAGGAACAGGGCCGCCCCCGCGAGGGTCGAATGCAGCACATAGTAGAGGGCCGGGCCCATGGCCTCGACGCGGAAGACCGAGATCGCGCTGAGCAACACACCCATCGAGCCGATCACCGACCAGGCGGCCATCTCCCTGAGCGTGCGGGCGGCGAACAGGCCGAGGAAGCCGACCACGATTGTGATCAGGGCCGCCGGCAGCAGCCAGGGCCCGGCCAGGAAGGCAAGCGGGCCTGCGTCCTCGCCGAAGATCAGGGTGCCCGTGCGGATGAGGGCATAGGCCCCGACCTTGGTCATGATGGCGAACAGGGCGGCGACGGCGCAGGTCGTCGCCGCATAGGCCCCGGGCAGCCAGAAATGCAGCGGGACCAGCGCCGCCTTGAGGGCAAACACCACCGTCAGGATCAGGCCCGCAGCCGCGATCAGCCCCTGGTCTCCCGGCGGCGCGGCTGCGATTCGAACCGCCAGATCCGCCATGTTCAGCGTGCCGGTGACGCCGTAAAGCAGTCCGACCCCGACCAGGAACAGGCTCGAGCCGACCAGGTTGATGACGACATAGTGCACGCCCGCCTTCAACCGCTGCGGACCCTGCCCGTGCAGCAGCAGGCCATAGGAGGCGATCAGCAGCACCTCGAAGAAGACGAACAGGTTGAACAGGTCGCCGGTCAGGAAGGCGCCGTTCAGGCCCAGCAGCTGGAACTGGAACAGGGGGTGGAAATGCCAGCCCTTGCGATCCACGCCGGTGACCACGGCATAGATCATGACCGCCAGCGCCAGGACTGCGGTCAGCAGCAGCATCATGGCCGACAGCCGGTCCAGCACCAGCACGATGCCGAATGGTGCGCGCCAGTTGCCGAGGGCATAGCTCTCGACCGTTCCGCCGGAAGCGTGAACCGTCAGGGCCGCGGCGATTGCGACGAGCGCCGCACACGAGCCGAGCGAGATCAGGCGCGAGAGGGCCAGCCGGTGCCTGAGGGTCAGCAGGGTGACCGACCCCAGCACCGTCGGCAGGATCACAGCGGCGACGACGAGGGTGGAGATGGCGGGGCTCACGGCCGGTCCCCCCCGCCTTCGCGTCCGTCAACCTGGTCGGTGCCGATCTCGAGGTAGGTCCTGAGCGCCAGCACGACCACGAAGGCGGTCATGCCGAAGGCGATGACGATGGCGGTCAGGACCAGGGCCTGGGGCAGGGGATCGGTATAACTCTCGGCTGCCTTGTCGTAGATCGGCGGCCGGTTAATCACGAGCCGTCCCATGGCGAACAGGAACAGATTGATGGCGTAAGACAGGAAGGCCAGTCCCAGCACCACCGGGAAGGTTCGCCCGCGCAGTACCAGATAGACACCGGCGGCGGTCAGAACGGCGATGGCCGAGGCGACGAGCAACTCCAAGGTCATCGGCCGGCCTCCGTCGGCGCGGCGGCCGGTTCGTTGCGCCCCGGATCGACGTCCATGGCCGTCAGGGTCTCCGACGGCGGCTGCTTCTCAGCCCGCTGGGCGACCTGTGACAGTTGGGCCAGGGCCAGCATCACCGCGCCGATGACGGTCAGGGCCACGCCGATGTCGAACAGTATGGCCGTGGCCAGCTCGAACTCTCCGATCAGCGGCAGGCTGAAATAGTCAAAGGCGCTGGTCAGGAAGGGAGCCCCGAACGCCATCGCGCCGAGCCCGGTGAGCGCGGCGATCAGCACCCCGGCCCCGATCATGGAGTGGTGGTCGGCGCGCAGGCGCTGGTCGGCGAAGGTGAAACCCGAGGCCATGTACTGCATCAGGATGGCGATCGAGAAGACCAGGCCGGCGATGAAGCCGCCGCCGGGCTGGTTGTGTCCACGCAGGAAGATGAAGAGTCCGACCATCATCACCAGCGGCAACAGCAGGCGGGTGGCCACGACCAGCATCATAGGATGGTGTTCGGGCGACCGCACCGTGTCCGGCTTCCAGCGGTCCAGCCGCCGGCCGCTGGCCCCCATCTCGACACTCTCCAGCATGGCGAAGATGCCGAGCGCGGCGATCCCCAGCACGATAATCTCGCCGAAGGTGTCGAAGCCGCGGAAGTCGACCAGGATGACGTTGACGACATTGGTGCCGCCACCGCCAGAGTAGGCATTGTCCCAGAAATAGCCGGAGATGCTGTCCAGCGGCCGGGTCATAACCGCCCAGGCGGCACCTCCAACGCCCAGACCGGCGGCCACCGCGACCCCGCCGTCGCGAATTCGCCGCCATGGCCGGCTCTCGACTGGTGTCTCCTTGGGCAGCAGGTTCAGCGCCAGCAACATCAGCAGAATGGTGACCACCTCGACCGAAATCTGCGTCAGGGCCAGGTCCGGGGCCGACAGATGGACGAAGGCCAGGGAGATGATCAGGCCGACGATGCCGATGTAGATCAACGAGATGTAGCGCGCCCGGTGGGTCAGGACGACCAGGGCGGTGGCTGTGACCAGGGCGATCCAGGCCACCACGGCGACGGGCGAAGCGGGCACGCCGGCCCGGCGGCCGGCGACGTAGTCTCCGGTCAGAAAGCCCGCAAAACCCACCACGACGGCGGTTCCGATCAGCGCCGCCATCGCCCGCTGGAGCGAGCCGTTCTGAAGCGCGTCGACGCCGCGTCTGCTGGCCA
>Ga0105047_10018763_pt1 | contig 10701 bp, 5 predicted proteins | sample MAT04_FD_78384 | JGI IMG/M metagenome (GOLD analysis project Ga0105047, IMG submission 78384) | Freshwater microbial communities from Lake Fryxell liftoff mats and glacier meltwater in Antarctica - MAT-04 (megahit assembly) | ecosystem: Environmental > Aquatic > Freshwater > Ice > Liftoff...
CATGTCAGGGACCGGTCGGCCTGAGCCGGCGCAACATGCTTCAGATCGGGGCCATTAGCGCTCTGAATCTGACGCTGCCGCGCGTGTTGGCCGCGGCCGAGAGCGGGCTCGCCCCCAAGGCCGACTCCTGCATCCTCGTGTTCCTGAACGGCGGCCCCAGCCATCTCGACATGTGGGACATGAAGCCCGATCAGCCGCAAGAGATGCGCAGCGTCTTTCAGCCCATCGCCACGTCGACGCCCGGCATACAAGTTTGCGAACATCTGCCCCAACTCGCCAAGATCATGTCGAAATGCGCTCTGGTGCGGTCGGTGAATCACGACCAGGTGGCCCACGCGCCGGCGGTGTACACCGCCCTGACCGGCATGAAGAGCAATCTGCGTGTTGGCATTCTCGGCGCCAAGGCCTCCGATCATCCTTCGATCGGCTCGGCCGTCGGCTCGCTTCGGCCGCCGCATACCCAAGTGATGCCCTATGTTTTGTTGCCGCACCTGACGCAAGAAGGCGCGGGTGGTCCGCCCCAACCGGGCTATCTCGGCGGTTGGTTCGGCAAGTCGCACGACCCGTTCCTCGTGCTTCAAGGCGCCAAGCCCGGTAGCCTGCAAATGCCGTCGTTGTTTCCTGATTCGGGGATGACGGCGGCTCGCGTGCAAGCGCGCAGCACCTTGCTTGACGGGTTGAATCAAACGGGTTCCTCGGTCCGCAACGGCCAGTCCCAAGAGATGGAGAAGCTCCAATCGCGGGCGTGCGATCTCCTTACCTCGTCGGCAGCGCAACGGGCCTTTCAACTCGATCTGGAACCGATGCGGCTGCGCGACGCCTACGGCCGGAACATTTATGGCCAGAGCATGTTGCTGGCTCGCCGTCTGGTGGAAGCGGGCACCCGGCTCACCTGTATTTCCTGGGCGCCGAATGCGAATGCCACCTGGGACACCCATGGCGGCAACTTCGCCAAGCTCAAGAACGAACTGCTGCCGCCGTTCGACGCCTCGATTTCCAGCTTGCTCAATGACCTGACCGATCGCGGCCTGCTGGAACGCACGCTGGTCGTCGTCATGGGGGAGATCGGCCGGACGCCGCGCATCAACAACGGCGGCGGTCGAGATCACTGGGAGCATTGCTATACCGTCATGATGGCCGGCGGCGGCATCAAAGGCGGCCTGACCTACGGCTCGAGCGATCGACGCGGCGCCTACCCGAGCACGAACCCGGTCACAGCGACTGACATCGTCGCCACCATCTACCACGGCCTGGGCATCCGACCCGATCAGGAAATCGTGGACCGGCAAAACCGCCCGATTTTGTTGGTCCCCGAAGGCGCACCGGTGCGCGAATTGTTCGCGTAGGCGCTGATCACTTGGGCGGAACGATGTTGGCTTCCGTCCTCAGCGTGAACATATAGGCCACCACATCGACGAGATCGTCCTCCGTCAAGCTTTTGACGATGTCCTCCGGCATGATCGAAACGGCGCTCTTGGTGCGACTCTCGATGTCGGATTTAAGAATCCGTGTGTCCTTGCCGTTGGCGTCGCGGATCGTGACGGCGTTCGGCGTTTCCTCGATGATCAGGCCGAGGATGGTTTGACCCGCCGTCGTTTCGATCTTCCATTGCAAGAACTGATCCGCGATTGCCTTGCTCGGCAGCAGGATCGATTCGAAGAGATTCTCCTTACTGGCTTTCTTGCCGATCATCGAGAGATCGGGGCCAATCTGGCCGCCCCGGCCATCCACGACGTGGCAGCGGGCGCATTGCGTCTCGCTCTTGAAACTCAACGCCCAGATTTCCTTGCCGCGTTCGACGTCGCCGATCCGTTTCGCGAGTTCCGCGAGCGGCGGCAGCTTCTTCAGGTCGAGCTTGTTGGGACTGGGGAACATCGTCAGCGCCCGGTTGCGCAGGCCCTGGTAGGGGCTATTGCGCAGAAGCTTGGCGGCGTCGGCGACGAGATCAGCGGGAAGTTCCTTCTTCTCATGGGCATCGAGCAGCCACTGCGTGCCGTTGAAACTGCCGGCGAGGGTGGCGAGTGCGGCCTGGCTCAGGTTGGGCGAAATCTTGTCATGAAAAATGACCTTTTGAAGTGCCTTCAAGGCCAAAGCAGCCGTGTCATTTTCCTTCTTGGGATTCGCGGAGAGATGCTGTCCAAGCGAGGCAATCGCTTCGATGCCCACGACGCCGTCAACAGTGGTCAGCCTCTCCAGCGTTTCGACCGATTCGGTCAAGGGAAGTGCGCCCAGAGTGCGGATCGCTTCGAGCCGAACCGTCATGTTCTTTTCGCTCTTGGCCAGATCGCTCACGTAGCCAACCGTGCCAGAAACTCCCGACACGGCAATCAGACGCAACCCGTCGCCACGTGTCGCATCGTTCCCCGTCAGCTTGTTGATCGCCTCTCGGAGTTCCGGCTCAGCGGCCAGGCTCTTCCACTTCGTCGGCAAGAACAACCGCAGGTTCTCCAGCACCCGCTCGCGCACCTCGACAGGCGGCTTCTTGATCACGATCTCAAGTAGCATCTTCCCCGAAGCCGGATCGTCCGAACCCGCCAGAATATCGACGATCCGCGCCTTCTGCTTGGCGGTCAACTTGGCATCATCCAGCAATTTCACCAACCGCGGCAGCACCGACTTGGGCCGTAGTTCCCACACAAGGTCGGCCACCTTGTCGTTCCATTCGGGGAAGTGCTTGTCGAAGTCGGCGAGGATTTTGTCGCGACGCTCCGGATCAGTGCCGCAGGCGATGTTCAGAGCGGCGAGGTAGAAGCGGTCTTGGCCGTCGTATTGCCTGGCGAGGGCGTAGAAGAGCGGCTTCACCCGCTCGGGATCGAACTTCCAGGCGAACAGGGCGTACTCTCGCCGGACCGCAAGCGGTGCGGCCTTGACGAACTCGGTCGGGTTCTTGTTCGCGTCGAGCGTGGCCGGGTTGTAATACCGATCGGCCAAGCGCACGACCATCGGCCGGATTACCTCCGGCAAGTCGTTCGGCAGCGTGAGGAGAGCGACCGACAACTCGCGGCCGGCTGGTTCGCTGAGCTCGGCCGCGAGCCACAGTTGTCGGGCTTGCTCGACCGGGTCGCCCGCCTCCGCCGGGGGTGGGTCGGCCGCCGGCTTTGCCTTCGTCAGCACCGCGGCGGCCTGGAACGCGACGTAGCGGGTCGTCTGGCAGGGATTCCCCAGCGCGGCTAAGATCCCGTTTCGAGTGTCGAGTTGGACTTCCAGCGTCTTCTACCCCACATTCCCCTTCGGCGTCACACGATAAATCCTCCCCCGCGTCCAGTCGCCCATGCCTTTGCCGCCGACGCCGGGGTCGTACCAGTCGGCGAGCATGACGCTGCCGTCGGGGGCGACGCAGCAATCGCTGAGGCGGAACCAGTTGTCGCTGCTGGTGACGAGGACTTCCTTCTCCGCCTCGTAACCCGCGCCTTTCGGAGTCAGGTGGAAGCAGCGGAACTCGCGCGGGCCGGCGTCGCAATGGAAGATCTGGCCGTGGTATTTCTTGGGCAGCAGCGTGCCTTCGTAGAAGCAGATGCCGCTCGGTGAGCCGAAGCCGGTGCGCAGCACTTTGGGGACGATCCCCGGTTGCTCTTCGTGCCAGTGGCTTTGGCCGGGGCCGCGCGGGTGGTAGCCGTAGTTGCCGCCGGGCATCACGTAGCAACGGCGGGTTTGCTGGCTGCCGTCGTCGTCGTTGTCGGAGGTCCAGATCTCGCCGAAGCTGTTGACGCAGCACTCGTAGTGGTTGCGGAAGTTGTGGGCGATCAGTTCCAGATTCTTGCCGTCCATGTCGCAGCGCCAGACCGTTCCCGCTCGGCAATCGGTCTGGTTGCTGGTCCACTTCGGCCCCTTGCCGTCGGACGATTGCACATTCTTGACGCCCGCGTCACCGACGGTGAAGTAGAGCTTGCCGTCGGGCCCGATGTTGATGCCGTGCAGGCCATGATCGGTATCGAAGCCGCCGAAGCCGCCGAGCAATGTGGTGGGCGGCCCGTCGGCCTTCAGGTCGCCGTCCTTGTCGTCGAACACCACGATGTCGGAGTGGTGGCAGACGAAGACGCGATAGCCCCCTTGCTTGCGCTGCGGGCTCGGAGGGATGGGCGCGATGGCGATGCCGAGCGGGGCGACGAAGTCTTTCGCCTGGTAGAAGACATGCGACTTGTCGGCTTTGCCGTCGCCATCGGTGTCTTCGAGGATCACGATGCGATCGCCCTCGCCCCGATTGAGCGGCTTGCCCATCTTGAGCACGCGATAGTTGACCGCTTCGCAAACCCAGACACGGCCTTTTTCGTCGACGTCGATGGACGTCGGATTGATCAACATCGGCTCGGCCGCGAACAATTCAACCTGCAATCCATCGGCCACGGTGAATTTCTTCAGCGCCTCCTCGGGCGTCAACTGGGCTTGGGCACTGGAAGCCAGGAGCAAGAGAAGAAAGATGGCGCGATTCATGGCAGGAGACTCCAAGGTAAAGGCGAGAGCGTCAGCGATTATCTTTCTACACGAATTCCAAAGGTTTTTCGTGTCAAGCCTTTGTCTACTTCATCCCCTCAATCCACTGGCGCACCAACTTGGCCGCTTGCTTGTCGACGACCGAACTCGCCAGCGGCGGCATCTGGCCCTGGCCGCGTTGCGTCAGGCGTCGATAGAGGATCGACTCGTCGGGCTTGCCCGGAGCGATCAACTGCGGGTCGGGCAGGCCGAGATCCTGATGCTGGGGGCGCACGCCGATCATGCGCGTCTTTTCGAGCGGCGTCGAGAACTCCACATCCATCAGCGAGTTGCCACCGCCGGCGCGGACATGGCACTGCGCACAGTTCGCATGCAAATAGGAGCGAACGCGTGCCGTCAGGTCCGCACGCTCGTCCGAGGGATCAACGAGATGAGCAAGTTGTTCCGGCCGTCGCGGCAACGTCTGATCATGAACCGGTTTCTTGCGATGCTCGTCCTCAATGACGTTGAAAGGCCACGTTAGAAACGAGGAATTCACCGACTTCTTCAGTTCCAGAAAACGTTCGAGACTGCTGACGCGCAATAACTCCAGGTGCTCGAACGTGCGCAGTTGATTGTCCACGACCCCGCCATAATCGTGATCCTTGTTCATTTGCAAGGTCGTCAGCCCGAGCACATAATTCGCGCCCCGGCAGTGGCAGACTTGACATTCCAACCGGCTGGGGAAGTGCCAGGTTTGCTGCCTTTTACCGTCCTTCGCGTTGGCATCGTCAATCGTGAAGACGCGATCCTGACCGGCCGCGGGCACGAGCGTCGCCTCGGTCTGTTCGTCGTTCCAGATGTAGGTATAGCCGGCCCACTGGCCGCGCTGGCGGGTGAATAAACGAGTCTCGATACGTTTCCGCGACCCCGGTTCGCCTTCCTTCATGGCCAGCGAGAAGGTTTTGACCAGCACGGTTCCTTCCGGGAACCCCCAGCCGCGCTCGGCCATGAAATCGATCTGCCCGGTTCCCGGGATGGCGATGAAGCGTTCCTTCTCCGCATTGTCCGACCACAACGGGGCGTTGACCGAATACGGAATCAGCCCCGCTTCCGGTTGATGATCCTTCACCGACTTGAACAGACCGGTCTCGCTCAGGCGCGTCGGGAAGTTTGAAGGTGCAACTTCCTTCGGGGCGGTCTCCAGGCGATAGAGCCCGCCGCCATAATCGACGATCAACAATTCGCCCTTTGAGTCCGTGCCGAAGCCGGTGATCTGCAACGTGGTGTCGGCCAGCAATTGATTCCAGGTCACCTTGCCCTTCTCGTGGCGGATGCCCCAGATTCGGCCGGTCGACCAATCGCCATAGATGTAGGCGCCCTGAAGGTCTGGCAGTTTTGACCCATGATAGACGAGGCCGCCGCTGATCGACCGCGCTTCCGAATGGTGGTGATCCACGATCGGTTTCGAGATCGGTGTCGGCCCCTGCTTGCGATTCGGCAGGAACGGATGGCCGCCCTCGACGAGACTCCAACCGTAGTTGGCGCCGCGTTCAATCAGATAGATTTGCTCCCACAAGTCTTGGCCATTCTGGCCGACCCAGAGATCGCCCGACTTCCGGTCGATGTGCAGCCGCCAAGGATTGCGAAGACCATACGCCCACGTCTCCGGTCTGGCGTCTTTCACCTGCAAGAACGGATTGTCAGGTGGAATGCCGTAAGCCTTATCGGCCGTCGGATGATCGACGTCGATCCGCAAAACCTTGGCGGTCAACTTTGTGAGATCCTGGCCGACGATGTCTGTATCGGAATCGAAGGTGCCGTCGCCGGCGGAGATGTAGAGCATGCCGTCATTGCCGAACGCCAGGTCGCCGCCGTTGTGGCCGTTGGAGCGCCAATCGATGATGACCTTTTCGGAAGCCGGGTCACACGCGAAGGGTTGCTTGCGATCGACCGTGAACCGCGAAATGCGTGTCGTCTTCTTGATGTCGTCCGGTCGAAAACGCCGGCCGGGCAGGTCGCGATCTTCAGGGGTGATCGGTCCATGGCTGCCGATGAAGAAATAGCCGTTCTTGGCATAATCGGGATGAAACGCGATACCGTAAATGGTGCGTTCGAGGCTCAATAACAGGCTCGTCTGGCCGCCATTGCCGTCGTCGGCCACGCGTGTAACCCGCCCCGGTCCCACCCACGGATAAAGTTGATTGATCAACAGCAGTTGATCGGTCCCCGGCTCGTGGGCCACCGTGATCGGCAGCGTGGTCTTCAGTTCGGCAAAGGCCCTTTTCACTCGATACGGTGGCGGAGGTTCCGGCGAGCCGACAACCCGTGAGGTCGTCCAGGGGATGCGCTTGTCGATCCCAAAAGGCTTTTTCGCTGGTTCCGGCGCGGCGACCGCCGTGGGCGTCGTGTCGTTTCGGGTTTGGCAAAACAGCACGGTGCTCGCGGTAGCGATGACGAGAAGCAGAATTCGAGACATGCGACAAACCCCTCGGCTATTTAGGCACAAATGGATACTGGTAGCTTACACAGTCATCCGGTGTTGCAGAAAATTCGAGCATGATCAACACGGATCGGGTATCGTTTCAGGAAAGAATCTTCATCCCGAGGTTGCGTCATGCGCAAGATCTTTCTCTCGGCCTTCAGCGCGTTCATTCTGGGGCTTTGCGTCTATCATCAGGCCGATGGCGTCAAAAAGGAGCAAGAATCGTTCACCGTGAAACTGAATATCGTCGATGCCGAGACGGGTGAACGCATCGGCGGCATCGTGCGGGTTTACCGGGAAGGAGACGACTCTCCAATCGTTTTGACGGGGCTCTACGATCGCCTGAAGGGCTTGAAGCAGACGGCGACGCTGGCCGGTTGGCACGTCGTGCCCGCGGCCGGCGGGTCGACTTCCCTTCCCAAAGGCAAAGGACGCATCGAAGCCGTTTCGGGCCTGGAAACCGTTCTCGCTCGTGAAGATTTTGATTTCAGCAAGAACATGCCGGAAGAGGTGACGCTCAAGGTAAGAACGATCTTTCGCCCCGAGGAGCGACAGCTGATCGCGGGAAATACCCATCTGCATCTGATGAAGATCACCCAGGAAGACGCGGACGAATACTTGAAGCTGATCCCCGCGGCCGACCGGCTGAAGGTGATGTTCATTTCGTATCTCGAGCGATTCAAAGTTGACGAAGAATACATCACAAACCGCTATGCCATCGGCGAACTCAAGCAGTTCAACGCGACTGGCGTTCTTTTCAACAACGGCGAGGAGCATCGCCATAATTTCGAAGGGTTTGGCCAGGGCTACGGGCATGTGATGTTTCTGAACATCAATCAGTTGGTCAAACCGGTGAGCATCGGACCCGGGATCTCGGGCGCCGGCAACGACGAACGGCCCTTGAAACCGGGGATCGAGGAAGCCCGCAAACAGGGCGGTACGATCATTTGGTGTCACAATACCAACGGCTTCGAAAAGACCGCCAACGCCCTGGCCGGCCGGCTCGACGCTCTGAATGTTTTCGACGGCTCGCGCACCGGCAGCTTCGAAGATGGCTACTACCGCTATCTCAACATCGGCCTACGCCTGCCGCTCAGCACGGGGACGGACTGGTTCATGTACGATTTCGCCCGCGTTTATGCGAACGTGCCCGGAAAACTCAGCGTGCCGGCGTGGCTCGAGGCCGTGAAGGCCGGCCGTTGCCAGGCGACCAACGGGCCGTTGTTGTCGCTGACCGCGGACGGGAAAGACATCGGGCATGTCGAAAATTTGGATCAACCCAAGAACGTGAACGTGGAACTGACGGCGATCGGCCGGCACGATTTTCAGAGTTTGCAACTGATTCACAACGGCAAAGTGATCCAGACGGCGCCGGCCAAGGCGAAAGACGGCGTTTACACGGCACGCATTCAACGCGAAGTCCGGATCGAAGAGCCGGCCTGGTTCACGGCCCGCATCGATACCGAGCACAAGAATGAACTCGACAAGCAACTGTTCGCCCACACCTCGCCGATTTATGTGGATTTCAAAGGAAAACGGGTCTTCGACGTCGAAACCGCCCGTGTGCTGTTGCGTGAAATGGAAGAAGCCCGCGACGCCATCAAGGCTCGCGGCAAGTTCAACGCCGATGCCGCCCGCGATCAACTTCTCGCCATTTACGACGAGACGGCGAAGGAGTTAAAGGAGAAGATCAACAAACGCGGGAAGTGACCTTCGACCGACTCATCGTTTCGCCAAGAATCTATTTCTTCTCCGGCTTCGCGAAGTGGTCGTCCGGGAATTTTTCGATGAACTTGTAGCTGGTGACCTTCCACTCGGCCACTTTCGAGACCGGCTCGCTGCCCACCTGTTTCGTGTCAACCAGTTTTTCGGGGAGCAACAGGCCTTCGAAGCCCTTGTAGTCGTTGAAATGATGCTCCTTCCGCATCTCGATGCCGGATTCACGGGCCTTGTAGGACACCTTCAAAAGATGGTTGGTCTTTTTGCTAAACGACATCATGACGTCCGGACGATTCTTGGCAGTCACTTTGATGACCGAAACATCTTCCTCGCCGACCCGGCCATCCTGCATCGAAGTTAATTCAAAGCCCGATTCCCGCAACGGATAAAGCTGAGCCAACCAGCGGCCGTGCAGCTCCATCTTGAATTCCGCGACATCTTTCAGGAGCATTTCGGTCGCGAATGCCCCGCCGGAAGTACTCCAGCCCTCGTCGTCCTGCAACGCCAGGACGCTGACAAACCGGCCGTTGGGCGACATGAACTCGGTTTTCCAGCGGACGCTGCTTGGCCAATCGCACTCCATTTCGCGCGAGGCCGTCAGCTCCCCTGAGTTGTAGATCTTCCCTTCCATGCTGATCAACTGCCGTTTTTGCTTGTCGAGAAGTTCTGGCCTGGTGGCACGCGCCTTCAAGGCCCGGTCGACGACATCCTTCGCCGCATCATCGGCTTGAAGAGGCGCCGAAACAAAAAAAACGACGAGACTGAGGAGGTATTGCATCTTCATGACGGACCTCGGGAAACGAAAACGCGGCCGTCGCCGGCCGCGCTGGATCAATCAAATTCAACTAGATGTAACGTTCTGCTGTTTGAGCAACCGCTCGATGATGTCGATCTTGGAACTGATGCCAAGAACATTCGGAATAGTTATCTTGTTCCGTTCCGGCATGGCCGTGTTGATCGTTAGATCACCCGTTCCGCGGACGACAATTCCCAGGACGATATGGCGAAACCAATCGTCTCGATGCTTTTCCAGAGTCAGCGTCTTGGAGTCGTAAATCTTCTCCCCCATGCCGATCTCTTCGCAAACTCGAATCTGCCCCGCGGAAAATATCACGTAGCGGCGTGGGTCGAAGACAAGAATCGTCACCACCCAGGCGGCAAACAGCGTCACGCCCATGGCTAGATAGGCGGCCATATTCATGTAGATGTGCAAATCACCCAAGTTCCGAAGAATTACAGCCCAGTAGCCGGTCACCGAGAAAAGGATCGTCAAGAAGATGATTAGCAGGATCGTGATCAACGACCAAAGACCACGTAATGGTACGCTGGTGATCATGATGACGAGAAAAACGATCGTGAAGTAAACGGGACCCATCCAAGCGCTCGGCGTGACGCGAGGACCCGGGACTAATGCGCCCTTATCCTCCGGCTTATCTGCCTTCACAGGGATCGCGTCCTCCAATAGTCTTTTGTTCTCACCATGTAACGAGATCTTCCAAGCCGGATCCTTCTCCGTTCCTTCGTTGATGATCCGAGAATCGGAGTTAATGATCGCGAGCCGGTGATTGTCAGCATAAGTCCAGAGCGCGAACACGAATCCAAAGAACCAGACCGGCCACCAATAAAAGAGCATCGAATGCGCTACGATCTTAATTTCCTTCGGCAGTTCCTTGGGCGGCCTCGCGATCGTCACAGGAATGGGAGGAGGAGACGCCGGGGGAAGGTTGGGACTGTCTGACATGCGTTGGACGCCTCTGGAGGTTGAAGGGGAGAAAGCTTCACTCGAACGTCTAAGATTCTATTCGAGCGCGCAGTATCATTATTCGTGCGAATCAGTCACAAGCTACAAGTCAGGAAGGTGGTTGTCAAGGAAATGAGGGCTCACGCATGAAAAAATGCCACACCGGAGTGAAGCCCAGCGTAGACCGCCCGGACCCGCCCAGGGTAGACCGCCCGGACCCGCCCAGGGTAGACCGCCCGGACCCGCCCAGGGTAGACCGCTGCGCGGTCAACCCTGGGCTTCGGGATATAACCGCGTTGCGGTATAAGCACGATCTCTTCTACGCCAAAGGCGTTACATCTCGAAG
>Ga0105047_10018764_pt1 | contig 10701 bp, 2 predicted proteins | sample MAT04_FD_78384 | JGI IMG/M metagenome (GOLD analysis project Ga0105047, IMG submission 78384) | Freshwater microbial communities from Lake Fryxell liftoff mats and glacier meltwater in Antarctica - MAT-04 (megahit assembly) | ecosystem: Environmental > Aquatic > Freshwater > Ice > Liftoff...
CCAGCGACCGCTTCGCCGAAGCAATCCATTGGGGTCGCGTCGCCCAGAGCCAGAACGCCCGGTACACCGCCATCCCCCGGTTCCTTGTCGCTGCCGCCGTCGGCGCCGGCGACCTTGGTGCGGCACGCACCCATGCCGCCCAGCTGCTGGAACTGGAACCCGGCTTCACCGTCGCCGCCTATTGCCGGCGCTGCCCGTTTGACGATCCTGCGCGGGTGGGCCTGATGTGCGAACGGCTGCTGGCGGGCAGACGCGCGGCCTGAGCGCTACCGCTTACGCAGCGCTTACGCCCCGGCTGGCACGAGCACGCTGAACACGGGCGCCGGCCGACATGTCACCGGGTCCGTCAACGGGGAGTGTTCATGAGCAACTGGTCACCGCTGGGCAACGTCGGCAACGTCGGGAATGTCGGTGATGTTGGGAATGTCGGTGATGTCGGTGGCGGCGTGACGCTGGTGCCGAATGGCGGGGTGATCGCCAGGGAGCCGGCGCCCGTGGGCGCACCGGAGGTCGTCACGCTTGCGCAGGATGTAGACGATTTCACATTGCTCACCCCTGCCGTGACGGGCTTTCCCGAAGGGTATTGGGACCCCGAACTGATCGCGGTGCGGGTGCTCAACGAACTCGCTGTCGCACTGACCCTCGCAGCCGGCGGGGCTGCCGCCGTCAGCTGGTGGAGCGACGTCGTCGCCAAATGCGATCCAGAGCACTGGGATACCCGACGGCACCCCGACCCCGCCGACGACGCGGCCGAGATCGGGCGCCTGATCTTCCTGGCCGACACGCAGCGCGCCCTGCGGCACGCCGAGATCGTCGCCCAGGCGGTGAACGGCTTCGCGCCGGCCTACGACCTCTGGGTGGAACGATGGAGCAAGCGTACGGCGACCGGACCGATGATCGTGGTCCGCTATGCCGACGATACTGTCGTCGGCTTCCAGCGGCACGCGGACGCGGACCGCTTCCTCCGCGACCTCAGGGCGCGGCTGGCAGCGTTCAGCCTGGACCTGCATCCCGACCAGACCCGACTGATTCAGCCTGGCCGCTTCGCCGCCGAACGCCGCTCGGTGAAGGGCTTGGCGCAGCCGGAGACGTTCGACTTCCTGGGTCTCACGCATATCTGCGCGACGCCCGAGGACGGGCGCTTCCTGCTGATGCGGCACACCATGCGAAAACGGATGCAAGCCAAGCTCACCGAGATCAAGGAGACGCTGAACCGCAGGCGTCATGGGCCGCTGCCCGAGCAGGGGCGCTGGCTGGGACAGGTGGTGCGCGGGTAGCTCGCGAAGCACGCCGTGGCCACCAACGCGAGTGCCATCACTGCATTCGAATACTATGTCACCTGTTACTGGAAGCGAGTGCTCGGGCGCCGCAGCCAGAAAGGGCGAGTGACATGGGAACGGATGGCTAAGGTCGCCGCGCAATGGTTGCCATCCGCCGGGATCACCCACCCCTATTCGCAGCAACGCTTCATCGTCAAACACCCGAGGTGGGAGCCGAGTGCGTTGGCAGCGTATGCCCGGATCTGTCCGGGGGGGCGCACGGCGGCCGACCAGCAGTTGACGTTGGAAATCCCATCGCACTGCTCATGATCCCCTCCGTCGCGACATCCGCTCGGGGGCTCGCGGCAAGTTCAGGGCGCCCCACCACCACAACGCAAGAGGCGGCTCGGCCGCTATCCGTTATGCTGCGATCGCAGGGATTGTTGCATAGTCTCGACGATCACATGGTTACCGTCATCCACCCGCTTGGGTGCGGCGCTGGAACGGCTTGTGGCCGAGCACCGGAGCGGCAATGTGGCGGTGCTCAGCCCTGGCGGGGCGATCCGCGCGGCGGTGGCCCAAGCGAACAATGCCAGGCGGACCAGCGCACTGCGTATCTCGGTGCGTAAGCTCAGCCTGATCCGGTTGGACTGCGAGACGATGGCGTGGCGCGTGATGTGCGTGAACGAATTGCCGGGGTATCGCGGGTTCAGTAGGGTCGGTTGCGACCATCTTGGTCGCAACCCTATCGGAGCACGCGCATGCAGCACGGGATTCATTTCATTTCCGGCCTGCCGCGCTCCGGGTCCACCCTGCTGGCCGGCATCCTGCGGCAGAATCCGCAGTTTCACGCCATGATGACCAGCCCGGTCGGCGCGATCTACATGGCGATGCAGGCTGCGGTCAGCCGCAAGAACGAGGCGGCGGTGTTCATCACCGAGGACCAGAAGCGCGCGCTGCTGCGGGGCGTGTTCCACAATTACTACCACGCCATCGGGGCGGAACGGCTGGTGTTCGACACCAATCGGATCTGGACCACCAAGATGGCCTCGCTGGCCGATCATTTCCCGCACGCCAAGGTGATCTGCTGCGTGCGGAACATTTCCTGGATCATGGACAGCGTGGAACGGCTGATCCGGCGCAACCCGCATGAGCTTTCGGGCCTGTTCGGGTTCGAGGCGGGCGGCACCGTTTATACCAGGGTCAACCGGCTGGCGATGAATGACGGGCTGGTAGGCTATGCGCTGGATGCCCTGCGCGAGGCGTTCTTTGGCGAGCATGCCGACCGGCTGCTGCTGGTGGAGTACGAGGCGCTGACGCGCGAGCCTGGCCGTACCTTGGAGCAGATCTACGCCTTCATCGGGATAGAGCCGTTCCGGCATGATTTCGACAACGTGGAATACGACGCCGAGGATTTCGACCTGGCGATTGGGGCGCCCGGGCTGCACCGGGTGGCGCGCAAGGTGGCCTTCACGCCGCGCCCGACGATCCTGCCGCCGGAACTGTTTGCCCGCTTCGAGGGCGATGCGTTCTGGACCAATCCGGACCTGAACCCGCAGGTCCAGGTGATCCGGCGGCCGAATTGACGGCACAGGTCGGCTTCGATTCCAGGGTGCGGCTTAGTCGATTGCGCAGATCAGGAGTCGCCGGTTTGAAATAATTGGTAAAATAAACGTGAATTGAGTTTCCATTTTGGTAACGCTTCGCTGTGGACTCCGGCGGCGTTCCTGTGAGATGTTAACGAACATTTACTAGCCGCACCCGATGCCGGCGCTTCCGGTTCCCGCGCGGCTTGGTCGTTTCCGGGAGTTGTTCATGAGCAACGTTACGAATTCAGGTGCCACTGGAACGACCGGCACGAACGGGGCAGCCCCCGGCGCGGCCGGTGGCCCCGGCGGCCCGGGCGGTAACGCGACGACGATCATTCCGGCCAACCTCGATCCCAACAACACCGCAACCGCGAATGGCGGCGCTGGTGGCACGGGTGGCACCGGCGGCAGCGGAGCCGGCATTGGCGGCGCGTCCGGGGGCGGCGGGGCAGCCGGCGTCGCCACGGCGGGGACCAACACCACAGCCGCCGCCGGCACCACCTATAGCTTCGCGACGGCGACCGGCGGTGCCGGTGGCGGAGCCGGCAATCCCGGCAATATCAACACCGTGGACCAGGGTCCCGGGGCCAATGGCGTGGCCGGCGGTACGGCGCAGGCGACAGCGCAGGGTAGCAATAGCGGTGGGCGACTGTTCTCCACCGCGACCAGCACCGGCGGGGCTGGCGGGCGCGGGTTTGGCGCCGGGTTCACTGGCGGGGCCGGCGGGGCGAGCAGCGCCTCGGCGGTTTCGTCGGGCTCAGGCGCCTACGCCGTGGTGATCCAGACTGGCGGTGCCGGTGGGCGCGGCGATGGCGGCGCGTCTGGTGGTGCGGGTGCTGCGGTCACGATCAGTAATGCGGTCAGCGGCACCAGCACCGGGACCATTAGTTTAACCCAGAACGCTGTCGGCGGTGCCGGTGGCTATACCTTGGGCGGCGGCACGGCGGGGGCCGCGGGGGCCGCCACGTCGAGCCTGACCGTCATCAACGCCACGGCGACCAATCTCACCGGCCGCGTCACCGCCACCGGCGGCACCGGCGGCGGGCGCAACGCGGCGGGCGGGGCCGCGGCAGTCGGTGCGACTGCGTCCACGACCATCGCTATGACCGGGGCAAGCGGGGTCATAGCCTATGGCACCAGCTATGGCGGTGATGGCGGCCGCGGCTACGGCACCTCGTCGGGTGGCGCGGGAACCGCGGCATCCGGCACCGGGGCGGCAACCAGCACCACGAAGGGCAGTGCTTACGCCCGTGCGGACATCCGCGCTGTCGGCGGCGACGGTGGTGGAGTGTTCGGCACCCTGGGAAGCGGGGGTGCAGGGGCGGGCGCATCCGGCATCGCGGCGACGGCCACCGCGGCGACAGCGACCGGCGGTACTGCCACTGCCAGCAGCACCGCCAGTGGTGGCGCCGGCGGACGCGCCGTTGGCGCGGGGCAGAATGGCGGCGCTGGCGGGGTGGCCAGCGGCACCATCGCCACGGCAAGCGGTGCCGCCAACGCCACGGCGAACGTGACTCAGACGGGCGGCGCCGGTGGGCGCGGTTATACCGGGGCTGCCGGTGGGGCGGGCGGCAACAGCACGCTGATCAACGCACCCAGCGCCACCGCCGGCGGCACCGTCCGGTTCAACCAGACGGCCGGCGGTGGCGCTGGCGGCTACAGCAATGGTGCTGCTGGCGGTGCGGCGGGTACTGGGAGTTCGAGCCTGACGGTCACCGACACGGTCGCGACCCTGATGTACGGCACCGTGTCTGCGGGCGGCGGTGTCGGCGGAACCGGCACTACAGGCGGTGTCGCCGGTGGTGCAGGGGTGGGGACCATCGCGCTGACCGGCGCGCGGGGCGTGAATGCAACGGCGTTCGGGGCGGGCGGCACGGGCGGCGGCAGCCTTGGCGCGGGCACCGGCGGCGTCGGCGGCGCGGCTTCTGGCAGCGCCAGCGCAACGCGTAGCGCGGTTACGGGCAGTGATCAGGTCACCGCCAACTTAAATCTTTCTGGCGGTGCCGGCGGCGGCGCTGGCAGCAACACCGCCAGTGGCGGTGCCGGCGGCACCGCCATCAATGGGACGGCCACCGGCCTGACTAATGGCCCCGGCTTGTCGAGCGTCACTGCGAACGCCACGGGTGGGACCGGCGGGCGCGGCAATGGCGCCGGCCAGGCGGGCGGCGCCGGTGGCGTGGCGAGCGGCACCACGACGAGTTCCACCGGGCGCGACGCCTATTCCACCATCACCCAGACCGGTGGGCGCGGGGGCTATGGATATGCGGGGGCCAACGGCGGCGCGGGTGCCAGTTCCACACTGACCAACGCGGTGACCGGCAGCGTGACGGCCCTGCTGCGCCTGACCCAGACCGCCAATGGCGGGGCCGGCGGCTACAGCGCCGGCGGGGCTGGTGGTGCTGCGGGTACCGGCAAGTCCAGCATCACGCTGGTTGATACCAAGACCGGTTCGCTCTACGCCACCACGAACGCCACCGGCGGCGCCGGTGGCCGGCGCAACGCCAGCGGCGGCACAGGAACTGCCGGTGCCACGGGCACGGCCGCCACCACGATCACCGGCGCCGGAACCGTCGATGCGCGCGCCAATGCGGGCGGCGGCGCTGGCGGGCGCGGCGACGGCACCGCGGGGGGTGGCGCTGGCGCCACGCGTTCGGCGATCGCTTCGGCCACCAGCACATCCACGGGCAGCAACACCGTGCGCGCCTATGCCGGGAGCGGTGGCGGGGGTGGCGGTGGGGCGTATGGCACGACCGGCAACGGCGGCGCGGGTGCCGCGGCCACCATCACCACCGCGACCGCAACGGGCGCCACGCTGACCAGCGGCAATGTCAACGCCTACAGCGGGGCAACGGGCGGCGCCGGCGGGCGGGGGACCGGGGCCGGTTTCACCGGCGGGGCCGGCGGCGCGGTCGCAGGCACCACCGCCAGTGCTACGGGCACCACAAATGCGTCGGCGCGGATCAATCAGATCGGCGGGGCCGGCGGGCACGGCGCTGCCGGGGCGACGGGCGGCGCCGGGGCCAGCAGCACGCTGACCAATGCCGTGACCGCGGCGGCCAGCGGATACGCCACTCTGACGCAGACCGCAACCGGTGGGGCAGGCGGCTCCAGCGCCGGGAGCACTTCGGGCGCGGCGGGTGCGGCAGTGTCCACCCTGACCGTCAACAACATCACGGCGAGCTCCCTTAACGGCACCAGCAACGCCACCGGCGGCGCGGGCGGGGCGCAGACCATCAGCGGCACCTCGGCGGCGGGGGCCGTCGGCACCGCGACCGTGGCATTGACTGGCATCGGGCGGGTCTACGCCACAGCGACCGGCCGGGGGGGCACCGGCGGAAGCGGCTCTGGCACGGCCAATGCCGGGGCCGGCGGCACCGCGGTGGGCAGCGCCGCGGCCACCAGCACAACCAAGGGCAGCAACTACATCACCGCGACGCTGAGCTTGTTGGGCGGCGGCGGCGGCGGCGTCTATGGATCACTGGGCAGCGGCGGCGCGGGTGCGGCGGTGACCGGTGCGAACGCCACGGTCACCGCGATAACGGCGACCGGCGGCACCAGCCGGGCCACGGCGAACGCGGCTGGCGGTTCCGGCGGGCGCGCCGTGGGAGTGGGGCAGACCGGCGGCGCGGGCGGCATCGCCAGCCTGACCAGCGCGACCGCGACGACGACCAGCACCACAGTCTATGTCCAGGCGAATCAGTCCGGCGGCGGCGGCGGCCGCGGCTATGGCGGCGCCAAGGGTGGGGCGGGGGCGGCGAGCACGCTGACCAATGCAGTAAGCGGCACCACCACCGGTCGGCTCGACCTGACGCAGACTGCCTCGGGCGGTGCCGGCGGCTTCAGCAATGTCGGCGTCGGTGGGGCCGCCGGGGCCGGGACATCGAACCTGACGTTCAACAACACCAAGGCGAGCTATCTGGTGGGGCGCAGCAACGCCACGGGCGGCGCTGGCGGGGCTGGCGCAGGCACTGGCGGCACGGCGGCAGTGGGTGCGGCGGGTGCGGCGACGATCGCGCTGACCACGACAGGGGGCGTGTATGCCAGGGCGAATGCGACCGGTGGGGCGGGCGGGCGTGGCTATGGCACCAACGACGGCGCCGCCGGCGCGGCTGCGACGGGAAGTGCGTCGGCCACCAGCAGCACGATCGGCAGCACCAACATCCAGGCGCGGTTGACGCTCACTGGCGGCGCGGGCGGCGGCCAGTACGGATCATCGGGCAAAGGCGGGGCGGGTGCGGCGCAAGCAGGCGGCACCGCCACGGCAACAGCGGCGACGGCGACCGGCGGCACCACGACGGCAGTCAGCACGGCGAATGGCGGCGCTGGTGGGCGCAGCAGCGGGGCCGGAAACACTGGCGGGGCCGGCGGCGTGGCGAGCGGGGCTTCGGCCAATGCAATCGGCGGCGGCGGCGCTGCCATCGCGCGCGCCTACCAGACCAGCGGGTCCGGCGGCGGCAGTGCGTCGGGCGCCAGCGGTGGCGCCGGAGCGAGCAGCACGCTGACCAATGCGGTGACCGGCTCGACGACCGCCAATCTCACTTTGTCGCAGACCGCCAACGCCGGGGCAGGCGGGGGCAGCAACAGCGGCACCGGCGGCGCGGCGGGGGCGGCCACGTCGAACCTGACCTTCACCAACACCGTAGCGACCTACCTGTCGGGCAGCAGCAACGCCACTGCCGGCAACGGCGGGACCACCGGCGACGGCACGACCTCGGCGGCTGGCGGCATCGGCACGGCGAACCTGACGCTGTCAGGCGCGAACGGGGTGTATGGCGTCAGTAATGGCCGCGGCGGCAACGGCGGGCGCAGCTATGGCAAATCTTCCGGCGGCGCCGGCGGCACGGCAGTGGGAACGACGAAGACCACCAGCACAATTTCCGGCACCGCGAATGTCAGCGCGGTGGTGAACCTGACCGGCGGCAATGGCGGCGGCAATTACGGCACGCTGGGCAGCGGCGGCGCCGGTGCGGCGGTTTCGGGCGCCAGCGCCACGACCATTGCTGCGACGACGACCGGCGGCTCGACCATTGCCACCGCGCGCTCCTTTGGCGGGGCTGGCGGTCGTGGTGTGGGCGCCGCACAGAGCGGCGGCGCCGGTGGGGTGGCGAACGGCACCACCGCCAGCGCGACGGGTGGCTCCGGTACTATTTATGTGCGCGCCTACCAGAATGGAGGCACCGGCGGCATCGGCTATTCCGGCGCCACCGGCGGGGCCGGCGGCAGTTCCACCCTGACCAATGCGTTGAGCGGCAGCACCACCGGCGGTATCAACCTGCGGCATTTCGCCCGTGGCGGGGCCGGCGGCTACACCAGCGGAGGCAAGGGTGCTGCTGGCGGTTCGGGCGCCTCCAACCTCACTTTCAGCACCGTCACGGCCAGTTCGCTCTACGGCGTCAGCACGGGCAATGGCGGCAGTGGCGGCTCGGGCAGCACCGGCGGCACGGGTGGTGCAGGTACCGCGACCATCGCGCTGACCGGGGTGCAGCTTGTCACTGCGAACAGCAACGCCGCTGGCGGCGGCAGTAGCGCCGCGTCGTCCACCGGCGGGGCGGCCAACGCGACCGCCGCCGCCACGGCGACTGGCGCGCAGGCGGCGGGAACTGCCGCTGCCACCGCCAACGCAACCGGCGGGGGGGGCACCAGCGCGCAGGGTGCTGCCAATGCCACCGCGAGCGCCACCACGGCGAACGGGCAGTTGGCCAATGCCGCCGCCACCGCCAACGGCCTCAGCGGCTTGGTGCAGACGACGGCCACCACCAAGGGTGGCGGCATCGTCACCCAGGTGGCGGCCAATGCCCAATCGCAGGTCGACAGCATCGCGATCGCGAATGCCCAGAGCCTGGCCCAGGCCGGCACCGTTTTCGGGTTCAATGGCGCCAGCGACAATTCCTACGCGTTTGCCACCACCCTGCCGAATGCCGGCTCGGTGACGACGGCGCTATTGGCCAACAGCAACGTCAACACGGTGCTGGGCAGCGGCAATGCCTCGGCGCGGGTGTTCGGCGCCGGCGTGCAGGGGGCGGCGTATTCGACCGACGCGACCGGCGCGCGCACCTATACGAATTCGATCGCCTATACGATCGACAGCACCCTGTTCTCCGGCAATCTCGTGGTCGGGCTGTTGGACAACCAGTTGCTCGGCACTGGTTTCTCATCGCTCAGCTTCAACGTGCAGGTTGCCTCGATCACGCTGGTGAACCAGAGCTTCACCACCACGGCGGCGGCGCAGACCTTCTTCGACAACCGTGTGCTCGACCTCGGCGCCGTGGCACCGGTGGCGAGTCTGGCGGTGACGTTCAATTTCAGCCTGACGACCAGCGCCACTGGCTCCGGCTTCGGGCAGAGCTTCCTGCTCGGCACCACCAACGGCAACCTCCCGCCGGTGAACACGGTGCCCGGCGCGCAGAGCGGACTGGCCACCATCGTGCGGCCGGTGTTGGGGATCAGCGTGGCCGACCCTGACGGGACGCCGTTGGAGGTGTTCACCACGACGGTGAGCGTGGGTTCCGGCATTCTGACGACCACGGCGACGACCGGGGTCACCGGTTCGGGCACCAACGGCCTCAAGGTTGTCGGCACACTCGCCGAGGTGAACGCGGCGGTCGGCGCGCTGTCGATCCTGCAGAACAGCGCCGGTGGCGACACGATTACCATCGTGACCAAGGATTCCAAGGGAGGCAGCGACACCGATACCATCGCGATCACCACCACCGCGCTGCCGCAACTGGCGATTTCCACGGTCACGCTCAGCGCGGCCGAGGGCAACAGCGGCAGCACGCCGTTCAGCTTCACGGTTACCCGCACCGGTGATCTGTCGGTTGCTTCCTCGGCCGGGTTCAGCGTGCTGGGCGGGGCGGTGAGTGCGGCAGATTTCACCGGCAATGTGCTGCCGAGCGGCACGGTGAACTTCGCGGCCGGGCAGTCGACCGCCGGCATCACCATCAATGTGGCGGGTGACACGCTGGTGGAGGGCGATGAGAGCTTCACCGTGCAACTCGCCAGCCCGACCTTGGCGACGATCGCGACGGCCTCGGCGTTTGCCACCATCGTGAACGACGACATTCCGCCGCCGGTGCTGAGCATTGCGTCGGACGTGGCGAGCAAGGCCGAGGGGAATAGCGGGAACACCGCCTTCACCTTCACGGTGACGCGGACCGGCGTGCTGACCGCTGCCTCCTCGGTGGGGTTCAGTGTGGCCGGCGGCACCGCGACTGCCAGTGATTTCGGCGGCACCTTCCCTTCAGGAACGGTGAACTTCGCGGCCAACCAGGCGAACGCAACGATCACTGTCAATGTTTCTGGCGACACAACCTTGGAGTCGGACGAGAGCTTCATCGTGACGCTTTCGGGCGTGACGGGCGCGACGATCGGCACGTCGCAGGCATCGTCGGTCATTCTGAACGATGACGCGCTGCCGCCGCCGACCTTGGCGATCGCGGCGAACCAGGCGAGCAAGGCCGAGGGCAATAGCGGCACGACGGCGTTCGCCTTCACGGTGACCCGCACGGGCGATCTGACGGCGACCTCCTCGGCGGCCTTTGCGGTGACGGGTGCTGCCAATGCGGCGGACTTTGGCGGGGTGCTGCCGTCTGGTACGGTGAGCTTCGCGGCTGGTGCGGCAACGGCGGTGATCACGGTCAATGTCGCCGGCGACACGGTGGTGGAGGCCGATGAAAGCTTCACAGTCACCCTGTCCGGCCCGGTGGGTGCGACCATCACCACGGCGGTAGCGTCCTCGACCATCCTAAACGACGACGCGGTGCCGACCCTGGCGATCGCGGCGAACCAGGCGAGCAAGGCCGAGGGCAATAGCGGCACGACGGCGTTCGCCTTCACGGTGACCCGCACAGGCG
>Ga0105047_10018766_pt1 | contig 10700 bp, 9 predicted proteins | sample MAT04_FD_78384 | JGI IMG/M metagenome (GOLD analysis project Ga0105047, IMG submission 78384) | Freshwater microbial communities from Lake Fryxell liftoff mats and glacier meltwater in Antarctica - MAT-04 (megahit assembly) | ecosystem: Environmental > Aquatic > Freshwater > Ice > Liftoff...
CCCGCGACCAGCACCATCACGCTCAACCAACAGGCGGACACCCGGGATCTTGCCTTCGACCCCGGCACCGCCTACTGGGCCGGACCGGAGGATCTCTCCGCCACCATCAATCTCTCCCACGATTCGGGTTCGGTCCGCTTCGTCGTCACCGTCACCGATCAGATCCACAAACCCGGCCCGGCCAGTGAGAAACTCGCCGGGGGCGACAGCATCGAGATCGCCTTTGGGGAGGAAAAAAACCTCACCCACATCGGTCTGACCGAATCCGGTGGCGGCTTCGGCTGGATCTGGAAATCCGCAGGCCAGCCGGCCCCCCGGAAGCTTGGGTCCCAACTCTCCGTGAAGCGCACCGGGAACACGACCACCTACGGGGCCGCGATTCCCCTCGAACTACTAGGAACCTCGTATCAACCCGGCCTCCCGCTGCGGGCGGCGCTCACAGTCAACGAAGACGACGGCGGCGGGCGGGTCCGCGTTCTCAAGTGGAATGCAGGCATCGCCCCGAACTCGGACCCCGGTGCCTTCGGCCACATCCTCCTCGAATGAGCGCAATCATGCCCATTTTATTGATCTCGATCCCCAATAGTGGAAGGCGACAGATGGAAACCGAAACACGAAAAAGAGGGGGGCGCACGGTGCTTTCGAAGCTAGGGGCTTCCGACCGTGCCGAAAAAAGGGAGCCCCGAAAGGCTCCCTATTTTGTACACCGCAACTGAAAGTGCTCGAAAGAGGACTCGAACCTCCACAGGTTACCCTACTAGATCCTTAGTCTAGCGCGTCTACCAATTCCGCCATCCGAGCTTTTACTTTCCGGTTTGGGTGGGCGCAGGAAATAGGACGGACTCCGGATCATTGCAAGCGAATCTTCGGATTTTTTTCGGATATTTTCGCGAATCGTTTGTCACGCCTTTCCGGAGCGCGAAAATTCAGGGCGTGACATCGGAGTATGGATCGTACACAGTTCCGGGCGCATCCAATCCTTATTCTACTCCATGGAAAACTCCCTTCACCAAATCGGCGAAAGCCTCACCCGCAATCCGGAACTCGGCAGGCTGTCGCGTCGCGGCTTCATGGCGGCCTCCGCTGTCACCTTGGCAAGCTGCAAGGCGGCGACCACCACCGCGCCTGCTCCGGCTCCGACGGCGGCGGTGAAATCCCTTCCCAACACGGAATACCGCACGCCCCAGGTGAAAGGTCCCGTTCCGCGCAACAACGTCGGAAATCTGAACAACAGTTTCTCAAAGGACGCGGGCATTACTTTTTCCCGGGTCAACGTGGCCGGAAACTACATCGCCATTACTTTCGATGACGGGCCGCATCCTCAGAATACTCCCCGTCTGCTCGATATGCTGGCCGCCCGCAACATCAAGGCGACTTTCTACGTCATCGGGCGCAGTGTGGATCTCCACCCGGAAGTCCTGCGCCGCACCGTCGCGGAAGGCCATGAGATCGGCAACCACTCGCACACCCACCGTCTGCTTTCCAAACTGGGCAACGAGGAAGTGCGCCAGGAAATGCAACGCTGCCAGGACGCGGTCGGTCGCGCTGCCGGCGTGCGCCCCCGGACGATGCGCCCTCCCTACGGGGGTCTGCTCCAGAGCCAGCGTGAGCTGGTGATGAACGAGTTCGGCTACCCGACCATCCTGTGGTCCGTCGATCCTCTCGATTGGAAACGCCCCGGACCATCGGTGGTCACCTCCCGCATTCTCGCCGGCACGACCGCGGGCGGCATCGTGCTCGCGCACGACCTCCACTCCCAGACGGTGGATGCCATGCCAGCCACGCTTGACGGTCTGCTCAAGCGCGGATTCAAGTTCGTCACGGTTTCACAACTGATCGCAATGAAAGTGGATCCGGCAACGCAGGCATCCGTCACCCCGGCTCCCTAAGCGAATCCCGTCCCTCCCACCGTCAAGTGAGCCAGCCCAGTTTCGGCGAGCGCTACTTTGCCACCCGCGAGCGGATCTCGGATGTGGTCAAGGGGGTTCACAGACTTGCGAAAGAAACCGGCACGGATTTTGGGAACTCGCTTTCCACCGCGGAGTTCGAGAGAGATCTGGGCACTCCATTCCTCTTCGTCGTCTGCGGCGAGGTGAACGCGGGGAAATCCTCGCTCATCAACGGCCTCTTCGGACGGGAGCTGTGCAAGGTCAACATCCTACCGGAGACCGACCGCGTGATCTGGTACCGCCACGGCGCGCCGCCCCGCGATGTCGCTACCACCGAGTCCCTGGAGGAACGCTTCCGTCCCATCGAGTTCCTGCGTGATTTCAACCTCGTCGATACGCCCGGCACGAACTCCGTCGTGAAAGGTCACCAGGAAATCACCGAGCGATTCCTTCCCGCCGCGGATCTCATCCTCTTCGTTTTTCCCGTCACCAATCCATGGGGCGCGGCCACCTGGAATCTCATCTCACGCCTGCCTGCCGATTGCCACGCCCGCGTCGCCTTCATCGTCCAGCAGGCGGACCAGCGCGACGCCTCGGATATCAAGATCATACTGGAGCACATGGCGGATCTTTCGATGAAACGCATCGGCGTCGTCCCCCAGATCTTCGCGGTTTCCGGGAAAATGGCGTTCGAGGCGAAGCTCGCCGGAGCCTTCGCGGAGCGGGACTACATCCGCAGCGGTTTCCCCTCGCTTGAGGAATTCATCTCCAGGCGCGTCTGCGATTCAGCGGACCGCCGGGCCGCGCTTCAGACATGGCGCACCCACGCCTCCGCGGCGCTCCGCAAGATCGAGGACCGCATCGAGAACCAGACCCGCTCGCTGAACGATCAGAACATTTTCCTGGAATCCCTCGAAGGGGAAATCGATTCCATGCGCGAAAGCCTAGTCACCCGCCTTCCGAAACATCTCGCGGGAGTCGCGGAAGTTTTCGAAACCGAAGCTGTCTGGGTTACCAAATCACTGAAAAAACGGCTGGGACTCGCCCGCTCCGTTTTCCGGATTTTCGTCGGCGACCGCACAGGCAGCAATACGGAGTCCCTGTTCATCGAACGTCTGCGCAGCGCCGTGGAAACGGTGGCCGAAAGCGATGGCAAGGATGTCGTCACCGCCTGCCGCAAGCATTGGGACGAACTCGGAGTCCGGGTCAAGGAAGCCATCGGGACGGAGATCGACGACAGCGAACCGGTTGACGAGAAACTGGAGCAGGCGCGTCGTCGCTTCGTGCAACGCATCGGGCGTGCCGCCCATCAGGCGATCGGGAACCTGCATGTGCGCAAGGAGCTCGAGCAGGAGCTGCGCCGCCGGAATCTCGCCCTCAAGTCCTTCACCGCCACCACGCTTCTGTTTCTGATCATCGGGGCGATTTGCGGGATCTTCGGATTCCCTTGGCTGCCGTGGATCTTCTGCGGCATCGCCCTTCTCTTCATGCTCGGCGGAACCATAATCGCGCTGATGACCCGGGTAAGGATCACCAGGGATTTCCAAAGTTCCCTGCTCGATACCTGCGGTGCTTTCGCGGAAACCTTGCGCGGGGATTACGAGGACGGCCTCCGCATTTTTTTCCAGGACTACACCACTTGCCTGAATTCCATTCGCAAGCACCTCGCCAAGGAGAAACTCGCGGTGGAGCCGAAGCTGTCCCGCTGGCACGAGCTGTTTCTCACCCTCAAGTCTATCGAGCAGGATATTTGAGAGGAATTGGATTACGTTCTTGCTAATAATCAGGAAATCCTGATGATCGGACATTGATTTGATGTCTGCCGATGCAAGTTGCGAACCCGCCCGAAACGTTTCCTCCGGGAAACGCGAGCCGGTCACACGTGCCCGCTCGGTGCCGCATCGCCAGGGATACGTCCGTGCGGTAATCCTCTCCAGCATCCACTACTTTGGGATTCTGGCGACCGTCACCTCCCTGGTGCTGTTTTTCATGCACCCCACTCCCTTGGCGACAAAGGTGTTCATCCTTTGCCTGGGCTTCAGTATCGTCACTTGGATTTTCGCGTTTTTCAAACGACGCCATACCCACTGCCCCCTTTGCAAAGGAACGCCGCTGGTCAACACTGGTGCGCTCGCCCACAAGAAGGCCAAGCGGCTCTTTCCTCTTAACCACGGTGTCACCGCCATCCTGTCCATCATCGCGACGCAGAAATTCCGCTGCATGTACTGTGGGACGGAGTTCGACCTTCTCAAAACCCCTTCCCACCTGCTGACTTACGGGGATGGCAAATACCAAGGCGAATACACGAGTTACACCTCTGACGAGAAAAAGCCATAGGGAAGAACTTCTAGTTTCCCTCAAGCACGCCCCTGTGGCGATGCACCCACACACTCTGTACCAGCCCGAGCAGGAACATGCAGATGACCACGAAGGTTCCCGAATAGCTGATCAGAGGGAGCGGGATGCCGGTAATGGGCATCAGCAGGACGCACATTCCTATATTTTCGTAAATATGGGCGAAGAGCAAGGCCACGACCATACATACTATGAGCCTTCCGGCCACGTCCCTGCTGTAAAATCCGATGAACAGTCCCTGGATCAACAGCAATGCGAAGCCGCCAAGCAGCAGCAGCGCCCCCCGGAAACCGAGTTCTTCCGCGATGACCGCGAAGATGAAATCGTTGTGCGCCGTCAGATGGGGAATGAATTTCTTATCGTGCAGGGAGCCTTCCTTGGACGTCGCCTTCCAGCCGACCCCTTTCCAACCCGCTTTCCCGACCGCCATGGAGACGTTGTGAGGAGCGTAGCCGTCCCCCTGGATATCGACCTCCTGACCTTGAAGCATACGCAACCACAGATCGATGCGGTCCGGACCGCGCTCGGAGACGAGAGGCAGGATCACGAAGTATAGGACGGGCAGCACGCCGGCCGAGACGAAGGCGATGAAGCTAAGGAAGCGGAAAGGAATGCCCGCCACTAGGAGAGCGACGATCACCACCGGTATCCACACCAACGCGGAACCCATGTCCCCCATTTTCATGACCAGAAGGAACGGCACGGCCGAGACGATGCCGATGATGCTTATCCTGACGAAGGGATTTCCCAGCCAGACATGCATTTTCGGCATGTCCTGCATCAGCCACGCGATCATGACGATCCCGGAGGTGACGCCGAGCTGGGCCGGTTGAAAGCTCAACCCGGCGATGACCAGACGGTGAACTTCGTCATCCTTCTGCACCGCCATGAGCATCAGGGCGAGGCTAACGACATAAAGCGGAATCCCGAGCCAGCGGATCCATTTGTAATCGATCAGCGCCGCCGCGAAATACGCGACACTGCCGACTACGATCCAGTTTTTCTGCATCCAGGCGAAATGTGCGCCGGCCGAGCCGAATTGGGTCAATTGCTCCCGGGACATCGGAAGATGCCTTGCCGCACTCTCGATCATGAACACTCCGAAAATAAGCAGCGCGTACATGACCAGCACCAGCACCCAGTTCATCCCCAGTATTTTTCGTAAAAATGGCGTCATCTCCCGCTAAGAAGCCCGAAGGTATCCCCCCGCCCGACCTTGGCAAGCCGACATCCGCGCGGACATGCCCTTTTCAGTCGGACTCACACCGGACGGCACAGCACAAATGGAGACACCGCCAAAGCCTCGAAATCCCGGCCTCCCTTCGCCCATTGGTCCGCGTGGAGAGCGCCAATTTTCACCAGATCCCCCGACTTGAGCCATTCGTCCACCTGTTCGCCATGATTTTCCGAAAATGCGAAGCCCACTTCCGCCAAAGTCAGCGCGGGATCAACTGGCGGCGATCTCAATCCATGAGATCCGGATAACACCGTCTGGCCATGGAGAGGCTCAGATCCAGGATTTGTAATGAGTTCGTCTGCTTCAGCGCCTCGTTGGCGGTGCTGACGCATTCCTCGTAGCTGAGGGAGCGAATGACGTGGCCGATCTTCGGGAGAATTCCCGGAGAAACGGAAAGCTCCTCGATGCCCAGCCCGATAAGGAGCGGAGTGAGGCGGATGTCTCCTGCCATTTCCCCGCAAACCCCGGTCCAGATGCCGTTGGCGCGTCCGGCATCAACGGTGTTCTTGATCAAACGGATCACGGCGGGATGGGTCGGGCGATAGAGAGCGGCGACATGAGGGTTCACCCGGTCCACGGCGACGGTGTACTGGATCAGGTCGTTGGTGCCGATGGAGAAGAAATCCGCATGGGGTGCCAGCAGATCCGCACACACGGCGGCGGAGGGGACCTCGATCATGACTCCGACAGGGATGGCGGGATTGAAAGCGACACCCTCCGCGCTCAGTTCATCCATGCAGCGGTTGAGAAGCTCCCGCGCCTGGAGGAGTTCGGACAGGCCGGAAACCATCGGGAACATCACCGCCACTTTTCCGAACGCGCTGGCGCGCAGGATTGCTTTCAGCTGGTCCCGGAACATCGCGGGGCGGGATAGCGATACGCGGATGCCGCGCCAGCCGAGGAAAGGGTTCGGCTCGATCTCGGTCAGCGGCTCGACGGGCAGCTTGTCGCCACCCGCGTCGAGCGTGCGGATGATCGCCATCTCGGGGGCGATTTCCCGCACCACTTTCGTGTAAGCTTCCGCCTGCGCGTTCTCATCGGGCATATCGTTGCCATTGAGGAGCAGGAACTCGGTGCGATATAGCCCGATTCCCCTGGCTCCGCTGCGGCGCACCTGGTGCATTTCCTGGAGAAACTCGATGTTCGCCGAAAGGGTCAGCTCATGGCCGTCGGTGGTGCGGGTGGCCTCGTCACGCCTCGCATCCAGCTCGCTGCGCTGCTTTTCCTTCTCGACCGTGAGCGCCACGTATTTTTCGAGTGTTTCCGCGCTGGGGTTGAGGATCAGTTTCCCGGAGTAGCCATCGATCACCGCTGGAGTCAGCGCGGTCACCTGGATCACGGAAGCCCCCAGCCCGACGACCGCCGGGATACCGAAAGAGCGTGCAAGAATGGCGGTGTGGGAGTTGACGCTGCCCTGCTCCGTCACGAACCCAAGCAGGTGGCGGCGGTTGCTTGAAGCTGTGTCCGATGGGGAAAGATCGTAAGCGAGAAGGATGTGCTTTCCGTCCGGCATTTCGTGTGAAACATCCTCATCGACTTGGAAATTCCGCAACACCCGCTGGCAGACGTCCTCGATATCGGCGGTGCGCTCGCGCAGATACGTATCGGGAATGCGGCGCATCGCTTCGAGGAAATTCTGCATCACCGCGTAGAACGCGTATTCGGCGTTCTGCTGCCTGTCGGCGATGGCCGTGGCGACCCTGCTAAGAAGAGTCTTGTCCTCCAACAGCATCACATGTGCCTCGAAAATCTCGCTGTCCGCGTTTCCCGAAAGGGACTCCAAGCGCTTCTGGAGATCGGTGAGTTGCTTCTTGGTGATATCCACGGCGTCGTGGAAACGCCCCTGTTCATCGGCGATGTCCTCTTCCGAAATCTCGTAGATTTCAGGGGAAGAGAATCCACGCGCGATCACATGAATGGGGCCGACCGCGATCCCGGGGGACGCGGGGATCCCCGTGTATGTGATTTCGGCCTGTGTCGCGTTCCTTACCATTCGCTCAAGAAAATACTGAACATTGCGGGCAAGCTATGCAAGGATTCCGGGAAGCAACCTCATAAAAAACCGCCCTTCCCGGAGGAAGGACGGTTCTTTAACGGATGAGGGAGCGGCGGGAGACGCTACCAACGCCTTATGGAAGCGGGACTTCCGAGATCGTCTTGAGAATCCGGGAAGCGATCTGGTAGGGATCGCCCTGGGAGTTCGGACGGCGGTCTTCGAGGTAGCCCTGGTAATTGTCGTCTTTGACGAAGCTGTGCGGGACGCGGACCGAAGAGCCGCGGTCGGCGATGCCGTAGGTGAACTTGTCGATGGACTGGGTCTCGTGGAGACCCGTCAGACGCATGTGGTTGTCCGGGCCATAGACGGCGATGTGCTCCTCGAGGTTCTCGGCGAATTTCGCCATGAGGGTCTCGAAGTAGGCTTTGCCGCCTTTTTCACGGAGATACTCGGTGGAGAAGTTCGCATGCATTCCGGAGCCGTTCCAGTCGCCTTTGATCGGTTTGCAATGGAACTCGACGTCGATGCCGTATTTTTCGCAAAGACGCATCAGGAGGTAGCGGGCGACCCACATCTGGTCGGCGGCTCGCTTGGAGCTTTTTCCGAAAATCTGGAATTCCCACTGGCCCTTGGCCACCTCGGCGTTGATGCCCTCGTGGTTGATGCCCGCGTCGATGCAGATGTCGAGGTGTTCGTTGACAATGGAGCGGGCGATGTCACCCACGGCCTTGTAGCCGGCTCCGCAGTAATATGGACCTTGCGGGGCGGGATAGCCGTCTTGCGGGAAGCCGAGTGGTTTGCCATCCTGCATCAGGAAATATTCCTGTTCGAAGCCGAACCATGCGTTCTCATCATCGATGATGGTGGCGCGTGCGTTGGACGGGTGCGGGGTCACGCCATCGGGCATCATGACTTCGCACATCACGATCGCTCCGTTGCGGCGGGTGCTGTCCGGATAGACGGCGACTGGCTTGAGCATGCAGTCGGAGCTGCGGCCCTCGGCCTGTTGCGTCGAGCTACCATCGAAGCCCCACATCGGAAGGTCTTCTACTGATGGGAAGGAGGAGAATTCCTTGACCTGGGATTTTCCACGGATGTTCGGGACCGGGGTGTAGCCGTCCAGCCAGAGGTACTCCAATACGTATTTTTGTTTAGACATGTGTTCTGTTCTTTATTCGGGGTTAGCGATGGTTCGTGCGGTGATGCGGAGACAAAAAATCATCCACCAGCTTCACCGGCAAGCAATTTGAAGCAATGGACGTGCCATTTTTTTCTGAAATGAGAGACATCCGCTTCAGCCGACGTGGATGACGACAAGGGTTGTATCGTCAATGCCGGAATTGTCGATGGCGCGTTTCAGGAGAATTTCGCAGGATGACTCAGGGGAGACGCCGTCGGCCAGGGCATTGGCGATGTGGCGTTCCCAGACACCATCGATGAGTCCGTCGGAACAGACGAGAAAACGGTCCCCTGGCTGATAGGCCACAGCCGCGAAGTGGGGGCAGACCGACTCGTGCCCGCCACCGACCACTTCGTAAAGGGCGGCTCGGCGCGGATGGTTACGGTATTGGATTTCCTGGATCTCCCCGCGTTTCCACTGTCCCCATGCGGTGGTGTGATCCTTGGAAAGCTGTTTCGTTTCCCCGGCGCGGCAGAGATAGACGCGTGAATCGCCGACGTTGGCGAGATACATGTTCTCCGGAGTGAACCACGCCAGCGCGAGTGTCGCGGCCATGCCTTTCTTATCCACGCAGGCGACCCCCGCCGCATTGATATGCTCGTGAAGTTCTTTCAGCACCTTCTGCAAGTGCGCGATGGAATCCGGGAAAAAGCCACCCGCCGCCGCCTTGAAAGTTTCGGGAATCTCCGCGGCCATCCGCTCAAGGATCAGGGAGGAGGCCATGTCGCCCGCGTTTCCACCGCCCATGCCATCGGACACGGCGAAGACCATGTCGTGGCTGGAAAGGGATCCTTCGCCCCTCTCCGGCAGCCGTTTCGCCCCGTTCAGATCGGAGGAAAAGACGATCCATGAGTCGTCATTGCGAGGCTTGCGCGAGCCGCTGCGGGTTGCGGCAGACCAGAGGATGCGATCTTGATGCGACACGGAGTATCAGGGTTTCGCTGAGGATTGGGGGTCGGGCAGGATTTCCGCAAGCTCGAAATCAATGATGCAGAAGCGGCCCATCTTGTCGGAGTAGGTGATGTTGCGCGGTTCCGCGTCGAGATGCCTGACGCCGTAGTCATTCTCCAAAGCGGCGTAGAGCATGTCCGCTTTCCCTTTCGAGAGTTGCGGGGCAGGCCGGCCGCAGTTCGTGGAGACGAAATAGAATTCCTCCGGATGCTCCTCCAAAATCCTCGGCACGTAAGGGCAGCCCCTCTCCTCAAGAACTTTCAACACCTCCACTTCCTTGGCGTAGCGCTCCTCCACTCCGGTCCCACGCATCCGCTTGTGGACGTTACCGTAAAAATCAATCCGCACATGGGATCGCAACCCGTCTTTGATCGGCTCTATCGACATCGCACCGACCCTACACGGTATCCGCCTTAGTTTGCAACGGTTCTTCCTTGAAGTTTGAAATTTGAAATTTGAGATTTGAGGGCACATGAGGATCATCGCAGGAAAAGCCGGTCGCACCGCTATCAAAGTCCCCTCGGCTGTCGCCCGCCCCACCACCGATTACGTACGCCAGGCGATTTTCAACATTCTCGGAGAACGTGTCGCTGACGCCCGCGTGCTCGATCTCTACTGCGGTTCCGGAGCCATCGGACTTGAGGCCCTGAGCCGTGGAGCGGCTTCCTGCGTGTTCGTTGATGAGCACCGCCAGGCCGTTTCCGTAACTGAAGAGAATCTGAAAAAAGCCAGCCTCGAAGGTGGTCGCGTCATGAAATCCGAAGTGCAGGCTTTCCTGAAACGTGATACCGCCTGCTACGATCTCATCTTCGCCGATCCGCCATACTGGAAAGGCTACGGCGATACCGACCATGTGAAAAGCCTTCTCGCCTTCCCCACACTCCCCGACCGGCTCGCGCCCGGCGGTCACCTGATCGCGGAAATTTCCTCCTCCCAATCCACTCCGGAATCCCCCACCCTGCGCCTTCTCGACAGACGGGAATACGGCAGCAGCACCATCCTGATCTTCGCACACCCCGATTCATGAAAGAGCGCCTCATCCTTCTCATCTACCGGGCGCTCCTCCCTCTCCTGTTCGTCATCGCCTTTCCC
>Ga0105047_10018767_pt1 | contig 10699 bp, 9 predicted proteins | sample MAT04_FD_78384 | JGI IMG/M metagenome (GOLD analysis project Ga0105047, IMG submission 78384) | Freshwater microbial communities from Lake Fryxell liftoff mats and glacier meltwater in Antarctica - MAT-04 (megahit assembly) | ecosystem: Environmental > Aquatic > Freshwater > Ice > Liftoff...
CTGGTGTTCCACGCCCGTGACAAGCTTGCAGTGTCGCTGCAGGCGGGGCGTTTCAAGCTGTTGACGGCGCTGGCGGCCCATGCGGCGGCGCAGGGGTGGCCGGTCGAGGTGGCAGAACTCACCGCCGCAGGGCAGGATGCGGCGTTGGCCTGCCCCCGCCATCTGCACATCTTCATGGGTGACCGGCCGGTCTATGCGCCGAATGTGTTTCACTGCGTGCCCGGCTATCTGCACGGCTACTGGTATTTCGACGAAATCGGCAGCCGCAACAACTCGCTGGCCCGCCTGTCGCGGTTCGACCCGCGCCCGATGGGCATGGACTTTGCCCGCACGCATCATGACCGGCTGGTGGCGCGGTTCGTCACCGCCAACCGCAGCAAGTTTCCGCAGGCCGCGCGCGGGGCCGATCTGGCGAAGGGCAGCCTCGCGTTCTTTGCGCAGGATTTCAAACCCCCGCGCCATCACCTGCACCATCTCGGCGTGCCGCAAATGATCGAGGCCGCCATCGCGGCGCGCGGGGCCAGGGTGCTGTATATCAAACCGCACCCCAACAACACGCTCGACGAGGTGGACCATCTGGCGCGCTATCACGACCCGGGCCGCGGGGTCGAGGTGACGTCCGCCTCGGTCCACGATCTGCTGGCAGCCTGCGACTGTGCGCTGACCGTGACCTCGGCGGTCGGGTTCGAGGCGTTCCTGCACCGCAAGCCGGTGGTTCTGGGTGGGCAGACCGATTTCTGGCAGAACGCCGTGACGCTGACCGATGCGGCGCGGATGCCGGCGGCGCTGGCGGCGGCGACGGGCCGGCACTGGCCGCATGAAAAGTTTCTGGTCTGGTTCCTGCGGCAGCACTGCGTCGCGGATACGGCGCAGGCGCTGCCGGGCGTGCTGGACAGGATCGCCCGCAAGGGGTTTGGCTGGGCGGGGTCGGGGATGTATGCGCCCGACTGAAAACGCGCGCTAGCGGTCGGGGGGCAGCAGGCCAAGGCCGCGCAGATAAATGCCGATCCCGGCTTCCAGCAGGTCTTCGGGCGGGAACGGCGATTTGGCCCCGGGGTTGCCGCGCATATACAACTCGACCACCCCATGGCTCATCGCCCAGACATGCGCCGAAAACATCGTGGCGGGGGGGCGTCTGTCGGCGGGCATGTGTTGCGACAACTGCTCGGCGGCGGCTTCCAGCACTGTCCGCGCCTTTTGCGCCACCAGCGCCAGATCGGGATAGGCGTTCTGCGTCAGCCCGCTTTCGAACATCGCGATGTAGTGGCCGGGATACTTGCGGGCAAAGGCCAGATAGGCCCGCCCCGTCGCCTCGAACGCGGCCAGCGCCGTGGGCTTGCCGTTGTTGTAGGCAAACTCCATCAGCGCGCCAAAGATGTCATAGCCCTGCCGCGCCACCTCGGCCATCAGGTCGTCGCGGCCGGCGAAATGGCGATACACGGCGGCGGGGGTCACATCGGCGGCCTTGGCGGCTTCGGACAGGGTCCAGCCCTGCGGGCCGGTCTGGGTGATCAGATCAAGCGCCGCTTCGACCAGAGCCTGCCGCAGGTTGCCGTGATGGTAGCCGCGTTTCACCCCTTCGGTCTCAGATCCGGTCCGCCGCAGATCGCGGTGTCGATCACGCCCACCTGCATCAGGTCGCGCCCTTCGTAGTCGATCTGGTGAAGCAGCGTCTGGATCGCCGCAATCCGCGCGCGCTTCTTGTCGTCTGACAGGATCACCGTCCAGGGCGCGAACTGTAAATGCGAGATCGCCATCGTCTCGTCGATCGCGGTGCAATAGTCGTCCCATTTGCCCAGACCGTCGATGTCGATCGTCGACAGTTTCCACTGCTTCAGCGGGTCCTGTTCGCGGTCCAGAAAGCGTTTCAGTTGCTCGGCCCGGCCGACCTCGAGCCACAGCTTGATCAGGATGATGCCTTCATCCACAATCATTCTTTCAAAATCAGGCAGTTGGCGAAAGAACTTTGCGCGCTGGTCCGGGGTGCAGAACCCGAACACATGTTCGATCATCGCGCGGTTATACCAGCTGCGGTCGAACATCGCGATTTCGCCCCTGGCCGGAAACCAGTCGACATAGCGCTGGAAATACCATTGCGCGGCTTCGCGGTCGGTGGGTTTGGACAGGGCCACCACCTGCGCCATGCGGGGGTTCATGTTCTCGCGCATCGCCGAGATCGCGCCGCCCTTGCCCGCCGCGTCGCGACCTTCGAACACCACGATCACCCGCTGCCCCGAGGCTTTGACCCCGGCCTGAAACCGGGCAAGCTGGATTTGCAGCGCGTCCATCTGACGCTGATAATCCTTGGTCTTCATCTCTTCGCGGTGCGGGTAGCTGGGGGTCAGCATGTCATCCTTGCCCGCCTTTTCGATGGCCTGGCGCACCTCTTTGGGCGCGTCTTCCCTGAAATAGCGGCTGATGGCTCCGTCGAATGGCAATGTCATCGCACTCTCCCCTTTCCTGCCAATATGGCGATTGGCGGCGTCAGCGCAATCCTGCGCTGGCGGCGGCGCGCAGGGTGGCCGCGACGATCGCGTCGACATGGGTGTGATGCGGCATGTGGCCCGCACCGGGCAAGACCGTCAGCGTGGCGTTGGGCAGGATGCGTGACAGCGGGGCCGAGTGAATGGACAGCGGCACGGTGGTATCGGCGTCGCCGTGGATCAGTTCGACCGGAATCGACACGTCCGGATAGCGCGCCTGCATCACGTCAAGCTGCCCACGCAAGGCCAGCACCTGCGCGCCGTTGGTGCGCAGGCTGGTGCGGCGCAGGGTCAGCGCGGTGCCGATATAGTCGTCGAACCCCGGCGGCATCGCGGCGGGGGCAAAGATGCGGGCGATCGTGGCATCGACATAGGATTTCGGCACGAAGGCCGCGAGCAGGGTGGCCCCGACCGGATTGGCGCTGAGGCGGTAGGTGTTCGACAGCCCCCCCGGCCAGGGCAGCGACGGCGACCCGATGGTGACCATGGCCGCCACATCGCCCTGCAGCGCCCAGGCCATGGCGACCGATCCGCCATAGCTTTGCCCCAGAACGATGGGCCGGGTCGCGCCGAGTTGCGCTGCCGCCAGCGACAGGTGCCGGGCCTGCGCGGCAAGGCTGACGTCGGTCAGCGGGTCCGAATGGCCAAAGCCGGGGCGGTCAAAGGCAATGACGCGGAAGTGTTCGGCCAACGGATCGCGCAGCGCAAATGTGAAGTCGCGCAGGTTGCCCGACGCGCCGTGGATCATGACAAGATCGGGCCCCGTGCCCTTGGCCTCGTAATGCACCCTCAGGCCGTCCACGGTGACGAATTGCCCGGTCGGAGGATTTTCGGCCAGGGCCCGCGCCTCGCGCCAGGCGGCAAGACCGATGGTGCCCCCAACGACCGCGAGCGCCACAAGGATCAGGCTACGAGCCAATTTGCGTGATATCATAAGGCGTTGACTGATACATCTCGTTGATCCAGTTGCCGTATAGCAGATGCGCATGGCTGCGCCAGCGGTTCAGTGGCGGGCGGGTGGGGTCGTCGTCGGGGTAATAGTTGGCGGGCACATTGATGGCGGTTCCTGCGGTGATGTCGCGGTCATATTCCTGTTTCAGGGTGCCGCTGTCGTATTCCATGTGGTCGAACACATAGAGAGCGCGATGTGCCGGATCGTCAACCAGACAGGGCCCGGTCAGCGGGTTGCCAAGCAGCGTGGTCAGTCCCGGCGCGGCCGAAATTTCGTCCTGCCGCATCCCGGTCCAGCGCGACACGGGGGTCAGCGCGTCATCGGCAAAGCCGCGCAGGAAGGGCGAGGCGGGCGCCAGGTTGGCCTGACGGAAGCAGCCAAAGGCCTTGTGCGCCAGCAGGTGTTTCTGCACGCCGTGAAAGTGATAGATCATCGCCATCCCGCCCCAGCAGACGCCAAACGTGGAATGCACATGGGTCTGGGTCCAGTCCATCACGCGGATCAGTTCCTCCCAATAGGTGACGTCGGTAAATTCCAGATGCTCGATCGGCGCGCCGGTGATGATCAGGCCGTCGAACTTTTCGCCCGAAGCCGCGACCTCGGCGAACGGGCGATAGAACGTCTCCATATGCGCGGCTGCGGTGTTCCTGGTCTGATGCTCGGTCATGCGGATCAGCGACAGGTCGATCTGCAACGGCGTGGCCCCGATCAGCCGGGCGAACTGGTTCTCGGTCTGGATCTTCCTGGGCATCAGGTTCAAGAGCCCGATGCGCAGGGGCCGGATTTCCTGCGTCGCCGCGCGCTCGGGCGACATCACCATGACGCCTTCGTTCCGCAGAACGTCGAAGGCCGGCAAGGTGGAGGGCAGGGTGATCGGCATGCGGATATCCTGAAGGCGAAGGCGCAGTTAGTCAGGGATCGTGCGGCGGTCAAGGGCGCGGGCGATCAGGGCGTCGAACTCTGCCGGGTCACGCACCTTTGCCACCTCTTCGGCGGTGACGATGACGCCCCAGTTGGCCATCGCGGCATAGCGCGGCTGGCGGTGAGCCAGCGCTTGGGCATAGGTCCAGCGGACAAAGGCATCGGGGTCGACGGCCTCTTCGGCCAGGGCGTGAAGGGTGCGGTAGTCGGCCCACATCGCGGCCAGAAAGGCCGGCTGGTAATACATCGGCTTTGGCGCGCGGTCGAAGCGGCGGATCAGTTCGGCGGTATGGGTGTCTGACCCCTTGATCCAGACCAGCAACAGGCTGTCGGCCAGTGCTGTCAGGATCGGATCGGCGGGATCGTCGGGGTCGGTCACCTCGCAGATCGACCCGCCGCTGTCGCAGACAAAGTTGGCATAGCCATACAGGTCCTGCGCGCGGGCAACAAAGCGCGGCGTGTCCAGCAGCGACGCCATCTCGGCCACCCGGTGCTGTTCCTGCCGCCGCAGGTATTCGTCGAACGCCACACCCCCGCGCGCCGGATCGCCGGGTTTGCCCAGATAGGTCGACAGCGGCGCAAGATTGTCGAACGTGATGTTCGAGGCGATGTAGACCGAGTCCGTCATCAGCAGGTCGCGCAGCAGCGGCACCTTCATCGCCTCGCGCTTGAAGTTGTCGCTGATATATTCGCCCATGTAGCGGGTGCCGATGCGGTAATCGACCGAGTAGTGAAACCACCCCGCCACTTCGCGCAGCATGTTCGACAGATGGGTCTTGCCAAGGCCGGACATGCCGAACAGCAGCACCCGCTTGGTCGGGCTGGCAAGATAGTCGGCGGCAGACGGATAGATCATGGGCAACCCCTGGCCGTGAATGGCTGTGGGTCTAGCCGTCTATGGCCGGAATTTCACGCGGAAAATGCGCCCGTCGATCACCAGCAGGCCCGCAGCCAGCAGGGCAAAACCGGCAAACGCGGTGGGGGCCAGCACTTCGCCAAAGCCGACGGCCCCGATGACCACGGCGATGGGCGCGATCAGCAGCGTCACAAGGCTGAGGTTGCCCGCCCCCGCCAACGTCAGCACGGTGTAGAACAGGATATAGGCCAGTGCCGAGGCGACGGCAGCCAGATAGCCAAGTGCGGCCCAGGTGACAGGGGCGTAAGACAGGCTGGGAATGCCGTCGGTCATCAGCGCAAGCGGCAGCATCATCACGCTTGCCGCCGTCAGCATGCCGGCCGCCGACACCTCGGGGCGGATCCCGCGCAGGGCCTCACGCGCGTAGATCGAGTTCAGCGCATAGGACAGCGACGCGCCAAGCACCGCCAGTTGCGCCAGGGATGTCAGGTCCAGCCGCAGCAGGCTGGCCGGGCCGATGGTGACCACCACCCCGGCAAACCCGAGGGCGACGCCGATGGCCTTGGTGCGGGTCATCCGCTCATCGGCAAAGATCAGTCCGGCGATGGCGACGGTGAAGATCGCGGTGGCGGCGTTGAGGATCGCGGCGAGGCCGGATTCGATGCGCGTCTGGCCCCAGACGATCAGGCTGAAAGGAATGGCGTTGTTCAGAAGGCCAAGGATGCCGCAGGTCAGCCACCAGCGCCGCCCCCGCGGCACCGGCAGGCCACGCCAGCCGATGTAGGCCCACAACAGCACGGCGGCACCGCAGACCCGGAAGGCGACGGTGGTGAACACGCCGACTTGGGTCAGGGCCAGCCGGTTGGCCGGAAACGACCCGCCCCAGATCAGGGCCAGCAGGCCCAGCAGGGCCCAGGCGTAGAGGCTGACGGTGCGTTGCGGGGCAGGGGTCATGTGCGGCTTGTCTCATTGCAGCAGGATCGGGCGCAACCCGGATCTTGCGCATGAAACAGCCCCGCCGGGGGGGGGGCTGTTCCGGGGTCGCCGCTGCCGGCACAGACCGCGATCAGAAGCTGAACGAAATCCGGACGCCGACGCCAACCGCCGAGTTGTCGGTGAACTCGGACGAACCCGACAGCGCCGTCGCATCGCCGATCTTCACATAGCGCACGCCGCCTGCGATCTTCATGGCGTCCATGGTATAGACCATCGCCACGCCGAGGCTGATGCTGCCATCGGTGGGCGACAGGTTCGAAGCGATGCCGCCGTTCGCCTTTTCATAGCCAAGCGACACCGTTCCCGACAGCGTGTCGCTGAATTTGCGCCCGACGCCAAGCGTGTAGGTCACCACGTCGTCCTCATAGCCGACCAGTGGCTGAAACCGCCCCGGATAGCCGATCGAATTCAGCTCGGTCGCTGTCCATTCCGCCCACCGGATCGAGCCGAACACCAGCGTATCGGCCGCGACGCCCGACTGGAAATCCAGCGTAAGGGACTGCGGCAGCTCGACCGTTTCAGTGCCGACAAAGCCGACGCCGGTAACGGTGGTGTCAAGATCGTGGTCGGTGGCACTGTAATAGGTCAACGCGACGCGCAGGGCGATCTCGGGCTTTTCATAGGCCGCACCAATCAGATAGCCGACGTCGCGGTCGTTGTCATAGGTGGCTGCATAAAGAGGCAGGCCGCCGTTGAAGATCGCGACATTGCCGCCGATTCCGACCGAGCGCACCCCGGCATGAACCGAAAAGCTTTCGTTGAACTTGTAGCGGCCGATCACCGAAATGGTGTCGCCGCTCAGCGTCGCGCTGGTGCCGCGCAGCGGATAGGTGGTGGCCGAGGTGGGATAGCTGATGTCCGCCCCGTAGGACGGATCATATTGCAGACCCAGCGAGATCTTGTCGTTCACGTCCATCTTGAAGGCCAGACCGACGGTGGCATAGCTGTCGCCGGCATCGCCCGACGGGGCGACCCCGCCCGCCACGCCGCTGACCCTGGGCGAGACATAGCCGAACGACAACTCGGCATAGTTGCCGGTCTCGAACATGAAGCCGACAGGGCTGCCAGAGCGTTCGAAGCCGCCCGCATGTGCGGCGGCGGCGGTCAGCGCCAATGCGCCGACAGATTTCAGAATGTAACTCATCCTCTTCCCCTTTACGCTGCAGGGGGCCCTGTCCGTTCTGACTGCGGCTTGGGGTTGCACCTGCCTTGACAAAATCAACGCTAGGCATCTCAAAAACGCCGGTCAATCAATGACGCCGCGTCACAAGGTTGTCACGGAAACATTGTTGCTTTTTGGGCGGAGGTCCGAGCGGACGTTCATCAGGATGCCGGCAAAGATCACCGCCCCGCCCGCCAGAACCCACAGGTCCAGGCCTTCGCCATAGGCCAGCGCGCCGATCGCCGCAACCAGCGGCAGGCGCAGGAAATCGAGCGGCATCACATAGCCTGCTGCGGCCAGCGACAGCGCCTTGGTCAGACACAGATGCGCCCCGACCCCCGCCACTCCGATCAGCCCCAGCCAGGGCAGGGTCTGCGCGGTGGGCCAGGCCACATCGCCAACGGCAAAGCTGGCCACGACGCCGAACACCAGTTGCATCGCCGTCAGCCAGACGAGAATCGACAGGATCGGCTCGCCTTTGGTCAGGCGTTTGGTCAGCAGCGCGGTCATTGCAAAGCAGACGGCGCATCCGGCGGCGGCCATCACGCCGGGGCTGATCATCGTCGGGTCCGGCCGGCTGACGATCAGCGTGCCGATCAGGCCAAGCGTGGCCGCGATCAGGCGGACCCGCGTCAGCTTTTCGCCCACCACCAGCGGCGCAAGCAGCACCACCCAGACCGGCGAGGTGAATTCCAGCGCCACCACCTGCGCCAGCGGAATCATGGCGATGGCGTAGAACCACAGGTTCTGGCCGGTGAAATGCACGACATTGCGCAGCACATGGCCGCCCAGCCGGTCGGTCCGGATGTCGGCAAGCCGCCCGAACGCCGCGCCATAGGCCAGCACCAGCACCAGCCCGATGGCAGAGCGGACGGCCATGATCTCGAAACTGTCATGCACCGTCGACACTTCGCGCCCGGCCACCGTCATGCCGGTGAAGGCGGCGATCGAGCCGAGCATCCAGACGGCGGCGGCGCGCGGGCGGGGGGCTGAGGTTTCCATCCGGGCATGTCCGCCGCAGCCACCGGGGAAGTCAACCCGGCTTGCCCACGATCACGCAGGTCCGCCATTATCTGCCGTATCCCTCTTGATGGTGGCGGTGCCGAGCATCTGTCACTGGCGCGAGATGCGGAAATCGCCGCGCGATGCGGACGGGCCTTGCTGCGCGTGGGTTTGCCGCTTGCCAAAGCGGAAGAAGCTTCTTACCACCCTCACCAGACGAAACAAAGTTACTCAAGCGAAGGCTGCCCCGGCCCGTCAAGCGCCGCAAACCGCTTGCCTGCCAGCCGGGGGGGTCCTACCACTGGTGTCACTGGTTGCTGCCAAGCCCCGCACCAGACGGGGTCGTGCGATGGAATGGGAGGATGCGATGAAAGGGTTGTTGACCCTGGCGGCGATCATTGACCGGATCACCCTGTTCTTTGCGGTGGTCGCGTCGTTGCTGGTCGCGCTCAGCTGTTTCATCAGCGCCGGCAACGCATTTCTGCGCTATGCGTTTTCGATCAGTTCGAACGCCTGGCTGGAGATCCAGTGGCAGATGTTCGCGGGCATCTTTTTGCTCGGCGCGCCGCATGTGCTGAAGCTGAACGAGCACGTCCGCGTCGACATCATCTATGGCAGCCGCAGCGCCCGGACCAAGCTGTGGATCGACGTGTTCGGCCTGACCTGCTTTCTGGCACCCGCCTGCTTCATGATGACCGAGATGGGCTGGGCGTTCTTCATGGACAGCTTCCGCCGGATGGAGATTTCGTCGAATGCCGGCGGGTTGCCGTTCTGGCCGGTGAAGTTCCTGCTGCCCTTCGGCTTTGCGCTGGTGTTGCTGCAGGGGGTGGCCGAACTGATCAAGCGGATCGCCGGTCTGCAGGGCAACCTGCAATTTGCCGTCGCCTATCAAAAGCCGCTGCAATGACCGCGCCAAAGATTGGGAATTACTGATGCTGGACTATGGCTATCTCGCCCCGGCGATGTTTGCGGGGCTTGTCGTGTTCATGCTGCTGGGCTTCCCGGTGGCGTTCTCGCTGGCCGCCCTGGGGCTGTTCTTCGGGTTCATCGCCATCGAGGTCGGCTATTTCGAAATCGCGTTCCTGCAGGCCATGCCCTACCGGGTGTTCGGGATCATGGCCAACGACCTGCTGCTGTCGATTCCGTTCTTTACCTTCATGGGGGTGATTCTTGAACGCAGCGGTCTGGCAGAGGACCTGCTGGAAGGCGTGGGCCAGGCGTTCGGGTCGATTCCGGGCGGGCTGGCCTATGCAGTGATCATCGTGGGCGCGATTCTGGGGGCGATCACCGGGACGGTTGCCGCATCGGTCATCGCCATGGGAATGATCTCGCTGCCGATCATGCTGAAATACGGCTACGACATGAAGATCGGCACCGGGGTCATCGCGGCCTCGGGGACCATCACGCAGGTGATCCCGCCGAGCCTGGTGCTGATCATTCTTGCCGACCAGCTGGGCGTGCCGGTGGGCGACATGTATCTGGGGGCCGTGGGGCCGTCGTTCATGCAGATTGCGCTGTTCCTCGGCTTCATCTTTCTGGTGGCCACCTTCCAGCCCCACAAGGTGCCCGGCCTGCCGCCCGAGGCGCGCACGCTGAACGGATGGGCGCTGGCCTCGAAGGTCGCCTGGGGGATGATCCCGTCGCTGATCCTGATCTTTCTGGTGCTCGGCACGATCTTCATGGGGCTGGCAACGCCGACCGAAGCCGGCGCCATGGGCGCTGTCGGCGCCATCGCGCTGGCCGTCGCCCACCGGCGGTTCAGTTTTGCGCTGATGTGGTCGGCGATGGAGCAGACCATGCGCATCACCTCGATGGTGATCTTCATCCTGGTCGGTGCGACGGTGTTCAGCCTGGTGTTTCAGGGCGTCAATGGCAGCCGCTGGATCGAGCACATGCTGGCCGGAATTCCGGGCGGCCAGTTGGGCTTTCTGATCTTCGTCAACGTGTTCATCTTCTTCCTCGCCTTCTTCCTCGATTTCTTCGAGATCGTCTTCATCGTGGTTCCGCTGCTGGTCCCGGCCGCCGTGGCGCTCGACATCAACCTTGTCTGGTTCGGGGTGCTGCTGTGCGTGAACATGCAGACCTCGTTCATGCACCCGCCTTTCGGCTTTGCGCTGTTCTATCTGCGCGGCATCGCTCCGCCCGAGGTGAAAAGCCGTGACATCTATCTGGGGTCGATTCCCTGGATATTCCTGCAGCTGATCCTGGTCTGCGTTCTGATCTTCTGGCCGGAATCCGTCACATATTTCCTGGGCACCGAGGTGCTGCTGGACGATGCGACGGTCGGCCAGGCGCTGGATGCGCTGCCCATGCCCGAACTCCAGATC
>Ga0105047_10018768_pt1 | contig 10698 bp, 7 predicted proteins | sample MAT04_FD_78384 | JGI IMG/M metagenome (GOLD analysis project Ga0105047, IMG submission 78384) | Freshwater microbial communities from Lake Fryxell liftoff mats and glacier meltwater in Antarctica - MAT-04 (megahit assembly) | ecosystem: Environmental > Aquatic > Freshwater > Ice > Liftoff...
CCGGCCCGCTGACCGGCCTCGAGCGCCCCCTGCCCCGGGGTGTAGGGATCGCCGGCCTCAATGATCGAAGGGTTGAGCGAGGCGACCCAGGCGCCCCAGCGCCGCACCGAGGTGGGCCAGCGATAGCCGTCGCCGAACGGCAGCTTGGTCGCGTGGAGTTTGATGATGCCATCCCTGCCCGCCTGATGCCGGGCTCCCGGCACGACCAGGGAGTGCACTACGCCCGGCCGGTTGGCTTCCAGCCAGGCCTTCTTGGACAGCAGGTATCGTTTCACGCCACCCGAGCGGGGCGCGTACAGCATCGTGGTGTCCACCATCCGCGGCCGGGGGTCCGCCGTCGAGGCCTTGAGGACCCTGAGCGTCTCGGCGACTTCTTCATCCAGGCCGGGAAAGAGCCGGAGTTCGCCCTCCTGGACGTCGAGGTCCGTCATACTCATTGGGCCTTGCTCCGGGGACTGCAGCGCCTGAACGCGCGTCCGTCTACTTTGGGTGCGTGCGGACGATTTTTGCCGGACCATGACGCGCCCCTAAACCTGCTGACTGTCAAGCTCAAGCCGTATCGTCCGGATCGCACGGCGACGAACCCGCGATCCTGCGGCGTGCCAGAGGGTACCTCAGGACGCCGGGCAAGGCGCTCATCAGACGGGGTTTGCGAACCGGCTCCATGCGTCAGCCGCAGCGGGCGTTGGGCTTGACGATCCACGCACCCTTTGCGGTCTTCGCAGGCCGCTCCCGGTAGACCGTGCGCAAACCGTTCATCTCCGCCCTCATTTCGCTATTGATACGATGTCACCTTTCGCTCGACAACGGATAGCTTCGGTTCGCCTGAGGTCCCTGTACCGGCCGCTTCGGCCTTGCAATCGCCTCAAATTCGCGAAACTTGAGACAGGTCGCGACGCCCCTGTTAGAAGGCGCCAGACGCCTGTGCGCGTGTCCATCTAGGGTGAATTCTCGAATGCGTAGACTGCTTGCGACCGCGGTGGCGCTTGCCCCTCTCATGGCCGTCACCGGGGCGCACGCCGAAGTCGTGATCTCCAACGCTCGCACGACCCCGATCATCACCTCGACCGCGACCGGGACTGCCCGCGACGATATCCGCCTCGCCAGCGGTGGCTCGATCGCCGTGAACAGCGGTTCGGCCGTCAGCGTCGATTCGTCCAACAGCGTGGATCTGGACAGCGGTTCCAGCATCAACATGCTCAACTCGGCCAACGGGGCCACCGCCATTCTGGTCGGGCCGGGGGCCTCGGCCGGGAACATCACGATCGGCGGACAGATCGCCGTCACCGACAGCATCGACAGCTATCCGGACAGCGACAACGACGGCGATCTGGACGGCCCGATCGCCGCCGGTAGCGACCGTTTCGGCCTGCGCCTGACCGGTGGCACGGCGCTGACCGGCAATATCCTGGTCGAGAGCAGCGGGGCCATCCTGGCTGAGGGGGCCAACTCGCGCGCCATCTCGGTCGAGCGGGCTTTGACGGGCAACATCACCAGCTTCGGCACGCTGCGGGCAATCGGCGACAATGCCGTGGGCTTCGCGACGACGGCCAATGTCTCGGGTGCCGTCAATCTCGGAGGACCGATCACCGCCCAAGGCCTCAACGCCGGCGCGGTCCATATCCAAGGCGACATCGGCGGCCGGCTGACGCTTCAGGGCGAAATGACGGCTACGGGGTATCGCAACACCAACCGGCCCAGCGACGCGGCTATCGGCAGACTGGAGGCGGACGACCTTCTGCAGGGCCGGTCAGCCGTGGTCATCGCAGGCAATGTCGGCGGCGGCGTGGTTCTGGACGTTCGACCGCAGGACCTGAGCCCTACGTCAACCGACGAGGACAATGACGGGATCCCCGACGCAAGCGAGGGCAGTGCCGTCATCAACAGCTATGGCTCCGGCGCGGCCCTGACCGTTGGGTCGGCCACGCGCGGGATTACCCTGGGCGTCGCCGGGACCGGCGCGGACGCCTATGGACTGATCAACCGCGGAACCCTGACCGCAGACGGCGTCTACGACGGAATAGTCGCCACCGGCGTGCGGATCGGGGTCGACGGCCAGGCCGTCACCATTACCGGCGGGATCAGCAACCCAGGTGCCATAACAGCGCTGGGCCGCAATGCCGGCGCGACGGCCGTCTCCATCGGAACGGGCGTGGCGACCCCCCGCTTCGACAACGCCGGAACCATCACTGCAGGCGTGTCGAGCACATCGGCGACATCCCAGACCATCGGACTGGCCATTGCAGCCGGTGCCAGTCTACCTGCCCTGACAAACACCGGATCGATCCTGTCCACGGCAGGCGGGGCCGTCACCACCGCAGTCGCCGTTCGCGACCAGTCCGGCACCCTGATCTCGATCGTCAACGCCGGTGCCATTCAGGCTGCCCTGGTCCAGAACGACGGAACGGTGCCCGCTGCCGGCACGACGACGGCGATCGATGTCTCGGCCAACACGACCGGCGTGACGCTGCGCCAGTTCGGCGAGACGAGCGCGGCGACGACCACAGATCCCGACACCGACGGCGACGGCGTCACCGACTCCAACGAACCGGTCATCGTCGGGGACATTCGCTTCGGCTCCGGCGCGGATACCCTGAACCTTGAGAACGGCGTGATCTCGGGCGCGGTCTCCTTTGGTGCGGGTGCAGACCGCCTCTCGATCACCGGGGGTTCTATTCTGCGGGGTGCGATCACAGACAGTGACGGCCGCCTGGACATCAACATCGTCAACGGGACGCTGGATGCCCGGCAATTGACGACGACGTCCCTCACCAGCCTCAACATCGGCGGGGCCGGGGATCTGATCGTCACGCTGGATCCTGCCACCGGGACCAATGCCGGTTTCCGGGTCAACGGGGTAGCGACGATCGCCACCGGGGCCGGCCTCGGTGTCCGTTTCAACTCCCTGATCCAGGCTCCCCGGCGCTTCACTGTCATCGACGCCGACACCCTGACCGTCGGCACGATCGATCAGTCAGCCGTTCAGGCGAATTCGCCCTATCTGTTCGTGGTCAACGCCGGCGCGGACGTCGCGGCCGGAGACGTCTATATCGACGCGCGACGCCGGACAGCGACCGAAGCCAGCCTCAACGGCGTGGAAACCCAGGCCTTCGACGCCGTCTATGCCTCGTTGGGGGCCAGCGCGGTGCTGCGCGACGTATTCCTCGCCCAGACCGGACGCGAAGGCTTCATCGATCTTTACGAGCAGATGCTGCCGGATCACTCGGGCGGCCCCCTGCTGTCGCTGGCCTCGGGCGTCGACGCCGTGACCCGCGCCCTGACCGGCCGCAACGCCTCGGTCGCGCCCGGCGAGACCAGCGCCTGGGTGCAGGAGATCAATTTCTACGCCGACAAGGACAAGACCGACAGCTATGGCTTCCGGTCCGAGGGCTTCGGCGTGGCAGGCGGCGTGGAACGGGGATCAAGCCTCGGCGCGGTCGGTGTTTCGGTGGCCTTCACCTCCTCGGACATCGAGGATCCGGAAGCCGAGGCCGAGGAGATCCTGTCGGCCAATCTGGTGGAGCTGGGCCTCTACTGGCGCGCCCAGGGGCAGGCCTGGACGAGCTGGGCCCGGGCGGCCGGAGGCTATGCAACCTTCGACGCGACGCGCCAGCTGGTGACCCAGGACATCAACCTGAGCAACCAGTCGACCTGGAACGGCTTCACCCTGGCCCTTGCCGGCGGTGCCTCGTACGAGCGCAGCTTCGGCCGGCTCAACATCCGCCCCGAGGCCTATGTCGAATATTTCTCGCTCAGCGAGGACGGTCGCGTCGAGGAGGGGACGACCCCCGGCTTCAACCTCGAGATCGAGGATCGCGACGGCCGTATGCTGGCCGGTGTGGCGGCGGTGAACATCGGCTATGGCTTCGGCGAGAACGGCTGGATCCGGCCCGAGGTGCGGCTGGGCTGGCGCCAGAACATCTCCGTCGACGCCGGTGACACCATCGCCCGCTTCGCCTCGGGCGGCGCGCCCTTCACCCTGACTCCGGACGCGATCGAGGGCGGCGGTCCGATCGCCGGCTTCAACCTCAGCGTCGGCAACGACCTCGGCAAGCTGTCGGTGACCGCAGACGCCGAGATGATCGAGGATTACGTTCGCTACACCCTGCTGCTCAGGGCCAGTTTCCGCTTCTGATCGATCTGGTCATTCTGACCATCGGCTCTGGTCTGGTTGAAGATCCCAAAACGAAGGCCGCCGGAGCGATCCGGCGGCCTTTTTTCGTTCCCGTGGTAGGCGGCGACGGGTTCGAACCGCCGACCCTCTCGGTGTAAACGAGATGCTCTGACCAGCTGAGCTAGCCGCCCATCCACCCGCCCTGTTTGCCCGGGGACGGCTGCGGGTTCAACCCGTCTCCTCTCCGTAGGCGCGGCGACGGGGAGGAGACGAAGCCTCAGTGGCTGACGACGGTGCTCCCGTCGACCGGCGGAACGGTCGCAGGGGCCGGATTCAGGGGTTCGGCCACCTCGTCCCACTCGACGGCGGTGAGCGACCCGGTCAGGGCCCATTTCAACGCCTCGTCGGCCGTGGAGATGGGCACGATCTCCAGCGCTCCCTTCACATTATCCGGAACGTCGGCCAGGTCCTTCTCGTTCTCCTGCGGGATCAGCACGGTCTTGACCCCGGCCCGGAGCGCCGCGAGCAGCTTCTCCTTCAGTCCACCGATGGCGGTGACCCGGCCGCGCAGGGTGATCTCGCCGGTCATGGCGATATCCTTCCTGATCGGCACGCCCGTCAGGACCGAGACCATGGCCACCGTCATGGCGACACCGGCGGACGGACCGTCCTTGGGCGTGGCCCCGTCCGGCACGTGGACGTGGATATCGGTCTTCTCGAACACCGGCGGCTTGACGCCGAAGCTCAGCGAACGGGCCCGGACATAGGACGCGGCGGCGGAGATGGACTCCTTCATCACGTCCTTCAGGTTTCCGGTTACGGTCATGCGACCACGACCCGGCATCTTGATCGCCTCGATGGTCAGGATGTCGCCGCCGAACTGGGTCCAGGCCAGGCCGGTGACGATGCCGACCTGATCTTCTTCGTCGGTCTCGCCGTAGCGGTACTTCCTGACGCCCGCATATTTGGCCAGCTTTTCCGCGTCGACCGTAATCGAGAGCGTCTTCTCCCTGGCCATCTCGCGCACGGATTTCCGGGCCAGCCCACCGAGCGCGCGTTCCAGCGAACGGACGCCGGCCTCGCGTGTGTAATAGCGGATCAGGTCGCGGATCGTGTCGTCGGGCACGACGAACTCGGCCGGCGTCAGCCCGTTGTCGGTCGTGACCTTGGGCAGGACGTGGCGCCTGGCGATCTCGACCTTCTCGTCCTCGGTATAGCCGCTGACGTGGATGATCTCCATCCGGTCCCTGAGCGGCTGGGGCATGTCGAGGCTGTTGGCCGTCGTCACAAACATCACATTGGACAGGTCGTAGTCGACCTCCAGATAGTGGTCGCCGAACGCATTGTTCTGGGCCGGATCCAGCACCTCGAGCAGGGCCGAGGACGGGTCGCCGCGCCAGTCGGCCCCCAGCTTGTCGATCTCGTCCAGCAGGATGAAGGCGTTGGTGGTCTTGGCCTTCTTCATGGACTGGATGATCTTGCCGGGCATGGAGCCGATATAGGTCCGGCGGTGACCGCGGATCTCGGCCTCGTCGCGCACGCCGCCCAGCGACATGCGGACATATTCCCGCCCGGTCGCCTTGGCGATCGACTTGGCCAGCGAGGTCTTGCCGACGCCCGGAGGGCCGACAAGGCACAGGATCGGGCCCTTCAGGCTGTTGGTCCGGGCCTGGACAGCCAGGTACTCGATGATCCGTTCCTTGACCTTCTCGAGCCCGTAGTGGTCCTCCTCTAGGATGGCCTCGGCCTTGTTCAGGTCGATCGGCTTCTGCTTGGCCTTGCCCCAGGGGATCGACAGGAGCCAGTCGAGATAGTTCCGCACCACTGTCGACTCGGCCGACATCGGACTCATGTTGCGCAGCTTCTTGACCTCGGCGTCGGCCTTGGCGCGGGCTTCTTTGGACAGGCGCGTCTTCCTGATGCGCTTCTCCAGCTCCATCACCTCATCGCGGGCGTCGTCGGTCTCGCCCAGCTCGCGCTGGATCGCCTTCATCTGCTCGTTCAGATAGTATTCGCGCTGGGTCTTCTCCATCTGGCGCTTCACGCGCGAGCGGATCTTCTTCTCGACCTGGAGGACGCTGATCTCGCCCTCCATCAGGCCATAGACCTTCTCCAGCCGCTTGGGCACGTCGATGGTTTCCAGCAGGGCCTGTTTGTCGGCAATCTTGACCGACAGATGGGCAGCGACGCTGTCGGCCAGCTTGGAGGCATCGGTGATCTGGGGGATGGAGCTGAGGGCCTCGGGGGGCACCTTCTTGTTCAGCTTCACATAGTTTTCGAACTGTTCGACCACCGCGCGCAGCAGGGCCTCGGCTTGGGCCGGATCGCCCGGCTCGTCGGCGATATCGACCGCCTCGGCCTCGAAATATTCCTCGCGGTCGGTAAAGCGGGTCAGGCGGGCGCGGCCCCTGCCCTCGACCAGCACCTTCACGGTCCCGTCGGGCAGTTTCAGCAGTTGCAGCACGGTGGCCAGCACTCCGACGGGATAGATGGCGTCGGGCGACGGGTCGTCGTCGACCGAGTTCTTCTGGGTGGCCAGCAGGATCTGCTTTTCGCCCTTCATGATCTCGTCGAGCGCCCGCACGGATTTCTCGCGTCCCACGAACAGCGGCACGACCATGTGAGGAAACACGACGATGTCCCGCAGCGGCAGGACGGGCAGGATTTTACTCTCGGACATTGATGCGCTCCTGGGCCATTGACGATCTCCGGCCCGCCGCCCCCGACGCCCCGCGAAATGCAGCGACGCCCTGAAGCGGCCCGTCGATTCCGACGGCGTTAGGGAGAGTATGTGGCCCCTTCGCCCCGGGGTTCAAGCGTCGCGGTGCCTGGGCGCAAGGAACGCTGGGGATGTCGTCTCGGGGACGCCTGGCATCACTCAAGCCGTCAAACGAAAATCCCCGGAGCCTTGCGACCCCGGGGATGAACACGCGCGTGTGATTCGTTTGTCCTGAGGGGCGTCAGGCGGCCCCATCGGCCTTCTTCTTCTCGGCATAGATCAGCAGGGGCTGGGCATTGCCTTCGATGACCTCGGCATTGACGACCACTTCCTCGACCCCGTCGAAGGTCGGCAGTTCGAACATGGTCTCCAGAAGGATGCCCTCTAGGATGGAGCGCAGGCCGCGCGCGCCGGTCTTGCGGGTGATGGCCTTCTTGGCCACCGCGATCAGGGCGTCGTCGGTGAACGTCAGACCGACGTTTTCCATCTCGAACAGGCGCTTGTACTGTTTGACCAGGGCGTTCTTGGGCTCGGTCAGGATGGTGACCAGCGCCGTTTCGTCCAGGTCTTCCAGCGTCGCCAGAACGGGCAGACGGCCGATGAACTCGGGAATCAGCCCGAAGCGCATCAGGTCGTCGGGCTCGACGCCCTTCAGGATGTCGCCTGTGCGGCGCTCGTCGACGTCCTTGACCTTGGCCCCGAAGCCGATCGAGGCTCCGGCCCCGCGTGCGGCAATCACCTTCTCGAGGCCGGCGAAGGCCCCGCCGACGATGAACAGGATGTTGGCGGTGTCGACCTGCAGGAACTCCTGCTGGGGGTGTTTGCGCCCGCCCTGCGGCGGCACCGATGCGACGGTGCCTTCCATGATCTTCAGCAGGGCCTGCTGCACGCCCTCGCCCGAGACGTCGCGGGTAATCGAGGGGTTGTCCGACTTGCGGCTGATCTTGTCGATCTCGTCGATGTAGACAATGCCGCGCTGGGCCCGTTCGACGTTGTAGTCGGACGCCTGCAGCAGCTTCAGGATGATGTTCTCGACGTCCTCGCCCACATAGCCGGCCTCGGTCAGGGTCGTGGCGTCGGCCATGGTAAAGGGCACATCGATGATCCGCGCCAGCGTCTGGGCCAGCAGCGTCTTGCCCGAACCGGTCGGCCCGATCAGCATGATGTTGGACTTTGCCAGCTCGACGTCGTTGTTTTTCGTCGCGTGGTTCAGCCGCTTGTAGTGGTTGTGAACCGCGACCGAGAGCACCTTCTTGGCGTGGCTCTGGCCGATAACATAGTCGTCGAGGACCTCGCGGATTTCCTTGGGCGTCGGAACCCCGTCCTTGGATTTCACGAAGCCGATCTTGTGCTCTTCGCGGATGATATCCATGCACAGTTCGACGCATTCATCGCAGATGAACACCGTCGGTCCGGCGATGAGCTTGCGCACCTCGTGCTGGCTCTTGCCGCAGAAGCTGCAGTAGAGCGTGCTCTTGGCGTCGGTGCCGGCTGCTTTGGTCATAGACCCTTCTCACTCTCGCGCCCCGGCGAAGGGAACGCGCTTTCTTCGCAATGATTCCACCACTATGGACGCGAAGATATTCAAAAAATGACAATCCCCCATCCGAACGCCCGCCACAACCCCGTCAAGGCGAAGGGGGCGGCAGCGCCGGTGGACTTTGCAGACTGGATGGAGATCACGGCGAATGGGTGACATGGGCGCCACAGCGGCGATTTTCCAGCCCAGAGAGGCGGACCGGCCGATCGTCGCCTTCGATTTCGACGGCACGCTGACGGTGCGCGACAGCTTTACCCAGTTTCTCCGCTGGCGCGCAGGCCGCCGGGGCTGGGCGCTCGGCCTCGTCCGGATGGCTCCGGCCACTGCCGCCTACGCCCGCAACCGGGATCGCGGGGCGATCAAGGCCGCCTCGGTAGCGGTGTTTCTGAAAGGGACCAGCCGCACAGACCTTGAGGCCGATGCCGCAGAATTCGTCACCCGGGTGTGGGACCGGTTCATGCGCCCCGATGCACTGGAGGCCTGGGACGACTGGGGCCGGCGCGGTGTCCACCGCGTCATCGTGACCGCCTCGCCGTCCATCACCGTGGCCCCGTTCGCCCGACGGCTGGGGGCGGACGCGCTTCTGGGGACAGACCTGACGTTCGACGCCAACGACCGGGTGACCGGCGGGTTTTCCAGCCTGAACTGCCGGGCTGGAGAAAAGGTCGCACGACTGCGCGAGGCCTATGGGCCTGATGTCCGGCTGGCCGCCGCCTACGGCGACACCTCCGGTGATACCGAGATGCTGGCGATCGCCGAGGCACCGGGCTTTCGCGTCTTCACCGGCCGCCCTTCGTGAAACTAGTTTCCGGCGGCGTCCACGTCGAAGACGACGACCTTGCCGCGTGACGTCGGGTCCCAGCCGGCGGCCATGGCCGAGGCCACGGCATTGCGGATGCTCTCGACGTTGATGCGCTGGCGCTCGAAATTAGGGATGCCGTTGGCCCGCATGGTCATGGGAAACATCACGATGGCCTCGCGCTGGGCGTCCTTCAGCCGCAGGGCAATGCCGATTCCCTGCCACTCGTTGCCGGTGGTCCGCTGCGGCTGGCGCCGAACCTCCCACTCATAGTCGTCGCCATCGACCTGAACGATGCCTTTTAGATCGCGGGTGTGCTGCATGGGGGCTGATAGCACTATTCCTCCCCCGTTGGGGGAGGGGGACCACGAAGTGGTGGAGGGGGCGCCCCATACACCAGCTTTGCGTTGCCCCCTCCACCACAGCGCAAGCGCGCCGCGGTCCCCCTCCCCCGCGCTCCGCGTGGGCGAGGAATGATCTATACCGTCTTGATACCGTCTGAATCGGCCTGTTCGCGCTTGTCGTAGACGTGGTCGACGATGCCCCAGGCCTTGGCCTCCTCGGCCGTCATGAAGTGGTCGCGGTCGAGGGTGCGCTCGACCTCTTCATAGGTCCGGCCGGTGTGATGAACGTAGATCTCGTTCAGCCGGCGCTTGGTGGCGATGATGTCCTCGGCGTGGCGTTCGATGTCCGAGGCCGTGCCGCGGAAGCCGCCCGAGGGCTGGTGCACCATGACCCGCGCGTTGGGCAGGGCGATCCGCTGGCCCGCCTCGCCCGCCGTCAGGATCAGCGAACCGGCCGAGGCCGCCATACCCATGACCACGGTCGAGACCGGGCTCTTGATGTACTGCATAGTATCGTAGATCGCGAGCGCCGAGGTCACCTGACCGCCGGGGCTGTTGATATACATCGAGATTTCCTTCTTCGGGTTCTCCGATTCAAGGAACAGCAGCTGGGCGCAGATCAGGCTGGCCATACCGTCCTCGAACGGACCGGTCAGGAAGATGATCCGCTCGCGCAGCAGGCGCGAGAAAATGTCGAAGGCCCGTTCGCCCCGGCTGGACTGCTCCACCACCATGGGGACGAGGTTATTCGAGATGTAGTCGATGGGATCGCGCATGGGTTCTCGCCTGGGGACATGGATAGCGGCGACTCAGACCCGTCGCGCCTAGCACTGCATATTGCGGCCGGGGGACCGGGTTACAAGTCAGGCACCGTCGAATGCGGCGCTCAGTCCGCTTCCTGCGCCTGTGCTGCACGCCGGTCGCGCACAATGGTGCCCGCGACGGATGCGGTCAGCGCCGCCGGATTGATGCGCTGGGGATGGGTCGAATACAGGGCCCGCAGATAGCCCATGTCCCACTCGGTCAAGCCGGGCGGGGCCGGTGCGTCGCCGAACAGGTTCATGATCGTGTCGAAGCCCGTCGTGTTCGCTTCGGCATCGATCTGGGCCAGGGCGACGAGGGCGACATAGTCGGTAAACTGGGCGAAGGTGGTCCCTTGCAGCTTGTCGACATCGACGATGA
>Ga0105047_10018769_pt1 | contig 10698 bp, 8 predicted proteins | sample MAT04_FD_78384 | JGI IMG/M metagenome (GOLD analysis project Ga0105047, IMG submission 78384) | Freshwater microbial communities from Lake Fryxell liftoff mats and glacier meltwater in Antarctica - MAT-04 (megahit assembly) | ecosystem: Environmental > Aquatic > Freshwater > Ice > Liftoff...
GATGTACCGCCACCTGACCGCACCCATTAAGGCGGCGGCCAAAGCGAAAAACACCCCGCTCCGGCATGATTCTGTCCATCTCACTGATTTGCCGCAGGAAAATACGGTGCTGATAGACAAGGATTTAGAGAAACGCATGGACTATGCCCAACGCATTTGTTCGCTGGCGTTGAGCATCCGTAAAAAGGAAAAACTGCGGGTCCGTTTGCCTTTGCAAAAAATTATGCTGCCGGTGTTGGACGAGGCTTTTATCAAAGAAGTGGAAGGCGTACAAGACCTGATTTTGAGCGAAATCAACGTCAAAAACATCGAATTTATCACCGATGCCGATGGTCTGCTGAAAAAAGGAGCCAAGGCCAACTTCAAAACCCTGGGTGCAAAACTCGGTAAGGACATGAAAGCCGCCGCCGAATTGATCGCCAAATTCACCAACGACGACATCAACACGCTGGAAACGTCCGGTCTCGAAATTCTTATCCACGGCAACCGCTACACGATCACGCCCGACGACCTCATCATCACCACCGAAGATATGCCGGGCTGGAAAACGGCTTCGGACGGTGCCCTGACCGTGGCCCTCGACGTGCATTTGACCGACGACTTGCAGGCCGAAGGGATGGCCCGCGACCTCGTCAATCGTATTCAGAATATCCGTAAAGACAAGGGCTTCAACGTGACCGACCGCATCATCGTGACCGTGGAACGCCACCCGAGTATCCGCACGGCGGTGGAGCAGTTTGGCGATTATATCAGAGAGGAAGTGCTGGCCAATCAACTGCGCTTGTCCGACCACGTAGAAGCAGAACAGGTAGAAATGGAGGATCAGGTAATGTTGCGAATTGAGGTGATGGTGGATTGATTTTCCTGTATATTTGGCCACTAAACCCAGCGTATAATGACGAAATCACCATTTCCCGGCATGGACCCGTATTTGGAAGGTCATTTGTGGCACGATGTACACAACAGTCTGACGTATGCTATAAAAACCCTTTTGGCACCACAAATCAGTCCAAAATATGTCGCCAGAATAGAAGTACGCACGACAACCGATCTCACGCCGGAATCGGAAATAGGCATCACCTACCCAGATATAGCAGTGTTGAATCACCAAAACTGGGTACGTGAGCCAATGGTGGCGTATGAAAATGCCACCGTCGCCACGGAACCAACCATCATCATTCCTGACTATCCTGTTATTACTTTGCGTATTCCAGTAGTGGAAATTCGCGATGTGGCCCAGAATCGATTAATTACGGCTATTGAAATCCTGTCGCCAGTCAACAAAAAAAAACCGGGGTCGGAAAAGTATCAGGAAAAACGCCTGGCCTTGCATCGTAGCGGAGTAAACTTACTCGAAATTGACTTGCTTCGTCGTGGTACTCGGCCATTGGTGCATCCACTATTACTCAAATCAGATTATGCCATGTTGCTCTGGCGTGCCAATGCGCACCAAACGGAGGCATGGATGATAAACCTGGCCGATGTGCTTCCTATTCTTCCCGTTCCGTTGGCTGATTCTGATCCCGACGCATTACTTGACCTGAAAAAAGCACTGGATATGATTTACGCTAATAGTCTTTATGAGTTATCTATTGATTACCAGAAAGACCAGCCGCCACCGCCAGAATTGTCAGCCGAAAACCAGCAATGGAGGCAAACCCTGTTAAAAAACGCCGCTATTTGAAGGCTTGTCCACCAATCAACCAATAAATAATCAACCAATCAACTGATCCATGTCCACCCGTACTTTCAACTGGGGCATCATCGGTCCCGGCAGAATCGCCCGTAAATTCGCCAGCGACCTGCGTACCCTCCCCAACGCCCGCGTTCACGCCATAGCCTCCACCTCGGAGGAACGCGCCCGCGATTTTGCCGGAGAATTTGGGGCACCCCATGCTTTTGGCAATTATACCGACCTGATGAATTGTCCGGGACTGGACGTGGTCTATATTGCCACGCCCCATGCACTGCACTGCGAAAACACCCTGATGTGCCTTGAGCATGGCCTACCAGTGCTTTGCGAAAAGCCGTTCGCCATGAACCTGGCCGAAGCCCGACGGATGGTCACGGCTGCCCACCGCAATCGGGTATTCCTCATGGAGGCCCTCTGGACGCGTTTTATCCCCAGTATGGATCATGCGCTGACCCTGATTGCCGAAGGCGAAATAGGAGAAGTCCATACCGTAAAATCGGATTTTGGGTTCCTCATGCCCTTCGACCCGCAGTCGCGGCTGTTCAATAAATCCCTGGGCGGAGGCTCCCTGCTGGACATCGGTATTTATCCGGCCCTGCTCAATCTGCTGGTTTTTGGCAAACCTGCCCCCGAAGATATTCAGGCCGCAGCCACTTTCACTGCCAGCGACGTGGACGATAGTTGTGTCTTTAATTTCCAATATCCGGGCAATAAACTCGCCCTGGCCCACAGCACTTTACGCGCCAATACCCCCGTGGAAGCCAGCATTTATGGGACCGAAGGCACCATTTATATGCACCCGCGCTGGCACCACAGCCGACAGCTCACCATTTCCCATTATAATGGTAAGGAAGAAGAAAAACGTACCATAGATTTCCCCTACGATGGTTGGGGATATGCCTTTGAGGCTTCGCACGTCATGGATTGCCTGGCTAAAGAAATGCTGGAAAGTGACCGTCTGCCCCTCGATTTTACGCTGGATCTGGTGGAAACCCTGGATACCATTCGGGAAAAAATAGGGCTGGAGTATTGAATATGAGGATTTTTCCGTAGAGTCAATTGGAACGCGGACGACGCAGATTATGCGGATAATCGCGGATTTCTAATTTTCTGACTGCGCTGAAAATGTGTGGCACACCTAAGTTCGATCATTGAAAATCAACTATTTATCCAAGGTGTGCCACACTTGAATGAACACTCTCGCAATAATTGGCAAATAGACCGTTCACTAAATTTAATCTGCGCAAATCCGCGTTATCTGCGTCGTCCGCGTTCCTATTACTACCACGTTGGGTTTTTGTACTCTAAACTTTTAGTCAAAAACCACTTCCACCACATCCTCCACTTTCAGGCTCAGCAACGTGGCTGCCCGGCCCAGATTGATCGCAATTTCCAGATAACCCGTACTATTGAACAAACACAGCGTTTCCCCCACCGGCACGTCGCAGTAGTTGCCGCTCAGGCGTGTAATCGGATCATTGCGCCGGAAAAACAGCGAAAAACTGCGCCCGTTGGCTACTTTTTCAAATACTTCCTGGCGAATATTCACCACCACATTGTCAAAATTGTCCACATGCACCACCGTGCCGCGAATCCGGCTGGGAGTGATAACCGGCTGAATACTAATTCGTTGCAGGAGTGGGGCCGGGTATTCGCCCAATTCCTCAAACGGCTGCCCGCTCACCAAATGCGCTACGGCATCGGCAAAAGTATTTTTGACCAGGAAATGGCCCTGCGCCGGTACGGGCAACTGCCGCAGATCGTTTGGCGTAAGATCATCGAATAACAACGCCAGCAAACCATTATCCGGAGCCAGAAAATAATGACCCTGCCGGAAAGCGGCGACGAAGCGATAACCAGCATCATACACGCAGTTCACCCCGATCAGGTGAATCGTCCCTTCGGGAAATTCCGACCAGCAGTGCTGCACCACAAAAGCTCCCTGCACAATGTCGAAAGGCGGTATATGGTGAGAAATATCCACCAGGTGCAGATCGGGATGACGCTTCAGCAGGGCACCTTTGAGTGCGCCCACGTAAAAATCTTGGGTGCCGAAATCGGTAGTAAGGGTAACAATGTTCATTTTTGGAATAGGGTGCGGTGATGATTATGGAAATGAACCAAAAGCCAAAGACGCAAACATAATGGAACCAAGAGCATACTTTTTTTGTTGGAAAGTCGTGTCCATTGCATTAAATTTGTGGGCGACAAGCGGATTATTAAACTAAAAATAAAGCAAGGAGGCCCGGCATGGCTTATACATTTGACAATCAATCCGCTACGTGCCACGTGTCTCCCGCTGCTACAATGTAAGGACAAAAATTTGAGCGAAATCATTCTCACCATCGAGGGTATTGACCCGGTTCAACTCTACGGCGAAAACAACGCAAAATTAAATCTTTTGCGCAAAGCCTATTCCGACGTGACGATTACCTCACGCGGTAACAGCCTGAAAATCGCAGGCGACAAAAAAGATACCCAATCTGCGAAGGCAAAATTCGAGATGATGGTGCGCTACCTGCGCGAGCATCACGAACTGCCCGTGCAAACCGTGGAGGACATTCTCGGCGGGGACAATCCCTTTGAGGTGCGTATTCCCGTCAATGGCGACACCAACGGCACCATCCTGTTCGGTCGCGAAGGTCGGCCTATTAAGGCTAAAACCCGCAACCAAAAGCGGATGATCGAGATTTGCGAAGCGAATGACATCGTGTTCGCGGTCGGTCCGGCCGGTACGGGCAAGACCTACACGGCGGTCGCTATCGCTGTGCGGGCTTTGAAAAATAAACTGGTCAAGAAAATCGTGCTGACCCGCCCTGCCGTAGAGGCTGGCGAGAATCTGGGTTTTCTGCCCGGCGACCTGAAAGACAAGGTGGACCCCTACCTGCGCCCGCTGTACGACGCGCTCGACGACATGCTGCCCATGGATAAACTCAATTTCTTCATGGAAAACCGGGTCATCGAAATCGCGCCGCTGGCCTTTATGCGCGGTCGGACGCTGGACAACGCTTATATCATTCTGGATGAAGCGCAGAACGCCACGCCGCTGCAAATAAAGATGTTCCTGACCCGTATCGGACCATCGGCCAAGTGTATTATCACCGGCGACTTGAGCCAAATTGACCTGCCGGGCCATCAAAAATCGGGGCTGCAACAGGCCATGACCATTCTAGACGGCGTGGAAGGCATTTCCACGATCACTTTAACCGTTGAAGACGTGGTGCGCCACCGCCTCGTGAAGGATATCATCAAGGCTTACGACAAGATAGAAGGCGAAGAACGCGCGCGTAAGGAACGCCGACGCGCCGAGCAAAACGGGGACGACCTGATCGAGACGCGGCCCGATTGGGTACCGCCGAGTAGGAGTGAGGGGTTAGGTTGATTTTTAATTTTCGTATTTTTAGACCTCGTAGGTTTCCAAAAAACCTGCGAGGTCTATGGTAGTGAAATAAAACGAGTATTTGCTTTACATTCGCAGCATGAAAAAAATAACCATTCAAAATTTTGGCCCAATTCAGAAAATAGAAAATCTCGAAATCCGGGATTTTATGTTATTTATTGGCCCACAGGCGAGTGGTAAAAGTACCATAGTAAAGGCTATCTATTATTGCAAATCTGTTCGTAGTGAAGTTGTTAAATATTTATTAGAGGCATTTGAAAGAAAAGATTTTGACCAACCTCTGATTAATATTGGTAAGGTAATGAGGCAAATATTTCTGGATATATGGGGTTCTACATTGCCTTTGCACCAGAATTTGCTATTAAGATGTGAGTATCAATCTGGTGTTGAGATGTCGCTTACATTAACCCAGGGAGATAAATTTGTAGCCCCTATATTTAGCCTTGCATTTGAGGAAAGTATTCTTGATATTGTTACTCTATGTAAAAATTTTTTAGCGGCCCAAAAAATATCTATTGAATTTAGTGCAAATTCTGATAAAATAATTTGGGAGGTTACTCGATCTAGTTTTAAAGAGGAAATAGTTAAAAGGGTAAGTGCAGTATTTGCGGAGGAAGATCAATTAGAGTTCATACCTGCTGGACGTACTGCGTTGACGGTATTTTCAGAAGAAATGATGAATTTTGAAAATAGAAAAGTAGATTATTTACTTAGAACATTTGCGACAAATATTAATTGGAGCAAGCCAATTTTCAGCCAAGGACTAGAAAGGATTATAGAAGAAGCGGAAATAACTTCCATTCAGAAATTAAATATTTCAGGCGCACGAAAAGCCCAAAAAAAGATCAAAAAAATCCTTAAAGGGGAGTATAGAGTGGAAAATGGGGAAGAACGAATATATTTTTCAGAGGGGAAAGACAAGTATATAAAAATCAACTATGCTTCGTCAGGTCAGCAGGAATCTGTATGGATTCTACTTTCAACGTTTAGGAGTATTCTCTATAACAATACCGTATTTACTGTATTTGAAGAACCAGAAGCCCATCTTTTCCCAGATGCCCAAAAAGAGATGGTAGAATTGATCGCGCTGCTTTGTAACGCACACACCGGAAATAGCGTAATAATTACCACGCATAGTCCTTATATTCTCACTTCTTTGAATAATCTTTTTTACGCCTACGAAATAGGAAAAAATAGCCCAGAAGATGCCCAAAAAATAGTGGATAAGGCTTCCTGGCTAAATCCTGAAAAAGCAATGGCTTATTTCGTTGAAGCAGGAGAAATCACTCCTATCATGGAGGACGGCCTTATTCAGGCAGAAAGAATTGATGAAATTTCCAATAAAATCAATGCCCAATTAGATCAACTATTTGAATTTGAAAAATGAAAGACCCTCTGCCCTTACCAAGACACCTTATAATTTTATTTTTCCATGACCTCCACCGTCCTCTACCTCGGCGACCTCCGCACCGAAGCCACCCACCTGCTGTCCGGTAAAACCATCATCACCGATGCGCCGCCCGACAATCAGGGTAAGGGCGAAGCCTTTTCGCCGACCGACCTTTGCGCGACTTCCTTAGCCTCTTGTATGCTGACGCTCATGGGTATTAGTGCGCGCAACCACGAGCTGGACATCACCGGTACCCATGCCGAAGTGACCAAAATAATGGCTGCCGGGCCGCGTCGGATTGCCCGGATCGAAATCAAGTTCCAAATGCCCGACCGTGATTTTACCGATATACAGAAAAAAATTCTGGAAACCGCTGCCCGTACTTGCCCGGTGCATTTTAGCCTGAACGAAGGTCTGGAGGAAGTGCTGGAATTCGTATGGTGATTTTGCCAGAAATTTTGCGGAAATTTGTCCCCTACGCAGCATCTGCAACGCTGTATCCGCAATTTTGAAAAAGAATAAAATTGGGCGCTGGCTTTTTTTCGTCGCCGTATTGGCCCTGATCGGCTGGAAACTCTATTCCAACAAACAAGAATTGAACGCCGAGACCGAACTCGGCAAAACGGTGCGCGCCTATGTGCCGGTGGAAGTGGCTCAACCACAATTCGATACGCTGGCGGAGCAATTGACCGCCGACGGCATTTTTTTACCCGCCAAAGAAATGCTGGTCATCTCGGAGACCGCCGGTAGGGTGTTGCAGGTCTATAAAAACAAGGGCGAAACCGTGCGCGAAGGCGATCTCATTGCCAAAATAGACGATGAATTGCTCAGCATTGAGTTGGAGGCCACCCAAACCAACCTGGACAAATTGCGCCGCGACGAAGAGCGCGTAAAAAAACTGATCGCGGGAGAAGCCTTACCTAAAAATAAGCTCGAAGAGGTGCAACTGGGCATCGCCGCCGCCGTGGCCAAGACCAAAGTGCTCCGTAAACAAATCGGCAACACCAGCATCAAAGCCACGATGAATGGCATTCTGGGGATGCGCTTTATTGAGCGTGGCAGCGTGATTGGTCCCGGCATTCAGGTGGCGCAGATCACCAGCCTCGACAAACTTTTCCTGATGGTCAAAGTAATCGAAAAAGACATTCTGAACGTGCGCAAAGGCCAGTCTGTCCGCATCGCTGCCGATGTGTATCCCAATATCACGCTGACTGGCAAGGTCACCAATATTGGCCTCCGTGCCGACAATGCCTACAACTACGACGTGGAAATAGAGGTCGCCAACCCGAAGGATTCCCCTTTGCGCAGCGGGATGCACGCCCGCGCCATTTTTACGGCCAATAAAGTGCGGCAGGGATTGACCATACCGCGCCGCGCCATTGCGGGCAGTTTGCAGGATGCCAAAGTATATGTGGTCAAAGATTCTACGGCCCAATTGCGCCCGGTCGTGCTGGGTAGCATCCACGGGGATCGGGTGGAAGTAACCTCCGGTCTGGATTCCACCGATCAGGTGGTACTGACCGGCCAACTCAACCTCACCGATGGCGCACGGGTGCAGGTCACGAAAGCCGGTCAATAGTCACTCCGACGTACGCTATGGCTTTTCACGTCTCTCGCTCTTTTCCAGCTTTTCTGCGCGATAAAGCGTTTCGCAACAGTGCGCTTTTGCGTTTGGCTGCGTTCCTGCGCATACAACTGGCGACTTTTTTCAGCAATAAGCCACTGACCAATCCTTTTCCTGGCAAAATACCCGCTCTCGACGGAGTGCGCGGCATCGCTATCCTGGTGGTGATGCTGAATCACTTTATGTTGCATGAATTCATTCCCAACACCCCTTTCTGGAAATTATTGAACAGCGGCTGGCTCGGCGTGGACTTGTTTTTTGTGCTTTCGGGTTTCCTTATTACGGGTATTTTGCTGGATACCAAACACCGCGAACGCTATTGGACCACCTTCTTTAGTCGCCGGGCCTTGCGCATTTTTCCGCTTTATTATTTTGCCGTGCTGGTGGTATGGCTGGTAGTGGTTTTTGTGGAACACGGAGCAGACCGGCTGCATGGTTACGCTTCCCTGTGGTGGTTTGTGCTTTTTGCGCCGAATATTGCCCTGGCCTTAAATGACGACTGGGTCTATCATAGCGACTATTTGGGTATCAACCACTTGTGGTCGGTGGCGGTGGAAGAACAGTTTTACCTGGCCTGGCCATTGATCGTAAAAATACTGCCGCCACGCGCGCTGGCTTTGCTGTGCATACTGCTGATCCATTATAGCCTGCCCATTCGCCGTATGGTGGATGAGCAGTTCCATGCCGACGGTTCCTGGACGATGGCCTCCTACGTGCTGCCTTATTGCCGGATGGATGCCCTGGCTGCCGGTTGTTTTATGGCCGTCTTTTTTCGGTTGGGCTGGCACCGCCGTATTCCTTACGACCAGTGGATTGTCCGTATTTTGTTTTGCTGGATGGGGTGGCGCGTCGGCGAAAGCCTGATGCACGGCGGCACCCATTATCGTGATACGCTGTCGGCCCTTTTCTTTGCTTCGTTTCTGTATTTAGCCCTGAACCAACACCCCAAAGGCCTCGTGCGTCGTCTTTGCGAAAACCCCTTTCTGATGCACCTGGGGGTGTTCAGTTATGGCCTCTACGTCTTTCACCAGATGTTTCGTTTTGTCTGGATGGCCTTGTTTGGCGATTGGCTGGTTGCCAGCGGCTGGCATCCGCTGTTGGCACAAACTATTTATATCCTGCTGGCTTTTGGTGGCTCTTATGTGCTGGCTCGCGTAAGTTGGATTTTGCTGGAAAAACCTTTTTTGAAACTCAAAGACGTGTGGGCGCCGGTAAAAAAATCGGAATAGCCGTCAACGTAACAGCATCACCTCGCCTTTTTTCTCCTGCACTTCCCCCTGAAACCGCACCTTGCCGCGATAAGCATACACATCAGACGGCAACTCCTGCCCATCCATCCGGCCATCCCAGCCGCCGCTGGTGCCGCTCCACACCTTTTTGCCCCAGCGGGAATAGACTTCCAACTCGAGCACCTCAAAGTTGGAACCACCGGGAAAAAACACATCGTTGACATTATCCCCATTGGGCGTGAAAGCATTGGGAATAAACAGCATTTGATCTTCAATGGTAAAGGCTACCGTGTCAGTGCAACCCGTTGCGTCCGTCACAGTGACCACATAATCACCTGGCGTTAAATCAGTTACCAGCGAGTCGGTCTGATTCGTGCTCCATACATAAGTTACGGGTGGAAGATCATCGGTGGCCACAATAGTAGCCGTAGAACAAGGCATAGGGCACTCGGCAGGAAACTGCACTGTTGCTGCTAAGACACAGCAGGTATCTACCACTATGGTCCGGGTGGTGGTAATGTCGCAGCCCGTCGAAGTCTCCACCCGCAGCGAAACGATTTTGCTGCCCGCCGTCGCGTAGCGCACCGTATGCGGGCCTTTGGTGTTGGCGGTATCCGGTTGAGCGCCCACGCCAAAGTTCCAGTGCCAGGCGGTGATCATACCATTATCAACTTTGGACGTATCCGTAAAAGTGATACGCTCACCCAGGCATATACTATCCACTTTATCGCTGATAAAACCGGCATCCAGCCCCAGAAACTCGCCCGTGCCGCCCCATTCCAACTGAAAACCATTCCCGCTCGACGTAAAGTTATTGACTGCCAGGGCATACGTCGTGCCCACCGTCATATTGAGGGCCGCCAGGAAATTGTCCTGTCCGGGATTACAGCCGCTTTGCTCACTAAAATCCGTCGAACTGGCCCGCAGACCAGTTGGCCCCATACAAGGACTGGGCAGGCCAAAATCGCCGGCCGCCATACAGCGCAGCACGGTCTTGCCGGTGCAATTGCCCACGCCATTGGGCAGGCGATACACGATAAAATCAAGGTCGTCGGTCGCATTATTGGGTGTCAAAGTGAACTCCAGGCTCTCATTATTGGCCGCTGTAAAAACGTACCAGGTAGAATTGGATTCGGCAAAAAAACCCCCAAAACAGGGCGCATCGTCCATTTCATTGGGATTGCTGCCCGGCCCCGCTACCGCTGCGACATTAAAAGGCTCTTTATTGCAAAGCACCACCGCCGTAGGACAATCCCCGGAGAGCGTACCACCAAAGAAATAATTGCGCAGGCAATATTGAAAGGTACCAGGAAACACCCCATCCACCCGAAAGTAATAGGTCTCGCCGGGCGTAAGTCCAGC
>Ga0105047_10018773_pt1 | contig 10697 bp, 8 predicted proteins | sample MAT04_FD_78384 | JGI IMG/M metagenome (GOLD analysis project Ga0105047, IMG submission 78384) | Freshwater microbial communities from Lake Fryxell liftoff mats and glacier meltwater in Antarctica - MAT-04 (megahit assembly) | ecosystem: Environmental > Aquatic > Freshwater > Ice > Liftoff...
CGGGGTTCGATCGTCCTGTTCGACACCAAGGGCATCCACCGGGGCGGCATGGTCGAGTATGGCGAACGCCGCGTCATCACCTGCGTGATCGGATGACGCCGCCGGACGCGCGACGCCACCACCACGGGGCGCCGGCATGAAGCTTCATCCCGCCGCCCTGATGCTGTTCGTCTGGCTGGGCTGCATCGCCGCCTTCTACATTCTGCCCTTCCAGCTGGAAGGCCGGGTGATGACGATCTACGGCTTCATGATCCTGATGCTTTTCATCGGCGTCTTCTGCGTCGGCGCTCTCGCGGCGGCTCGTCCCCAGCCACAGCGCCCCCGACCGGTCAATGTCGTGGTGGACTTCCAGCGGACCGACCGCATGCTGATGGCCGCCGGCATTATCGCCATCCTGGCGTCGTTGATCGACGCCCAGGGCCGTGATCTGCTCGATCTGGCGGACGCGTACCAGGTCCGTTCCGACAAGGCCGGGGCCCTGCTGGCCGGGAGTCAGTCTGACAGCTCCATCTGGTTCCAGATCGCCTTCCTGACCTACCCGGCAGGTTATGTTTACATCGTGCGCGAGGTCGCCTTCCGGTCCCGGCCCGTGCTTTGGCGCCTGGCCGCGTTCGGCATCGCGCCGGTACTGCTGACATCTCTGGCGATGGGCGGTCGCGCCCCGCTCTTCTATGCCTTGGTCATGCTGATCTACGGCTTCGCCATGCGCAAACAGCTATTCCAGCCCGCGCCTACGGGGGCTCCGACCCGGAGCGCCCGCCTTGGACCGGCCCGCCGCCGGCCCTTCAAACTGGGCGGTCTGGCCAAGGCCGGCATCGGCCTGCTTGTCGCTCTTTCCAGCATCTATTTCGTTCAGGTCTTCTTCGCCAGAGCCGACGTCGCCGGCGGGGTCGACGGCATGTTCGGCGTCGCCAGCACCTCTTGGGGCGTCAATTTCAACGGTCGCTTCTCCGGTGTCCTCTTCACCCTGTTCGGGTCCGAGGGGACATATCTGATCTTCGTCTTCGTCTGGTATCTGATTCAGGGCCTGGTGATGTCGAACGCCATTTTCACCGACTATGACGGCTCGATGATGTTCGGCGCCTATGGCATCGACCTGATGGCGGCGCTGATGCGGCGGGTGAACGGAGAGTTCATCGCCAACGGCTACGCGGTGCTGCTGGACATGAACACCTACGGCTTCCTGCCATCGGCCTTCGCCTCCCTGTTCGTCGATCTGCACTTCTTGGGCCTCATTCCCTGCCTGCTCTGGGGATGGCTGACCGGAAAGGTCTACGCCAACGTCAAGCGCGGCCAGGACCCGCGCTGGCTGTTGATGGTGCCGTTCGTGTCGGTCGGCATCTTCTTCAGCCTGATCAACACGCCGATCGGTTTCTCGAACGGCTTCGTCACCCATCTGTGGATGATCGCCGCCTTCCTGACCGCCCGACCGCGCCTGCGCGGCCCTGCGTCAGCGCCAAGGCCTCGAACAAGACCCGCGATCTGATGACGACGGCGGGGGGAACGAAATACCGGCCGGAGATCGACGGACTGCGCGCCGTCGCAGTCGTGGCCGTCATCCTGTTCCACACCAACCTCGGCGTGGCGACCGGCGGCTATGTCGGGGTCGACGTCTTCTTCGTCATCAGCGGCTATCTGATCTCCGCCATCATCCTGCGCGAGATGGACCAGAAGCGGTTCACCTTCGTCGGCTTCTACGAACGGCGCCTTCGCCGCATCTTTCCGGCCCTGTTCGTGGTGCTCATGGCCACCACCCTGGCCTCATGGTTCATCCTGCCGCCGAACCAGCTCCAGACCTACGGCCAGAGCTTGGTCGCGACCGCGGTCTTCGCCTCCAACATCTTCTTCTGGCTGAAGAGCGGGTATTTCGGCGGCGACTCTGAACTGTTTCCTCTGACCCATATGTGGAGCCTGTCGGTCGAGGAGCAGTACTATGTCTTCTTTCCCCTGCTCGCGATTGTCGCCGCCTGGGGCCGCAAATGGCTTCTCGACATCACCATGGCCGCCGGCCTGCTGCTGTCGCTGTGGCTTTGCCTCGACTATGCGCCGCGCGATCAGATGATGGCCTTCTTCCTCACCCCGATGCGGGCGTGGGAACTTCTGTTCGGCGTATTCGTCGCCATGCATGAGGTCCGCTGGCGTGCCGTGCTGACCCGACCGCGGTTCCTCGGCGCCGGACTCGAACTCGCGGCGGCGGCGATGATCCTGGTCCCGCTCGTCGTCTACGACAGCACGACCCTGTTCCCCGGCTGGAGCGCGGTCCCCCCGGTCCTGGGGTCGGCGCTGCTGATCCTGTTGGCGCGCCCTGACACCCTCGTCGGCCGGGTCTTGGCCAGCCGGCCGTTCGTTCTGGTCGGCCTGATGTCCTACAGCGCCTACCTCTGGCACCAACCCCTGTACGCGCTGTCGCGAATGCAGGGCTTCGCCGAGCATGGCTGGCCGGCCTATGCGGTCCTGATCGCGGTGACCTTCATCCTCGCTTGGCTGTCGCTGAAATATATCGAGAGCCCATTCCGGGCCCGGGGGCGCTTCACCCGGCGGCAGATCTACGTCGGCTTCTTCGCCGGCTCGGCCCTGTTGATCGCGATCGGCCTGGCCGGGCATTTCAGGCTCGGCTTCCCTGAGCGTTTCAGCCGGGAAACCCTCGCCGTCGCGGCATCCGGTGCGCCGAGCCCGCTGCGGGATCGGTGCCACGTCGAGGGCGTCGACGCCCGGGGCCCCGAGGGTGCCTGCCGCTATTTCGTTCGCGACACCGTGCACTGGGCCGTGCTGGGCGACAGCCATGGCGTCGAGGTTGCCTATGCCTTGGCCGAGCGACTCAAGCTGGCGAACGAGGGCCTCCTGCATATGACCTTCAGCGGTTGCCAGGCAGCGCTGACGTATGAATCCGCCAACCCGGGCTGCACCACCTGGATGGGCCGGTCGGTGGAATTCCTTGAACAGGAACGACAGATCACCGACGTGATCCTGGTGTTCCGCCACAGCTTCTATCTGTTCGGCGATCAGACCCGGACCTATCCGCACGTTCCCATCGACAAGCCCAATTTTCTGACCGACCTGCCCCCAGACGTCGCCCGCGCCCGATATGTGGCCAGCCTGACGGAAATCGTCCGTCGTCTGACCGCCTCTGGAAAACGGGTCCATGTCATGGCCCCGATTCCGGACCTGCCCACCCACGTCGAGCGCTATACCTTCACCGGCGACCCGACCGATCCGAAGCGGATCACGGGAACGAGTCTCGACTTCTACCGCGAACGCAACGCCTTCATCCTGCCGGTCCTGCGACGGCTGGACGCCATGCCGGGCGTCAGCCTGGTGGACCCGGCACGGGCGGTCTGCGGACCGGAACGTTGCGCCTCACTGATCGACGGCACGTCCATGTATTTCGACGACAATCATTTCAGCGTCGAGGGTGCCCGCCGCTTCGTGGCGGAAGAGGTGAGCCGCGGGGCGCTTTCCCTGCCCGCCGGCCCCGTGGCCGCCAGACCCGTGGCCGCCGATGGGCGCTGATCCCGTGGTCCTCGTCACCGGCGCCACCGGATTCCTCGGCCGGGCCGTGGTCGACCATCTGGCCGCGCGAGGGCGGACGGTCCGCGCCGCCGTGCGCCACGCGGCCACGGCTGCCACCGCCGGGGCCACGACCGTAGCCGTCGGCGACCTGTCCGCCGACACCGACTGGTCCAGGGCCCTGAGCGGCGTCGACGTCGTGGTCCACTGCGCCGCCCGCGCCCATGTGCTGAACGAGACGGCCGCCGATCCGCTGGTCGAATTCCGCGCGGTCAACGCCGCCGCGACCCTGGCCCTGGCCCGACAGGCCGCCGGATCGGGCGTCCGCCGCTTCGTCTTCATCTCCAGCATCGGCGTGAACGGGTCCGAGACCCGGGGCCAGCCGTTCCAACACGACGACCCGGTCCAGCCCCACTCTCCCTATGCCGTATCCAAGCACGAGGCCGAACAGGGGCTCCGCGTCGTCGCCGCCGAAACCGGGCTGGAGGTGGTCGTGATCCGCCCGCCCCTGATCACCGGGGCGGACCCCAAGGGCAATATCGGAACCCTGAACCGGGTCATCGCCAAAGGCCTGCCCCTGCCCTTCGGCCTGGCCAACAAGAACCGGCGCGACCTGGTCTCGCGCGACACCCTGTGCCGCCTGATCGAGACGGTGCTGGATCATCCGGCTGCGGCGGGGCAGACATTCCTGGTCAGCGACGGCGCGCCGGTCTCGACCCGCTTATTGCTCGAACGAATGGCCGCCGGCCAAGGGCGCAAGATCACCCTGCTGCCCGTGCCACCCGCCCTTCTCGCTGTGGCGTTGAAACTGGCCGGCAAGGGGGCGATGGCGTCGCAGCTATTCGGCGATCTGGAACTGGATATCGCCCATACGCGCGACACCCTGGGCTGGGCCCCCTGAATTCGCGGACGCATTTCGCGCGGGCGTCTCAATCTAGCGCTACCGGGGGGGCGGCCCTTGGGCTAGGAAGCGGTCGCGTCGCGGACGCAGCGGAGGGGTCGGTCTTGAGCGTCTTCATCATCGCCGAGGCGGGGGTCAATCACAACGGCGACGCCGACCGGGCGCTGGCCATGGTCGACGCGGCCAGAACGGCCGGCGCCGACGCGGTCAAATTCCAGACCTTCTCGGCCGACAAGCTCGCGGCCCCCGGGGCCGAAAAAGCCGACTACCAGAAGCGCGAGACCGGCGAGGGCGGCCAGCACGCCATGCTGAAGGCGCTGGAAATGTCCGAGGACCTGCACCACCGTCTGATCGTGCGCTGCCGCGAGGTCGGGATCGAATTCATGTCCACCCCCTTCGACGAGGAGGCGGCCGACTTTCTGGTCGCCGGCGGCATGGCGCGGATCAAGGTGCCGTCGGGCGAGATCGTCAACCACCCCTTCCTGCGCCATCTGGCGGCGCTGGACCGGCCCCTGATCGTCTCCACCGGCATGGCCACGATGGACGAGATCGTCGACGCCGTCGCGGTCATCGCCGACACCCGCGCGCGGCACGGACTGACCCGCCCGATGGGCGAGGTCGTCTCCATCCTGCACTGCACCTCCAACTATCCAGCCGCCCCGTCCGACGTGAACCTGCGCGCCATGCGCACCATCGGCGAGGTCACCGGCCTGCCGATCGGCTATTCCGACCACACCCTCGGCCTGGCCGTCTCGACCGCCGCCGTCGCCCTGGGCGCCACGGTGATCGAGAAACATTTCACCCTCGACGCGACCCTCCCCGGCCCCGACCACCGCGCCTCCCTGACCGTGCCACAACTGACCGATCTGGTGCGCCAGATCCGCGACGTCGAGGCGGCCCTCGGCTCGGCGGTCAAGGCCCCGACCGAGGCCGAACTGCCGGTCCGGGCGGTGGCGCGCCGGTCGGTCATGGCGCGCCACGCCATGCCGGCGGGCCACGTCGTGACGGCCGGCGACCTGATCCTGCTCCGCCCCGCCTCGGGCATCGCGCCGCGCCATTTCGACGCCCTGCCCGGTCGCGCCCTGACGGCCGACGTCGAGGCAGGCCAGCCCCTGGGCTGGGACCTGCTGTCCGGCGAGGCGCTCGTCTGACCGTGCGGCGGGTCTGCTACATCAGCGGCACCCGGGCCGATTTCGGCCTGATGCGGTCGACGCTCGTGGCCATCCGCGATCACGCGGACCTCGACCTGTCGGTGATCGCCACCGGCATGCATCTGTCGCCGGCCTTTGGCCACACCGTCGACGAGATCGAGGCCGCCGGCCTGCCCATCGCCGCCCGCGTGCCCGTGCCACTGGAACCGGCGACCGGCGCGACGATGGCCCGCAACATCGGTGTCATGCTGGGTGCCTTCGTCGATGCCCTCGAGGCGGATCGCCCCGACATTGTGCTGCTGCTGGGCGACCGGGGCGAGATGCTGGCCGGGGCGCTGGCGGCCATCCACCTGAACATTCCCGTCGCCCACACCCACGGTGGCGAGCGCTCCGGCACCGTCGATGAGCCGGTGCGACACGCCATATCAAAGCTCTCTCATCTGCATTTCACCGCCACCGAACAGGCCCGCGACCGCCTGATCCGCATGGGCGAGCGCGCCGAGGCCATCCATGTCACCGGCGCGCCCGGCCTCGACGACCTCGGCGACGGTACCTTGCCGGACCGGGCTGCGGTCACGCGTCAACACGATCTGGACCCCGACCGCCCCTTCGCCCTGATGGTCTACCACCCCGTGCTGCAGGAGGCGGCGACGGCCGCCGACGACACCCGCAGAATCCTCGAGGCCCTGATCGATGCGGGGCTGCAGGTCCTGGCCGTAATGCCCAACGCCGACGCCGGCAGCGATGGGGTCCGCACCGCCCTGACCAAGGTCGCATCGACCGCCGGTGTGACCGTCCGCACCCACCTCGGCCGCCCCGACTTCATCGCCGCCATGGCCCGCGCGGACGTGATGATCGGCAATTCCAGCGCCGGCATCATCGAGGCGGCCAGCTTCGGCACGCCGGTGCTGAACGTCGGGCCGCGCCAGAACCTGCGCGAACGCAACGCCAATGTCGTCGACGTCGCGGCCACGGATCAGGCTCTGGCCGAAGGGCTTGCAGGCCTGCTGGCCGGGGGTCGATATCCGGCGGCGAACGTCTATGGAGACGGTCGCACGGCCGCGCGCATCGCCGACCTTATGGCGACGGTGCCGCTGGACGCGGCCCTGCTGATGAAGGTCAACGGGTATTGAGATGATTCACCTGATCGGCGCCGGAGGGCATTGCAAGGTCGTGCTGGACGCCCTGCTGGAGAGCGGGGTCGCCTTAAGCGACATCTGCGTCCGCGACGGGCGCGCCGACAGGGCGGGCCGCGCTCTGCTGGGGGCCGTGGTCGAGACGCCCGAGATCGCCCCGGGCCTGTCGGGTCAACCGTTCCACGTCGCCATCGGTGCCGCCGTCGTGCGTCAGCGCCTGCACGAGGCGGCCGAGGCCGCCGGCGGGACCGCGCGCACCGTCCGCCACCCCGCCGCCCGGGTGTCCCGCTTCGCCACGATCGGAGACGGCAGTCTGGTCGCGGCCCTCGCCGTGGTCGGCCCCGGCGCTCACATCGGACGCGGCGTCATCGTCAACCACGGTGCCGTCGTCGACCACGACGGCGACATCGGCGACTTCACCCACCTGGCCCCCAACGCCAGCCTCGGCGGCGGCGTGAAGGTCGGCGTCCGCTGCCTGATCGGAGCCGGGGCCGTCGTTCTGCCGGGCGTATCGATCGGCGACGACGTGACCGTCGGGGCCGGCGCCGTGGTGACCCGCGACATCGCCTCCAACCAGACCTGGACCGGCATCCCGGCCGCCCCGAAAGCCCTTTGAATGATCGACGTCGAGACCTTCAGCGCCCGCCGCACCGCCACCATCCGCGACGCCATGGCCACGATCAACGCCTCGGGCATGCAGATGCTGCTGCTGCTCGACGATAAGGGCCGGTTCCAGCGCACCGTCACCGACGGCGACCTGCGCCGCCTGCTGCTGAACGGCGCCGAGATGGGCGGCACGCTGGCGACCCTGCCGGACCTCGCCTCGGTGACCGCGCCGGAGGAGGTCAGCCGCAAGGCCGCCCTGGCCCTGATGGACGCGCATGAGATCAACCACCTGCCGCTGATCGACGCCGATGGACGGGTGGTCCGGGTGCTGAATCGCCGCGACATCGGCGCGCCCATCCTGCTGTCAACGCCGCACATGGGCGAGAACGAACTCCACTTCATCGAGGAGGCGTTCCGCACCAACTGGATCGCTCCGCTGGGGCCCAATGTCGACGCCTTCGAGCGCGAGATCGCCGACCTGGTCGGCTCGGGCCACGCCGCGGCGCTCTCCTCAGGCACCGCCGCCATCCATCTGGCCGTGCGCATGCTGGGGGTGAAGCCCGGCGACCGCGTGTTCTGCTCATCGCTGACCTTCGCCGCCTCGGCCAATCCGATCGTCTATGAGGGCGGCGAGCCGGTCTTCATCGACGCCGAACCCGAAAGCTGGAACATGTCGCCGGTGGCGTTGGAGCGCGCCTTCGACGCTGCGGTCGCCGAGGGCTGGCTGCCCAAGGCCGTCATCGTGGTCAATCTGTACGGCCAAAGCGCCGACATGGATCCCATCCTTGAGATCTGCAATCGCCACGGCGTGCCGATCATCGAGGACGCGGCCGAAAGCCTCGGCGGGCGCTACAAGGGCCGGGCCTCGGGCGTGTTCGGCCTGATGGGAGTCTATTCGTTCAACGGCAACAAGATCATCACCACGTCCGGCGGGGGCATGCTGATCTCGGATGACGAGGACCTGATCAAACAGGCGCGCTTCCTGGCCACCCAGGCCCGGGATCCGGCGCCGCACTATCAGCACAGCCAGATCGGCTTCAACTATCGCATGTCGAACATTCTGGCCGGTGTTGGCCGGGGCCAGTTGCAGGTGCTGGGCGACCGGGTCGAATCCCGCCGCGCGGTGTTCCAGGCCTATGCCGACGGCCTGTCAGGCATCCCCGGCATCGAATGGATGCCGGAGCCGGAGTGGAGCTATTCCAACCGCTGGCTGTCGGCCCTGACCATCGACCCCGCGATTGCCGGCATCTCGGCGTCGGACGTCATCGCCCGCCTGTCGGAAGAGATGATCGAGGCCCGTCCGGTGTGGAAGCCGATGCACCTCCAGCCCGTCTTCGCCCACTGCCGCCATTTCGCCCACGGCAACCAGCCGGTGTCCGACCGCATCTTCGACCAGGGCCTGTGCATGCCGTCCGGATCGAACATGACCCCGGCCGAGATCGGCCGGGTGGTGGACGCCATGCGCGGCATCTTCCAGGGACGCTGAAGCCATGAAGCGCGCGCTCGACTTCGTGCTTGCCGCCGCGGCCCTGACCGTCTTGGCCCTGCCCATGGCCGCGGTGGCGATCGCCGTGCGGGCGACGTCTGGAGCAGCGATCAGGCGCGGACCATAGGCAGCACCTCACCCGACCCGCGTCCGGCATCGGACGACTCGGTGCGCACCTTGGCAAGGGTTTCGAAGATCAGGGTCCGGGCGGCGGCGTTGTTGCCGGTGTGCGCGATGCGCTCCAGCGCCTGGACTGTCTGTTCCGTCATCCGCGCACCCTTGATGCGGTCGGTGACGCACATCAGGCTCTGACCGCACATCTCGGCGACCTCGTTGGAATCGACCAGTTCCTCGAACAGCTTTTCGCCGGGACGAAGGCCGGTGATCTTGATCTCGATGTCCTTGCCCGGGACCATGCCGTAAAGGCCGATCAGCTGGCGGGCCAGATCGACGATCTTCACCGGCTTGCCCATGGCGAGCACGAACACGCCCAGTGGAGCGTCCGGCTGGCCGGCCGAATGGGCCGTGGCGTGCAGCACCAGCTGCACCGCCTCGGGGATGGTCATGAAGTAGCGCTCGATGTCCAGGTGCGTCAGGGTGACAGGGCCGCCGCGCTCGATCTGTGCCCGGAAGGTGGGCACGACCGAACCGGCCGATCCCAGCACATTTCCGAAGCGGACGACGCTGAAGCGCGTGTCTCCCGCGCCGTTCTGCTGCGCTCGCACGACCGCCTCGGCCAGACGCTTGGTGGCACCCATGACGTTCGGCGGATCGACGGCCTTGTCGGTCGAGATGAAGACCATGTGTTTGACCTGGGCGGCATTGGCCGCCTCGGCCACGTTCCAGGTGCCGACCACGTTGGTCAGCACGCTCTCGCACGGATGGCGTTCCATCAGCGGCACATGCTTGAGCGCGGCGGCGTGGAACACGACATCGGGACGCTCGGCGGCGAAGGCCGCGTTGAGCAGGGCCTTGTTGCGAACGTCGTACAGGAGCTCGCTGCGCGACAGGGTCGGCCAGCGCTGCTCGATCTCCTGGTCGATCTTGAACAGGCCGAATTCCGAGTGGTCGAGCAGGACCAGATGGCCACAGCCGAGATTGGCGACCTGCCGACAGACCTCCGACCCGATCGAACCACCTGCGCCCGTGACCAGCACCCGCTTGCCCGCGACGAGGGCGCGGAGGGGACCGTCGGGCAGGCGGACGGGCGGCCGCGCCAAGAGCTCTTCCAGCTCGAATTTGCGCATGACCGGCTCATCGGCCTTGCCGCTCATTTCAACCAGGCTCGGCACCCGCAGCAGCTGGACCCCGAGCGTGCGGAGATGGCCGAGCCGCTCAACGCCGAAGTCCGTCGGCATGACGGACTCGTCGAGGAAGACGATCGCCGCCTCGCTACCGTGACTCAGCAGGTCCTCGAGCTTGTCGGCGGCTGCCTTGGGGCCCGACAGGACCTTGACCCCCCGCAGCACGCGCATGGCCGCCCGCGGTGTGGCGGTGATGATGCCGGCCGGACGATAATCATCGCCGCTCCGCGCCAGTTCGCGCAGGAAGGTATCGGCGCGATCCATGTCGCCGGCCAGGATCAGCGGTACGCGGGCATCCCTGTTGCTCAGGAATGGCGCGATGGCGCGCAGCGCCTCCTTGTCGTGAACGAGCCGGCGCACGAGCACCAGCGCCAGCGTCATGGCGATGTCCAGCATAGGAAGGATCAGCAGGGTCGAACGGGGCAGCGAAGCCCCCCGCTCGAGGAAGAAGTTGAAGATCAGGAAGATGACCGCCGACAGCACCGAGGTCCGCACGATCGGACCGACGTCGACGATGGACACATAGCGCCACAGCGCCCGGTCGGTGCGGAACACCGTGTCCAGCGCCAGCCCCAGCACCGCGAAGGCCAGGGCATGAGGCCAGGC
>Ga0105047_10018776_pt1 | contig 10696 bp, 7 predicted proteins | sample MAT04_FD_78384 | JGI IMG/M metagenome (GOLD analysis project Ga0105047, IMG submission 78384) | Freshwater microbial communities from Lake Fryxell liftoff mats and glacier meltwater in Antarctica - MAT-04 (megahit assembly) | ecosystem: Environmental > Aquatic > Freshwater > Ice > Liftoff...
CTTGGATTCCGGGCTGAATTTGCTGCTGCTGGAGTGCCGCCTGGTTCTCCATGCCAGTGCGCTGCGAGACACGCCCGAGCTGCTCCAAAATCCGCTGCCGCGCTGCCGGAGCCGAGATGTGCCGCAGCGCAAACCGCGTGAACTGCACGTTCGACTGCTCGCGTGACAAGGTGTCCACCAGTTCCTGAACGATCGCGATTCGCCGCGGAGTGTCGGTGATCAAAATAATGCCAAGATCGTCGAGGTAGGTCATCCGGCCACCACCACCGCCGGCCATGGGCTGCGGGGGCTGACCGGGCACCTGCTGCATGCCGCCGCCACCACCACCGCCGAGCAAGTTACTGATCGCCGCGGCCAGTGCGCTCGGCTTCAGCCCTGGGGTGCTGATGATGCGCGTCGTCGAGAAGGGGTCCACGCCCACGCGAGCTTCAATCTCGCTGGCCGGTTTGATCATGTAAATGCCGGTCACATCGCGCGTCAGCGCCTGCCCGTTTTGGGCCAGCAGAAAGTTCAGAAACTCCAGCAGCTTGTCCTTCTGAATGTCCACCGCCGTCAGCAGCAGCACTTTCTTATCGCGCAGCGCAACATCCGTAGCCAGAATCTGAATGTTCAGCTTGGCGGCCACCAGATCAGCCAGCAGTTTCACCTCGACCGGCTCGGCAAAGGGGCCAAATGAGAAGGTGTCTCCCTTGTCCACTATCGGCATCGGCGTCGTGGGTACAGCGTCGTTGTTGTTGGCGGTGGCTCCGGCTGCCGCGCCGCCTTGGCCGGGCACAGGGGGGTTAGCACCTGGCACCGCGGCCGGAACCGCTAGCGGCGTCGGGCGAAGGGTGCCGGGCCTGGGCCTCTCGGCCCCTGGCGACGGAGCCACCGGGGGGGTGGCGTTCGGCTTCGCCTGGGCAGCTGCGCCACCGGTCAGGCAAAGCACACACAGCGCACCGCTGGCAGCCAGCAGCATCAGATTCGAAGTGGCAAAGGGTCGCTCAGTGCGCATGGTTCGATTCTTGTGGGAGTTGGCGGCGGGTGCCGCTCGTCAGGGTCTAATCGTGGACGGCATAGCGGGTAGAGAGAATGGTTGGCGGCGTGCCCCGGCTTTTCTCGGCATAATCTCGGCCGGTGCCCCAGCCAGAATGTGCACCATGGTGTCAACGTGGTGATATTCGGGGTAAATCGCCAATGCAAAGGGCTCCAACTCGCCCCAAATCGCTGTCCGAGCACCCGTCCTTCAGTGAGGGAACGGCGATTGCGGGGTGGGGCGTTTACCCGTTGGAACGGGTGGAGACGTGGGCTGGATGTCCACCGCAGTGTGTTTCCGTCAGAGCTCGTAAGTCGTAAGGAGTGGAAAGATGCCTTCAAGAATGGTGTTGCTTGAGCACTCTCTCACCGACGGGAGTATGCATTACGACTGGATGCTTCACCATCCGCCGGAGAATGGCTTGGCCGCGCCGGACCATGGCTCGGCCCATCCAGGCGATGATGAGAAGGTGCTGCTCACCTTCCGCGTGCTGGAGCGCATTGATCTTGACCGGGTGCAGACCTTCACGGGCGACATGCTTGCGCCGCATCGCTACAAGTATCTGAGGTTTCAAGGGCCGGTTAGCGGCAAGCGTGGCAGTGTGCGCCGGGTGGCCAGCGGCATGGTCCGCACTATCAACATCCTGCCGGGGGGTGCCGACATCGCCATTCGAGCGCGCTTTCAGCAAGGCCACGAGTGTTATTTTGCGGGCACTAAACAGCGCGATTTCTGGCACTTCACCCGCAGCAAACCACTGATCGTCAAGCCACCCAGGCGTGAGGCGGACCCTGGCGACGCTGAACTTGGCGGCGGCGGGTGGTACGGCCCAGGGCCAGAGATATTGTTGTAACTGACGCTGGCGAGGCAGCGAGCGTCCGGCACTAGCGCACCTGCGCGCTTGCAGGTTTGAAGCGACGAACGCGGCGCAGCACCAGCAAATCGCTAACTTGAATGTTCGGCAAGCTTCTCTGCCACCGCGCGGTCCACCAAGTCGCGGTGCAGCGCGGCAAGTTCACCTTCGAGCAGATCGCGCAATTGATACTGCCCCGGTAAGCGCTCATCGGCCACGATGCCTTCTTTAAATCGGTAGGTACGGATCTTCTCGCTGCGGTCGCCGCCACCAATCTGACTCGATCGCGCAGCGGAGCGAGCTGCGTGGGTGCGCTGACGCTCAATCTCATACAGCCGCGCCATGAGCAGTCGCCGCGCCCGCTCTCTATTTTGCTGCTGGCTCTTTGCCTCCTGCATCTTGATCATGATGCCAGTCGGCTTGTGGTGCAGTTGAATGGCCGTCTCAACTTTGTTCACGTTCTGCCCGCCCGGCCCTTGCGAGCGCGTGCTTTGCTCCTCAACGTCCTTGGCCCAGTCAATCTTCACTTGTACCGCTTCTGGCTCGGCCAGCACCGCCACCGTCGCAGTACTGGTGTGGATGCGCCCCTGCGCCTCGGTGGACGGCACACGCTTGACACTATGTACACCTGCCTCAAAGAGCATGGCCGACCAAACACCCGATCCCTTCACACTGGCCGTCAGTGCGCGGATGCCGCCCGCAGACTGCTCGTGCGCCAGGTCAAGCACCTCGAAGGTCCATTCCCGCACCGCCGCGTATTTCCGATACATCTCCACAACATCGCCTGCCCACAAGCAGGCCTCATCGCCGCCGGTGCCGGCCCGAACTTCAAGAATAATCGAGCCAACTTTGTCATCGTCACTGGTGGCAAACCGGCGCAGGGCGAGGTCGCGCAAGGTTGTGCGCGCCTGCTCGGCAGCGACGCGCACGCCGGGCAGCTCGGCCTCGGCCATGGCGGCAAGCTCGCGCTGCTCCGCATCGGGTCTAGGGGGGAGCACCGCCGCGGCGGCGAGATCGCGGGCTTCCTGATCGAGCTTGTGTGCCTTCGTGTGCGCTTCGGCAATGGGCTTGAGCTCGCCGCGGGCCATGGAGGCGGCGCGGAGCGCCTGGTGGTTGCCCATTACCTCGGGCAACTCGAGCTGTTGGCCAAGCCGCGCGTACTCGGCAAGCAGTTGTTCAATGATCGGGGCGAGTTTGGCATCGAGCGCTGACACGCGAAAACATAGCGTCGGCAGCGGTGGCTTACGCGTCGATCCCAGGCGCGGCCCGGGTTGTGAGCGCGCTCTGACGGGGCCGGAGCCCCCGTTTCCCTTGCGAAAATCATGACGAGAAAAGCGAGACGGTTCGCCCTACCCCTGAACATCAAGCCGCGGTGGTGCCGTGGGAGCCGCGGGATGACCACTATGGTTATCGGGACTTAACGGCTGTGCGCCGTTTGCCGCCGCGGCGAGGGCCTCCGCCGAAGTTGTCACTTCGTCGTGCTCGTGTGGTGGGGCCGGGGTGGGTAAATCGCGCTTGGCGGGGTGGTCGCGCTTGGCGGAATCACGGTCGCGATTGGTGGCGTTGGCCGAGAGGCCCGCCGGTGAAACACCCGCGACCAGTGAGCCAAAGCCAGACATGCCTGAGCCGAAAGTGCCCATAGTGGGGTATCGGCTGGCGTAGTCAAAAGACTGTGGCGAATTGCAGGCATCGCCGTCTCGCGGCGTGCTTTTTAGGGTTCGCACGAGTGTGCGGACGCGGCATCGGCGGGGACGTGCCCGCCAGATCGGCATTTATGGGCCGGTGGGCGGCGCTGGTGTCAGTAGCATTTGCCAAGCACGGGATTGTGGCAGCACTGGCACCGCCCTGTCAGCGACGTAATCGGCGTTGCCGTCGGCATAGTTTGGGCTCAAAAAATGGCCACTCTGGCCACCTGGCATGGAGAATACCCCGGTCAGCTCGGGCCCGGGCGAGATTACGAAACGCTCTGATGCGCCGAAGCCGCGAGTGGCCACGCGCACCGCCTCCTGTGAACCGCGGAGCGGAGCGAGGGGCATGTCAAGCTCACCGATGAACAAGCGGATGGCGCGATTTGACAGACTCATGCGCGCGCCGAGCATCTGCGAGAATGGGTGGCGCACATCTTGCATGTGGTCGGGCGAGGCGATGCCGTCGATGGCGCCGCCGATGGTCTGATTGCTGCTAAGCCGCTGCTTCAGCACGCGCTCTGCGACTGACGCGATCATTTCGTCGAACGATGGGTACTTGGCGCTTAGCAGGTGCATCGGCCGGGCCTTGAGCAACTGCTCGATGGGCTCATCCGCAAGAAAGCAGCGATACATGCTCAGGCGCGAACGTTTGCCGGGTTCAGCAGGGTCGAACGCTGCGAAGATGGGCATGAGCACTTCGTGCGCCAGCTCGCGGCGAAAATCGTCGATCAGCACGAAGCCCAGATCGGTGGTGTCTGCATCGCCCTTCCAGCGGGCGACCAGCAAAATCATCTCGCTGCTGCGCGCGAGTTGTGGGTTTGCCTTTAGCGCAGACAGCAGCAGGTCTGCCGCGGGCTGATGCGAGCGCACCACGTTGACGTCGGCGGCGATGAGCCGAACGTCTTGCAAGGTCAGCTTTGGCTTTGCGGCCAGCAGCTCGGCGATGCGGCTCTGGCGTTCTCCGCTGGCAAAGTGCGTGCCGAGCTGCCAGGCCTGCGGCGCGGGCACGGTGCGGGCATTGGCGCTAAAGAGCACGCCATCGGGCGGGTCAATCAGCATGGGACGGGCAGACTCGTCCAGCGCACCATCCCAGCCAATACCGGGCTTGGCCCAGGAGACTGGTACCGAACCATCAAGCCCCACACGTTTGGGCAGATAGCCCGAAAGCACCCAGCCGATGCGGCCAGTGCTGTCGGCCATCAATACGTTCTGCGGCGGCCCGAGCCAGGATCTGGCGATGACCACTCCCTCGTCCAGCGAGCGTGCATTCGCCATGTCCAGAATGCCCAAGTTGATCTTGTCGGCATCGTGGGCAGTCCAGCGCAGCGCGGCTTCGCGGCTATCTGGCAGTGTTCGCATAACGCCCCATCGCGTTGTCCGCATCTTCAGCTCGACAGTTGGAGCACCCCTTACCACGATGCTCTCGTTGAGCTCGCCGAACTTTTCGCTGCCATCAGGTGTCAGATAGTGGTCAGCGCGATCGGCATCACGCTCGATGAGCACAAAATCCTGATTATCGCCCGTGAGGTTGGTGAAGCCCCACGCGATTGACTGCGAACTACCCGCGACGATTCCCGGTGCTCCAGGCAGCGTGACGCCGACGACGCGAATCTGTCGATCTGGCTGCGCAGAATCGGCAAGCGGATACGAGAGGCACGCGCGATACCAGATGTTGGGCACGCTGAGCGATAAATGCATGTCGTTGGCGAGCATGGCCTTGCCATTTGCCGAGCGCGAGCCCGCAACCGCCCAGTTGTTGCTGCCAACGGGCGGCGGCGCAAACGAGTGTGCCGGATCAAGCAAGGATTTTGCCGCCGCGGGAGGTGCGCGGAGGTTCAGCGTCTCTGGTCCAGGAATTCCTACGGCGCCTTCGAGCAAGCCGGGCGGCCCAATCACCGGGTGATCGGTCCGGGCAGACCTTGGATACAAAAATGCTGCAAGCTCGACTGGCATGCCTGCGGTGGCCGCGGCCCGCTGTGACTCCAGCATGGCTCCCTCTGAGAGCGAGTTGAACATCTCCAGCAATACCAGCACGGTGTCTTGCGAAGTCCAAGGCGCAAAGGTTGCGCCCAAGGCCAAGAACTCGGGTGGCCGCGCCCCCAGGGATGCCGCGCCAGCATTCACGCCGGCGGCATATGCCGCCAGCAGATCACGTTTCTGCTCCGGCAGATCGCGCACAACCTCGCTTGAGACGGCTGCAAATCGGTGGCGGCGGGCTGAGGTATCCCGCGGCACGGCGGCTGGGCCTACCAGTTCGGCCAGGCGGCCCGCCGCAGCGCGGCGCATCAGGTCCATCTGGAAGAGGCGGTTCTGGGCGTGCAGCACGCCGAGGGCATAGGCGGCCTGACTTTCGCTGGCGGCAGCGATCGTCGGTACGCCGCGAGCATCAAAGTCCACCGTCAGTGCGGGCCCGGGCATGCCGGGGGCGGCCACGCTGCTGCCGGGCTGCGGCAGTGAGGCGCGAAGTACGGCGTCCAGCGCGACTAGGGCAATGCCCAGTGACGCGACAACCAGAATCGCGATCGCCATTGCGCCGAGGGCAAGCCGGCGCCGCCACCCTCTTGGTTTGCGGGCTGCTTGGCCGGGGGTTGGCAGCGCGGTCGGCATTCGAGGCGCGAATTGCTCTGTCATGTCCGCAGCGTACGGAGAATGGAGCCTAGCGTTCCACGCGCAAGATCGGTCGGAGCTGCTCGGCGCGAGTTTGCAATAGCCAGTGATTTGCACCGATGAAAAGACCTAGAACTAGCAAGCGTTCGCAGTCGTCGCCACCAGCCAAACCAGCCGCGGCGAAGGGTCGCGCCGGTCCGTCCGTTTTGGCCGCGCTGCGTACAAAGATTGACGCCATCGATCAGCGGCTGATCCATCTGCTGCATGACCGGTCGGCGCTGGTCGTTGCTGTCGGCAAGGCCAAGCAGTACACCGGCACACCGATTTACGCGCCGCACCGCGAGGCCGAGGTTTTGGAGCGCGTGCTGCGACTTAATACCGAGTCTGGTGGGCTGCTGGCCGAACGGGCGATTGAGGGAATCTGGCGCGAGATCATGTCGGGCTCCATTCAACTTGAAAGACCGATGCGCATCGGCTATCTGGGGCCCAAGGGCAGCTTCTCCCACATGGCCTCGATCAAGCACTTTGGCTCATCGGCCAGCTTTGAGGATCTGCACGCGATTGAGGGCGTCTTTTCAGAGGTCGCGCGGGGCCACTGCGATTACGGGCTGGTGCCAATCGAAAACTCCATGATTGGCGGCATCGCCGAAACGCTCGACCAGCTGATTCTGCTCTCAGAGCCAGCCCGCGGCAAGGGCCACGCTGGCAAGGGCTTGGCCGTGCGTATTTGTGCGGAAGTGCAGTTGGAGATCAGCCATGCCTTCGCCGCGGCGTGCGCGCCATCAGAGGTCAAGCGCATCTACAGCAAGCCAGAGGTTTTTGCGCAGTGCCGCGTGTGGCTGGCGACGCAGTACCCAAAGGCAGAGCTGATCCCCACGGCCAGCAGCTCGCGCGCCATGCAAATGGTGGCCGAGATGGCAGCGGCGGCCAAGGCCAGCGGCGCGGTGTGTGATGGTGCGGCGGTGGGCAGTGTGCTTGCGGCAGAGCTGTATGGCCTGAGTGTGCTGTTTGATCGCATCGCGGATTCTGCGGAGAACATCACGCGCTTCTTTGTGCTGGGGCGGCACGCGGTGGCCAGGTGCGGGCGCGACAAGACAGCGATCATGTTCAGCACGCTCAACAAGCCGGGCGCGCTGGTGCGCGTGCTGGGCGATTTTGAGGCGCAGGGCGTGAACCTGACGCATATTGAGAAGCGGCCGAGTGGTCGAAAGAACTTCTCCTATACATTCTTTGTCGATGCTGAGGGCCACGCCACCGATGAGCCAGTCGCCAACGCGATCGCGGCGGCGGCAGAGCACTGCAAGGAACTGGTGGTGCTTGGCAGCTTCCCAGCGAGCCGTCGGGTTCTGTAAATTCGGGATCAAAGGAGGTTTATCATGTACAAAGCGATAGCCATTTTGGTGTTGACCTTGGTGTTGGGCGCAGCAATGGTGATGGCGCTGGGCATTACCGGCGGCGGTGCCGCTAGCGGCGCGGGCCGCGCCGACATCGTGCTGATCAACCGCGGAGATGTCAACACGCTCGATGTGCAGCGGATGAGCTGGCTGCAGGATTTTCGCGTGGCAAGCGCGCTCTACGAGGGTCTACTCTCAGCTGATCGATTCGGGTCAAGCTTTGAGTTGCGGCCTGCTCTGGCTGAATCGTGGACGGTAAGCGCTGACGGGCTGACATATGTCTTCAAGCTGCGGAGCACTGCCAAGTGGAGTAACGGCGAGGCGGTCACTGCCGAGCATCTGCGGCTCTCATGGCGGCGGGCCATGCTGCCAGACATAGTGGGCGACTATGCCACGCTTTTTCGGCTCATCGATGGTGCGGCTGCGTTTTATACGTGGCGTGAGGAGCAGCTCAAGGCATTTGCCGCCGCTGGCGGCGGACCGCGATTTGCCGAGGCCAGCGCACTGTGGCAAGAGACGGTGCGGCGTTATGACGAGACCGTTGGCGTGCGCGCCATCGATGCGCTCACGCTGGAGGTGAAACTGCGCAGGCCCGTGGCGTACTTCCTTGAGCTCATGGCCTTTGAGGCCTTCTTTCCGATTTACACTCCCGCCGCCGAGCCATACGAACAACCCGATGCGACCAGCGGGCGTATTTCATTTAGTACGGCGTGGACGCGCCCGCCGCAGCTGATCAGCAATGGCCGATTTAAGCTGGAAAAGTGGCGTTTTCGGCGCGACATGTTGCTGGTTGCCAACCCACACTATTGGAACCAGAGCGACATTCATGCGCGCTCAATATTGTTACCTTCAGTGAATGACCCGAATGCGCAGGTCATGGCCTACACAACGGGCACGGTGGATTGGCTGACCGATGTCGTGCCTGACTATCGCGCCGAGATGATTGCCGCCAAGCGGCAGTTTTACCGAGAGAATCTCGAGGCTTATCGCACGCTGCTGCAACAGGGGCTGGACCCCGTGGAGATTGATCGGCATTTGCCGCCCGACCCGCGTGCGCATATTCACGTCTTTCCAACCTTCGGCACATACTGGTACAACATCAACTGTCAGCCGCTGCTGCCCGATGGAACTCCCAATGCCATGGTTGATCGACGGGTGCGACAAGCGCTGGCGCTGGCGATTGACAAGAAGTATATTGTCGAGCAGATTCGCCGCTCGGGTGAATCGATCGCGTCGACGATGGTGCCGCCGGGCTCACTCGGTACCTATGACACCAAGGCGACCGTGCGCGGGCTTGGCTCTGATGTGGCGCGAGCCCGCCAACTACTTGTAGAGGCCGGCTACCCCGGTGGCGCTGGGCTACCTGTGCTGGAGATTCTTTTCAATCGCGATGGGGGACATGATCTCATCGCGCAGGCCGTGTCACGCGACTGGCAGGAGAATCTCGGCGTCTCAGTCCGACTGGTGCAAAAGGATACCAAGATTGTTGGAAAAGACCTCCAGAACAAAAACTATGTGATTTCGCGCGCAGGATGGTTTGGAGATTACGGAGATCCGACGACGTTTTTGGATCTCAATCGGTCGGATGACAACAACAACGATCGCGGTTACAACTCTCCGGAGTTTGATGCGCTGATGCACGCAGCCGATGCGGAGTTGAATGTTGAAGCGCGCATGGCCTTGCTGGCACAGGCCGAGAAGCTGATCGTTGAGGTTGATCTACCGCTGATCCCGATCTTTCATTACACCAGCACCATGCTCTTTGATGCGCACAAGGTCTCGGGTGTTTCGCCCCATCCGCGCCAACGGCAGGATTTTGGTCTGCTCGGACGGATCGAGGGGCCGAAGGGCGATGGCGTAAGGGCGTTAACGCCGCGATCAGTGCTGCCAAATGCTGCAGCGCCGGCTCTTCGCAGCGCCATCACGCTGGATGCGACAGAGCTCCTTCCGCATGCCCTGCCCGGGACCAAACCATGATCCGGCTGATCGCCTCACGACTTGCGCAACTTCCGCTCATTGTGCTGGTGATCTACACCGTCACACTCTTCTTGTCATGGCAGATTCCCGGCAGCCCGCTTGATGCGCCGGAGGGCAAGCGACCGCCCCCCGAGGTGATCGCTGCGATGGAAGCGCAGTACAACCTCGATAGCTTTGGCACGTTTTACTTCAGCTATCTTGATAACGCGTCTGGACTCCGCTGGGTGCGCGAAAAGCTGGAGGGCACCGCAGCGATGGAGCGAGCCGCAGCGCAAGAGACGGGCAGGCCGTACATCGAACGCAGCATCTTCGATCTGGGCCCATCGCTTCAGTACGATAACTGGCGCACCGTCGAGATCATCTCTGGAAGTTTGCCCGTCTCGGTGGCCATTGGCGCACTTGGCTTGGCCTTTGCCGTCTTTATCGGGGTGTTGGCCGGCGTGGTTGGTGCGGCTCGTCCCGGCAGTCTGGCCGACGGGCTGACGTTCAGCATCGCGCTTATCGGGGTGAGTCTGCCCAGCTTCGTCAGTGGCACGCTGCTCCTGCTCATCTTCCCCGTCATGCTTGGATGGGGCGCCATCGGGCGGCTGGCCACGCCGCTGGATCTGCTGCTGCCGGCGGTCACGCTCAGTTTGCCATTCGCCGCATACATCGCGCGGCTTACCCGCATGGGCATGATCGAAGCGCTCAGCGCCGACTATGTGCGCACGGCCCGCGCCAAAGGGTGCAGCCCCAGCCGCGTGCTCTTCGCCCACGCCCTGAAGAATGCGGGGCTGCCCGTGCTGAGTTATCTTGGCCCCGCCGCGGCTCTCGCGCTGACCGGCTCCTTCGTCGTCGAGCGGCTCTTTAGCATTCCCGGACTTGGCCAGCACTTTGTCGGCGCGGTGCTGGCAAAGGATTTGTTCCTCATCATCGGCGTGGTGATGGTCTTCTCGACCATGCTGATTGTACTGAATCTGGTTGTGGATGTGCTCTATCGCTGGATTGATCCGCGCATCAGTTGATTGCGTGGGTGCCTCAGCCAAGTTTGAACGCCGCGTGAACGGCCACCACCGCCTTGTTCGCGTCCGCCGCGGGCACAGCCAGCGCAATCGAAAGTTCGCTGGAACCCTGTGCGATTGCGATCACATTCACTCCCGCGCTGGCGATGGCGGTAAACAGCGTC
>Ga0105047_10018777_pt1 | contig 10695 bp, 13 predicted proteins | sample MAT04_FD_78384 | JGI IMG/M metagenome (GOLD analysis project Ga0105047, IMG submission 78384) | Freshwater microbial communities from Lake Fryxell liftoff mats and glacier meltwater in Antarctica - MAT-04 (megahit assembly) | ecosystem: Environmental > Aquatic > Freshwater > Ice > Liftoff...
TAAATTGATCTTTAAATCCTAAGTTTATCACCCTTGTATTCCCACCCAATGAATTTACATATTCAAGTACCATAGAACCTAATCCTCCATGTATAACATTGTCTTCTATAGTCACAATAGAATATTCTTTATCTACTAGTTCTGAAAGTAACACCTCATCAACAGGTTTAATAAAGCAGGCATTAATTACAGTGGCTTCTATTCCAATGTTGTTTAATTTTTCTCTAACTAAAACAGCATTTTGAACCATTTTACCAGTAGCTATAAGAGCTATTTTACCACCATGAAAAAGAACTTCCCATTTACCGCGCTTAAAATTTTGAATAGAGGACATCTTTATATTGGGATTATCTCCTCCCCTAGGGTATCTTATAGCAATTGGGTAATCTTGATTAACTGCAAAAGTTAACATAGACTTAAGTTCACTTATACATTTAGGAGCCATAATTGTCATATTAGGAATATGAGATAAAAACGATAAATCAAATATGCCTTGGTGTGTTTCTCCGTCTTGACCAACTATGCCAGCTCTATCTATGGCAAAAATAACAGGTAACTTTTGAATGCATACATCATGTACAATTTGGTCATAGGCCCTCTGAAGAAAGGTAGAGTAGACTGCAAAAACAGGTTTTAACCCTTGTGATGCCATTCCTGCAGCCATAGTAACTGCATGTTGTTCTGCAATTCCTACGTCAAAAAATCTTTTGGGGAACTCTTTTGAAAACATTTCAAGCCCTGTACCCTCAGGCATGGCCGCTGTTATTGCAACTATATTTTTATTTTCCTTTGCAATCTGAACAATCTGCTGCCCAAATGCATCAGAATAACTTTCTTTAGAACTGCCACATAGTTCTCCTGTTAAAGGGTCAAAGGGACCCGGTCCGTGAAATTTACGTGGCTGCAATTCAGCAAACTTATAACCCTTGCCCTTTTTAGTTATAACATGAATAATCACAGGTCCATCTATGTTTCTAGCTAGCTTTAAAACCTTACTTACTGCTTTAATATCATGCCCATCTATAGGGCCTAAATATTTTATACCCATATGCTCAAATAACATCCCTGGCACTACAACCTGCTTAATTCCATCCTTGATTTTATGGATTGAATTAACCATACCATTACCTACACTGGGAATTTTCCTAAGTGTAGAGTTTATTTCTTTTTTTATTCTATTATAAGTTGGATCAATTCTAAATTCACTTAGATATTTAGATATTCCGCCAACATTTTTAGATATAGCCATTTGATTATCATTGAGCACAATAATCATTTTAGTTTTCCTAAATCCTATATCGTTTAAAGCTTCAAAAGACATCCCACCAGTAAGTGCGCCATCTCCTATTACCGAAATGACGTTATAATGCTTTTGTTGTAAGTCTCTAGCTCTTGCCATACCAAGCCCTGCTGAAATAGAAGTACTACTGTGCCCTACTTCAAAGCTATCATATTTGCTTTCTTCTGTGTTAGGAAACCCACTTATTCCACCAAAGTTTCTAAGTGTTTCAAATTTATCTTTTCTTCCTGTAAGAATTTTGTGTACGTAGGATTGGTGACCTACATCCCATATTACTTTGTCTTTATCTAAATCAAAAACATTATATATACTTAATGTTAATTCTACTATACCTAAATTAGAAGCTAAATGCCCTCCTGTTTTAGATACTTTTTCGAGTAGAAAATTTCTAATTTCATGTGCAAAAGCATTTAGTTCTAATATAGACATTTTTTTCACTGAATTTATATCATTAAAATCGTCTAAAATTCTACCCATATATTTCTAACCTCTTTTACTAATTATAATATTTTAGAAACAAAGAAAATTGTTGTAAATTGTTGATTATACATTTACATAAATACTTTGATTTCCTTATGACCTTTGTAAGTTTACCAACATTTATGGGGATATTATATCATATAATAATATTTAATATTCTCTTTTTAATAAAAATTCCGTGATTTTTTCTAGATGTTGTGTGTTTAACTGAAGCTTTTTTAATAACCCGAAACATTCCTGGGTTAAATCATTGCACTTTTCCTTGCATTTTTCTAATCCATACATTGTTATAAAAGTTGTTTTATTATTATATTCATCTGTTTTTATATTTTTACCTAAAATATCAACATTCCCAATTACATCCAATATATCATCTTTTATTTGAAAAGCTAACCCTAATTTCTCACCATAATCATTTAAAATACTTAGATCTTCTTTATTAGCATCGCCTAATAAAGCCCCACTTACTATGGCTGCTTTAATTAATTGCCCTGTTTTATTTCTATGCATGTAAAGAAGTTCTTCCTCAGTTATTTCAATGCCCTCGCTTAAAATATCGCAAATTTGTCCTGCTATCATTCCTTGAGCTCCAGAAGCTTTTGCTATAGTAGAGCTGGCCACGATTTTATTTAAATTTCCATCTGTGCATTGATCTAACATTATAACCATCGACTCATTTAATAATCCATCTCCTGCCAGTATTGCTATTGCTTCGCCATAAATTTTATGATTTGTAGGCTTTCCTCTACGTAAATCATCATTATCCATACTAGGCAGATCATCATGAATAAGGGAATATGTATGAATCATTTCTATAGCTGCTGCAAAAGGTAAAATATCTCTATAGTCTTTCTTGTACAAAGCGTATGTTAGAAGCATTAAAACAGGTCTTACTCTTTTGCCTCCAACTTTTATACTATAAATCATTGCTTCGAAATTTCTATTATCAACTTCTGGCTTATCATCAAAATAATCACTTATCCATTGTTCTACAGCATCCTTCATGGATTTTATATTCATTTTATCCCTTCTTTTCCTTATAAGTTGTGAAAATAATATACTGTCCCCTAATTTTTAATGACCTCAGATAACTCGTTAAAGTCTTTTTCACCTTCAGCTGTTAATATTTTTATTTTACCTTCCGTATCATTTAAAATTTTATATAAGCTATTGCAGATTTTTATACCTTCTTCATAAATAGTCATGGTTTGCTCTAATGTAACTTCATTTCCGTCCATTAGATCCACAATTTCTTCAAGTCTTAGCATCATATTTTCATAAGTTTCTTTTTTCTTTGCCATTAAAATTCCTCCAAATCGCTTATTTTAAATTTAGCATTGCCATCTTTTAAAGTGATTTTGACTTGTTTTATATTTTTCAAATTTTCAATTTCATTAATAACTTTGTTATCATTGTCTTGCAATAGTGCATATCCCTTATTCAAAACATTCAAAGGGTTATGTGCCTGCAAAAGAGCATTATACTTCGAAAGTTTCTGCTTTTCTAATGAAACCGTAGCATTGAATTTAAAGCTTAAATTTTCTTTTAAATTATCTATATGATTATATTGATTAACTATAAAATTTAGTGGATTATTTAATTTCAAAGTTTTATTTAACAAATTAACTTTATTATATTCTTTATTAAACTTAAATTGCACAGATCTTAAAAGTAGTTCTCTAAATGCTTTAATTTCATCATTTAACTCTTTTAAATTCTTCACAGCAATTTCTGCCGCCGCTGATGGAGTTGGCGCTCTGTAGTCAGATACAAAATCTGCTATAGTAAAATCTGTTTCATGACCAATTCCAGTAATTATAGGTATTTTAGAATTATAGATTTCACGGGCTAAATTTTCTTCATTAAATGCCCATAATTCTTCTATGGAGCCTCCTCCTCTTGCAATAATTATTAAATCAACATTCTTTGTGCTATTAAAATATTTTATGCCCTTTGCGATGTCTTCACTAGCATTTACCCCTTGAACAAGCGCTGGATATATAAGCATGTTAACCAAAGCATTGCGCCTTGTGGACACATTTATAATATCTCTAATTGCAGCTCCTGTAGGGGATGTAATTATTCCTAATTGCCTAGGAAATGATGGTATATTTTTCTTGTGTAAGTTGTCAAACAATCCTTCTTTTTCTAATTTTTCTTTTAGATTTTGAAAAGCTAAATATAACTGCCCTTCTCCGTCTGCCTCCATGGAGTCACAATAAAGCTGATAGGCTCCCTCCCGCTCATAAACAGAAACTTTGCCCCTAACAATAACATTCATGCCATCTCTAGGCGTAATTTTTAGTTTATATGTTTGGGATTTAAACATTACACAATTTATCTTTCCAAATGCATCTTTTAAAGAGAAATATATATGTCCGCTAGAATGTAATTTTACATTAGATAGCTCTCCTTTAACATTAGCATTGTTTAATATAAAGTCACTATCTATTACCTTTTTAATATATCCATTAAGAGCAGTTACTGTAATTACTTTAATAAACATTATTCCTCCATGCCTCGCAAGCATTTTTTATAAGCATTGTGGTAGTCATTAACCCCGTTCCACCAGGTACAGGTGTAATATAGCCTGCAATGTCAATAACCTCGTCAAAACACACATCACCAGTGATTTTAGCGTCTATCATAGTAGTCCCAACATCTATAACAACTGCTCCTGCTTTAATAAAATCCCCAGTAACAAACCCTGGTCTACCTATTGCGGCTACCAAAATATCTGCAGTGTTACAAATATCCTTTAAATTTATAGTTTTAGAGTGGCATATAGTTACTGTTGCATCTTCATTAAGTAATAATTGCGAGACTGGTCTTCCTACGATATTGCTTCTACCTATAATAACAGCATGTTTGCCTTTAATTACGCATCCAGTATTTTTAATCATTTCAATAACACCCAGTGCTGTACAAGGAATGAAACTTTTATCTCCCTTATAAAATCTACCCATATTCTTATCAGTTAATCCATCAATATCCTTTTTATATGAAATTTTAGAAGTGATTTCTTTTTCATTAAACTTTTTTGGTAATGGTAATTGAAGAATTATACCATCTACATTTTTATCTTCATTGAATTTTTCTATAATATCCATAATATCTTTTTCATCAACCTCTTTATCCAAGTGAACACAACTATAAGAAACTCCTAATTTATCACAAAGGTTATTCTGACTTTTCACATAAGACAGTGAACCCCCATCCTCACCCACTAAAATGGTCTTAATAGAGGGTACTCGCATTCCACGACTAGCACCCTCACTTATAATGGACTTAATTTCATTTCTATAACTTTCAACTATTTTTTTGCCATTAACTTTAATTCCCATATTATCCTCTCCTTTTATAGATTATAAATATTAATTAGTAAAAGAGACTACAAACATAATTTAAAAATTCCTCTTTTATAGTAATAAAATAGACTAGCATACTACCTAGTCTATTTTCAAGATACTTGCCTACAAATAATGTAAAAACTCTGACATTTAAGTCAACATTTTAAATCATTTTCGCCAAAATACCATTTATAAAAGCTGGTGAACTTTCTTCACCATATTTCTTAGCCAATTCTATTCCCTCGTTAACTGAAACCTTACCCGGTATTTCTTCTTCAAATAATATTTCATATGTACAAATTCTTAAAATAGCTATATTCATTTTTGATAATCTATTTAATTTCCACTTAATTAAGTACTTTTCAATATTTTTATCAATTTCAACACCATTATCATTAATTCCCGATAGCACCTTGGTAATATATGACATATCGATTTCTTTTAAATCAATATCTGTATACTCTTTAAAATTTTCAATTATATCCTCATATTTCTCTTTATTTATTGACATTTCAAAAAGTAATTTCATTGCTACTTCTCTTGACTTTCTTCTATTCATTTGTTATCCTCCTAATTCTTCTATCTTACATTATGCACATGAAAATAAATAACAATCATATAAGTATAAAATTTGTATTATTAAAATCATTATGGGGTTAATTATATCATTGCACATAAAATGAACATATTTTTAACGTGGAAACACCCTCTGATTAGAGAGGGTGTTTACTCCTATGCTTCTATTTCCTCTACCTTTTCTGTTTTAGGTAGTACAACATTTTGTACATACACATTTACTGCTGCTACTGAAAGTCCTGTCATGAGTTCTACAGATTTTTTTACATTTACTTGTGCTTTTTCAGTTACCTCTGGAATTTTAACCCCATATTCAAGTACAACATGTAAATCAATTACTGCACTATTTTCGCCTACATTGACTTTAACGCCTTTAGACAAATTTTTCTTTCCACTTAATATTTGAGTTATTCCACCAACTAGACTAGCGCTCATTCCAACAATTCCCTGTATTTCAGCTACAGCGAGTCCAGCTATAACACTAACTACATCCTCAGATATCTTAACAATACCCATATCTGTTTCTTTTAAAATTTTATCTTCCATATTAGTACCCCCTTGCTTATCTTAGGTAAAACATGATAATGCTACATTTATTATAGCAGATAAATATTTGATTTACAATTACTATTCTTTGATGCTAACTACAATCTTTTCTAATTTTGTTTTGCTCATTACAACATCTTGAATACCGCGAAGTTCTTCTTTTGAAAGTTCTTTTTTCTCAGTTTTAACTAATATATCTACCTTGTCATCTACTATACTACACAATGCTTCTTCAAATCCTTGAGCTTTTATAGCAAGTTCTATGTCTGATTCATTTTGAGTCGCTGTTGATATGTTTAAGTATTGCTCAGCAGCAGTTTCCTTTTGTTGTTTTGGAGTATTAGCATCATCCATTAATAACTTAATTGTTTGAAGAGCACTTGCACTCTGTGTATCTCTTGTCAATTTTGCTTCTACAAAATAAGTTGAAGAATTTTTGCTTTGTTTTAAAGATACTGCATTCTCGCTAGTAAAATCAGTGTCATTTACATATAATGGACCATTCACCTTTGTTGCAAGATAACCTGCCAACACAATAAGTACTACCAAAGTAACAATTATACCAGACTGTTTTTTATTCATAATATTTTCCCCCCATCTACTCTTCTAAGAAATTATATGCTAATTATTCATAGGATATACATTAACTTTGCTTTCAGGCAAATTAAATAAATTTATTACTGCCTGTCTAATCCTAAGTTCAGTAACTTTTTCCTTTGATCCCTCCGCCACAACACACACACCAGTAATAGCTGGCTTGAATTTTTTTACAATTAGCGGTTCATTGGCGCTTCCATTGTTGGACATAACAACAGTTCTTCCGTCATTCTTTTGAGTGGTATTTCTTTTTCCTCCTCCAGTATCATTTTCTACTGTAAGACTTTCAGAATCATTTATATTCACTGCAGGAATGCTCTCTTCTCCACTCTCAAAATAGATCATCAATTGTACCCTTCCAACTCCTTGAATTTTTTCAAGTGTTGATTTAAGCTTATTTTCTAATTGTGATTCATAATCAGTTAATCCTGAAATGTTCTTTTCCACAGCAAGTTTATCATTTTGTGTTTCGTCGCCTACCACAGTTGAAATTGTCTTTGGTGTTTTAAAGAAATTACTTGCTAAAACTATTACCACTGCCACTAAAATTATAAGTACCAAATTTCCTAATATCTTGTCAGATTTTTTGCTCTTGCTGTTGTTATTTTCGTCATTACCACTTTTTAATTTTGTTTTAATATACTCAGTAAATTTACTAAGCAAATTATCATTATTCATAGAAATCCCCCCATTCCTTATTTTTAATCTTATGGTTATTGTAACTAGTAATCATTTGTTTTATTAATTTAAATTATAGACAGTAATAATTTTACTAGATATTTTAAATTTGTTGCTTAGAAATCTCTTTATTTTGTCACCTTCTTCGCCCTTCAAAATAATATCTTTAGAGGCATTTACACTTTTTGCATTAATCTCTATTCTTTGAATATTCTTAACTCCTTTGTTAGTAATTCCAATTTCAACCTTACTAATATTGAATACTTTATCTTTATCATCATAAATTATCTCTATATCAGCGTTGTACTGATTTTCCGGATAAGCCTCTTGTAAATTTACAATACATTCATTTTCTAAATTTTCTTTGAAATTTTGAGTAGTATTTAGTATGTTATTATCCTTGTATTTTTTAACATCTGTAACTGCGGTGCTTGACTCCATGTAACTTGATGCTCTATTTGTATAAGAGTAAAAATCAAAGTCCTTATTAAAAATTTTTATTATAGGGTTAATAATTACTACAATTAACATCAGTCCTAATACGAATTTTGCATATTTTTTCATATTATTATCTGGTAAAATCATTTCTACAGCAGTAATGAAAAATATGGCAACAGTAATGTTGGTTATCCAGACTTTCAATACATCTAACAAATTATCACCCCCTTTTATAAAAGTTTGCGATTTAAAAATGATACTAGATAGCATGCATTATCTTTAGCCCATTATTATACCTTTCCCAGTGGAAGCTACTATTGCAACCATTATGAAGAACATTATACTTACGGATATAACACAAGACATTAAAAGAATAATAGAATCCCCTACTGAATTTATACAGTTTACAGTTCTTCGGTCACTTATAGGTTCAATTAGTGCAGCTGCCAATTTATATAAAAAAGCCATAATTAGCAGTTTTATAATAGGAAACATAACAATCATTATAAGAATAACTAACCCTAGTCCACTTATTGCATTTTTTAGAAGAAGTGAATATCCTGCCACAGTTGAAATTGCATCAGACAAGCATTTCCCAACTACAGGTACAAAAGTATCTACTGCAAATTTTGCTGTTTTTATAGTAACTTGATCTATAGTTTTTGCAGCTATACTTCTAAGTGTAATTACTGCAATAAATATTGTCATCACTATTCCTTGAACCCAAATAGCAATTGATTTTAAAAGCTTTGTTAAATTTTCTATTTTATAATCACTAGATATATTATTAACAAATTGTAGTACGAAGCTCATAAATATTATAGGAATGAGAATATCTATATAAACTCTAGAACTTACAGTGGCAAAACCCATTATTACAGGGTCAAGCAGTGTGGCTTCTGTAAATCCTCCCACACTAGCCAGCAACATCATAAGGACTGGCATAAGTGCTGACATAAAATCCGTCATATTCAGAATGGTGTTTCTAGCTAGCTCCACTCCTACATAAAAACTTCTAGTTATTAAAATAATCATTACACCATAACATGCAAAATAAGCGATGTTTGATAAACTCTCTTTGCTAAAGGCACTTTGAAGATTATGAAGCAGTGAGCAAACAATAGCGATTATCATAAGACTTCCAATTAACTCCATGGATGCAACGACTTCTTTGAAAGTGAAGGCAATAAGATACTTGGATGTATTTTTAAAATTAAAACCATTTTCACCAGTTTTCATAAATTGCTGAACAAAAGCCTTTGGTTCCATATCGTTGAATATTTCATATTTGGTTTTTATATTTGTAATATACTCATATAAACTGTTTATTTCTAGTTGTTCTTTTTCTCCTATTTTAGTTACTTGGGTAGCCTGTACACTAATAGGTAAACATAATAAAAGCAATAAAATTAACAATATTTTTTTCATATCATACCCCTACATTATCTTCAAAATAGATTGCATTACTGCCATTAAGATCGGTATTGCCAAAACTAATATTAATATTTTCCCTGAAAATTCAACTTTAGCTGCAATGCTATTCTCGCCAGCATCCCTGCAAATTTCACTACAAAAGGAAGCTAAATACGCAATACCAAGTATTTTAAAAACTGTGTTTAAATACACAACATCAATATTTGCTTTATTTGCTAGTGTTTGCAAAAAACTCATTATTATAGTAAGTTTGTTTACCATAAATAAAAAGATTAATATTCCTGCTGCAATACTAACTTGAATAGCCAAATCATCTCTTCTGCCTTTAAATATCATCACAATAAATAATGCCATGAAAGCAAAGGCAACAACTTTAATTATTTCCATAACACTCCTCCTTGTTTTAAAACTGAAACAAAGTTTTTACAGAAGTAAATAGTTTGCTAACTAGATTTATAACCATCATAAGAATTAATATTATTCCGGCTAAATTTGCAACCACAGCAATATCCTCCTTACCTCCACTTTTTAAAATCTTATCAATAATAATAATTAAAATACCTGTTGCCCCTATTTTAAACAGCAAACTAACATCTAACACTTGAAAACCTCCTCCCTATAATAATGCTATTACCACCACTGCCCCAAAATAAAAACCTAAATATCTATACATTTTTAAATTTTTATTCATCAATTCTTCGGATATTTTTATTTGTTTTTTCAAATTTGCTATTGTAAGTGTAAATATACTATTTTGCCCATCAATATCTGACTCTCCTAAAGTTTTAGATAAATCTAAAATAACATTTATATCATCAGAATCTAAATATAATTTACTTTTTATTGTGTTAATTGCACTATTTACAGCCTCATATACATTCTCATAATCATTATCAGTCAATAATTCACTGGTTTTATTAAAAAGTTCTTTTATAGGCTCTTTACTTTTATTTGCTACGCTTTTAAACGCATCTGGCAAAAGGGTATGTACGTAAGTTATTTCATTTTGAAGTTGATGAACTGCTCTTTGAACTTCATTTAACTGAAATACTCTATATTTAAGCCGCTCACTGTATATAAACCCAGCCATAGTTGAAGCACCTAAGATCACCGCACATCCAATTATTTTAATCATATTATGACCTCCATAAATCTTTACCTACAGTAAAATCATAAACACATTCTATTGTTCCAATTCCTTTTTTATTACTAAGCACTATGGCTCTCGAGAATACATAATTTTCCATAATATCTTTAAACACTAATCTTTTATACAAATCTTCAATTCCAAAGCCA
>Ga0105047_10018778_pt1 | contig 10695 bp, 9 predicted proteins | sample MAT04_FD_78384 | JGI IMG/M metagenome (GOLD analysis project Ga0105047, IMG submission 78384) | Freshwater microbial communities from Lake Fryxell liftoff mats and glacier meltwater in Antarctica - MAT-04 (megahit assembly) | ecosystem: Environmental > Aquatic > Freshwater > Ice > Liftoff...
ATGCCCGCGGCCCCGGCGTTGTCGAAGGCAACATGGCCGCCGCCCGACCATTCGAGCGCCGCTACCACGAAGTCCGTCTCGCGGTAGTTGATCGCGCGTTCGGCGCCGAGGTCCGTCACGATACATGCCTTTTCCGGCGAACTCACCGTAGCAGCTACGCGGGCACCGCTCAGACGAGCAAGTTGCACGGCGACATGCCCGGTTCCGCCCGCGCCACCGTGGATCAGGACGAACTCCCCCGCCTGCACCCGGGCGCGGTCGTAAAGCGATTCCCAGCAGGTGATGGCGACCAGCGGCAGCGCCGCCGCCGTCAGGTCATCAACTGCGTCCGGCACTTTCGCCAACTGCCACTCCGGAACCACCGCCGCCTCTGCATAGGTTCCCATCGTACCACCAATGCCGCCGTTGCAGAAGGCGACGCGATCACCAGGCTTCACCATGGACACGGCCTTGCCGACGACCTTGACCACACCCATGCCGTCATGTCCAAGCACGAAGGGATTATCGCCCGTAACATAGCCACCAAGCTGGCGAAAGAAGCCGTCTGCCGGATTCAAGCCTGCCGCATGAAGCTCGACCAGAACGTCGTGGTCTCCGCGTGGCCAGCCCAGCGCGACGTCTTGAAGTTGAAGCACCTCCGGCGCCCCGAGTGCCGTCGCGACAACAGCCCTGATCTTCATTTCGTTACCTTTCGAAGCTGACGGATGTACCAAAACATAATGAGCGAAAGACAGCTGAAAACCGTAAGCGCAAGAATGACCGAAGCCACGGCAAGCCGTGGAGTGCCGGCCGACCGCAGGCTGAGCCACATCAGAACGGGCAATGTCTGGCTATCGCGGTCGGTCAGGAATAGAGCCATGACAAATTCGTTCAGCGAAATGACGAAGGAAAACAGCCCGGATGAGATGATGCCGGTCGAGACCATTGGAATCACGATTTCGAAGAAGGTCCGGACTGGCCTGCCGCCAAGATCATAGGACGCCTCGACCACCCTGTGGTCGATGGTGCGGAACGTCGCTTCCATCAACATGAAAACCAGCGGCATCGCCCAAAGCGAATGCGCAATCATCACCAGTTCGCGTGACCCATAGAGGCTGAAATCACCAATCTGGATGCCTCCGAAGGCGATGGCCACGCCAAGCCCCAGCACGACGCCCGGCATAAACAACGGCAGCATGATGAGCAGATAAAGCACATTACGGAACGGGATGGCGAACCGCTCGAAGGCCCAAGCGGCAAGGATACCGGAAGTCGTAGAGATCAGGGTCGTTCCGATCGCGATGATGAAGCTATTCTTCAGCGCACGGGTCCACTGCTCGCTTTCGAAGAAGTCCTGATACCAGCGCACCGACCATTCGTTGATCGGAAACCGGATCTGGGACGCATCGTTGAACGACATCACCAGCGTCACAAGGATCGGGATCAGGATATAGGCCAAGATGAATATGGTGAACGCAAGCGTCAGCACCCGGAACATTACGGGCCGAATACTGTGTCTGGGCTCTGCATCAGACATGGAACGACGACCGTTTCGATTTCAGAGAACTGGTCAGCAACATGACCGCTGCGACACCTAGCACCAGCACCATCGACAGGGCCGATGCCATCGGCCAGTTCTGCTTGCCCAGCATCTGATCCTGGATCAGGAAGCCCATTGTCCACAGCGTATCCGGACCAAGCGCTGAGGGCGTCGCATAGGTGCCCATCGTCCAGATGAAGGCCTGTGAAAAGGCCACGAGGATGCCAGAGCGCGTCAGCGGCAAAAGCACCTCGTGAAATGTTGTGAAAGGCCGCGCGCCAAGGTCACCGCTCGCTTCGATCAGCCGCTTGTCGATGCCGTCGAAGATCGACAGCAGAATGAAGAAACAATAGGGCAGCGTTAGATACACAAGACCGACAAAAGCCGCGAACTCGGTATACATCAGGCTGATTTTGTTCGTGATCAGCCCCGCCGACAGCAGCGCATAGCTCAGCAATCCGTTCTTCGGAAAAAACATCCACCAGCCGAAGATGATGGTGATCTCGGAAATCAGCAACGGACAGAGCGCCAGTCCGACGAACATCAGCCGCCAATGCGCGGGCTTCAGCCAGACAAGCATGGCAAAGGCGTATCCGATCACAACCGTAAAGGACGACGCCAGAAGTGACAGCACGGTGGTGGTCAAGATCGCATTGGTGAAAAGCGGGTTAGAGAACAGGTTGACGTAATGTTCGACCGTAAACCCCGGAACATAGAGCCGTTGATCGAAATGCAGGTTGAAGCTCATCCTCGCCATATAAAGCGTCGGAATGCCGAAAAATATCAGCACGATCACCAGTGCCGGAACCAGCAGCAACCAAGGCGCAATGCGGTTGCGTCTTTTAATACGCTTGCGTGCTGCCTCAAAGATCGCGTCCTGCGAGGGGTCGACAACCGTCACTGAAACCTCTCCATGTCCTGCGTCGACCAACCGACATCAATGGTTTCGCCGACAGTGTGGCCGATCGACCCGCCGTGATCGGCAAAGACCTCCAGCGCCCCGGCCTTCAGGTGGTAGCGGTAGACGTCACCGAGGAATTCAATAAACTGGACTTGAGCCTTGAGCCGATTGGGTGCCTCGGCCGCCGCATCTGCAAGCCTGAAACGCGATGGCCTGACGTAGAGGCGCCACTCGCCATCGGCCAAGCCGCTCTGCAGGGTAAGGCTCAAGTGCTGTCCGGTCCGGTCAGTTACAGTGGAGCCCGTCACCCGCACGCGCATCTGACAGCTTTCGCCAATAAAATTGTAAACAAATTCATTCGCGGGGTGGTGGAATATCTGCTCAGGTTTGCCGATCTGTTCGATCCTGCCGTGGTTCATGACGGCGACGCGGCTCGACATCGCCATCGCCTCGCCTTGATCGTGGGTCACATAGATCGCGCTGAACTTTAGCTCATCGTGAAGCCGCTTGATCTCGGCACGCAGTTGCAGGCGAAGTGACAGGTCAAGTGCAGAAAGCGGCTCGTCGAAAAGCAGGATCGCGGGTCGCACCGCAAGCGAGCGCGCCAGCGCCGCGCGCTGCTTTTGTCCGCCCGAAAGTTGGCTTGGATAGCGGCTTTCGAACCCCTTAAGCTGCACGATGTCCAGCGCCTCACGGATCCGCGTCTCCATCTCTGGCTTCGGCACCTTCCGCATCCGCAGCCCATAGGCCACATTTTCGGCGACCGTCTTGTGCGGAAACAATGCACCCGACTGAAAGATGGTCGCCGTGTCGCGTTCGTAGGACGGCAGGTGATCGATGCGAGCACCATTTATGCGGATCACGCCGGAGTGTAATCGCTCCTGCCCGCCGACCAGCCGCAGAGTTGAGGTCTTGCCGGACCCGGACGGGCCGAGCAGTGTCACGAACTCACCCCGCTTTACAGCCAGTGACACATTGTCCACCGCCACCACAGGGCCATAAACGCGCCTGACCTGATCCAGTTCCAGCGCGGTGTCGTCCTTCATCGCTTCCCCTCATGCATCGTCAATGTGATCATTTCCATCGTCCATCGTCCATCGCTCGCTCGCGCGAAGTTCTGCGCCCATCGGTTTCGAATGATTACTCGGGTTCGGGCCCGGTCAACAGGCGCCATTGGCAGTGGCCCCATAACGCCTTTGCGGTCCAACATCAAAAAGAGCCTGCCGCAGGTTGAACGGAAGAGCAAATGGAGTTTGCCGGAAAGCCGGCCTACACTATGCCGCGCGGGCCGCAAGGGCAGTGCGCGAGCCTCAACCGGTGGTCCGGGCGATGGTCTGCTTCATGCGATCATCAAATGCCTGATAGTTCGCGTTCATCAAATCCCAGCCGTCCATCGTGATGACCTGGAACTTCTTGTGATAGTCTTCGTTCGAGGTCGGGTAGCCACTCCAGTGTGTAGGTACCGATACGTCATTGCGCGCCATGAAGATCATTGATTTCGACAGGAACCGATCTTGGGTTTCTTTTTCCAGCATGTAGTTCATGAACAAATCGGCCAGATCGTTGTGCCGCGTGCCACGCACCTTGAAGTACCAGTCGGACCAAGCTGAGGTGCCCTCTTTAGGAATTCCCGCAACGTATTCACCGGGGTTTTCCGTAAGGAAGGTATAAGCATCCGACGAATAGCTCATCGCCGCATCGGCCTCTTCCTGATTGAGCAGGTTCGCCTGCTCGGCGCCATCCTTGTACCACTTGGCCACCTTGAGCTTGTCCAGCTCTGCAAACAGCCCTTCTGCTGTCGCCATCTGGTACATTTCGTCCAGACCAGGCGACGCTTTACTCATCGCCGCAGGCACAGAGAGTGTCCACCACCAAGCTGCACTGTCGGCAGTCACCTTTCCTGCAAGACGCTCGTCCCATAGCAGGCTCCAAGCATCAGGGGCCAAGCCAAGCCTGCTTCGCAAAAGCAACATGCAGGTCCCGCCGCCGAAAGGAATGCCAAAGTTCTTGGCCTTGTCGGGCCGAGTCTCATAGAACCACGGGTAAACGGCTTCAAGATTGGGAATCTTCGACTTGTCGGTCTCCATATAGAGGTTTCCCGCCAAGCCCGCCGAGGAAATGTATTCTTCGGCCACCGTCACGTCGAACGGCGGATTGTCCGCTGGCGCCGCCACGATTTGGCTAACGATCTGATCCCATCCACCAACCGTTTCCGCCTTTGTGCCATACTTTTCGTTGAAAGGATTGACGATAGTCTCCCGGAAGACCTGTTCGTAATTTCCCGACCACGAAACGGCGATCAGCCCCTCTCCGGCGAAAGCTGTCTGCGCCGATGCCACTGACGCGCGCCCCACGATGGCGGGCGCAGCGACAGCAAACGCGACCTGTTTCAGGAAACGGCGGCGATCATTGTTCAGTTCGCTGTTGTCTGTTGTCATTTCGCAGCTTTCCAAAGTGAATATTGGATTGAAGTCCATGTTTTTAGATGATCATCTAAACAAAATATGTTCCTGTCAGTCAAGTGAATAAATGAGAACCTATCCTCCCAGTCGACACACTTTCCGAGTGAAGGTGAATCGGCCCTCCAGCCAGCAGGTGCCATGCCCCTAACACGATCGAACTCCGTTAAGAGCCACCTTCTTCCAGCCATCGCGGTCTCACTTTGCGGGGCAATGTGGGGCGGGTTTTGGTATCCGCTACGCTGGTTCGACGCACAGGGGGTCGGCGGCGCCTGGGTTAGCCTGATCTTCAACGCTGTCGCGATCCTGACAACCTTGCCATTGCTGGCCAGGCGCGGATCCTGGCGCGGCCTCGGGGGGCAGGCGATGACCGGCCTCATGCTGGGTAGTGCCTTTTCACTCTACACAGTCAGCCTCGTGATGACGGATGTGCTCCATGCCATCCTGCTGTTCTATTTAACGCCCGTATGGAGCACGCTCGCAGGTTGGTTGCTTTTTCGCCAGCGGCTGAGCGTGTCGCGCATTGTCGCGATGTCTGTTGGGTTAGCTGGAATGTCTTTGATCCTTGGCCTTGAGACTGGCGTACCACTGCCTCGCAATGCCGGAGACCTCATCGCGCTGGGAAGCGGGATGTTATGGGCCGTGGGAACGATGCGCAGCTATGCTCGACCGGCCTTCGGCATCGCGCTGCCGGTGTTCGCATTTTCGTTCGGCGGCCTCGTGAGTTCGGCCATCATCTTGTACATTGCTGCCAGCCTGTCCGTGCCGCTCGCCAACACAGGTAACTTCGCGCAGAGCCTGCCCTGGATTGTTGTGCTGTCCCTCATCATGTTCGTGCCGCCCAACTTTCTGGTGCTTTGGGCGGCACAACGTATTGACTCGGGCCGCGTCGGCATTCTGCTGATGACCGAAGTGCTTGTCGGGGCAATCACCGCCGCGCTGTTTTCCGGCGAACCGTTTGGCGCAGCGGAACTGCTTGGGACTGCACTTATCGTCTGTGCGGGCCTGATCGAGGTGCTGGGGCGACGCTAGATGGCCGCCTGATGCTCTCCTTTGGGGTCGGGAACCAAGCCTTCGATGCGCACCCCGTTCTGTTCGAGGAGGGGGCGCATCTCGTCAAAGGTTGGTTTGTAGCGATAGTATGGAATGCTGGGGATCATGTGGTGAATCAAGTGGTAGTTCTGTCCCTGCAACAAGAAATTGGCTCCCGGAAACAACGACACGCGCGTATTACGATAGCGCCCCGTCTCGCTATGGTCGTGGTGAGGCGTCCAAGTGAAGAATGTCAGCATCATCGTTTGCCCGATCCACCACGGAGCGAACCAAAGGAAAAGAACGTCGCGCCAGTATCCGGCCACAATCAGACCAAGAATGATCGCGGAATACGCTGAAAAGCTGATCGCGGTGTAGATGACTTCGCGTCGGGGCAGGTTGTACCGCTGGCAGTCGCGGGCAAGCTCAAAAGGGTTGAAATAGTTCAGCAGCGTTACTGGCAGGCGGACGAATATCCAACTGAGGAAGTCGCCGCGAGCATAGATGTCGGGATCGGAGTCTTCATTGGTATGCGCGTGGTGCTGCATGTGCTGCCGTTTGTGCTGGTGGTAGTGCAACCACAATGGCACGCTGGCGATCACTCCGGCAATCGTGTCGATCCAGCGCAGTTTCTTGCTGCGTGAACTGATATTCGAATGCACGGCTTCATGTACCACGGTGTAGATCGCGTAGAAAAAGACCGTGTTGCCCAGCGCCCCGAGCCACATCGGAACCACGCCAGCCAGTGTTGCCCACGTCGAGGCCACGAACAATGCAAATAGTTCCGCTTCCAGCAGCAGTGTGCGCGTACCAAAATCGGGCGTATTACGCCGACCGATCTCGATTTCCTGCCTGAACGTTGAAGCCATCTGATTCATGACCGTCCCCTTGATAGTCAACTAATAAACTAGATTACCATCCAAATAAATCTTATCCGCCTACCTGTCAAGGATAACGTCCGCGCTCGTGATGTAAATTTCGGGGGAGCTTTGATTGGATTTGACGGTGGAAAACATGCCGTCTGAATGCCGAGGCTCCAGGTAGTCACCGGGCCTGCAGGCGGAACTTTTGGCGACCACGTCCTGCCGCGGCTGAACCATCAATTCGCGCGCGTTCAAGTTCAGCTTTCTCCACATCGCGCGCGGCTTCGTACCCGGAAGGGCGTTGGTGCACGGATCGTTTAGCGGTCTGAGTTAGGCAGGACGGAACCTCAACAGCCCTTGTCGTTTAGTCATGCCTTTCAAACACAATAGTGCCCGCCGTCATCGTATCGAGAAGATGAAATTCAGGGTGACGAACTGGCCGAAGTATGAGGCGGGACTTCGTCGGCGTGGCAGCCTGACCTTGTGGCATCGACCTGGAGCCCGTGGCTGCCGCCGATAACGTCAGGAACCCGCTAGGCCTGAAACTGGAAGACTGACACTCAATGCCGACAATTCGCTTCTTTCAATCGCTCTGGGCAACCGAGGAAAGACATCTCGTGCGTCCGGAAAAGCCCGTTAGTGAGCGTTTCGGCTTGGTCAAGGGGGATGGCTGGGACGGCATGGCGATAGACCTCGGCGCACTCTCGCTCAACCAGGCACGGGCCTGCGTACCGGAATTCTCCCGGACCGGTCTGCGCGGCCTCCTGACTGCATTTCCCCGCACCATCGAAGAGCTGCGGCCGGCGCTGCATCTGCCAAAAAATATCGGCTCGCCCTACGTGATCGTCGTCGGCCAGGTCATGCCAATCAGGCTCGATGACATGGTACCCGTTATCCGCCAGTGGTTGGCGATGTCGACCGAGGAAGGCGTGCCTATCCAGTTCGAGACACATAGGAACTGCATCACCAACGACCTCTACACGATGTTGCAGCTTATCGATCTCATTCCGGAGATGCGGCTATCCGCGGATCTTTCACATTATGTCGTGGACCGCGAGATGATGCAGCCGATCACTGCCGAATACCAGGGGATGGTGCGGAAGATCCTGCTCCGTTCGGACTCGTTCCAAGGGCGGGTCGCGACCCGCAACCAGGTACAGGTTCCGATCGGCTTCCCGCAGAACCAGGTTTGGCTCAATACTCTCATCGATTGGTGGACGTTCGACCTAGCAGCATGGAAGGCAAGGTCGAGGCAGGACGACGAGGTGATTTTCCTTAGCGAACTCGGACCGAGCGAGTATGCAATCACCGGCGCCGATGGCAACGAACTCTCGGACCGACGGCAGGAAGCCCTGACCCTGCGCCAGATTGCAGCCGACATCTGGGACAATCTATAGTTCAGCGATCTCTCGCCGAGCATTCGGTAATTTGCAATGATCTCTCCGCATTTTGAATAATGGGAACAGAACCGGAGGCCGCCTTCTCGGTATTAATTATTCAACTGTCGAACGGATTTAGGGCTTGCACTGCTGAGCATTCGGTTAAAAATTATGACGCCGATGGCAACTTTGGTCTGCTGACCAGGCAGCGACCTGGCCCGCAAGGCGCCCGATGATCCCTTTGTATCAACCCATCGTCGTTTCAACCAACGCCCGCTTGCCATAGCCGGTGGTAGCCTGCCATTTCCTTCGGCCGTTTCGGCTGATTGTGGCGATATGCTGATCCCTTTGGTCGGAAGGTCGATCATCGATTGGTTCGATCGCGTTAGTGCGCGGGGGAATGACGATTGCAGCAGTAGCGCTATGATGGATGACTGCATCATAGGTTGGCTTTCCATCATAAGCACCGTCGGCAGCAAACTGTCCGATCGGACCGTCAATCTTGTCGAGCAGTGGCGCAACTTGAGAGACATCGCCGGTGTCCTGATCAGTCAGGGTATGCGCAATGATCTCGCCACTATCGGCATCCAACGCCAGATGCAGCTTTCGCCAGCGTCAACGGGATCTGGCGCCATGCTTCTCCTCCAGCCACTGGCGCGCGCCGTAAACCTGAAGACCAGTGCTGTCCACCAGAACATGCACCGGTCCGGCCGGCAGACCCTGGCGATCACGCCGTTCGTTGGGCGATTGCCATGTCCGCGCCCGGCGGCTCAGGGTAGTATGATCGGGACAGCAAGCGCTAAGCCCATCAATTGCACCACCGATTCCAACAAGCCTTCTGCCTAGCGAAGCCGCAGATCATACACCAGGCCCAGCGTCAAGGCGGTATCAATTGCCAGATCTGAATAACGGTGCTGGTCGCCGCGGGTCTTGCGTCTTGGAGCATACCATTTGGACAGGGCTTCCGGTGTCAGCCACAAGGTTAGGCTGCCACGCCGACGAAGTCCTGCTTCATACTCCGGCAGTTCGTCACCCTGAACTTCGTCTTCTCAATATGATGACGACGGGCGCTATTGTGTTTGAAAGGCATAGTGGCACGACAACGGCTATTGTGGGAGCCTGCCGCTTAACTCAGACCTCTGAACGATCCATGCACCAACGCCCGATGACGGCTGAATATCCCTGCCGCGGCCAACACCATCTACATTTGACGCATTGGTTGCGCTCATTCGCATACAACCGAATTCACGCGCTGCTAAACTTGGCCAGAAAAAAGGTCAGCGCCTCGCTTTTCCAGGAGCTTCAATGAGGTATAGTCGATAATTGAGAGCCCACCATCAACAACGAGCGTCTGGCCAGTAATAAATGAAGCCTCTTCGCTCGCGAGAAACGCCACTGCCGCCGCAATTTCCTTCGGCAATCCTATCCGCTTCAGCACTCCCAAAGGCAACTCCCATTGACCAGATGCCGTGCCTGCTGGATTCTCGATAACGTCATTCTCCGTTGCAATCCAACCCGGGCTTATACAATTAGCGCGGACGCCATACGGCGCGCCCTCGACGGCCAAGGAGCGGGTGAGCGCTTCCACGGCCGCCTTCGCTACGCAGTACAGCCCCCAGTTTCCATGGAGGGTCGCAGTCGAGGAAATATTCACGATTGAGCCGCTACCGCCCATGCGCAGCAAAGGCAAAGCGTAGGAGGACGTGAAGTAGGCCGAATCCAAATTTGCGCCCCGCATTTTCTCCCACCGTTCCCCAGGCGTATCATCCGGAGTGACCCCCGCGCGACGAGCACCGGCGCCGGCATTGTTAACGAGTACGTCAAGGTGACCCCAGCTCGCTACTTTATTAATCAGTTCGGCAACCGCCTCCTCAATCGAAAGATCGCACTGGAAGAACGTCGCATCACCGCCTAAAGCGCGTGCCTCAGTCTCGACCATGGCCCCCTTGGTGGGATCTCGACCGGTGAAGGCAATACGTGCACCTTCCCGAATAAAATAATTGACGATTCCTCTTCCGATGCCCGAGTTTCCACCGGTTATGAGGACAGTCTTGTTCTTGAAACGCACATCTATCTCCTTGATGCTTAAAGTTTAGCCGCTAGTTCGATACATGAGTCCATCAATTCGTCCATGCTCTCAAACGGCGGAAGGCGTCGAAAACGAGCGATGTGGTAATCCCCCCGCAAACTAACGGGGTTTAAAAGTAGAATTTTCTCACAATGATTTTGGAGAAGATTCCGATGAAGACATCACGATTTAGCGACGCTCAGATCATGGCGATCCTGAAGCAGGCGGAGGACGGCATTCCGGTGGCGGAACTGTGCCGGGAGCACGGGATGAGCGATGCGAGTTTTTACAAATGGCGGGCGCGGCTGGGCGGCATGGATGCCTCGATGGTGGCGCAGATGAAGAGCATGGAGGACGAGAACCGGCGGCTGAAGAAGATGTATGCGGAACTGAGCATGCAAAACGATCTGCTGAAGGAAGCGCTTGGAAAAAGCGCTGAGGCCATCCCAGAGAAAGGAGATGGCCATGCAAGCC
>Ga0105047_10018779_pt1 | contig 10695 bp, 7 predicted proteins | sample MAT04_FD_78384 | JGI IMG/M metagenome (GOLD analysis project Ga0105047, IMG submission 78384) | Freshwater microbial communities from Lake Fryxell liftoff mats and glacier meltwater in Antarctica - MAT-04 (megahit assembly) | ecosystem: Environmental > Aquatic > Freshwater > Ice > Liftoff...
ATTGATCTGTTTGATGACTATGTCATTCCGAATTATCGTCGCTATCCGGTGGCATTGGTGCGGGGCGAAGGATCGCATGTCTGGGATGCTGACGGGCAACGTTACCTGGATTTGTTTCCCGGCTGGGGCTGCAACATTCTGGGATATTCACCGCCTGCGGTCGTCGAAGCGATCCAGGAACAAGTGGCTCAACTGATCCATGTTCCGAATACCTGGTACACGGAACAGCAAGGACGTTTTGCAGAGTTTTTATGTACACGCTGTTTCGGAAAAGCGTTCTTTTGCAACAGCGGCGCCGAGGCGAATGAAGCAGCCATCAAACTCGCAAGGCTCCACGGATCGGCTCAAGGGCGTTACCGCATCATTACGTTTGAACACGGTTTCCACGGTCGTACGTTCGGCGCGCTTACGGCAACGGCTCAGCCCAGGTACCATGAAGGACTGGGGCCGATGCTGGCTGGCTTCCGCTATTCAAAGATGAATGATGTCGACGGCGTGCGAAGCCTGATCGACCACGAGACCTGCGGGATCATGATTGAACCTGTGCAGGGCGAAGGCGGTGTACGAATTCCCGAACCCGGTTTTCTGCAGGCGCTGCGTGAACTTTGCGACGAACACGGTCTCCTGTTGATCTTCGACGAAGTGCAGACCGGAATGGGCCGCACAGGCACATGGTTCGGCTATCAGCAGACCGGGGTTCAGCCGGATGTCATCACAATGGCTAAAGGTATTGCAGCCGGCGTCGCGTGCGGTGCGATGATCTGTCGGGATGAGTTTGCGGGTGACCTGCGACCCGGTATGCACGCGAGTACGTTTGGAGGTAACTCATTGGCGATGGCGGCGGGACTGGCAACGGGCTTGACGATTGAACGCGAAGGACTTCTGGAACATGTGGAGCAACTGGCCGCAGATGTTCGCACTCAACTGGAAGCCCTGCAGCAGCGACTTTCCATCATTCGCGAAATTCGCGTCTGCGGCATGATGATCGGGATCGATCTCAACATCGCATCTGCTCCAGCTGTTTCTAAGTGCATGGAACGTGGAGTCCTGATTAACGCCACAAACGATACAGTCGTGCGACTGTTGCCCGCGCTGAATGTGAAGTCTGCAGATCTGACGGAAGGACTGCAGGTGATCGCCGACGTCCTGGAAGAAATGGCAAACGAAGCATGAACGACAGTGATCAGGCGAGCGGCATGCGTCGGCTTGCCGGTACAAAAACGAGGTACAGGAGGGCTCACGCCGTTCCGCTCGCCGGACTTTTTTCCGGCCGCGCGAAGTGTATACGCTGCACACAGATGAATGTGAAGTGAATTTGTATCCCCACGTTCTACCTCTGGTACTGCACAAAGAAATGCTGCATTTCAGGAGTTTCCCGGACCTCAGATTGACATCGAAACTGGCAGGTCTACTATGCTGCGTATGAAAACTCGCATTCTTACGGCATTGCCGGTGTACAACGAAGTTGCCCATGTCGCGGGCGTTTTGCACGAACTGCTGCAACATGTTGATGACATCCTTGTCGTCGATGATGGCTCAACAGACGGCACGAGCGAAGTGCTGAAGCAGTTCCCCGCCGTGGCGGTAAAGCAGCATTCGCCAAATCTCGGTTACGGGGCGGCTCTAAGCACCGCTTTCGACTATGCGTTGCAGCATGGCTTCGACGTTCTGGTGACGATGGATTGTGACGGACAGCATCAGCCGCAGTATGTGCGTGAGATTGCCAGTCTGATCGATCTCACGGCCGAATCTCCGATTGACATGGTCTCCGGTTCCCGCTACCTGAAAGATTTTGAAAGTGATACCGCAGCGCCCGTAGAACGTCGCCAGATCAATGCGAGGATTACGGCTTGTCTGGATGAACAGCTTGGTCTGTCGATTACGGATGCTTTTTGTGGCTTCAAGGCGTACCGCGTTTCTTCACTGGCAAAATTGGATATCACCGACAAAGGTTACGCGATGCCACTGCAACTGTGGGTGCAGGCCGCTGATCTCGGCTGGAATATTCGTGAGTTCGCCGTACCTCGAATTTATCTGGACGAAGCTCGGTCTTTCGGCGCTTCGCTGGACGATGCCAGTGTACGACTGGCACATTACCGTTCCGTTCTCAACGCGGAATTGGAGCGACGCGGAATGACTCAGCGATTTACATCCGACTGCGGCACGGCGGCGGCTCGGTAAGCACTATGACTTCTTCCGTGGATCCGGCTGTATTCATGCAGCTTGCCCTGCAACACGCTCGTCACGGGGAAGGGCACGTCGAACCCAATCCGATGGTCGGTGCCGTGATTGCGACTTCGGATGGTTTGGTCATTTCGTCCGGGTATCATCAACGCTTCGGTGGTGATCATGCGGAGATCAATGCCATCCAGGCGGCAGGCTCGGCAACGGTTGGAAACGATCTGTATGTGACTCTGGAACCTTGCAACCATTTCGGAAAAACACCACCCTGCGCGGATGCTGTCATTAACGCTGGAATTCGTCGCGTGTTTGTCGGTTGCCAGGATCCGGCACCGCATGTGGCTGGTCAGGGAATTCAGCGATTGCGGGATGCGGGGCTGGAGGTCACCGTTGGCGTCTGTGAATCCGAGGCTCGACGCCTGATCGCCCCGTTTGAAATGTTGATGCTGCAGCGTCGTCCGTGGGTTCATGCCAAATGGGCCATGACGCTCGACGGACGCATTGCTTCACGGACCGGTCATTCCAGGTGGATCAGTAGTGCTGCTTCCCGAGCTGTCGTGCATCAACTGCGGGGTCGGATGGATGCAATCATCACAGGAGCAGGAACCGTTCGGTCTGATGACCCGCTGTTGACGGCCAGACCGGCAGGAACTCGCACGCCGCTGCGGGTCGTGATCGACGCCGATGGATCATCGCTGCACGCCGACACGAATCTGATGAAATCGCTTTCACAAGCTCCGGTTCTCGTCTGTGTCGCTGAAGACGCTGCGACGGATTGCGTCGAACGGCTCAAATCGCTGGGAGTTGAAGTGAAGGCATGTGGTGTCAGTGAACCGGGACGAATCGATTTGCGTACGGTCATGGCGGAACTTGGACGTCGCGGCTGCACGAATGTGCTTACGGAAGCGGGCCCTGGAATTCTCGGAAGTCTGTTTGACTCGTCATTGATCGATGAAGTTCATATCTTCATTGCTCCCCGACTCATCGGCGGCGCATCGGCTCGTGGCCCGATCGGCGGCTTGGGAATTGAATCCATCCCGGCAATTCCCAACGTAAAGCATCTTCGCCAAACGTCGATTGGCGATGACCTGCTGATTGAGGGCGATGTCTGCCGAGAGTGATCATGAGTCAACAAACTTCAATCGAGCACAAGAATCAGCCCAACATGAACATTCCGACTGCTCCAGCGTCAGGCGACTCCCGGAATTCTATCACTCTGCGTTATGACGTTCGTGAAGAAGATCTGGCGATCGTGCGTGAGATTGTGGAGTCCACGGGTTTCTTTTATCCGCCCGAGGTCGATGTTGCGGTGGAGCTTGTTGACGAACGATTGCGAAAAGGAGAAGCGTCCGGCTATCACTTTGCATTTGCAGAAGTTGACGGGCGCACGGTCGGCTATTCGTGTTACGGCCCGATTGCCTGCACGGCCAGCAGCTTTGATATCTTCTGGATTGCCATTCACTGCGACGCACAGCGGCACGGCCTGGGGAAGTGGCTGATGTCCGTCACGGAAGAACTCATTTTTGGCCAGGGCGGTGAACGAATTTACGTCGAAACATCCGGGCGCGAACACTATCTGCCGACGCGGAAGTTTTATGATCGCTGCGAATACCACCAGATCGCTGAACTTCCGGAATTCTACGGTCCTGGGGATTCGAAGGTCATTTACCTGAAGACGAAGCCAACAGCAGCATCACCGCTTGTTCCTGCACCTCCGCTTGTTCCTGCAGGCTCAGACGTGATTCCGCAGCCAGGCACGCCGCCGGAATTCGAGTTACTGCTGCCGGAATTTCGGCGGCTCTGCGAAATTGTCGCCCGTCTGAGAGCCCCGGATGGATGTCCGTGGGATCGACAGCAGACGATGAAGACGATCAAGCCTTACACTCTGGAAGAAACGTACGAGCTGCTCGAAGCAATCGATGCTGACGACAACGATGCAATCTGCGAAGAGTTGGGAGACGTGTTGCTGCAGGTCATTCTGGATTCGCAAATCGCTGCCGATGAACAACGCTTCCTGCTGTTCGATGTCGTGAGGCGCATCGCCGACAAAATGGTCCGCCGTCATCCGCATGTGTTCAGTGATGTTGACGCCCAAACGACAGATGACGTCAGACGCAATTGGTATGCCATCAAACAACAGGAAAAGCCAGCTCGCGCATCGCAGTTGGAAGGAATCCCGGTTGCTTTACCGGAACTGGCACGCTCCGCGCGCATCACCGCGCGAGCTGCCGCAGTGGGTTATGATTTCCCTGATCGACGCATGTTGTTTGACAAACTGCATGAAGAAATGCAGGAGCTGGCAGTGGAACTTTTCGGATCGAACGCAATTCCGAAGGTACTCGCGACTGTGGATTCTGCCGTTGTGCCCGATACACCGTTGCAGCCGGATTTAAAAGACAAAGCGGAATCCGAACTGGGCGATGTCCTGTTTGTGCTTGCCAATATCGGTCGTCGCTGGGGCATCAATCCGGAAGAAGCCCTTCGCTGCAGTAACGCGAAGTTCTCACGCCGGTTCCAGGCGATCGAAGCGGCGATGAAGAGCGATGGACGCAGCATGCATGACGCGACGCTCCGCGAAATGGAAGATGCCTATCAAGCCGCAAAACGTCGTGAACCAAAACCGAACGGCTGAAATATGAAACTGCGATTTATTACCGTCGGCGGGACGATTGATAAAGTCTATTTCGATCAACTGAGCGAATATCAGATCGGTGCTCCTGGCGTCGAACGGATGCTCCTGGATTTACCGGTCGCGTTTGAATACACGATCGAATCCGTGCTTCGCAAAGACAGTCTGGACATGACAGTCGAAGATCGGCAGCTGATACGCAGAGCCGTGGAAGAATGTCCGGAACAGCACATCGTGATCACTCACGGCACAGACACGATGATCGAAACCGCCCGCGTCCTGATCGGAATCCCCGGGAAGCGGATTGTCTTGACAGGTGCAATGCAACCAGCGAATTTTCACGACAGTGATGCGATGTTCAACGTCGGCATGGCAATCGGCGTGGTCATCACGCAGCCAGTTGCCGGCGTCTGGATTACCATGAGCGGGCAGGTCTTCGACCCGCTGAAAACTCGCAAGAACCGCGAACGCGGCGTGTTTGAAAACACATAGCTTGACTCTCCGTGTCGAGTGCTTTCTCCAGCACAATTCGCAGGTGAGGGAGACCTGCAGTCTCGCCAGTGGTGGAGGCGCACAACATCCTCGCCACGACCATCTGACGTTGCCATCAGGGCATAAGGACATCTGATTGTCGAAATGCGGAAAACTTCGACAAAGATGTGTATCGGCCAAAATCGACTGTGGTAGTACGAAACCACGTCGGCTCAAATGCAACTGAGCTGCCGTTCGTGTAATATCCAACAACGATTGCCTGGCTCTGCTTGAAAGGCAGTGACGATGTTCGACGTAGTGGTGATTCTCTTACTTTTGCTGCCGCTCTATCTGCAGGTTCGTCAGATGCGGCGAAAGCAAGATGAGTCATCTGTTCGGCTCACCAACCAGATGCATGCCATTTATGACACGCTGAATCAACAGCGCAGGTTGTTGAGCCAAGTGCTTAAAGCTGACGCAGCGTCGCAGAGCGGAGTGGCTGGCGAAGCTTCGCCCTCCGAATCCTCAATGGAGGCTCCAGCACCGCCTGTGACCGCGCTGAATCAGATTCCGACACTCGGTAAGTCTGACCGACCGAATCAGGCGACTCAACCGGAAAGACCAAAAAGTGTTGCTCAAATTCCGCCCGTGCAGGCATCGGCAGAATTGCAGGCCTTGATGAGGCACGTTGCAACACAGCCCGCAGCGCAACGAACGCCGCCGGTTCCACGGGTTCCCAATCGTTTCGACGCTGCTGCCAAGGACGTCCTGCAGCGAATCTGGAACTGGATCATCGTGGGCGAAGAGAATATTCCTGACGGCGTCTCTGTGGAGTTCGCGATTGCCAGTCAATGGTTGCTGCGCATCGGGATCATGTTGCTTGTTATCGGGATCGGCTTTTTCCTCAAGTACTCAATTGAGCACGGGCTTCTCTCCCAGACGGCCCGCGTGGCACTGTCGGTTGCCGCTGGTCTGATCATGTTGATCACCGGGACCAGAATCCTGGGCGGAAAATTCCATGTGATGGGCCAGGGTCTGTTGGGAGGCGGCATTGCGACTCTGTACTTCAGTGCCTTCGCCGCGGCCAACTTTTATCACCTGATTCAGATGCCTGTGGCATTTGCAGCGATGATTGCGGTGACAGCGCTCTCCGGGTTTATTGCGGTTCGATTTCATTCCATTCTGACCGCAGTCCTTGGTGTGATCGGCGGGTATGGAACGCCAGTGATGCTCGCGACCGGACATGTGAATTTTCCTGGGCTGTACGGATACATGCTGGTCCTGGGTCTGGGAGTACTGGGAATCTGCGCATGGAAGCGTTGGCCGCTGCTGAATTACCTGAGTTTCACAGGTAACTTCTTTCTGGTTGGCGGATCGCTGAGAGATTATCAGCCAGTCCTTCACTTCTGGCAGGTCATGCCATTCCTGGTTGCATTCTTCGTGCTGTTTTCCACGATGGTCTTTGTTTACAACCTGTTCAACCGCACGAAATCGAATCTTCTTGATGTGCTCGTACTGTTTTTGAACGCTGGGGTATTCTTCTGTCTCAGTTACTGGCTGATCGACAAATCGTACGGCGAGAAATGGGTTGCCGCAGTTACGCTGGGATTGACAGTATTTTATGTGATTCACGTCTGGTACTGCCTGGTCCGCACAGTACTCGACCGCGAACTGATGCTCAGCTTTACGGCGCTGTCGGCATTCTTCCTGGCGATCACCGTTCCGTTGTTGTTGTCGCGTGAATGGATCACTGTGAGTTGGGCCGTTCAGGCGGCCGTCATGCTTTGGGTCGCCGGGAAACTCAGCAGTGAATTCCTGAGACTCGTGGCCTACTGTCTGTATGTCATTGTTCTCGGACGGTTCATGTTCCTGGACCTGCCGTCGCAGTATGGCAAGGCCAGTCTCGCGGACCTGCCGGTGATGGACTACCTCGAACAACTGGCCGAGCGACTGGTGATGTTTGGAGTCCCGATTGCATCTCTGGCACTGGGTTACCGGATGCTGGCAAAACCAGGTCAGACGGTTTCATTGGCCATCGACAAAGCCGCCGACATCAGCGGCTGGATCGGAGAGCGAGCGGCCGCGAAAACGGCGGTGTTCGTGATGTTCGGAATGCTGTTTTTGTATATGCATCTTGAACTCAATCGCACTCTCGGAGCCTTGTTTCCGCCGCTTCGACTTCCGATCCTCACGCTGCTCTGGTTAAGCGTCTGTACGCTGCTGATCCTTGAATTCTCACGAACTACCAGCCGAGTGGTTCTTGTATTTCTTGGACTCTTCGTAACGGCTGTACTCGTAAAGCTGATTGTCTTCGACCTTCGGGACTGGTCGGCCACAAGCGGGTTTCTGTACGACGGTCCCTACGTGTTTTACGATGCCGGATTCCGCCTGCTGGATTTCGGGGCCATCATTGTCTTTTTTGCATTTGCCACGCGACTCCTGATGAGACAAGCCACCGCTGATCGGGTGCTTTCCCGAGATGCAGGGACCGTAATGGGGATGGCTGGCATTGGAATGCTGTTTCTCTATTCGACTCTGGAACTGAATTCGTTCCTGAAACACTATGTGGAGAACCTGCGATCCGGCGGAATTTCGATCTTGTGGACTCTGTTTGCTCTGGCGTTCCTTGTCAGAGGCATCAGCAGGGACATTAAGCCGATGCGGTATGCCGGACTTGCCCTGTTTGTGATCGTCACGTGGAAGGTGTTCTTTGTGGATCTGTCCCGACTGGATCAGCTGTATCGCATTGTGGCGTTCATCATTCTGGGAGTGCTCGTCCTCTGCGGATCGTTCCTGTATCTGCGATCTCGAAAAACGTTTGAGACAAAGGGCGACGAACCAGAGCCGATTGCCGCAGTGGATACAGGGCAAGGTCCAGCAGACACTGAACAGGAAGGAGAGGCCACATGATGACAATGCGATGGATTTGCTGCATTCTGGCGATTTCTGTCATTCTACCGGGACCAGGGGTGGCTGAAGAGGCTGTACTGTTCAGGTTTTCGCGGCCGATTCAGATGGTCGGACAGTCTCAGGAAGAGTTGTTTTCGGTCCTGCTGGACAGTGATGTCTATGCGGCGACCCGAGACAGTTTCCCGGACCTGCGTGTCCTTGACGCTGATGACAGGCTGGTGCCATTCCTGATCCGTCGAGTCTCAGAATCGCGGACGGAACTAGTTCGGACATTGTGGACTGCAGTAAATCCCGCCCTGATGCCACTTGACAACAGCGGCATGGAAATCCACATCATTCTGAAACCGGAGGACCCATCGCCGCTGGGGCTGAACTTTGTAACGCCTCTGCAGAATTTTGAACAACAGGTGCAAGTCTTCTCCACAGCGGACGGAACGGAATCGATGCTGGTCGATGGAGGCTTGATTTTTGATTATTCACAGTTCATGGATGTTCGCCGCACCGAGGTTCTTCTGCCACCGACAAGCGCAAGGGAGTTTCGGATTGTGATCGATGCGCTGACTTCTGATCAGGAATCTCAGTTGCTCGAATTGACTCGTTCGCTGCGAGGTAACGCGGAAGAAGTCCGGACCGAGAAGACGATGTTCCAGCGACGTCCGTTTCGCATCGACCGAATTGATCTTTGGACGGAGCAGGTGGAAAAGATCGGGCACGCAGACAAAGTTCAACCATGGCCTGTGACTGATCTGAAAGTCACTCAGGATTCCGAGCGAAACCAAACTCGGGTCGAATTCGCCAGTCGCCGCGAACCGCTGACGGAGTTGACGATTGTCACCGGCAGCCGAAATTTCAGCCGACATGCGGTGCTACAGATTTTCGACGATAAGTCCGCGAAGCATTCTGAGTTAGAGACAATTGCAGACACTACGATTTCGCAATTCCAGTTGCGGGATATTCAGGAGGAGCACCTCACAGTCCGCCTCCCGGAGACCCGGCGCGATTATCTGCGGCTGGTGTTGGACAATGGAGATAGTCCCGCACTGTCAATTGACGCCGTTAATGCGTTCGGGCATCAGTATGAAGTTGCGTTCCTGGGCAAACCGGATCAGAATGTGCGACTGGTTTATGGCTCCGACACAGCTCAACCGCCAAACAGCGATACGGTTGCCCTCTCGACCGCATTGGCGAGGGGAATTCGTCCAGTCACAGCCACGCTGGGAGTCCAGTCAGCAATTGCAGGATCTGGTGCCCCAAAAACGGTTGACGTGAAAAGCCTCCTGAACAACCAGTTTGTAATGGGAGCGGTGATTGGCATCCTCGTGATTCTGCTCGGCTGGGGCCTGTATCAAGCCAGTCGCCGGATCGACCAGATGCCTCGTGGCGATGCGGAATAGTGGAGCCTGAATCAATGTCTTCCGCGTACTGCCAGGAACGCTACAAGAGCATTACCAGACCATCCATGCCGGACAAGCGACTGTAGATCGCGAGGACCTGTTGTGATGATTCACACATGGGTTCAAGCGTCACCGCAACATGCCTGCCATGTTCTGTGTTGCGGAGCGAAAACGGCGGATCGGTTTCCATTCCGAGTTCGTCCCGCACACACGCCACCACGCGCGCCGTAAAGTTGCCTTCTGCGGAACCGATGACCTTAAAGGTAAAATGGCACGGAAAAGCATGGCGACTTTCCAGCAGTTCCGCCGAAGGCAATTTGATCACAAGACATTACTCACAGAATTCCGGAACCAATCTCATGTACACGATCATGTCATTATACTTCGCGCGGCCAGAAATGCGACCGGCGAGCGGAGCGGCGTAAGCCCTTCGGTACCTCGTTCTTGTACCAGCAAGCTGACGCATGCCGCTCGCCAGTTTTCTCACTCTTGACCGCACGAAGTATAAACACGGTGGTCGGTTTCGTGAACCGAGATTCCGGATGTGGCTGCCTTCATTTCTTGTCGTCGCCCTCTGCGGCCAGCCGTTGCTCAAATTGTTCCAGCTTCTGCTCCATCGCGCGCACCTGATCACGCAGCGCCTCGACGCTCGCAGCAACTTCGTCGTGTGTGCCGGATTCGACTGCCTCGAAAGCTTTCTGAGTCCTTATTTGAGCGACTCTTCCGCTGTCTTCGGCGAGCTTTCGTGCATGCTCAATGAGTCTCTGCATGTCTTTTTCATTCGACGGCATCCGCTGTTCGATCACGATGCCCGGATGAAACTTTCGCAGGGAATTTTGAATACCGATCTGACCTTCCACCTGCTTTCTCACAGATTCCGAAAGCGACTGCCATGCGGGGTTCCCGGGAAGATGCCCAGTATCCTGTGAGACGTCCCCGAGATGAAATTCAGTCTGTGCTGGAGCGAAAATCACAAGGAATTGCATTTTTCTGGGAGTAACCGCAATCTTCATAGGCTCGCCATGACGAATGATGGAAAACGTAAGTTCCTTTCCTTCCGACGAAGCCACAGATGACACGAGATCGTCGGTTTTGGTTACGTCAGTGTCG
>Ga0105047_10018780_pt1 | contig 10694 bp, 7 predicted proteins | sample MAT04_FD_78384 | JGI IMG/M metagenome (GOLD analysis project Ga0105047, IMG submission 78384) | Freshwater microbial communities from Lake Fryxell liftoff mats and glacier meltwater in Antarctica - MAT-04 (megahit assembly) | ecosystem: Environmental > Aquatic > Freshwater > Ice > Liftoff...
CACCGACGGTCGGGTCGCCCACCACTTCGGTGACACCGACCTGTCACGCATGTGCCAGGTCGGCAGCTTCGCCGAGCACCTGCTCGTCGCCGAGTCCGCCGTCGTCAAGGTCGACAAGGACCTACCGTGGAACGCCGTCGCCCTGGTGTCGTGCGGCGTGGCCACCGGCTTCGGCTCCGCGGTGCATCGCGCCGCGGTCACCCCGGGCGACAACGTCGCCGTCATCGGCTGCGGCGGCATCGGCATGAACGCCATCCAGGGCGCCAAGATCGCCGGCGCCAAGCGGGTCATTGCCATCGACCCCGTCGAGTTCAAACGCGAGAAGGCCATGGAGTTCGGCGCCACCCACACGTACGCCTCCCTCGAGGAAGCCACCGCCGAGATCGGCCCGCTCACCTGGGGCGACATGTGCGACAAGGTCATCCTCACCGTCGGAGTCATGACCGGCGACCTGATCGAGCCGGCGCTGGCAATCACCGCCAAGGGCGGCACCTGTGTGGTCACGGCGGTAGCGTCGATGATGGACAACGACGCCAAGCTGAACTCGTTCATGTTCGCCATGGCCAACAAGGAGCTCAAGGGCTGCCTGTTCGGGTCGGGCAACCCCCGCTTCGACATCCCCATGCTGTTGTCGCTCTACCGCGAGGGCCAGCTCAAGCTCGACGAGCTCGTCACCAAGACCTACACCCTCGACCAGATCAACGAGGGCTACCAGGACATGCGCGACGGCCTCAACATCCGCGGTGTCATTGAGTACGCCTAGACCACGCTGATATGGCCTCTCCGTACACACGCGAGCTCGTCGATCACCTGAGCGGTTCGGTCGTCGGACGACGGTCCGAGATCGAACAGGTGGTCGCCGGGCTGGCGGCGGGCCGTCACCTCCTTCTGGAGGGGCCGCCCGGTACCGGCAAGTCGACGTTGCTGCGCCGCATCGCCACCGAGCTCGACTGCGGCTTCTGTTTCGTCGAGGGCAACGCCGAGCTCACCCCGGCGCGCCTCGTCGGCACGTTCGACCCGGCCGCCGTGCTCGAGGCGGGCTACTCCCCCGACGTATTCCTCGACGGTCCGCTCGTCACCGCGCTGCGCGACGGCTCGGTGCTCTACATCGAGGAGATCAACCGCATTCCCGAGGAGACCCTCAACGTGCTCATCTCGGTGATGAGCGAAGGCTCCATCCAAGTGCCCCGCCTTGGCGAGGTGCGCGCCGCCGGCGGTTTTCGGATGGTCGCCGCCATGAACCCGTTCGACGCCGTGGGGACCGCCCGGATCTCCGGCGCCGTCTACGACCGCGTCTGCCGGCTCGCCATGGGTTACCAGGACTCCGCCGACGAGATGGCGATCGTAAGCAGCCAGGCCAAAGCCGCGGCAGCAGTGGTGGGAGCGGGTTTCGTTGTGCAGGCCACCGAGATGGTTCGAGCCACCCGCGAGCACCCCGACCTGCGCACCGGGTCGTCGGTGCGCGGCGCTATCGACCTGACGATGATCGCCGCCGAGCTCCGCTCCATCCGTGACCTCGACGCCAGCGATCCCGGCGTTACTCGCGACGCCGCCCAGCTCGCGCTGTCGGGGCGAGTGCGCATCCGCGACGGTTGCGGACGAAGCACGGCCGACATCATCGACGAGCTCTGGGCCATCTTCTTCGCCCCAGCCGATGATGATTCCGCAGATGACGAGGGGTCACGGGGTGACGGCGAGTCGGGAAAAGCTCCCCGCCACCACCTCCGGGCGGTGGCGGGACCGACGACGTAGTCGAGGGCGACGACGCCCGACGAGCGGTTGCCGAGGCGACCAAGCGGACCACGGCGCGCCGCGAGCTGGCCCGCCACGCCCGCTTCGAGGAGATCAGCCCCGAGGTCGGGGAACTCGACGAGGACGCATTCCGCGATCTCATGGAGGACGACCTCGACGAAGCCCTCACCCTGCTCGCCGACCTCACCGGCGCCACCGACGAACGGCTGCGCGCGCTGGCGCGCACCCTGGCCGGTCGCGTGTTGGTCGATGTCGCCCGCACGGGCCCAACGACGCTTCGCGGCATCGGTCGGCTCGCCTGGCGGCCAGCGTCTTCGGTGGACGGCGAGGTCGACCTCGATGCCAGCCTCGAGGCCATCGTCAGCGCCCGATCGGCCCGACGTCCCATCGGAATCGATGACCTCACCGTGCGCACGTGGGATCGGCCTGACACCGCGCTGTGCCTGTTGGTCGACCGCTCGGGGTCGATGCTGGGCGACCGCTTGGCCGCAGCGGCCGTGGGCGCCGCGGCGGTGCTGTACCGCCACGGCACCGACTGCTCGCTCGTGGCCTTCAGCGGTACCGCCATCGTCGTGAAGTCTCAGAACGAGGCCCGTACCGCAGATGAGGTGGTGGGCGACCTGCTGGCGCTGCGCGGCCACGGTGTCACCGATGTGGGTCTCGCCCTTCGGACGGCCCGGGCTCAGCTCGACCGCTCAACGGCGGGGCGCAAAGTCACGATCCTGCTCTCCGACGCCCGATCCACCAGCGGCGGCGACCCGATCGAGGATGCAGCGGCGCTTGCCGCCTTGGGCGATTTCGCCATCATCGCGCCGGCCGGCGACTCCGCCGACGCCGAGGCCTTGGCGAATGCCGTCGGCGGTCGTTGGGTCGAACTGTCGGGCCCATCGGGCATCCCCGAAGCGCTCGCGACCGTCACGACGGGAACGATCTCCGGCCACTGAGCAAAACGCTACACAGCTGTTGCGTAAGTAGTTCGAGGGGTGTAGAACAACCCGGCATCAGTTTCTGAAAGGCCCCCCATGGCGACTACCGAACAACGATCTGCGAGCGCGTCCGACACTTCCGTCGACACCTTCGGCATCGATCCCGACATCTACGAACGCCGCTGGAAGATCCTGTCGGTGCTGTGCATCAGCCTCGTCACCGTCGTCGTCGCGGTGAGTTCGCTCAACGTGGCGATCCCCACGATCATCCGCGAACTCGGCGCCGATTCCACCCAGTCGCTGTGGATCATCGAGGCCTATGCCCTGGTGTTCGCTGGGGTGCTCCTGCCCGCCGGAGCACTCGGTGACCGGTTCGGCCGCAAGTTCGCCCTCCTCGGCGGCCTCGTGATCTTCGGCGTCATGGCCGGAGTCGCCAGCCTCTCGACGTCGCCCGGTCAGCTCATCGGGGCCCGCGCCATCATGGGCATCGGCGCCGCCCTGATCATGCCGGCCACCCTGTCGATCATCACCAACGTGTTCCCGCCCCACGAGCGCCAGAAGGCAATCGCCACCTGGGCCGGGCTCGCCGGCGCCGGTGGCGCCATCGGGCCACTCATGAGTGGCCTGGTGCTCAAGTGGTTCTGGTGGGGCTCGGTGTTCTTCGTGAACATCCCGCTCGTCATCCTGCTCATCGCCCTGGTGTGGTTCATCGTTCCCAATTCGAAGAACCCCAACGGCGAGGCACTCGATCCGCCCGGCGCACTGTTCTCGGTGGTCATGTTGGGCGCCCTCGTGTTCGGCATCATCGAGGGCCCCGCGAAGGGCTGGGCGAGCGGCACCGTGCTGGGCTCATTCGCCATCGCACTTGTCGGCGGACTCGCCTTCTTCCTGTGGGAATCCCGCGCCTCCAACCCGATGCTCGATCCGCGACTGTTCAAGCTGCGGGGCTTCTCGATGGGCAGTCTGGCCATCACCTTTGCCTTCTTCTGCATGTTCGGCATGTTCTTCCTCATCTCTCAGTACCTGCAGTTCGTACACGGCTACACCGCCCTCGAGGCCGGGGTGCGCACCCTGCCCTCGGCGCTGGTCATGGTGATCGTGTCGCCCCGCAGCCCCCAGATCTCGGCCAAGCTCGGCATGCGCAACTGCGTGCGCATCGGGTTCGGGTTGGTGGCCGTCGCGTTCGTCGGCATGTCGACGTTGGGCGTGGACAGCGCCTACTGGCCGCTCGCCATCTTCCTCATGGTCATGGCCGCCGGCCTGGGAATGCTGATGCCGCCGGCCAGCGGAATGATCGTGGCGTCGGTCCCGCTGTCCAAGTCCGGTGTCGGTTCGGCCGTCAACGACGTCACCCGCGAACTGGGCGGCGCCGTCGGCATCGCCATCATGGGTTCGATCCTGGCCACGGTGTACAAGTCGTCGATGGCCGACAAGATCGCCGGTGCGCCGATCCCTGATGCGGTGCGACCGGTGGTCGAGGACTCGATCGGCAGGGCCTTCGCCGTCGCCGAGCAGACAGCCGCCCAGGCCGGCCCCGAAGCCGCTGCGGCCCTGCGCAAGGCGGCCGCCGAATCGTTCATCTCGGGCAGCCACGTCACCTTCCTGGTCGCGGCCGGAGTAGCGGTTCTGGGATCGCTCATCGCCGGCAACCTGATCCCCAACTCTGCCCCGGCCCATGGTTCCGTCCCCGAGATCTGACCCCCGCGTCGAGCGGAGCCGGGCCGCGGTCATCGCAGCCACCCTCGAGCTGCTGACCGAGCACGGCTACGCCGGTACCAGCATCGACGCCATCTCGAAACGATCGGGGGTGGCACGGACCACCATCTACCGCCACTGGCACTCGCTCGCCGAGATCGCCCATGAGGCAGCCATCTCCTCATCGCCCGAGCACGTCGTTCCCGACACGGGCGACCTCCGGGGCGACATCCGGGGCCTCGCCGGGCACCTGGCCGACAAGCTCAACGAATCGGGTTGGGGCGAGCTGCTGCCGACGTTGATCGACGCGGCCCGTCGCGATCCCGAGATCCTGGCGTTGCAGCAGCGCGTCAGCCATGACCGACGCACGGCGAGCATGGCGGTCATCGAGCGGGCGCAAGCCAACAGCGAGCTGAAGGACGGCATCAACCTCGACATCGTGGGGGAAATGATGGTGGGCGCCATCTTCACCCGCCACCTGGTCAGCCACCGACCCCTCAACGACGAGTTCCTCGATCAGCTCACCGACGAGGTGTACCGCCACATCGCCCGGTGATCAGCTGCACCGTGCCACGATCAGGGCGATGGCCTCGGGGTTGGCCAACGCCGACGTGTTGCGCACCTCACGGCCATTGATCGCGTCGGTCACGGCCAGCTCGGCCAACTTCCCCGAACGGGTGCGGGGCAGATCGGCGACGTCGATGACCAGCGCGGGAACGTGGCGCGGGGTACAGCCGATGCGTATGGCCTGGCGGATCTCGGCGACGAGGGTCTCGTCGAGCACGGTGCCCTCCGCCAGGCGCACAGCCAGCACGATGCGGGAATCACCCTCCCAGTCCTGGCCGAAGACGAGGCTCTCGAGCACGGCGTCGAACTGCTCGACCCGGCGGTAGATCTCCGCCGTTCCGATACGGACCCCACCCGGGTTGAGGGTGGTGTCGCTGCGGCCGTGCACGATCATGCCACCGTGGGTGGTCCACGATGCGAAGTCGCCGTGGCTCCACACTCCGGGGTTCTTGTCGAAGTAGGCGGCCCGGTAGCGCACGCCGTCAGGGTCGTCCCAGAATCCGATGGGCATCGACGGGAACGGCTCGGTGCACACCAGCTCGCCGCGCTCGTCGACCCCCGACGGAGCACCCTCCTCGTCGTAGATGTCGACCGCCATGCCGAGCGTCGGCCGTTGAATCTCTCCGGGCCAGGCCGCACTAGTGGGGTCACCGGCCACGAAACAGGCCACCAGATCGGTGCCCCCCGACATCGACGCCACGTGCACACCCTCGGGAAACGACTCGACGGCCCAGATGTTGGTTTCGGGCGACAGCGGCGAACCCGTGGACGCCACGGTGCGCAGTGCCGCGAGCGGAGCATGGTTGCGGGGGACGAAGCCGTTCTTGCGCACCGAGTCGAGATACTTCGCGGATGTTCCGAAGAAGGAGATCCCGAGCCGTTCGACCAAGTCGGTCAGCGCCGCCGGTCCGGGATGGAATGGTGACCCGTCATAGAGCACCGCTATGGCACCCGAGGCCGGCACCGAGACGAGCCAGTTCCACATCATCCAACCGCAGGTCGTGTAGTAAAGCACCCGATCACCGGGGGCGATGTCACAGTGCAACTGGTGTTCCTTGAGGTGCTGCAACAGCACGCCACCGCAGCGGTGCACGATGCACTTGGGAACGCCGGTGGTGCCCGAGCTGAACAACACGTACCAGGGGTGGTCGAAGGGCAACTGCTCGAACTGGAACGGCTCGAAGGTGGGGTGGGCGCCGAGGTAGGCGGTCCACGCCACGCTGTCGGGCACCCGCTCGAGATCAGCCGCGCTCACCGCGTCGCCCCACTCGGCACCGTCGCGCTGACGGTTGCCCACCATGATCACGCGTCGCACCGTGGGCAGGCCGGCTCGGATCGTGGCCAACCGCTCGACACAGTCGATCGACTTGCCGCCGTAGTGATAGCCGTCGGCGGCGAAGAGCACGACGGGCTCGATCTGGCCGAAGCGGTCGAGCACACCGTCGATGCCGAAGTCGGGCGAGGTCGAGCTGAACACCGCGCCCACCGAGGCCGACGCCAGCATGGCGATCACGGTCTCGGCGATGTTCGGCAGCCAGGCCGCCACCCGGTCGCCGGGTCGAACCCCCTCGGCCCGCAGCGCGGCCGAGAGCTGATTGACCGATCGTCGGACCTCGGCGCGGGTGAAGCTCCGTTCCCGACCCAGCTCGTCACAGCCGATCAGCATCGTGTCGGCGGGCGCCGCCCCGCGACCATCGAGGATCGTCTCTGCAACGTTTCCCACGGCGTCGGGGAAGAACCGCGCGGACTCCATCGTCGGCCCGCGCTCGAGGACCCGCTCACCCCGCTCACCGATGATGCCACTGGAGTCCCACAGCGCCGCCCAGAAGCCTTCGGTGTCGCTCACCGACCAGCGGTGCAGCGACGGATAGTCGTCGAACCCGTTGGCAGTGGCGAAGCGGGCCATGGCCGACGCAGCAACGCGTTCGGGCGACGGCGTCCACAGCGGTTCGTTCACTTGATCAAGCCCAGGTGCACGCCGGTGAAGAAGCGCTCGACGTACTCGGTCACCCGGACCGAGCGGGGTGACGGAAAGATGTCGAACGCATGGTTCGCGCCCGCAAGCTCCGCATAGAGCACGGAGTGTTCGGAGGTCTTGGACATGGCCTCCGCGAACGGACGAGCCTGTTCGACCGGCACCAACGCGTCGGGGGTGCCGTGGATGATCAACATGGGCGGGGCGTCGACCCGCACCCGGTTGACCGGTGAGAAGCGACGCCAACGCGCCTCATCGCTGCGATAGGTCGAACCGACGACGACCCGGCCCATGAAGTCGACGAAACCCTTGGCCATCGCAGCGCCGTCATCGACCAGGTCGTAGACGCCATAGAACGGCGCGGCGGCCTGCACCGTGGTATCCGCGTCCTCGAAGCCCGGCTGGAACTCGGGATCGTTCGCGGTGAGCGCCATCATGGCGGTGAGGTAGCCCCCGGCCGATCCGCCGGTGACGACGATGAAGTCGGGATCGACGCCCAGCTCGGCGGCGTTGCTGCGGATGTAGGCGATGGCCCGCTTGCAGTCGATGAGCTGCTCGGGGAACTTGGCCTTCGGGGCGAGCCGATAGTTCATGTTGAAGCCCACCCAACCGTTCTTGACCATGTGGTGCAACAGCGGGACGCCCTGCTGATTCTTGTCGCCCAGGATCCATCCGCCACCGTGGATCTCGACGATGGCAGGGCGAGGCACAGAATCAGGGGAAACCACACCCGACGCCGACTTCGCTCTCCTGGGTTGGTAGACGTCGAGCGTGTTGCGCCACTTGCCACCGTCGACATAGGGCACATTGCGACGGATCCTGGTGCCCGACGCGCCCGTGAACAGCGGGACGATGGCGCCGTTGCGAACCGACGACGGTCGAGCTTCGAGGAAGTCGGAGTCGACGTAGGGGGCGAGTACCGCTTCGAGTTCATCGCCGGAGCGCCGTGCCTGTTGGATGAGGCCGCCGAGCCCCACCACGGTGGCGGCCTCGAGCGCCAGGCCAACCTTGCCCTGCGGCGTCTTCAGCGCGCCGCGATGAGTGGCCCAGGCCGTGCGCGCCACGTGGAGGGCGAGGATGGGCCCCGCCGCCTCGGTGGTGATCCAGGCCGACGCGAACGACGGGATACTCAGCGCGCGACTGCGAATCCGGGGGTATCTGGCGTTCAGCACAGCGAGTGCGCCGAGGGCGCCCGATCTCAGCAGCGGTTCCATCGGACCATCTTTGCCGAGATGGAACACAACCGCCGCAGCACCGAACGTGGGGATCGGCCAGAATGGCGATCAACTTTTTGTTACGGGGGATTCATGGAACGACTGTCGGGGCTCGACGCAACCTTCTTGTATCTGGAGACGCCCAGCGCCCACATGCACGTAGCGATGACCGGCATCTACAACACGTCGACCATGCCCGGCGGCTACTCCTTCGAGGCATTCCGCGATCACATCGTCAGCCGCTTCCACCGCATCCCGGCCTTCACCCGCCGCCTGGTCGAGGTGCCGTTCCAGCTGCACCACCCGGTCTGGATCGAAGACCCCAACTTCGATGTCGACTACCACATTCGCCGTACCGCAGTTCCTGAACCCGGCGGGCGGCGCGAGCTGGCAGAGGTCGCCGCCCAGATCGCATCGATCCCGCTCGACCGCACCCGCCCGTTGTGGGAGGTCTGGGTCATCGAGGGCCTCAAGCAGAACCGCATCGGTTTCGTCGTGAAGGTGCACCACTCCGCGATCGACGGATCATCGGGTGCCGAGATCATGACCGAGCTCTACGACCTCGAGGCCAAGCCGCCCGAGACACCGGCGGCGAATCCAACCGAGCCCGAACACATCCCCAGCGACCTCGAACTGGTCACCTACGCCCTTGCCTCCAAGCTGCGCCGGGGGCGGGGGATGGTCCCGCTCATCGGCCGCACCGTGCAGGGCGTCGCCAACGTGGTCAACAACCGTCGCGACCCCGGGGGGTCCGTCGGGGCCGTGCCGCTCACCGCACCGAGGGCACCCTGGAACGGGGCCATCTCGTCCCAGCGCAGCGTGGCCTTCGCCCGAATTCCGCTCGACGAGCTCAAGGAGGTACGCCGGGCGCTCGACGTCAAGGTCAACGACATCGTCCTCGCCGTGACCGCCGGGGCCCTGCGCCTGTACCTCGAGGGCCGCGACCAGCTCCCCGACGGCCCGCTGCTGGCGGTGTGCCCCGTTTCGGTTCGGTCCGCCGACGAGATGGGCGGCGGCGGCAACAAGGTGTCGGCCATGTTCACCTCGCTGGCCACCGATGTCGACGATCCGCTCGAACGCCTCCGGGTCATCGCCGCCTCGACGGTGGGGGCCAAGGCAGAGCACAACGCCGTCGGCGCCCGAATGCTGACCGATTGGGGCGAGTTCGCCGCGCCGCGCACCTTCGCCATGGCATCGCGTCTCTACTCGGGAATGAGCCTGGCGGACCACCACCGTCCCATCCACAACCTGGTGATCTCGAACGTGCCCGGCCCTCCGTTCCCGCTCTACCTCGCGGGCGCCGAGCTGGTCGCCGCCTATCCCATGGGCCCGATCATGGAAGGGGCCGGCCTCAACGTCACGGTGCTCAGCTACCGCGATTCGGTCGACTTCGGGTTCATGGCCGACTCGGCGCTCGTGCCCGACGTGTGGGACCTCGCCGAACACGTCACGACTGCGTTCAACGAACTCAAGGCCGCGGCCGGAATCGGTCAGCCCCCATCAGCCGCAGGTTCGAAAGAGGCGACGCCCCGCAAGAAGCCCGCCCGCAAGGCCGCAGCGACACAGTCGAAGCCGGCAACCAAACAACGCCCCAAGGTGGTGAAGTCACCGGCCCGCAAGGTGCTGGCCGATTCGGCAGCCCCCAAGCCGCCGGTGGCCAAGAAGACATCCGCCAAGAAGGCGTCTGCCCGAAAGACGCCGGCCAAGAAGGCCTGACGGCTTCACCCGATGCCGAACGAGAACATGTTCTAGATTTCCCTTCATGGCATTCAACATTGCTGACCTCTACGAACACGTCGCCGATGCGGTCCCCGACCGCATGGCGCTCATCGACCGCGACACCAAGCTCACGTTCTCCGAACTCGACGAGCGTTCGAACCGCATCGCCCACCACCTGAGCGCTCAGGGCATCGGCACCGGCGACCATGTCGGCATCTATGCCCAGAACAGCCACGAGTGGGTCGAGACGATGCTCGGCTGCTTCAAGATTCGCGCCATCCCGATCAACGTCAATTTCCGTTACGTGAGCGATGAGTTGGCGTACATCTTCACCAACGCCGACCTGGTCAGTCTGGTGTTCGACGAGGAGTACGCGCCGCTCGTCACCGAGATCCGCGACCGGGCACCCCGGTTGCGCTCCTTCGTGCACATCGCCGCCGACGGCGAGATTGCCGATGTGTCGAGTCACCTCACCGAGCTCGGCTCGGTCGCCTACGACGACGCCATCGCCGCGCAGAGCGCCAGTCGCGACGGTCTGCCCGGCGATCGTTCACCCGACGATCTCTACGTGCTCTACACCGGTGGCACCACGGGCATGCCCAAGGGTGTGATGTGGCGCCAGGAGGACGTGTTCTTCGCGCTCGGTCAGGGCATCGACGCCATGTCGGGCGAGCGGGTCGCCACCGAGTTCACCATGGCCGAGAAGGCCGCTGCCGGCGGCCCCCTGGTGTTCCTGGTCATCCCGCCCCTCATGCACGGGGCCGCCCAGTGGGGCACCTTGGGCCAGATGTCCCAGGGCAACACCATCGTGCTGCTGCCCAAGTTCAGCGGTGAGAACGTGTGGCG
>Ga0105047_10018782_pt1 | contig 10694 bp, 8 predicted proteins | sample MAT04_FD_78384 | JGI IMG/M metagenome (GOLD analysis project Ga0105047, IMG submission 78384) | Freshwater microbial communities from Lake Fryxell liftoff mats and glacier meltwater in Antarctica - MAT-04 (megahit assembly) | ecosystem: Environmental > Aquatic > Freshwater > Ice > Liftoff...
GCACTCGAGCCTCGAGTACACCTCGCCCACCCGCTGGGAACAGCAGTACCAACAAGCGTCATAACCACCGTCCGGTCAACGGGGAGATGCCCAGCGGGTTCGGAGGGCGTCGGTGACGATGGATGGTGCGGCGAGTGATCGGCGGGTACGGTGGGTTTTGAGTTGTTCGTCGGCGTATTCACCGGTGCTCCGAGCGATGAGCCCGGTCAGCGATGGGCTACATCGTCACCCCGGTGTGGGCCGTCCTGGCCCGAGGTGACGTGGTCATGTCGCTCGGGTGCTCTTCTTGCCGACGCTGCGGAGGGTGCGCCGAACGACGGCCGCGAAGGTGACGAGTTGCACGGTGGCGGCAAGGATCGACGCAGTGAGCTCGACGGCAGAGCGAGCTGACTCCAGCCGGTGGACGGCGCTGGTGGGACGAGGCGTGTCCATCATGCGACCAGTCGTCTTGCTGGGTCCGGTCGGTCGACGATGCACCAGCAGGTCGCGATGACGCATCGTGCGGTGTCTGCGATCGTTGGGCTGACTGCCCTGTCACTCGTGCCGACCATGAACGCGGCAGGGATGAGGGCCGCTGCTCCGATGAGCACGCCGGCCCCGTAGCCGGCGGTGCTGATGACGACCGAGACGCCGATGAAGGCCACGCCGGCGAGCCCGTGCGAGAGACCCATGATCATGCCCGAGGCGGTCGCTGCGCGTTCAGGCGCTTCGTTCTGGGCGGCTACAAGCAGCAATGGGATTGCTGGCCCGGTGAGGAGGCCGGTGAAGAGGAGTGCAGCGAACGAGGGGGCCGTTGCCGGCGCTGTGAAGGCGAGCACGCTTGCGGGGATCGCCGCAGCGAGCAGGGACAGGCGCAGGAGGCGGCCTGAGCCGACACGGTTGGCGAGGCGTCCGGCGATGACCCCGCCCGCTGCGGCGGCCAGCGCGAAGGTCGCCAGCGCCCAGCCGATGGCCGGATCGGTCGTGTCGCGACCCGGGTGATCGGCGATCCAGCGGGGCAGGGTCGAAGCGATCGAGGTCCCTGCGATAGCGACAAGGGTGGCTGCGGCTACCAGCTTTGGGATCTCGCCTTGCAGCAGGACTCTCTTGGCGGATCGCGCATCTCGAGTCCGGCGCTGGCTGGGGGACAACGCTCGTGAACGCCGCCAGATCACGGGTGCAACCAGGAGAGCCGGGACCGCTAGCAGCAGTACCCGTGTTCGCGCGGCATCATCTGCCAAGGCAAGAGCCGCGATCGGTCCGACCGCCAGTCCGATCGTGCCGGCAGCGGCAAAAACGGCGACAGCGTTCTCCGGCGTGGCGGGACTTCGCCGTCGAGCGAGCATCGCGCCAGCCGGGTGGAAGGCGGCGGACGCGAGTCCGCCGACGATGATCACGGCTATGAGCACCAGCACGCTGGTCACGACCGCGGCAGCAGCGAGGACTGTTGCGGCGATAACCGCTGCGATCGCTGTGACGTGTTGCGCGTCGAACCGATCAGCCAGGCCACCAACGAGCGGTTGGCTGGCGAGCGCGCTGACCGAGAACAACGCGACGAGGGCGCCGACACCGGTGCTCGTCAGGGATAGCCGTTCAGCGATAGTGGGCAACAGCGCAGTGAAACCTCCGCCGACGAGGTCGACGGCAAGGTGCGTCGCGCCGGCTGCGGTGACCGCTCCGACAGTCATCGCGGATGCCGCTGGTGTGATCCGGGCGGTCATGCTCGCCGTCCCACCGTCTTGGCCGGCTGGAAGCGCCGCAGCCGCAGGCTGTTGGTGACGACGAAGACGCTCGAGAACGCCATCGCTGCGCCGGCGAGCATCGGGTTGAGTAGGCCTGCCGCAGCGATCGGGAGGGCAGCGACGTTGTAGGCGAACGCCCAGAACAGGTTGCCTTTGATGGTTCCGAGGGTGCGGCGGGCGAGGCGGATGGCGTCGACGGCGGCGCGGAGGTCGCCGCGCACCAGCGTCAGATCCGACGCCTCGATGGCGGCATCGGTGCCGGTCCCCATCGCGAGCCCGAGATCGGCGGCGGCGAGGGCGGCGGCGTCGTTGACACCGTCACCGACCATGGCGACAACCCGGCCTTCGGCCTGCAGCCGTCGGATGACGTCGACCTTCTGCGACGGCAGGACCTCGGCGATCACGTCGTCGATGCCGACCTCGGCGGCGACGGCGCGTGCAGCGCGTTCGTTGTCGCCGGTGAGCAGCACCGGGCGCAGACCGAGCGCTTTCATCCCGGCAACCGCTTCTGCGGAAGTGTCCTTGATGGCGTCGGCGACGACGAGCAGTCCGCGGGTGGCGCCGTCCCAGCCGACGAAGACCGGGGTACGGCCCGCTGATTCGGCCGTGTCACGTGCTGCGAGCAGTTCGTTGTTGGGGTGGAGGGCCCAGTCGGCGAGGAACCGTTCGCGTCCGACGACCACGGCGTGGCCGTCGACGACGCCTTGCACGCCGAGTCCTTCGGTGTTCGCGAATGACTCGACGGGCACGAGGGTGACGCTGCGCTGGCGTGCGCCGGCTGCGATCGCTGCTGCGATGGGGTGTTCGGAGGCGTCCTCGAGCGAGCCAGCGAGGCGCAGTACGTCCTCGACGGTGGTGCCGTCGGCGGCGACGACGTCGAGGAGGGTCATCTGTCCGGTGGTGACGGTGCCGGTCTTGTCGAGCACGATCGTGTCGATCCGTTTGGTGGATTCGAGCACCTCGGGGCCTTTGATCAGGATCCCGAGCTGTGCGCCCCGACCGGTGCCGACCATGAGCGCTGTGGGGGTGGCGAGGCCGAGCGCGCAGGGGCAGGCGATGATGAGTACGGCGACGGCCGCGGTGAACGCGGCGGTGATGCTGTCGGTTGTCGCAGCGACGAGCCAGAACCCGAGCGTCGCGACTGCGAGAGCGATGACGACGGGCACAAAGATGCTTGAGACCCGGTCGGCGAGCCGCTGGACCTGTGCCTTGCCGGTTTGGGCATCTTCGACGAGGCGGGCGATCTGGGCGAGCGCGGTGTCGGCACCGATGCGTGTTGCTCGTACGACGAGGCGGCCGCCGGCGTTGACGGTGGCGCCGGTGACTGCGTCGCCGGGGCCGACCTCGACGGGTACCGATTCCCCGGTGAGGAGCGACGCGTCGATCGCGGAGGTGCCGTCGACGACGACGCCGTCGGTAGCGATCTTTTCGCCGGGGCGAACGACGAACAGGTCGTCCACTGCGAGTTGTTCGACGGGGATGCGTGTCTCGACGCCGTCGCGGAGTACGGCGACCTCTTTGGCGCCAAGCTCGAGCAGCGCCTTCAGTGCGGCGCCGGAGCGCCGTTTGGCGCGGGCTTCGAAGTAGCGGCCGGCGAGGATGAACACGGTGACACCGGCGGCGACTTCGAGGTAGATCTGGCTCGAGCCCATGCCGCGTTCTGGGGTGAACGAGAACCCGTGGCGCATGCCGATCACGCCGGCGTCGCCGAGGAACAGTGCGTACAGCGACCAGGTGAACGCGGCGATCGTGCCGACGGAGATCAGGGTGTCCATGGTGGCGGTGCCGTGGCGCAGATTGGCCCACGCGGCACGGTGGAACGGCCAGGCACCCCAGGTGACGACCGGTGCGGCGAGAGTCAACGAGAGCCACTGCCATCCGTCGAACTGCAGCGACGGGATCATGGCCATCAAGATCACCGGCACCGCCAGCAACGTCGACATCAGCAGCCGTTGACGAAGCGGCGTACTCGCGTCGGGCTCGGTGGACTCCATGTCGGTGGCCTGAGCAGCTGTTGCTGTCCGTGGGAGAGCGGCCGAGTAGCCGACGGCCTCGACCGCTGAGACGAGGTCAGCGGTGGAGACGTCGCCGGTGACGGTGACCTTGGCCTTCTCGGTCGCATAGTTGACGGTGGCGGTGACACCGTCGAGCTTGTTGAGCCGCTTCTCGATACGCATCGCGCAGCTGGCGCAGGTCATCCCGGTGATGTCGAGCTGGACCTGGCGTTCCGCCGGGTCGGTCGTGGTGGATTGAACGTCGGTGGTGATGTTCGTCATCTCAGTGTCCTGTCTCGTGCGGATCGTTTGATTGGTCGGTGTCGTGGTTGTTGTCGTTGTTGTCGTGGTCGGGTTGGTCGTTGGTCTCGGGGACCTCGACCGTGAACGCTGCGGTGCGAACCGTGCCGTCGATCGAGACGTCGAGGAACACGTGGTAGGTGCCAGGTGTCGGGAATTGGGCTGCGAAGCGGATCCCCGGCTGCTGTGGGGTTGCGTCGCCGAGAGGGTGGACGTGGAGAAACGCGAGGTCCCCGGCGCGCAGCGCGACGAGGTGGCCGGATGCTCCGAGATACGGGTCCGGGACGATCGATTCGCCGTTGCGGGCCACCGAGAAGGTGAGCGTCGACTCGCCAACACTGGGGGTGCCGGTCATCTCGATCTCGTATCCGGCGGTGGTGACTGTCGTCTCCCCAGCCGAGGGTGCGGGGGTTGCTGCGCCGTTGGCGATGCCGTTGCCGACGGTGAGATCGGTGCCGAGTGTGATGCCGTCGGCACCGGTGGGGCGAGTGTCGGCGAACACTCGATACGAGCCGGCAGGAAGCGCCGGTACGTCGGCGGTCCACACGCCGTCGGTGTCCTGGGTGGGGTGGAGGTGGTGGTAGTCGACGAAGTTCCGTGAGACGACGATCAGGTGGAGCTTGCGCTCGTGGGTGACGTCGAAGTCGCTGACAATGTCGCCGTCGGCGTCGAGGATGCGGAACGAGTACGTGGTGGCCTCATCGGCGGTCAGTGACGTTGCTGCTGGCACGATGCGGAAGCCGTCGGCGTCGATCGAGATGCCGGGCACGTGGGGCCGGGCACCGCCCACGTCGTGATCGACAGCGCCGGCGTGGTCGATGTGGGAGCCGTTGGAGGTGTCGATCGGGCCGACGGCAGCGGCGAGTCCGGCTGCAGCAGCGAAGGATGCCGCGAGGATGGTGGCGTAGACGGCGAGCTTGGCGCCTGTGCCAAGGCTGCGTGAGCTGGTCATGACGGGTTGTCCTGTTCGGGGTGAAGGCCGGCGACGAGGTTGAAGGAGCCGGTGAGGTGGTTGAGTGCGACGAGGCCGACGACGTCGAGCAGTTGGCGGTCGGTGTGTCCGAGCCCGCGGAGGTCATCGATCTGCTCGCTGGTGACGGTGGCTGGGGCCTGATGAACTTGGTTCGCGTAAGCGATGAGGGCGGCTGATGCCGGGTCGATGGCGCTGCCCGCACGGGCGAGTGCGATGTCGTCCTCGGCGAGGCCGGCCGCACGGGCCGCGGCGGTGTGAGCGGCGATGCACATCGCGCAATCGAGTCGCTGTTGGATGGCCAGGGAGATCTGCTCGCCGAGGGGGCGGGGCAGCGTGCTGCGCTTCATCGCCCGACTCAGCTCGAGGTAGCCCTCGATGACCGAGGGCGACCCCGCCATCGTTCGGGCCATCACACCAACGCTGTCGCCGTGGCGATCCCACAGGCTTCTGAGCGCATCGTGGACTCGACCGGGAGCGGTGGCCGGCGTGTGCGGGGTGAACCGAGGCGAAAGTTCTTGATGTTCGCTCGTCGTTGTCTGGTCGGTGGTGGCGGTCATCGTGGTGCTCCGGGTGTGGTCGTCGAGTTGATGGCGGCATCGTGCGGGACGGCGCTGTCACTGAGCTGTCGTCGATCTGTGACAGCCGGGGCGGTCGGCCGATCGGTGTGTTCGGCCGACCGCCTCTGGTTGACGGCGTCAGTCGACGTACTGGTAGCCGGCTTCGTCGATCGCGGCTTCGATGGCGTCGCGGTCGAGTTCGGTATTGCTGGTCACGTTGACGGTGCCGGTCTTGATGTCAACGGCGACGTCGGTGACGCCGTCGAGCTTGCCGAGCTCACCTTTGACGCTGCGAACGCAGTGGTCGCAGGTCATGCCGGTGACGCCGAAGGTGGTGGTGAAGTCCGTGGTGGTGAAGTCCATGGGTTTCTGCTCCTGTGATGAGGACGCCGTGGATGGCGTACGGGACGGTTGATCGTCCCGGGAGCAGTCGACCCAGAGGGCCTGGCATGACACTGTTCCGCGTCTGTCGCCGAACGCGGCGATCACGCGGTGACTCGGTGGAGACCAGTCAGTCGTGGGCGGTGCGCTCGACGGGCAGGCCGTGCTCGACCCAGTCCTCTTTGCCGCCGAGGTAGACGCGCACCGATCCGTAGCCGAGTTCCTCGAGCCGTCGTGCGGCGATCTCGGAGTTCTCACAGGTGCCACTGCAGTAGACGACGATCGGTGCGTCGACGTCGGGAAGCAGGCTGGGCGCGAGGCGGTCGAGCTGGTCGGGCGGAATGTTGATCGCGCCGGGAAGATGGGCGTCGTCGAAGTACGCAGCGCCGAGTGCCTCCACCAGTGTCGGCGCCGCTGCTGCGGTGAGTTCTCGGCGCAGTTCGTCTCGGGAGATCTCGGTGGTCACGTCAGGTCCTTGTCCACAGTGAACAGTGAACAGCCGCAGGCTGTCATGGCGCTGTCAAAGGGCAGGATACGTCGGGGTTTCCGACACGACTTGTACTCTCGTGTTGTGTCCGGTATCCGGCTCGACGTGCTCGGGCCTCTCGAGGTGTCGGTGGACGAGGAATCGGTTGACATCCGTCGCGGTATTCCCCGAGCCATCGTGGTCGCACTGGTACTGCGCGCTCGCGAAGTCGTGAGCGCCGGCGCGTTGGCCGAGTTGGTCTGGGCAGACGATCAGCCAAGAAACCCAGTCAACGCGTTGCAGCTGCAGATCTCCTATCTGCGCAAACGCCTCAGCGGTGGCTCGACAGGCCAGCCGATAGTCACCCGACCCGGCGGGTACGTGCTGATGGTCGACGATGACGACATCGACGCCCGCCGCTTCGAGCGCCTCGTTCGCGACGCAGCCCACCTGGCACCGCCGGACCCGGTCGCCTCACTCGAAATGTATGACACGGCGCTCGGGTTGTGGCGAGGTGCGGCCTATGACGACGTACTCGGTGAGCCATTCGTGGTCGGCGACGCGACACGGCTGGAAGAAATGCGACTCTCCGCGCTGGAGGGACGCAACGACGTGCTGCTCGCACTGGGTCGCCATGGTGAACTCGTCGGCGAGTTGAGCGGCTTGGTCAACGAGCACCCCCTCCGTGAACGATTGCAGGGCCAACTGCTGCTCGCGCTCTACCGAGCCGGCCGTCAGGCAGAAGCACTCCGAGCCTTCGGCCGCGCGCGAACGATCCTGGTCGACGAACTCGGCATCGACCCGGGCCCCGATCTGCGTCGACTGGAGCAGCAGATCCTGACGCAGGACCCCGACCTCGACTGGAAGTCACCAGTCGCGGAGCATCCCGTCGCCGCCTCCCCGTCAGCGCCGCCGCAGCCATCACCGGCGGTGTCGACACGGCCCGGAGGACGGCTGCCGATGCCAGTCACCCCGCTGATCGGTCGGCAGATCGAGACAGCAAAGGTTCGCCAGTTACTCGGCCGCAGTCGCGTGGTGACGCTGACCGGACCGGGCGGTGGTGGCAAGACTCGGCTCGCGCTCGACATCGCACACGACGTGCTCGACCACGTCGGCGACGATGCCGATCGACCGCCGAGCGAAGTTTGGTTCGTCGACCTCGGGCCCGTCGAAGAGGCCGGACAGGTCGCATCCACGGTCGCCGCCGCGATGGGTATCCCGACGCTGCCAGGCGAGGACTCCGCCCTCGCGGTTGCCGCGTCGCTCGCGACTCGTCGCGGACTGCTCGTTCTCGACACCTGCGAACACGTCATCTCCGGGGCAGCGAGCCTCGTCGGCCACGTGCTGCGAGCGGCACGCAATGTGGTCGTGTTGGCCACCAGCCGGCGTCCACTCGGGGTCAACGGCGAAATTGCATGGCCGGTGCCTCCACTCGCCCTTGCGCCCCCTGACATCGCCTCGGTCACGGAGGCCATGTCGTATCCGGCGATCACCTTGTTCGTCGACCGTGCCGCCGCTGTGCGTCCGGATTTCGAACTCACCGAAGCCAATCTGAACGATGTGGTGGCGATCTGCCTTGCGCTCGATGGGCTCCCATTGGCGATCGAGTTGGCCGCGGCGCGCTCGGACGTGTTGTCGCCGGGCGCCATCCGACAGCGACTCGAGCACCGCTTCGACCTGCTGGTGGATGGCGCACGCGATGTAGCGGCACGTCAGCAGACCCTACGAGCGGCAGTCGACTGGGGCGCAGATCTTCTCGACGACCAGCACCGGCGGTTCTTCGCCCGGCTCGCCGTGTTTCCGGCGACCTTCGATCTCGATGCCGCAGCCGCGGTAGCGGGCGAACATGGCGGAGAAGATCCGTTCCAGATGCTGACGGATCTCGTCCGTCAGTCGATGGTCACCGTGCCCGGGCCAGACCGGTTCCGCTTGCTCGCCACCTTGCGTGCCTATGCAGCGGAGCTGTTGGCAGATCTCGACGCTGACGCCACGAGCCGACGCCACGCCCAGCATTACCTGGCACTCGCCGAGCGAGGCGAGATCGGCATCCGCGGCACCGATCAGTGCCACTGGCTCGAGCAGCTGCGAGCGGCGGTGCCCCAGCACCGCGCCGCGCTCGAGTGGCTGCTGAGCACGGGCGACGGCGAGGGCGCAGCACGCCTCGCCGGAGCGTTGGGGTGGTTCTGGATACTCGACGGAATGCTCGCCGACGCACACCACCACCTCGGGCAGATCGTCGACCTCCCAGGACTGTCCGACCCGGTGCGAGCGAAGGTCTCTTGGACACTGGCGCTGGCCGCCGGGTCCCTCGGCGATTTGGGACGGTGCCGAACCTTGGGCGCAATGGCAGCCGAACTCGGCAGGACAGTCGACGACAATGCCATAATCGGGTACGGGCTGAACGCCGAGGCTGTTGCACTCTGGGGATTTGGGGAGCTCGACGAATCCGCAGCACTGCACGAGCAAGCCATCGAGCACTTCGAAGCCACTGCTGATGTGTGGGGCATCGGGGTTTGCATCGTGCTGCGGGCACGCACCGCAGTCGATGCCGGCGACAAGGCCGCTGAAGAGATGACCAGCCGCGCCATCGAAGCGGCTCGTGCCACAGGCGACGGACATGTCGTGGGCATTGCGCTCGAACAACTCGCCCGAGTGGCCCTCAACAACAGTGATCCCGCACGAGCATCGGGCCTCGTCGAGGAATCGCTTGCTGCGCACGAGACCATCGGCTACTCCGAAGGAATGCTGTCCAGCCTCCACCTCTTGGGCCGAGCCGCCCTCGCCAATGGTGCACCCAAAGAAGCACGCGTACACCACCTGCGAGCGTTGGGGATCGCTGTCGGCATCGGCCACGTCGCAGGGACGATCGAGGCACTTGACGGGCTCACTGCGGTCGCAGTCGCGCTCGACGACAAGCAACTCGCGTCGCGGCTGGCGCAGGTCGTCGAAGTTGAACGGTCCGCTCGACGCCTGCCTCGTCGAGCGGACGACTATGCGATGTTCAACACCCTCCTCGCCGAAGTCACCACGCCAGAGGCTGGCACGGCGACGACGCTCGCTGCGCTCGCGGATGAGATGCTTCGCTACAGCGGTACGCCCTAGCACCGCGGACGATCAGTCGGCGCGTAGTGAGCCCGGGCCGCAGATCGAGTCATGCCGGAAATCGGTGCGGCCGCCGATACGCGACGGAGGGGTGCCGGTTTCCCGGGACCCCTCCGTACGGTGCTGATGGTGATGGTGGGTGGGGGCGGACTCGGCTCAGCCGACAAGGGTGAGTTCGTCGTGCGCCGCCGGATCGACACTTCGTCGGCCGATGGTCGTGAACGCAACCACCGCCGCGATCACAGCGATCAGTCCGGCGCCCGCGAACGCCGCGGCGTATCCATCCGTCAAGGCGGACACGTCACCCAGCTGATCTGCTCCGGCGCTACTAGCGACGGCAGTCATGACCGCCAGCCCGAGCGCCGAGCCGATCTGGTAGGTCGAATTGACGATGCCGGATGCCAAACCGGCGTCACCAGCAGCAGCTCCAGACATCGCCGTCATGATCGCAGGGATGTACGCCAAGCTCATCCCCAAGGCCGCGATCAGCGATCCGACGAGCACATCGCCCACAAAGCTGCCGTTGGCGGAAACGAACGTGAGCGTGCCGAGCCCAAGAGCCAGCACGACCAATCCGGACACCAGCATTGCCTTGGCACCGAACCGTCCGACCAGCCGTTCCGTAGCGACGACCATGACGATCATCATCAGCACGGTCATCGGCAGCAGCGAACTCCCCGCAGCGAACGGACCGAAGTTCAACACCTGCTGGAGATACAGGTTCAAAAAGAACCACATCGGAACCCACGCCGCGCCCAGCAGGGCCATCACCACGTTCGCCGACGCCAGATTGGGCGTACGGAAGATCGACAACGGCAACAACGGGTCACGGCGACGGACCTGGACCCCCAGGAACAATCCAAGCAGGCCCAGAGCGACCGCGGCGCTCACCAGCGTTCCCGTCGATGCCCACCCGATCTCCGGAGCGCGCACGATCGCGAGCACCCCGAGCGACAGCGAGGCGGTGACCGTCAGCCCACCGAAGACATCGACCTTCCCTGGTCGACGGGCCCCACCCGGCAGGAGTCGCCCAGCGACAGCGAGCACGGCGATGCCCACTGGCAAGTTGACGTAGAACACCCACGGCCAGTCGAGCCACTCCGTCAAGATGCCCCCGAGGAACACGCCGGCGGTTCCACCCGCCGGGGCCGCGGCGCCGTAGAACGCCATTGCCTTTGCGAGTTCTCGGCGGTCGTGGCC
>Ga0105047_10018783_pt1 | contig 10694 bp, 11 predicted proteins | sample MAT04_FD_78384 | JGI IMG/M metagenome (GOLD analysis project Ga0105047, IMG submission 78384) | Freshwater microbial communities from Lake Fryxell liftoff mats and glacier meltwater in Antarctica - MAT-04 (megahit assembly) | ecosystem: Environmental > Aquatic > Freshwater > Ice > Liftoff...
GCGCGCGGCGTCAGCCGCTCGGTGCAGGATTACCGCGCGGGACGAATCCCCGAGGTGCGGCCCGGCCTGCAACTCTCCGGCGCCACGCTCGGGTTGGTCGGCTATGGCCGTATCGCACGGCGCCTGGCCGAGGTGGCGCGTGCCATGGGCATGCGCGTGCTGGCCTATGACCCGCATGGCGGCACCCATCCGCTCGCCGAGGTTCTGTCGGTCCCGGATATCGTAATCTGTCTCGCCCTCTCCACGCCCGAGACGCGGCATCTGATGAACGCCGAAGCCTTCGCCGCCATGCGACGGGGCGCCTATTTCATCAACCTCTCGCGCGGGGAATTGGTGGATGAGGCGGCGCTGGGTGCCGCACTTGATTCAGGCCATCTGCCCGGTGCGGCTTTGGATGTGGGCGGCTTCCCCGACCAGATGCCCAATCCACGCCTGGCCGGGCGGCCGGATGTGATCGCGACCCCGCATGTCGGCGGCCTGACGCCCGCCGCAGCGCTGCATCAGGCGATGGATACTGTGCGCCAGATCGCCGCAATCGCCGCAGGGCGCATGCCGGATGGCGCGGTCAATGCGGACCGCGCCACGCGGTTCATGCCGGCCTGACGCGGCCCATTTCGAGCTGCCAGCCGGCCGCCGTCAGCGGAAATTCCTTCAGTGTGTTGCGCACCGCGATCTGGTAGTTCGGCTGGAACAGGATGAAGTGATGCGCGACATCCACCACGCCGCGCTGCCACTCGACCCATAGCGCGGCCGCGCGCTCCAGGTCCTGCTCCTCCGCCGCGCGCTGCACCAGGGCCGGCATTTCCGGCGGCACGATCCAGTGCACGCGCCGCGCCACCCGCTCCACCACGGCCGATGCCCAGAGGTCGTTGGAGACGGCGGGCGGGTTCCAGAAGGTCAGCACGCCGCCGGCGGCGCGACCCTGGGTGAACATGGTGCGCAGATTCACCTGATCCATCGGGTTCAACCGCACACGGATGCCGACGCGGGCCAAGTCTGATTGCAGCTTTTGCGCCAGCACCTGATAGGTGATGCCAGCGACTGCAGCGTTGCCATAGGCGATTTCCATCTCGAAGCCCTGTGGCAGCCCGGCCGCGTTCAGCATGGCCCGCGCGCGGTCGAGATTTTGATTGAAGCCCACCTGGCGCGCGATGGCCTCGGTGCTGCCATTCACGCCGATCGGCAGGAAATGCGCCGGGCGCTGGGCCGAGCCGCCGAGCATGCTTCCGAGGATGCTGTCATAATCAATCGCGTAGCCGATGGCGTGGCGCGCTTCCTTCTTCGCCAAGGCGGGATTGGCGGCGGGGTTCTCGGTCACCGCCATGTAGACGAAGTCGAGGCTGGGCATGCGCTCGATGCGCACCGCGGGCTCGCTCCGCAAGGTGGCGATCTGCTCGGGGATCAGGTTGAAGGCCGCCTGCACATCGCCGCGGCGCACTGCCAGCAATTGCGCGGCGCTATCCGAGAGATGCCGGATCACCACCCGCTCGAAGGGTGAGGCGCCGCCCCAGTAATGCGGGTTGCGCTGCAACAGGATCTGGTTGTTGCGCTCCCACCGCACCAGGCGGAAGGGGCCGGTGCCGGCGGAATTGCTGTTCAGCCATTCCGTCGCGCGGTCCGCTTCGCGGGCATTGGCCGCCTCCACGCCGCCCTGCGCGACCACCACTGCCTTCTCCATGATGGCGCAACCGGGATTGGCGAGGATGGGCAGGATCGGCGCATTGGGCGCATTCATGATGAAGTCCACCGTGCGCGCATCCACGATCTCCACGCGATCCACGGCCTTGATGTAGGCTTGGGTCTGCTCGCGCATGTTGATCAGACGGTCGAAGGAGAATTTCACATCGGCTGCCGTCATCACATTGCCGGTGGAGAATTTCACGCCCTCGCGCAGGGTGAAGCGCCAACCCCGCCCATCGGGCGTGCGCGCCCAGGCCGTGGCGAGCGAGGGCTTCACATTCACATAATCGCCGGGGTCGAGCGTCAGCAGACTGTCATAGACGGCCGCGAGCGTCATGGGCGGCGTGTATTGCGCCTGGCGCACGGGATCGAGCGTCACGGTGTCGCTGATATCAATGCCGATCACCAGTACGCTGGAACGTGCCTGCGCCCTTGCTGTGGCAGGAATGGCGGCGGCCGAGCAGCCGAGAATTGCGGCAAGCTGGCGCCGGCCGAGCAACGTGGTTGTCATGTGCGATATCCTCGACATTGTTTCCTGGGTGACCCTTGTGTCGGGTCGTTCCGGCATTCAGCCTAGGACGCATAAGCTGGGGGATGGAAGGGCTCATCATGACGCTCGGCATCGGCATCATCGGGCTCGGCATGGCGGTGACGCCGCATATGCTCGCGCTGCGTGATCTGGAGGCGCAAGGCCGTGCCAACATCATCGGCGGCCATGCTCCCTCTCCCGCCCGCCGCGCCGCCTTCGCCGCGCGCTGGGCCGTGCCGGTCTTCGACAGCCTGGCTGGGCTGCTGGCGGCGCCGGGCCTGGACCTCGTGCTGATCCTGGCACCACCCGGGCTGCATCTGCCACTCGCGGAGGTGGCGCTGGCGTCGGGCAAGCACATCGTTGTGGAAAAGCCGCTGGAGCTGACCGTGGCGCGCGGCGAGGCGCTGGTCGCAGCGGCGGCCCGCGCCGGCAAACGCGCCGCCATCTGCTTCCAGCATCGCTTCCGCCCCGCCTCGCTTGCCTTGGCGGCGCGGTTGCGCGCGGGCGCGCTGGGCCGGCCGCTCTCGGCCTCGGCCAGCATCCGCTGGTGGCGCGATGCGGCGTATTTTGCGGAGGAAGGGCGCGGGACCATGGCGCGCGATGGCGGCGGCGTGCTGCTGACCCAGGCGATCCATACGTTGGATTTGCTGCTGCATCTGATGGGCCCGGTGCGCGATGTGGCGGGCTTCGCCACGACCTCCCGGCTGCGCGCCATTGACACCGAGGATGTGGCCAGCGCCGCAATCCGCTTCGAGAACGGCGCCATCGGCGTGGTGGACGCCACCAGCGTGGCCCGCCCAGGCTTCCCCGAGCGCATCGAGATCGCCGGCACGAAAGCGAGCGCGGTGCTGGTGGGGGACCGGCTGGAATGGCACGCGGCCGATTCTGCGCCCGTGATCCTCGATACCGGAACCGGCGGCGGTGGCGGCGCCGACCCCATGGCCTTCGACCACGGCCCGCACCGCGCCCTGATTGCCGAGATGCTGGACGCCATCGCTGAGGATCGCCCGCCCACCCATGACGCGGCGAGCGCCCTGCATGTGCAGCGCCTGATCGAAGCCTGGCTCGCGGATGCAAGGAGACGCGCATGACCATCACTGGTTCGACCCGGCTCTACGCCATCATCGGCGATCCGGTGGCGCCCCTGCGCTCGCCCGCGCTGTTCAATGCGACCTTCGCGCGGCAAGGGCGTGACGCCGCCTTCATCGCCCTGCAAATCGCCGAGGGCGAATTGGCCGCCGCCTGGCCCGGGCTGCTCGCCATGCGCAACCTCGATGGCCTGGTCATCACCATGCCGCATAAGGAGGCCGTGGTTCCCCTGCTGGCGCGCCTCGACCCGACCGCGCGGCTCACCGGCACGGTGAACACCATCCGCCGTGATTCCAGCGGCGCCTTCGAGGGCGACATGTTTGACGGCGAAGGCTTTCGCGACGGACTGGAACGCGCGGGCCATCAGCCGCGTGGCGCGCGCATTCTGCTGGTGGGCTGTGGAGCGGCGGGCCGCGCCATCGCCTGCGCCCTGGCCCGTGCCGGCGCGGCGGCGCTCACGCTGCATGACGCGACGCCCGGCCGCGCCGAGGCTCTTGCCGCCTTGCTGGCGCAACACTTCGCCGCGACCCGCGCCACACCGGGCGCGCCGGACCCGCGGGGCAACGCCATCGTGGTGAACGCCACCCCCATGGGCCTGCGCGAGGGCGATCCAATGCCGCTCGATGCCAAGCTTCTCGACGCGTCGCAGGTGGTGGCCGATGTGATTCCCAACCCCGAAATCACTCCCCTCATCGCCGCGGCCCGCGCGCTGGGCTGCGCCACGACGACAGGACGCGACATGCATGAGGGCCAGGCGCGGCTGGCCGCCGCCTATCTGGGGCTGAGGGGCTGACGATGCACCATCAGGTCGTTCTCGCCGGCCTGCACCACCTCACCGCGCTGGTTGCTCAGCACCAGGTCCAGCGTGACGATCCCGCGATCCGCATTGCGCGTCGCGCGCTTCGACAGCACGCGGATGCGCGCGCTGATGCGGTCCCCCACCAGGATCGCGCCGGTGAAGCGCCAGCGCCAACCCAGCGACACAATGGCGGCAAGCCGCAAGGCGGAGCGGTTCTTCAGTCCATCCGCCAGCGCGAGCCCCAGAATTCCGTGCGCCACACGCCCGCCGTAGCCGAGCGCGCGGGCGTAGTCATCATCCACATGGATCTCGTAGAAATCGCCTGAGAGGCCGGCGAAGGCCATGATCTGGCCCTCGGTCACGGTGATGCCGGGCGTCTGCCATTCCAGCCCCTCGGCGATCTCCTCGAAGCAAAGCCGCCCGTCAGAGCCTATGGACATGCAGGCCGCCATCAATGTGGAAGGAATCCCCCGTGCTGAAGGGGAAGGCCCCCGAGGCGAGGAGGGCGACGGCGCGCCCCACATCCTCAGCCTCGCCCCAGCGCCGGATCGGCGAGAGCCCGGCCTCGATCCGCGCGGTGTAGCGCGCGGCCACCGGTGCGGTGAGATCGGTGCGGATCATGCCGGGGCGGATGTCATGCACCGCGATGCCCTCCTCGGCGAAGCGCAGGGCGAAGATTCTCGCCAGCATCGAGGTCGCGGCCTTGGAGGCCGTGTATTCGGCGCGATCTTCAGAGGCCATGGCGGCATTGGCCGAGGAGATGAAGCTGATGCTGCGCGCGCCGCGCCGGGGCGCGCCTTCGCCCACCATGCGGCGCGCGACGGCCTGGGCCAGGAAGAAGGCGGCGCGCGTGTTGACGTTGAAGCAGCGATCCCAGGATTCGGGCGTCACGTCCAGCAGGTCGCCACGCCGCATCGCGCCGACACCGGCGTTGGAGACCAGGCATTCAAGCCCGCCAAATGCCTCCCAAGCGGCCGCGACCAGCGGAGCATGCGCATCCAGCGCCGCGACATCCGCCAGATGGAAGGCGAAGCTGCCGCCCGCCGCGCGCACCGCCGCTTCGGTTTCGGCGACGCCTTCCTCGGCGATGTCGTTGCCCGCGACGTCAAAGCCGGCGCCGGCGAGGGCTACGCAGATCGCGCGGCCAATACCCCGCCTGGCGCCCGTCACCAGTGCAGCCGGACGCGCGTTCATGCGAGCAGCGCCCGCGCCATGATCATGCGTTGCACCTGGTTCGTCCCCTCATAGATTTGTGTGATCTTGGCATCGCGATACAGCCGCTCCACCCGCACGCCGCGGATATAGCCGGAGCCGCCGTGGATCTGCACGGCATCGGCCGTGCGCGCGACGGCTGCATCCGAGGCGAAGCACTTGGCCATGCTGGCGGCGAGTGTCGCCGAACCCCCGGAATCCAGCAGCCGCGCCGCCTCCCGCACCATGAGCCGCGTGGCATGCGCGTCCTTCGCCATATCGGCGATCATCCACTGCACGGCCTGGAAATCCGCGATGGGCTTGCCGAATTGCACGCGTTGCTTCGCGTAGGAAATGCTGTCCTCCAGCCCCGCCTGAAGAATGCCCAGCGCCAGGGCAGCGATGCCAATGCGCCCCTTGTCCAGAACCGACATCATCATGTGAAAGCCGCGCCCTTCCGGGCCGAGCCGCGCCGCTTCCGGCAGCCGCACCGCCTCGAAGGTGAGGCCACCGACCGGCGAGGCGCATTGCCCCATCTTGTGCTCGCGCCGGCCGCGCGTGACGCCGGCTGCATTCAGGTCCACCAGGAAGATGGACATGCCGCGATGCCCGGCGGCGGGGTCGGTGCGCGCCAACACGGCAGCGAAATCCGCGACGGGCGCATTGTGAATCCAGAGCTTGGCGCCGTTCAGCACCCAGCCCGCGCCATCGCGCCGCGCCGTGCTTCGCAGGCCGGCGAGGTCCGAGCCCGCATCGGCCTCGGTCAGCGCATAGGCGCACCGTGTTTCGGCGCGCAGCAGCGGGCGCAGGTATTGCTCCTGCTGCGCGGGCGTGCCGTGCTGCGTCAGCAGCGTCCCGAGCAATTCCACCAGTCCCACCTGATCGGCCACGGAGGCATAGCCGCGCGCCAATTCCTCCATCGCCAGCGCATAGGCCAGCGCATCGGCGCCCGCCCCGCCCAGCGCCTGCGGCACGGTGATGCCGAACAACCCCGCCCCGGCCAGGCGCCGGTAAAGTGCGGCCGGGTATTCCTCGCTCTCGTCCAGTGCGGCGGCGATGGGCGTGACCTCGGCCTCCGCGAAGCGACGCGCGGTGTCGCGGAGCGCCAGGTGGGTGTCGGAAAGGCCGTAATCGGCCAGCATGTCCATAGTCAGACACTCCCGCAGGAAGAACGATTCACCAGTTCAGGTGGCAGGATGATGCGCCGCGCCCATACCTCAGGGGTGGCAATCCGCTCCAGCAGCAGGCGCGCGGCGGCGGTGCCGGCTTGTTGCTCCGTATAGCGGGAGCGGCAGGCGCAGGGTCGAGTTGTGGAAAAGCACCGACGCGAAGAACAGGCTCCATCAGACCGAGAGCGCGCGCGGGCCGACGCCGAGCAGTGCGACCTGTGCCGCGCGATAGAGCACGCGCGGGGATGACGACAGAGATCACGTGTCGCCTCCGAGTTCGGGGGCGGAGCCGCGGTTCGCGGCACGCCTCCGGCGCAGGAGACGCACGGCGATCGGCACGAGGGTGACGCCGCCTGCCAGCAGCACGGTTATGCCGATCCAGCCCGTGCCCTCCTCCAGCATCCGTTCACCGAACCAGACGAGCGCGATACTCACCGGGACGACGCCCGCGAGCGTCGCCAGGGCGAACCACCACCAGCGCAGCGGCGTCAGCCCGGCCGCGTAGCTGACCGCGTCGAAGGAGATGAAGGGCACGAGGCGGGAGGCGAAGACGATGCCGGCCAGGGCCGCCTGCGAGCGCGTGCGGTCGAGCAACCGCGCCGCCCAGGACCAGCGGCGCACGGCGTCATAGCCGAACCACCGGGCGATGCCGAAGGCGAGCAGCGCGCCGGCTTCGGCACCGAGGACGACATAGACCGAGCCCCAGACCTTGCCGAAGGCTGCGCCGGCCGCAAGCGCGATCGGCGCGCTCGGGATCGGGCTGAACACCACAGCGCCCGCAATTCCGGCAACGATCGCGAGCGGCCCGAGCGGTCCTAGCCCCTCGACCCAGCGCCGCAGGCGATCCCCATCGGCGAGAGTGTCGAGCGCTCCGCTCCCGGACAGCACGAACCACGTCGCCGCCAGCGCTGCCGCCGCGATTCCGAGGATGATGTATTCGCGGCCCTGCACTGGGCGCTACGCGCGTGAACGTCGCCCGCCCAGGAGGTTCCGGCCTGCGCGCACCGCTTCAGGCAGAACCAGGGCGAGCGTCGCGAAAGGCGTCAAGGCGTCCACGATGCAGTAGGGGCACCACGCCTTGTCCACCTTCGGCATCTGGTAGAACAGGTACTTCGCAGCCACGGCAGACTGGGGCGCCTCGACCGCCACGGCGAGCAGCGGAATCCAGGGCTGTTCGCACACCCGGTCCGGGCCTCCGGTGGTGGGCAGCACGAGGTTCAAGGGGGTGGAGGAGCTGGTGGCAATCAGCATTCGCCCGCTCACCCTCGGCGGGGGGCAGGTCTCTCGCTGCCGCCGCTCCAGTGGCCGCCTCTCTCTCCGCCGCGTACAGCCTCGGGCCGCGCGCCAACGCCAGGCCAGCCAATACCTGATTCTGCTGCCCAGGGGCCAAGGAACCCCAGCGTGATGCAGGCGGCAGAAGTCCAGCAATCGCCTGTAATCATGCGCCTGATTCGATAAGGCTCAACGGGAGGAGCCGGGACGCGCACCCTGCATCGACTCCGACCAGCGGAGGATCGCTTGTACGGACGGATCCGGCTTCTCGAATATTGCGGCATGGGCGGCGCCGGGAATGATCTCGAGCTTCGAGCCACGGATCGCCTCGTGCATCTGTCGCGCGATCTCGAACGGGTAGACGCTGTCCTCCCGGCCGACATAGACCAACGTCGGGACGCGGATCTGACCGAGCAGGCTGGTGAAGTCCGCTCGGCCTGCCAACGCCGTCGCGCCGCCGATCGCAGCTTCCCGGCTGGCCTGCTTCATAACGGCTTGAAGATACTGCACTTGCGCCGGCTCACTGGCGCGCGTTTCGCCCGTGAGCATCTCCTTCAGCAACACGGGCAGGATTGCCTCGAGCCCGTTCTGGCGCACCATCTCTGCCACACCACGCCAGAGGCCGGCCTCGGCCGCATTCGCAGGGGCGGCGATGGTGTCAATCAGCATCATGCTACTGAAACGCTCGGGAGCCTGCTGGTACATCGACAGCGCGATGGGGCCGCCCATGGACATTCCACCGATCGCGGCACGTTCGATGCCGAGGCGCTGCATCACCGCCAGCGCATCACGGGAATAGACCTCGATGCTATCGGGGGTGCCAGGCGCCTCGCTGCGGCCATAGCCGCGATGGTCCAGCGTGACGACACGATGCTTCGTGGCCAGCCCATCACGCACCCGCGCGAAGAGCGCACCCGACAGCGGATAGCCATGCAGCAGCAGCATCGGCTCGCCCTGGCCGGTCGACTGATGGAAAATACGCGCGCCGTTCACTTCGGCGAATTCGCCCTGCCGGCTCGACGGGTCGGGCAAGCCGGCGCCCTGGCTGCGACTATTCGCCTGCTGCTGCGCAGCCGCGGGACGCGCGCCGGCCGTAACCGTTGCGAGGCCCGCCGATAGCGTCGCGGCGCCCTGCAGCAGGGTCCTCCGGTTGGCTTGGTGTCTGCGCATGAGCGTTTCCTGCCCGATTTCGAGTTTGTCGTTGTGCAGGTCAACGGCTCGGGGGACGGGCGGTTGCCACCGTTTCACGACTGGTATGCAATCGGGGTAGCCAACGCCGTGCGCCTGCTTCTCTGCCCCTCATTCCGCCCGACGCTGATCACCGTAGGCTGCAACTTGAACCGCAGCAGGTTCGTCATGACGCCGCTCCGATTGGGGGCGCCTGTCCGCCGGCGGCGGGGCACAACATGAGAATTGGCCGGTCAGTGGCGTGCACGCGACTGGGTCAGGTCGAAGTAACGCCTGAGAATGGCACGGTCGATGACGCGGCCAATGGAGAAGAACCGGTATGCGGCTTTTCGTGTTGGCCCAGTTCCGACAGGCTCGGGGAACGGCCATGTCCCATCGCGCCACCCATTTAATCGAAAACCTGACGCCACGTTTGGCGCAGACGATTGCCAGAAAGTTGGCCCTCCGCGACCTCTTCTTCCACCCAGATCTTCGGTCGAGGTTGCTCCAGCGTGGTTTCCGGTTTCTTGCTTTGCCATCGCCGCCCCGGCGGAAAATTTGGATTTCGGGACAGAATCACAGCCGATTTATCCCGCACAAGGCGCGGGGGGGCTGACGCGCGTGGCGGGGTCTGCGAGTTGCTGGTAATTCAAAGCGTCACCGGGTGCGCGCAGTTCATGAACATGGCCGCCGAGGTTGCGCGCACTGTGTAAACGTGGGATTTCGAGCGTGTAAAATTGTTACGCAGGACGTTAACGGCCCATGGCGATGACCAAAACATTGAAGCCTTCGATGCCCGGCCGCGCGGACGCCCCGGCCGCAGAACCGTCAGCGGCGACCCGCGCGGGATTCCGCACCGCCGATCCCGCATTCATCGACTTCGGCTGCGGTGCCGGTGCCTCGCTTAAGTTGGCCGAAACGATGTGCCGCGCATCCGGCGTCGGGCTCGACATTTCCGCCGAGCAGGTCGCGGTCGCCCAGCGCGGCGGCTATGACGTGGTGCAGGGCGACATACTCGACTTCGAGGAGCGCGGCGTCGCCTCCGCCAGCTTCGCTGTGGACGTGATGCCGGAACTCGAGGGCCGCGTTGCCTTCGAGCGCGCCTGCGTCAGCGTCGTGCGCGCCGCGCGCGACTACACGGTGATTCAGCACCTGAATTTCGACAGCACCGAGGCGCTGCTCTCTCGCGGCCTCGTGGCGCCCGGCCACACCGACAAGCCGGTCCGCACCCGCCCCCGCGCGACGGACTACATGCACTTCGTGATGCAATACGGCAGCCGCCTCGACATCGTCGGCATCGCGGCCTTTGGCTTCGGCGAGGTTAAAACGAAGCCCGCGCCGCTGACCGGGATGTCCGGCTCCCTCCTGTCGCACGGCGCGCATGTCCCGGCGTACCGCTCGATCCGTATCGTCATCGCCCGCAAGGCGCTCAGCCGGTTCCAGTTCGCGCTGGCCCGCGCCGGCACCGGCGAGATGCTGATGATGTGGCAGGCGCCGCAATAGTCGGCGTCGCAGGCGGCGGCTCATGAACGCCCCCGCGGTAAAGAGCTCAATGGAGATTTCTTTGCCGCGGCGTTCCGCTTGCGCTTGGCCTGCTCGATCTGAAGCTCAATCAGATCTCCGTAGACCTGATCGGCCGCGCGTCGTCATAGAGAATTGGTCCCGCTACGATGTGGCGCACCTTGTGGATGGAAACAGCTAAGGCGAGCTAATCGGATAGGCGGTCAGCGGTTGGAAAACGGTCATGTGGCGCTGCAGTATCGCCGGGGTGTGCGGCTCGCGCCGCGTTGATTTCAGC
>Ga0105047_10018784_pt1 | contig 10694 bp, 8 predicted proteins | sample MAT04_FD_78384 | JGI IMG/M metagenome (GOLD analysis project Ga0105047, IMG submission 78384) | Freshwater microbial communities from Lake Fryxell liftoff mats and glacier meltwater in Antarctica - MAT-04 (megahit assembly) | ecosystem: Environmental > Aquatic > Freshwater > Ice > Liftoff...
GCGTCGCGGAGTTCAGTTCCTGATCGAGAACCAGACGACCGATGGGACTTGGAAGGAAGAGCCCTGGACGGGAACCGGTTTTCCGAAAGTTTTCTATCTGAAGTATCACTACTACCGCCACTACTTCCCAATGATGGCGTTGGCGCAATACCGAAAATTCCGCGCGGGGCAGTGAGGGCGTTCTTTAGCAGACTTACCCCTAAGACACGAAGACACAAAGGGGCACGAAGAAAAAAGGAAAGAAGATTTGAAACGATTGGCAGTTGAATCGTTCAAATCTTCTTTATTCACACTGGACTCATTAATGGTGAAGCCGTTCTGAAATTCGAGGTCTTCATGAAAGTCGTGCTGGCAATGACGCTGGTCTGCGCGCTGCATTGTGCCGCGCACAGCGGGGAGCAACTTATGTATCCGCAGACACGTACTGTCGATCAGGTCGACGACTACCACGGCACAAAAATTTCTGATCCATATCGCTGGTTGGAGGATTGCGATTCCGACGAGACCAAAGCCTGGGTCGCGGCTCAGAATAAAGTGACGTTCGGGTTTCTACAGACCATTCCGCAACGCGAACAGATCAAATCGCGACTGTTGAAGATGTGGAACTATGAACGGTATGCGGTGCCGGTGAAGGAAGGCGGGCGTTATTTCTTCCAGAAAAATAATGGCCTGCAGAATCAGTCCGTGCTGTATTGGTCGCCCGCATTGGATGCTGAACCTCGCGTGCTGCTCGATCCCAATACGTTGTCGGCGGACGGGTCCGTTTCGTTGAACACGTACTCCGTCACCGAAGACGGCAAACTATTGGCGTATGCAGTCTCGCAATCGGGTTCGGACTGGAAAGAGTTTCGCGTCCGCGATGTGGAGAGCGGCAAGGATCTTTCTGATCACTTGAAGTGGGTCAAATTCTCGTCGGCAGCGTGGACAAAAGACGGTAAGGGATTTTTTTATTCGCGCTACGACGAGCAGCCGGCAAATGCAAAGATGAGTGACGCCGTCTGGAACAACAAACTTTTCTATCACCGGCTCGGCACGCCGCAGAGCGACGACACGCTGATCTACAAATCAGACGAGCATAAGGAAAGGAAGTTTTTCGCGAATGTTACGGATGACGGGCGTTACCTGATCATCGTGGTCTGGCGCAGCACCGATCCCGTTAATGCGCTTTATTACAGAGATTTGCAAGACCCCAACGGCAAAGTCGTTGAGCTGATCAGCACGTTTGAGAATGGATTCAATTTTATTGGCAACGACGGACCGCTCTTCTGGTTTTCGACGAACCTGAATGCGCCGCGCGAGCGGGTCATCGCCATCGATACGCGCAAACCGGATCGCGCCAACTGGCGCGAAGTGATACCGCAATCGACGGAAGCGCTACAGCACGCCAATCTGGTCGGCGATGCGTTCATTGTCTCGTACGTGCGAGATGCGCACGCGCAGGTGAAGATTTTTGGACTCGACGGTACGTTTCGACGCGAGGTGAAATTCCCTGTGATTGGCTCTGCTTTCGGTTTCGGCGGGCGGGCGTCGGACACCGAAACGTTTTACTCTTTCTCGAGCTTCACGTCACCGTCTGTGATTTATCGCTACGATATGAAGAGCGGCGAGAGCACTGTTTTCCGGCGCCCGAATGTGGATATGGACGCGGCGGCGTTCGAGACGAAACAGGTTTTTTTCACGAGCAAGGACGGCACGCGCGTGCCGATGTTTCTGACGCACCGAAAAGGTTTGCAATTGGATGGTAGCAATCCAGTTTACCTGACGGGTTATGGCGGTTTCAATATTTCACTGACGCCCGGATTTGATCCGAGCAATGTTGTCTGGCTTGAGATGGGCGGCGTGCTGGCGGTCGCGAATATCCGCGGTGGCGGCGAGTACGGCGAAGACTGGCACAAGGCCGCGAAAAAAGAGAAGCGCCAGAATGCTTTCGACGATTTCATCGGCGCGGCCGAATGGCTGATCGCAAATAAATATACGTCCACTCCAAAGCTGGCGATCGCGGGCGGCTCCAATGGCGGGCTGCTGGTAGGTGCGTGCATGACGCAGCGGCCTGAACTTTTCGGCGCGGCACTGCCGTCGGTCGGGGTGCTCGATCTTTTACGGTACCATAAGTTTACAGTCGGCTACGCGTGGGTTGACGAATATGGAAGCTCGGACATTGCGGAGGAATTCAAGGCGCTGCTGCGGATTTCGCCGTTGCATAATCTGCGCAAGGGAACGCGCTACCCGCCGACAATGGTGATGACCGCCGATCACGACGACCGCGTCGTGCCGGGGCACAGTTTCAAATATGCGGCGACGCTGCAAGCGGCACAGAGCGGCGATGCGCCGGTGCTCATTCGAGTGGACGTCAAGGCGGGGCATGGCATGGGCAAGCCGATCTCGCAGATTATTGAGAGCGTCGCTGACCGCTGGGCGTTCCTGGTGAAGACGCTGAATGTGCAGCCGCGCTGATTCTGATTTAAGGCAGCGCTATTTCGTAGAGCATTCGTGCGCTGGTTTTCAAAATGTTGAGCGGGTTCGGGGTCGAGTGGATCGTGCTTCGGTGCGATGCATGGAAATCGCTGTACTATAATAAATCCGCCTATTTTGGAGTCTGTGATTTGATCCAATCGAGTTTTTGCTGATCGTTCAGCCGCGAAACGCGGAAGATGATTGTGGGCTGATTGATTTTTAGAGCGGAGAACAGGTGTTTATCAGCCGTGTTGTGAATGGCAAGTGGGCCTGGCGTGCCCAGCAGAACAGCGCTACGGATGGCCCCAAAGTTCCGCAAGCCGGGCGCATAGAGCGAAGCCAAAAACACGTCTTCGTTTGATGCGTCCAGTTGGGCCGAATCGATCAAACAGGCGCCGTTGCCGGGTTCGATGGCACGGGCGAAGAGTGTCCAGAGTCCGGCCTGTCCGTCGGCGATGATGGCCACCTGTGCCTGCTTTGTTGATTGCTTGATGAAAGCGATGGCGTCGACGATGCGCTGCACGCGGTCGCCAAGCGGCGTGCGATTGTAGGTGCTGTCGAATGCAACTTTGTAGTTGGTGCTGAAGGCAAGTTTCTCCAGCGATTCGGTGATGGGATCGAGTTTCAATGTGAACGTGCGGTAATTTGTGGACGCGGCCTGCTGCAACTCCGCCGTGTCGCCGGTACTGACGATCAGCAGAGGCTTGCCGCCTTCGGGACCGCTTGCCGGAAGATCCTTTATTTCGCCGGGCGCGTGAACGTTGAGCGAATATTGCAGTGCCGGACGCATCAACTGTTTGAACTTCTGGAGGCTGGCATCGTCCGCCGGATCGATTGCAGCGACGCGCTGCTGCGCGCGGCGGATCAGTTCGTCGATGAGCTGTGTCTGCGTCAACGCCGTGGCCGGCATCGGATCTTTTTCTGTCCAGATGCGCATCGCCTTGGGATTGAGCTGATGTGGTTGCTCTTTGAAGTGCGACACTTCAGTGTCTTTCAAAAACCAGCGCCCGAACCACGCGTACATCGCTTCACGGCTGGGCTTGTTGTAGTTGTGTTCATAATTAAATTGAGCTACCGCAGTGTTTTCGGCGGCGCCGTAGAGCTGATAGATTTTGCGGATGACGGGCCACTCCAGACGCGGCACGTCCTTCGTCCAATCGCCCGTTGCAGCGACGAGAAGCAGCGGGCGCGGCGCCATCAGTGCGCCGATCTCGACATTGTCGGTGCCGACTCGCAATCCAGGAGCGTTTTCGCAGAGGCAGCCGCCCTGCATGTGCGACGAGATCATATTCACCGGCACTGCGACTTTGATGCGTTCATCGATCGCGGCCAGAATAAAAGTCTGCGTGCCGCCGCCGGATGCGCCGGTCATGCCGAGCCGGGTTTTGTCGACATCGGGCAGGCTTTCGACGTAGTCCAGCGCGCGGATGGAATTCCAGGTTTGCAATCCGAACAGGCTCACGCCCCAACTCCAGCAGCGCAGATCTTTGGCGAATTCGCGATGTTTGGGCACTTGGTTGGTGTCATTGTATCCGACCATGTCATAGGCAAAGACAACGTGGCCCTGGCGCGCGAGATTGGCTCCGATGGCGACCAAGTCGGCGCGGCGCTTTCCGGGCGGCGCGGGCGGCGGCGCTGCTTCGGGTACATCCGCTTCGACATGCAGTCGCCCGTTATCCCAGTGCCCATGCGCGACAATGATGCCGGGGAACGGGCCTGTCTTTCCTTTAGGCCGGTACAGATTGCCGCAGAGAAAGAATCCGGGCAGTGTTTCGATGGCGACGTTTTCGACGGTATAGTCTGGCGTCTCTATTTTGCCGGTGACGCGCGGATTGAGCGGCGTGCGTTCCGGCATCGGCGAGAGGCCGGTGCTGAAAAGAATCTGCTGGCGCAGAAATCTGGCGCGATCTTCCCACGCCTGGCGTTCGGCGGGCGGAGTGAATAGATGATCGGTGTCAACGTTGCGCGGACCTTCGCCGCTGATCACGCTGGATGTCGATGCGAGCACCAGCAGTGCTCCTGCGAACAATGTTCTCGCCGGATTCATTTTGCGCATGTGTCACCTCGTTTTGTTATTGTTTTTTGAACGAGCCAACCAGATCGCGAATCGATTCCAGTCTTTCCTGCGCCAGCCATGTGTCAAGTTCGCCGGGAAAACGGTTTAGGAAATCGGGGTCGAGATAATTGGTCGTGCCGATCTGCACTGCGGCGGCGCCGACGATGAAAAACTCCAGCGCGTCAGAGAGCGAACGAATGCCGCCGATGCCGACGATCGGCGTCTTCGGGCACGCCTTGGCGACCTGGTAGACGCAGCGCACCGCGACCGGGCGCACGGCGGGACCGGAGAGTCCGCCGGTGATGTTGGCGATGCGCGGGCGGCGCGTCTTGACGTCGACGGCCATGCCGATCAGCGTGTTGATTAAGGAGAGCGCGTCGGCTCCGCCTTCGACTGCCGCGCGGGCGATCGAGGCGATGTCGGTGACATTCGGCGAAAGTTTTATCATCAACAATTTTTTGGTTGTCGGCCGCAGAGCGCGGATCAGCCGCTCGCAGTCGTCGGCACTGCTTGAAAAAAGGCAGCCGTGCTGAACGTTGGGGCAGGAGATGTTGATCTCGAAGCCATCGATGGCGTCGAACTTGTCGAGCTTCTCGCAAAGGGTGGCGTAATTGTCGATGTTGTCTCCGACCACGTTGACCAGCACTTTCGTGGGGAGCTTGTCGAGTTCGGGGATGCGGTTATCGATGAACGATTGCAGGCCGCAGTTCTCAAGGCCGATGGCGTTGAGCATGCCGGCGGGCGTCTCCCAGATTCGTGGCGCGGGATTGCCTTCGCGCGGTTTGACGCTGAGGCTCTTGGTGATCACCGCGCCGAGCCGCGAGAGATCGACGATGGGAATGTACTCCGAGCCGTAGCCGAAGGTGCCCGATGCGGCGATTGAGGGGGTGCTGAGCTTAAGGGGGCCGAGTGTGACGGACAGGTCGGGCATCGTTGCGAAGACTCCGGATCAGGTCTACGTATTGTGAATCGAGCGGACTGAAAGTGAAACGGGAAAAATCATTCGCGGCTTAATTTGGTTTTGCAACCTCGGTCGGAGTCTCGGTTGCGGGTGTTGGTGATTCCGGCGAATCCTCGCGCAGAAACATTTCGCAAATGAGGTAAAGGATGACTCCGAGCGTGATGCAGATGTCCGCAACGTTGAAGATAGCCCACGCGCCGATCAGCGGGACATGCGGAACGAAGTCAAAAAAATCGCGCACGAAACCAAGGGCGCCACGGTCGATCAGATTTCCGATCGCGCCAATAAGCAGCAGTGCGAGCGCGACGAGGAGCGGCGCGCGCGCGGTACGCCAGCTTCGAATGTAAATCCAGACAATCGCGCCAATCGCGGCCAGTGAGATGAGCAGGATAAGGCTGGGAAATCCCTTGAGCAGGCTGAACGCCACGCCTTCATTCCTAGCCAGCTTTAGATGGAGATAGCCATCGATCAGCGGGATGGAGGGGTGTTCCTGCGGGAGGGCACCGAGCCATTCGAAGACGTAGAACTTGGTCCATTGATCGAGAGCGATCCCGAGTAGAACCAGCAGAATGAAAAAAGGGGGGCGGCGCATGTGATGGATTTATTTTAGATTTCGAGCGCCGAATGTAAAGCGCGTTGTCAGGAGTGGAGCAGACTTTTTCGCCTGCTCCACCGCAGATGAGTTGTTCAGGCGCTATCTCTGTCGTCGCCGATAAGCGCTTCTTCGTTGTCGTCTTCGAGGTCGAAATCACGTCCACCACCGCGCTTGCGGCTGAGTTCGCCGCGCTCTTCGCGCTCCTGGCACTTGATGCACATTGTTGCCCAGGGAAGCGCTTCGAGGCGGTCATCGTTGATAACCACTTCGCACTCTTCACAGGTGCCGTAGGTGCCATCTTTCATGCGATTTAAAGCCGTGTCGACTTTACGGATAATCTCCTCTTCGCTTTCCATGCTCATGAAAGCGAAGTCCTGGTCGAAGGCATCGGCCGCATTCTCCGCGCTGCTGATGGGCGATTTCGAATTTGCAGTCGCCTCGGTCGAATCGGCGGCGTCGCGAGCGAGGTTCTCAACCTGAGACGCGACCATCGATCGCTTCTCAAGGAGGATCTCGCGGTACTTCTCAATCTGCTCTTTGCTCAATGACATGGTTTGTTTTCCTATTTCTTTTGTAAAGGAGGCTTAGCACTAAAGCGGAAAAGAGTCGCGGGATGAAACTCTGTCCTGCTCAGATTTTATTGAGCACTCACGTGCTTGAAGAAAAACGACATTCTTGTGAAGTGGCGTAACCCCTAAAATTTCAGAGTCAACAAATTTCCCTCACACACAGAAAACATTTGACTCCCTCAATGTCTCAATTTGAACCCGCGATACATTTCAGCGCGACAACCTTCTGAATATTAGAAATCCTCGTGCCAAAGAGAGTTTCTTGACAGAAAAAATCAGATCGCTAGAACAGTTCTATGGAAGCAACTGAAATCCCATCCTGCGTCGCGTACAAGCCGCATCAGTTCATTCAGAGCTATAACGACTCTGCAATTCACAGCATCGTGGGAAAGCCCGTTACCGAACTTCTCGATTTGAACATTGGGGTGGTCATTAAGGAGCGAAGCTATGGCGAAAGGTAACGCGGCGGAGAACGATTCACGCTTCGTTGGCACCGGCATTACCTTCGATGATGTGCTGATTCTGCCGGGAAAAAGCGATGTGCTGCCAATGGAAGTGCAGACGGGAACATCCATCACGCGCAAGATCCGGCTGCATATTCCAGTGCTTTCGGCAGCGATGGACACGGTGACTGAGAGCCGCCTTGCGATTGCCATCGCGCAGGAAGGCGGGCTGGGAATTATTCATCGCAACATGAAGGCCGAGGACCAGGCTCGCGAAGTGGTGAAGGTCAAGCGCAGTGCCTCTGGCGTCATCACTGGTCCGGTAACGCTGACGCCCGAGCACACCATCGCCGAAGCAAAGACGCTGATGTCTCATCAGAATATTTCAGGCATCCCGATCGTCGAACATGAACCCGGCGACGCTCCCGGAGTAGCGCGCAAGAATGGGCGGGTGGTTGGCATTCTGACAAAGCGCGATCTGCGATTTCAACGCAATAATGTGATGAAAATTAAAGACGTGATGAGTCGCACGCTGATCACGGCGCGTCCGGGCACCGGCCTCGAGGCTGCTCAGGATATTCTGCATAAAAACAAAGTTGAGAAATTGTTGCTGGTCGATGACGCGGGCCGCCTGGCCGGCCTGATCACCATCAAGGATATCGATAAAACATTACGTTTCCCAACTGCGTCGCGCGACGAAAAAGGGCGCCTGCGCGTTGGCGCCGCCGTTGGCGTTCACGATGAACACCGTATCGAGGCGCTGATCAAGGCCGGCGTGGACGTGGTGGTTGTCGATACGGCACACGGACATTCGACGCGTGTGATCGAGACTGTGAAGTGGATCAAAAAGACATATCCCAATTTGGAAGTAATCGCCGGAAATGTGGCAACGGCCGATGGCGCGCGCGCGTTGGCAGAGGCCGGTGCCGACGCGGTGAAGGTGGGTGTCGGTCCGGGATCGATCTGCACGACTCGAATTGTTTCGGGCGTCGGAGTGCCGCAGATCACGGCGGTGCTCGAGGCGCGCGCCGGTCTTGAAGGCACGGGCTGCAAACTGATCTCCGACGGCGGCGTGAAGTTCTCCGGCGACATGGTCAAGGCGCTGGCCGCCGGAGCCGACGCGGTGATGCTTGGAAATCTGCTGGCCGGTACGGACGAATCGCCAGGCCGCGTGGTGCTCTATAAAGGAAGGCAATTCAAGGCCTATCGCGGCATGGGTTCGCTGGGCGCGATGGTCGAAGGTGGCGCGAGCCGCTACGGGCAAGAGGGTTCGGCGCCCGACAAACTTGTGCCGGAAGGGATCGAAGGCCGCGTGCCGTACACCGGGCCGATCGCGTCGTTCCTCTACCAACTGGTTGGCGGATTGCGCGCCGGCATGGGTTACATCGGCGCTGGGACGATCGAAGAACTTCCACTGAAGGCGCGCTTCATGCGCCAGAGTTCCGCGGGCTTGCGCGAAAGCCATCCACATGACGTTCAGATCACACAGGAGGCTCCCAACTATCGGGTTGAGGAGCAGTACGAATAACACTGATACCGCGGCTCAGGTTTCTGAATGAAAACCCACCCCTATTTTCGGCAGTGTGTAATGCGCCGCCGGCCGTATTTGAAGGCAGCTTGGTGTGAGTCGGTGATACAAAATCCCATCGCACGCGAAGTGCAAAGCGATGGAAGAATTCGCCTTTGGGGTATAATACCAGAGATGAAAGGACAAATTAAAGTGCTCCGCGTTGTGCTGGAGCCGGATGGGGAGACGGTGCTTAACGCCTTCCCGGATCGAGATTTTGAAGGTAATCAATAATTAGGGACAGACGATGAAACTTCATTACGATGCTGAAAGTGACTCACTTTATATCGAACTAAACGCGACGCCGGGTGACGATGCGCGGGAGATCGCGCCGGGTGTTGTCGCTGATTTTGATGCGGCAGGCAATCTAGTGGGACTCGATATAGAGCATGCGTCGCAGAAGATGGATCTTCGGAATTTTCAAATCGACTCCCTTCCGTTAACTCTTGCTCAACCGGTTTGATTGGAATTCATGGCTCACGAAACTGTTCTGGTTGTAGATTTCGGCGCGCAATACGCGCAATTGATCGCCCGGCGCGTGCGCGAAGCGCAGGTCTTCTGCAAGCTGGTGCCATACCACCGCGCGCTGGAAGCGGCCAAGGCCGACAAGCCAAAGGCGATCATCTTCTCCGGCGGCCCGGCGTCCGTCTACTCCGACAAATCGCCGCGCATCGAGAAGGAAATTTTCGAACTCGGCATCCCAATCCTGGGCATCTGCTACGGCGTGCAGCTCACCGCGTTCATGCTTGGCGGAAAAGTTGAGAGGCAGAGCCACCGCGAGTATGGCAGCGCCATTATTGAAGTCGTCGAAAACAATGCGTTGCTGGCAGGCGTGGGCGACCGGACCGATGTGTGGATGAGCCATGGCGATGCGCTGACCGAGCCGCCGCCCGGATTCAAAGTGCTGGCGCGAACGCCCAGTTGCCCGCTGGCGGCGATCGGCGATCCGGTGCGCAAGTTTTACGGCGTGCAATTTCATCCTGAAGTGACGCACACGCCCAAGGGGCAGCAGATCCTGCGCAATTTCCTTTATGAGATCGCTGGCTGCAAGGGCGACTGGCGTATGTCGAATTTCATCGAGACGCAGGTGAAGCACATTCGCGAGAGGGTCGGCGAGTCGCGCGTGATCCTGGGCCTCAGCGGCGGCGTGGATTCGTCGGTCGCGGCGGTTTTGATTCACCAGGCCATCGGCGACAAACTGCAGTGCATTTTTGTCGATAATGGATTGTGCCGGAAGAGCGAAGGCAAGCGCGTCGAAACCACGTTTCGCGGGCACTTCAAAATTCCGCTCTGGTGCGTTGATGCCAGCGGCGCGTTCCTGGGCGCGCTTGCGGACGTCATCGATCCGGAGCATAAGCGTAAGATCATCGGGCGCGAGTTCGTGCGCGTCTTCGAGACCAAGGCGCGGGAAGTCAAAGGTGCGCGCTTTCTGGCTCAAGGCACGCTTTATCCGGACGTGATCGAATCGGTCTCGGCGCACGGCGGCCCGACGGCCACGATCAAGAGCCACCACAACGTCGGCGGATTGCCGGCGGATTTGGGGCTCGAATTGCTGGAGCCTTTTCGCGAGCTTTTCAAAGATGAAGTGCGGCTGATCGGGACGGAGATGGGCGTACCTGAAGAGATCGTCTGGCGCCAGCCGTTTCCCGGACCGGGACTGGGCGTGCGTATCGTCGGACCGATCGACGCCGCACGGGTGCGGTTGCTGCAGGATGCCGATGAAATCGTGCAGGAAGAGATTCAGGCGGCCGGATTGTACCGGCAGCTCTGGCAATCTTTCGCGGTGCTGCTGCCGGTTCGCAGCGTCGGAGTGCTCGGCGATGAACGCGCGTATGGCGAGACGATCTGTCTTCGCGCGGTCGAATCCAAAGACGGCATGACGGCCGACTGGGCGCATCTGCCGTATGCTGTGCTGGGAAAAATTTCGAGCCGCATCGTGAACGAAGTGCGCGGCGTCAACCGTGTCGTCTACGACATTTCGCAGAAGCCTCCGGCCACCATCGAGTGGGAGTAGCCTTTGCGGGTAAACGCGAAGTGACTCCGCAGGAC
>Ga0105047_10018785_pt1 | contig 10693 bp, 7 predicted proteins | sample MAT04_FD_78384 | JGI IMG/M metagenome (GOLD analysis project Ga0105047, IMG submission 78384) | Freshwater microbial communities from Lake Fryxell liftoff mats and glacier meltwater in Antarctica - MAT-04 (megahit assembly) | ecosystem: Environmental > Aquatic > Freshwater > Ice > Liftoff...
CGGCGGGCAACCTGTTTGCCCGACCCCGGCCGTCCTGCCCTCGCTATCGGCAGATGCACGGGCCGACTTGAGCGCTTTGCAGAAACATCTGCTGACAGGCCACCGCCCGACAACAGCGCAAGTACCGGTGGCCTTTTAGCCGCCACCCGCTTGGCCGAAAAAGCGGGCAAGGCAACCGTCCGGCCCCGGCAAGCCGCCAGATCGACACCACCAGGCGACGTCACAACGCACGGCAATTGGGCCTCAGGATTTTCCCGAAGCTGCCGAAAAGAGTGCAGATCGCCCTACACGGGGCTCGCCAGCCAAGCCAAAAGATCAATGACAGCACCCACCACATCACCGCCAGACGACAGTCCAGCCCCGCCCACCGCCGGGTGGCGGGCCGGCCTGGCCAAGCGCCGCATCGCGCTGGCGGGCGCAGCGCTTGCCGGCTGCGCCGCGCTGGGCTGGGTCGGCGGCCCGGCCGGCCTGGCCGGCGCGATGGCGGCGGCCGGCCTGCTGCCGCTGCTGCTGCGCCGGCCCGGCGCTGCCGGCGCCGACAACCTGATCGACGACGAACCCCGCGTCAGTGGCGGCCGGGTTGGCGCCGAGGTGATGGTGGCGCAAGTGGTGCCGGTCTGGGGCAAGCAGATCGACATCACCCGCGACGCTGCCGCGACCGGCCTGGCCCATTTGCTCGACAGCTTCAGCCAGATGGCCGGCGCGCTGGGCTCACTGGGGGATAGCCTGGACAACTTCAGCCCCAGTGTGGACGGCGGCGCTATCGACGCTGCACTCGACAGCCAAACCCCCGCGCTGGCCGCGTTGCTGGCGCCCAGCCAGCGGGCCTTCGACCAGCGCGATGCGGTCGTGGCCGAGCTGATCAACTGTGCCAGCACGGTCGAAGAGCTGCGCCAGCTGGGCCGGCAGGCGCGCGAGATCGGCAAGCACACCCGGCTGGTGGCCTTCAATGCGTCGATCGAGGCCAACCGGGGCAGCGGCGGCGGCAAGGACAGCGGCGCCCAGGCCATTGCCGCCGAGACCCGCACCCTGGCCGCCCGCATGGCCGTGGTGGGCGACAAGATCGGCGGCGTGGTGGGCCGGCTCGACACCGCCTTGACCGGGCAGCGCCTGCGCGCCGAGATCGACGACACCTCGCCCGACGAGTTGCGGCTGGAGCTGGATTTGCGCGCCCGCGAGGCGCTGACCGGCCTTTTGAGCGCGATGGGTGGCGCGATGCACGGCACCGGCGCGGTCAAAGCGTCGAGCCGGGCGCTGCAGACCCAACTGGAGGAGACCTTCGTGCACTTCCAGTTTGGCGACCGGCTGAGCCAGATGATGGACATCGTCGGCAACGACATGCAGAACTTTGCCCGCTGGGTGACCGCCAACCCTTACGCGACCCAGACCGACGCGGCCGAGTGGCTGGCCAACCTGGAGGCCAGCTACACGATGGAAGCGCAGCGCTCCCAGCACCACGGCAACGTGCACATCGACCGCGGCAGCGAGATCGAGTTCTTCTAGCCGGCCACGCCCGGCGCCCCCGACCCGCTGTCCCCTGCAATGACCGCCCCTAGTTTTCTTGATTTCCTTGAGGCTTGAACCATGAGCAAAACCGTGATGATCGTCGACGACTCGGGCAGCTTTCGCACCGTCGTCAAGCTGGCCCTGCAAAAAGCCGGGTACGGCGTGGTGGAGGCGGTGGACGGCAAGGACGCCGTCAGCAAACTCAACGGCCAAAAACTCAACCTGATCGTCTGCGACGTCAACATGCCCAACATGGACGGGCTGAGCTTTTTGCGCCACATGAAGGGCACCGGGGCCTACAAGTTCACCCCGGTGATCATGCTGACCACCGAGTCGCAGGAGAGCAAAAAGGCCGAGGGCCGCGCCGCCGGCGCTCGCGCCTGGATCACCAAGCCGTTCCAGCCCTCGACCCTGGTCGATGCCGTGAACAAGCTGTGCCTGTAAGCCATGGACACCGTGGCTGATCACCTCGCCGAGCCTGCCCAGGTCGGCGCCGCGCCCCTGCTGGGGCCCGAGCTGACCATTCCCCATGCCGCCGTGCTGCGCGAGCAGTTGCTGCTGGCCCTGGCCCTGGCCGATGCGCCGGGCGGTGATGGCGGCACCACCGGCGCGCGCCCAAGCGCCGAAGGCCTGGTGCTGGACCTGTCCGGCGTCAGCGACTGCGACTCCAGCGGCGTGCAACTGCTGCTGGCCACCCGGGCCAGCCTGGCCCAGCGCGGCCAGACGCTGCAGCTGCGATCGCCCAGCGCGGCGGTGCGCGAGGCGCTGGCCACCTTCGGGCTGGGCAGCTTGTGGGCCGCGCCGGGCAGCGCTTCTGCCGACGCCCCAGGCACCCCGGCCGCCGTGGCCACCCACTGACCACGTCCCGAGGACACCCCATGCACCGCGATGACGATGCCGAGATCATTGCCGCCGCCCGCGTCGGCTTTCTCGATGAAGCGACCGACATGCTGCAGCAGTTCGAGCAGGCGTTGCTGGTCATGGAGACCACGCCCGACGACGACGAAAACCTGAACGCCGCGTTCCGCGCCGCGCACACCATCAAGGGCACGGCGGGCCTGTTCGGCTGCGACGCCGTGGTGCTGTTCACCCACGAGGTGGAGACGCTGATGGAGGCGCTGCGCTCGGGCCAGACCGGTGTGACCGAAGTGATCTCGGCCGCGTTGCTCGAAGGCCTGGACCAGATGGCGGCCTTGCTGGACGAGGTGCGCAGCGGCGAGACCAGCCCGGTGGTGCACGCCCGCAGCCTGGCGCTGGGCGAGCGGCTGCGCCGCCTGCACGGCGCCGGCGCGGCGCATCCTGCCGCCAGCGATGGGGCCGCGGCGATCGAATCCGGCGAGTTCCCTCTGGCGGCAGCGGCCGTCCAGGGCGCCGCCACCGCGGCCAGCGCGCCGCCCGCAGCCGACCCCAACGCCGCAAGGCCCTGCTGGCACCTGTCGCTGCGCTTTGGCCTGGACGCGCTGCGCAACGGCCTGGACCCGCTGGCGTTTTTGCGCTACCTGGGCACGCTGGGCACGGTGCTGGCCTGCCACACCGTGGCGGACGATCTGCCACCGCTGGAGCGGCTGGACGCCGAAAGCTGCCACCTCGGCTTCGAGCTGCGCCTCCAGGCCGATACCCGCCGCGACGAGATCGAGCGGGTGTTCGAGTTTGCGATCGACGACTGCAGCGTGCAGATCCTGCCGCCCGACGCCGACGCCGCGGCTTTCGAGGCCTTGCTGCAGCTGCGCTGCGCCGACGACCACTCCAGGCCCGCTGCCGACGGCAGCACCGCGGTTGAGCGCCTGCTGGCGGTCTGGCAATCGCAAGGCGCCTGGCCCGCCCGCCCTTGCGGCAGCCCTGCAGCCAGCGCTGACGCCAGCGCAGAGCCGGTGGCCCAGAAGGCCGGCAGCGACGCCGACCTGCTGCCCGAAGACCCGGCCGACAGGCCGCCCGCCCGCCGCGATGTCGCCACGCCTGCAGCCCCGGCCACCCTGGCCACCTCGGCCACCGCCCCGACCCACCCGACCACCGCGCCGGCCGAGCGCCGTGCGTCCGGCACCGAGCGCCGCGCCGCCCGCGACCGCCGGGTGCCGGGCGAAACCCGCTTTGTCAAGGTGCGGGCCGACAAGCTGGACCACCTGATCGACCTGATCGGTGAGCTGGTGATCGCCGGGTCCGGCGCGCAGATGGTGGCCAACCAGGAGGCCTCGGCGGCGTTTCTGGAGGCCACCCAGCGGGTCTCCGAGCTGGTGCAGGCCACCCGCGACGGCGCGCTGGCGTTGCGCATGGTGCCGGTAGGCGAGACCTTCTCGCGCTTCCAGCGCATCGTGCGCGACACCAGCAAGCAGCTCGGCAAGGCCATCGAATTTGTCGTCACCGGTGGCGACACCGAGCTCGACAAATCGATGGTCGAGCTGATCGCCGACCCGCTGATGCACCTGGTGCGCAACAGCCTGGACCACGGCATCGAGGTGCCGGCCGACCGGATTGCTGCGGGCAAGCCCGCGCTGGGCCGGCTGCAGATCAACGCCTGCCACGAGGGCGGGTCCATCGTGATCGAGGTCAGCGACGACGGCCGGGGCTTGAAGCGCGACCGCCTGCTGGCCAAGGCGATCGAGCGCGGCCTGGTGCCCGAGGGCGCCACGCTGAGCGACGCCGAGGTGCTGCAGCTGATCTTTGCGCCGGGGTTTTCCACCGCCGACAAGCTGACCGACCTGTCGGGCCGGGGCGTGGGCATGGATGTCGTCAAGCGCAACATCGAGTCGCTGCGCGGCCAGATCTCGCTGTCCAGCCGCGAGGGCTTCGGCACCACCACCCAGATCCGGCTGCCGCTGACGCTGGCGATGATCGACGGCTTCTTGACCACCGTGGGCGGCGTGCACTACGTGCTGCCGCTGGCCGTGGTGAGCGAATGCATTGCCGTGCCGCGTGAATGTGTGGCCGCGCCCGACCGGGCCTGCGGCACCTTCGATCTGCGCGGCGAGGTGCTGCCGTACCTCGACCTGGCCCTGTTTTATGGCGCCGTGCCGCTGGCCGTGGGCGCCGGCGGGTCTGCCAACCCGCCGTCCGCCAGCCTGATGTCTGCCGACCCGGCGGTGGACGCCCGCCGCCGCAGCCTGGTGGTGGTGCGCGACGGCGCGGTGCGCATCGGCCTGGTGGTGGACCGCCTGTTGGGCGAGCACCAGACCGTCATCAAGCCGCTGGCCGGCATCTTTCGCCACTTGAAGGCGCTGGCCGGCTCGACCATCCTGGGCTCGGGTGACGTGGCGCTGGTGCTCGACATGCCCGGCCTGCTGGCCGCAGCGCTGGCGGCCAATGCCAGTGCCAAGGCGGCCCAGGCCGCCGGCCACACCGCCGCAGCGCGTCGAACCCCGCCCGCCAACTACCGCAGCCCTGTCCTGGGATGACCGCCATGAAAAACCCCCTTCGCAGCATGAAGCTGTGGCAAAAGTTCGCCGTGCTCGGCGTCACCGGTGCGGTGTTGTGCGCCGTGCCGCTGTCGCAGGTGGTGCAGTCCAAAAGCGCCGAAATCAGCGTGGCCAGGGCCGAGCTGGCCGGCCTGGATCCGCTGCGCACGGCGGCGGCGCTGCAGCACCAGTTGCAGGCCCACCGTGGGCTGTCGGCCATGGTGCTCAACGGCAATGCCGCAGCCGAAGCGGACCGCCGTGCCCGCCAGGTCGAGGTCAATGCCCAGCTGGCCAAGCTGTCCCGGCAGCTCGATGAGCAGGGCTATGTCAAGGCCGCCACCGAGGCCCGGGCCTGGAAAGCCGGCTGGGACAAGCTCAGCCAGCAGGTCGATGCCAAAGCGATCAAGGCCGCTGAAAGTTTTGTCGCGCACGCCGCCCTGGTGGACCGCAACATCGCGCTGATGGACCAGATGGCCGATGTGTCCGGCCTGTCGCTGGACCCGGTGGCCGAGAGCTACTACATCATGACCGCCCTGGTTGATCACCTGCCGCGTCTGGCCGAGGCCACCGCCGCCGTGCGCGGCAAGGGTGCAGCCATGCTGGGCCAAGCCGAGGTCAGCAGCCAGGACAAGGCGGCGATCAGCTTCGAGATCCAGTATGCCGAGTACCTGTTTGCCCGGGCCAAAGCCCAGGCCACCAAGGCCACCGACCTCAGCCCCGACATCAAGAAAGCGATGACCAGCCTGGCCAGCGGCACGTCGGCGGAGGTGGACCGGTTCTTCAAGCAGGCCGAGACCGAGCTGCTCGGCGACGCCAAGTCCAGCCTGGCCGCGACCGAGTTTTTCAAGGCCGGCACGGTGGCGGTCGAAGCCCAGTACAAGATGATCGCCGAGACTGCCAACGCGCTGGACGCGGTGTTGACGGCCCGGGTGCATGACAGCCAGCAACAACGCGCCACGCTGCTGGGCGGCCTGGCGTTGCTGGGCCTGCTGGCGGCAGGCCTGGGGCTGGCGATCAGCCGGTCGATAACCCGCCCGCTCAGCCACGCGGTGGATGCCGCCGGGGCGGTGGCCGCCGGCGACCTGGGCTTCGAGATCGACGGGCGCGGCAGCGACGAAGCCGCCCAGCTGCTGCAGCGCATGGGCGAGATGCAGGCCAACCTGCAGCAGCGCCAGCTGACCGACGCCCAGCGCCTGGCCAGCAGCCAGGCCGAGCAAGCCGCAGCGCAGCAGACCGCCGAGCAGATCAACGACGCGGTGGACGCCGCCACACAAGGCGACTTCGCACAGCGCATCGCGCTGGCCGGCAAAACTGAGTTCCATGCCAACCTGTGCGGCAAGTTCAACCAGCTGATCGAGACCGTCAGCGGCACGATTGCCGAGGTGCGCTCGGCCGCGGCGCAGCTCAGCGCGGCGTCCGAGCAGGTCTCGCAGACCTCGCAGTCGCTGGCCCATTCGGCGTCGCAGCAGGCGTCTGGGGTCGAGCAGACCACCGCGTCGCTGCACGAGATTTCGGCCTCGGTCAAGCAAAACGCCGAGAGCGCGACGGTCACCGACGGCATCGCCACCCAGGCGGCGCGCGAGGCGGCCGAGGGCGGCCACTCGGTAGCGCAGACGGTGGACGCGATGAAGTCCATCGCCACCAAGATCTCGATCATCGACGACATTGCCTACCAGACCAACCTGCTGGCGCTCAACGCCGCGATCGAGGCGGCCCGCGCCGGCGAGCACGGCAAGGGCTTTGCCGTGGTGGCCGCCGAGGTGCGCAAGCTGGCCGAGCGCAGCCAGGTCGCGGCGCAGGAGATCGGCCAACTGGCCGGCAACAGCGTGCACCTCGCCGAGAAGGCCGGCCATCTGCTGGGCCGCATGGTGCCGTCGATCAACAAGACCAGCGAGCTGGTGCAGGAGATCGCTGCCGCCTCCGGCGAGCAGGCCGACGGGGTCAGCCAGATCACCACCGCGATGAACCACCTCAACTCCAGCACCCAGCAAACGGCGGCCGCGTCTGAAGAGCTGTCGGCCACCGCTGAGGAGCTGTCGGCGCAGGCCGGCCGGCTGCAGGACCTGATGGCGTTTTTCCAGCTCGAGAGCGATGTTGAACCGCGCCAGGCACCCACCGCCCGGCGCCAAGGCGGCGAAAGCGCAGGCCAGGCGCTGCGCTTTGGCCAGAGCGCCAGCCCAGGTGGCGCCGGCCCCGCCAGCCACCGCGCCCCGCGACGCCCGCCCACCGGCGACCTGCCGGTGCTGACCGATGTCGACGAGGCGTCCTTCGGCCGCTTTTAAACGCGGCACGCCCCGCACGTCGCTGCCCTGACCCCCACTGCCCGGCTACCGCGCCCACTTGATGAGCTCAAACACGATGTCCAACACTGCTGCTGCGGGCTTGCACCGCCCGATACACACCGAGGCGGCGCGGCGCGCACCCTGGGACCCGGGCCTGCGCCTGTTCATGCGGCTGGGCTTTCGTGCCAAGGCGGTGCTGGCCACCAGCCTGCTTGTGCTGCCGCTGCTGGGCCTGCTGGCCTGGCAGGCGTGGAGTGAATACCAGCGCGACATGCGCTCGAACCAGGTGGCGCTGCAGCACCAGGTGGAGGTGGCACACAAGGTGCTGACCTGGGCGCAGGGGCTGGAGGCCTCGGGCGCCTTGCCGCGCGCCGATGCCCAGCGCCTGGCCAAGGACGCGGTGGCCAGGCTGCGCTACGGCGCTGGCGACTATTTCTGGATCAACGACATGACGCCGCGCATGGTCATGCACCCGATCAAGCCCGAGATGAACGGCAGCGACCTGTCCGACTACAAGGACCCGAACGGCCTGCCGCTGTTCAAGGCCATGGTGGACGTGGCCGCCAAGGACGGCGCCGGCCTGGTGGCCTACCAGTGGCCCAAGCCGGGCCTGGCCGCGCCGCAGGACAAGATCTCCTACGTCATGGCCTTCCAGCCCTGGGGCTGGGTGATCGGCTCGGGCGTGTACGTGGACAACGTGCTGGCCAATGCACAGGCGCTGTGGGCCAAGGCGGCAGCCGTCATCGCGGCCACGCTGCTGCTGGGCTTGTACGGCTTCCGCGGCTTTTACCTGGCCATGCGCAACGGCCTGCAGGACGCCATGCGGGCGGCCGACGCGGTGGGCGCGGGCCAGCTCGACTACGCCGTGCCGACCAGCAACGGACGCAGCGGGCGCACCGAGGAGGGCCGGCTGCTGCAGGCGCTCAAGACCATGCAGGCCAGCCTGCGCCAGCGCTCTGACGCCGACAGCGCCGCCCAGGCCGCCGCCGCCGCCGAGCATCTGGCGGCCCAGCAGACCGCCGAAGAGATCAACGCCGCAGTGGCCGCCGCCACCCAGGGCGACTTCACCCACCGTATCGCGCTGGACGGCAAGGCGGACTTCCATGCCGACTTGTGCGGCCGCTTCAACCAGCTGGTCGAGACCCTCAGCAGCACGTTGGTCGAGGTCAGCCAAGCCGCCGACCAGCTGGGTGCGGCGTCACAGCAGGTGTCGCAGACCTCGCAGTCACTGGCCCATTCGGCCTCGCAGCAGGCCGCCAGCGTCGAACAGACCACCGCGTCGCTGCACGAGATCACCGCGTCGGTCAAGCAAAACGCCGACAGCGCCCACGTCACCGACGGTATCGCCACCCAGGCCGCGGCCGAGGCAATGGAGGGTGGTCAATCGGTGTCGCAGACGGTGGACGCGATGAAATCCATCGCCACCAAGATCGGCATCATCGACGACATCGCCTACCAGACCAACCTGCTGGCGCTCAACGCCGCGATCGAGGCGGCCCGCGCCGGTGAGCACGGCAAGGGCTTTGCCGTGGTGGCCGCCGAGGTGCGCAAGCTGGCTGAGCGCAGCCAGGTCGCCGCCCGCGACATCGGCCTTTTGGCCGGCAACAGCGTGCACCTGGCCGAGAAGGCCGGCCACCTGCTGGGCCGCATGCTGCCGTCGATCCACAAGACCAGCGAGCTGGTGCAGGAGATCGCTGCCGCCTCGGGCGAGCAGGCCGACGGCGTGAACCAGATCACCGGCGCGATGAACCACCTCAGCACATCGACGCAGCAAACCGCCGCCGCGTCCGAAGAGCTCTCGGGCACCGCTGAGGAGCTGTCGGCCCAGGCCGGCCGGCTGCAGGAATTGATGGCCAACTTCCGGCTGTCGGCGCCGCCCAGTGCGGCAGGCGCTGGCCAACGGCCGGGCAAACAGGCCCGGGCGGCCCGGGTTGGCCAGCGGGCCGGGCCGCCGGACCGGTCACCCGCCCTGCGTTTTGGCCAATCCGGTGGCCTGGCGCAGGCCGCCCAGCCGGACGACGCCGGGTTCGGCCGTTTCTGACCCGGCCCACACCGCGCCTTGCGCGCGACATCCGCAACAGAGAACCCTGCTGCACCGCGCCACAAGGCGCCGCAGCGCGCCAGGACCCCCACGATGAGCTTGCCGATGAGCACCCCCCACGCCGCCAACACTGCCGCCACCCCACCGCCGCCGCACGACGCCCCGCTGTCGATGCTGCGCATGGCGGTGGGCGCCGACGCGATGGCCGTGCCGATCGACGATGTGCGCGAGATCCTGGAGGTCGGCCGCCTCACCGCCTTGCCGCGCACCCCCGACTTCGTGCGCGGCGTGATGAACCTGCGCGGCGCGGTGGTGCCGGTGATCGACCTGGCGGCCCGGGTGGGCCAGCCCGCGATCCAGATCGGCCGCCGCAGCTGCGTGGTGGTGGTCGAGGCCGGTGGCGGCGCCAATGCCGACCTGGACGCTGCTGGCGACAGCGACGGCGACGGTCCGTCCGGCCACGACCCCTTGCAAGGCACGCTGGTGGTGGGGCTGCTGGTAGATGCGGTGTTCGAGGTGTTCGACGTGCCGGCGTCCAGCATCGAGCCCGCACCCGCGCTGGGCACCCGCATCGACGCCAGCTTCTTGCGCGGCATGGCGCGGGCGCGCGGCGAGGTGATCGGTGTGCTGGCGCTGGACCGGGTGCTGGCGCAGCACGAGCTGAGCGCGCTGATCGCCAGCCACGTGCCGCATTGACAGCCGCCCCGCCGCCCTGACAACGCCCACCACCCGAGACGTACCCCCATGACCGCACACCGCAACGCCAACGCCAACGCCCCAGCCCAGGCCGGCCTGCTGCCCGCCAGCCTGTGGCTGGCCACCCTGGGCCTGGCCACGCTGGCCGGCACGGCCACGGTGGCGGCCAGCGGCGCCTGGGCCTGGGCCGTGCTGCCGCTGGCCGGGCTGCTGGCCACGCTGTGGACCGGCTGGACGCTGTTGCGCAGCGCGGCCGGCCAGGCCGGCGCCCGCGCCGTGGCGGCCGAGCAGGCGATGCGCATCCACACCGCGCTGGAGGCGGTGGCCACCCCGGTGCGCATTGCCGACGCCGACGGCCGCATCGTCTACATCAACCCGGCGCTGGACGGTGTGCTGCGGCGCGACGCTGCGGCCTTTGCCCGCGAGTTGCCGGGCTTCGACCCCGGCGCCGTGCTGGGCGGCTCGGTCGGCATCTTCTACGCCGACCCGGCAGCCGCGCTGGCCCGCTTGCGCGCACTCCAGGCACGCAGCCAGACCGCACTGGTGCTGGGTGGGCGCAACTACGACGTCACCACCACCCCGATCTTCACCGCCAGCGGCGAGTTGCTGGGCACCGTGGGCCAATGGCTCGACATGACCGAGCAGCGCATCGCCGACCGCGAGCTCGACCGCGCCGTGGGCGCCGCGCTGCAGGGCGACCTGACCGCCAGGATGCTCACCGACCAGCTGCACGGCAGCCACCTGGACGTGGCGGCCAAGCTCAACGGCCTGATCGAATC
>Ga0105047_10018786_pt1 | contig 10693 bp, 8 predicted proteins | sample MAT04_FD_78384 | JGI IMG/M metagenome (GOLD analysis project Ga0105047, IMG submission 78384) | Freshwater microbial communities from Lake Fryxell liftoff mats and glacier meltwater in Antarctica - MAT-04 (megahit assembly) | ecosystem: Environmental > Aquatic > Freshwater > Ice > Liftoff...
CGCGATGTGCGCCGGGGTGATCGCCTGTTCGCGCAAGGCGCCCAGGATATCGCCGGATTCGGCCAGCGCGGCCTCGCGGCGGTCGACAAACAGGCGCGCGCGGGCGATGGTCGCGCCGTCGATCTCGCGCGCCGCCGGTGTGCTGGAGCCGACCGCGTTGAGATGGCAGCCGGCCTTGAACCAGCCGGCGCGGGTCACCGGTTCCAGCGCGGCGAGCCGCTGCCGGCAGTGGCCGACGGGCGCGCCGCGCTGGCGCCGAACGCTCCCCTCCTGGGTGCGGATGTGCCGGGCAATTGCCTGTTCGACTGGGAAACCGGCGATGCGGCGCGCGCTGATGTCCTGTTCTCCACAGCGCATCGGGTGGTGCGCCTGACCGCCCACAACCAGCGGGTGGTGGCCAATCCACTGGAGACGCGCGCGGTCAATGCGAGCTTCGATGCGGCCAGCGGGCGCTTTCGCGTGGTGGCGGGCAGCCAGGGCGTATCGATGCTGCGCAACCTGCTGGCCGGGGCCTTCGGCCTGGCTGCGGATCGTTTCCAGGTGGTGACGCCGGATGTTGGCGGCGCCTTCGGCCCGAAGTTCTACTTTTATCCCGAGCAGATACTGTGCGCTTTCGCCGCGCGCCGCCTCGGCCGCCCGGTCAAGTGGACCGGCGATCGCGCCGAAAGCTTTTTGAGCGATACCCAGGGGCGCGACCATCATGCCACGCTCGAACTGGCGCTCGACGCCGACGCTCGCATGCTGGCCTTGCGCATGGATGCGGTGGTCAATCTGGGTGCCTACCTGTCGACCTTCGCCCCGGTGATTCCGGCACCGGTGGCCACCGCCGTGCTGCCTTCGGTGTATCGCTTCGAGGCAGTGTACGCGCGGGTGCGCGGCGCCACCACCAATACCGTGCCGGTCGATGCCTATCGCGGCTCGGGCAAGCCGGAGATCCACTTTCTGCTGGAGCGCCTGATCGACCGCGCCGCCGCTGAACTGGGCATCGATCGCGTTGAGTTGCGCCGTCGCAATCTGGTGCCGCCTGAATCCATGCCGTGGCGCAATGCGCTTGGGGTAACCTACGATTCGGGTGATTTCCCGGCCATGCTGCAGCATGCGCTCACGGCAGCGGATTGGGCCGGGGCGGCTGCGCGCAAGGTGGCGGCAGGTGCGCGCGGCATGCTGCACGGCATCGGCCTTGCGTGCTATATCGAATCGACCGGCGGCGCACGCGCCGAACGCGCCGAGATCCGCTTTGATGCCGTTGGCCGGGTCAAGGTGATCGTGGGTACCCAGTCTTCCGGGCAGGGCCACATCGGTACCTATCGCACGCTGGTGGCGCAGCGTTTGCAGATCGCGCCGGATGTGGTGCGGGTGATCCAGGGCGATTCGGATCAGCTTGTGTCCGGCGGCGGCACCGGCGGCTCGCGTTCGCTCTCGACCCAGGGCGCGGCACTGGTGGCGGCGCTGGCGCAGGTAATGGAGCGCGGCCGCGCGGCGGCCGCCGCGCTGTTTGCATGTGACGCTGCCGCTATCGGTTATGCCGACGGCGTGTTCTCCGCCGGCACACGCAGGATCGCGCTTGCCGAGCTGGCGCGCCAGGGCGGCGCGCTCGATGCGGTCGGGCAGATCGAGAACCCGTCGCACAATTTCCCCAACGGCTGCCATGTCGCCGAGGTGGAGGTCGATGCGGAAACCGGCAAGGTGCGCTTGTTGCGCTACACCGTGGCCGACGATTTCGGCAACGTGCTGCAGCCGGCGATCGTGGTGGGCCAGGTGCACGGCGGTGCGGTGCAGGGCATCGGCCAGGCGCTGCTGGAGCATGCCGTGTATGACGCGCAGGGGCAGTTGCAAAGCGGCTCGCTGATGGACTACGGCATGCCGCACGCGCACGACATTCCGCCGATCGCGGTTTCGCTGCACGCTACGCCGTGCACCACCAATGCGCTTGGGGTCAAGGGTGCGGGCGAGGCCGGCGCGGTTGGCGCCGCCGCTGCGGTGATCAACGCGGTAGTCGATGCCTTGTCGGGCTTGGGCATTACCCACATCGAGATGCCGGCCACGCCGGCGCGGGTGTGGGCGGCAATCCAGGCCGCACGGCAGGCGGCGCGATGATTCTGGTGTGCGGTGCCAGCGGGCGCGTCGGCGGCGAGGTGGTGCGCCAGTTGCAGGCCAAGGGCGCCGCGGTGCGCTGCCTGGTGCGCGACCGGCTGCGCGCGCGTACGGCTCTGGGCGACTTCGTGGCCGTAGCGCAAGGTGATCTGGATGAGGGCAGAGGCTTGGGTGCGGCGCTCGACGGCGTGTCAGCCATGTTCCTGATGTCGCCGGCGGGGGCCAGCCTGGCGGCGCGGCAACTGGCCGCGCTGCGCGCGGCGACCGCTGCCGGTGTCGCGCGTGTCGTCAAGCTTTCCGGTTCGGCCTGGACCATGCAGCCCGGCCGCATGACATCGACCGGCGCCGCGCATGCCGCAGTCGAGGCGGCGATCAAGGCCAGTGGTGTCGCGCATGCATTCCTGCGCCCCAACGCCTTCATGCAAACCATGCTTGTACGGCTGCGCGGCGAGCTCGCAGCCGGCGATCATTTCGGGCTCGCGCTGGGCGCCGCGCGCATAGCGCTGATCGACGTACGCGATATCGCCGCCGTTGCTGCGCATGCCTTGACCGCGCCGGCCGCGGGCAACAGCGCGCTCGAATTGAGCGGGCCGCAAGCCTGGTCGGGCGACGAGATCGCCGCCCTGGCAAGCACGATTCTCGGGCGCACTATCGCCTATCGCCCGCTGCCAGGCGAGACAGCGGTGGCCGCTGCCGCGGCGCGCGGCGAACCGCCCTATGTGCAGCAGCACCTGCGTGAAGTTTTCGCGCTGATGGCGGAGGGCGCGGCCGCGCAGGTCACTGATACTGTAGGGCAGATGACAGGCAGCACGGCACGTCCACTGACGGCGTGGCTGCGGGAAATCCTGGGGCCGGTCGGGCGCTGACGCGATCCGCGCCGATGGCGGCGTGCAGAGCAATCGTGGCGCAGGGGTTTTCTCACCACGCAAGCCTGGCATGCTTTTGCGCAGCGCCGATCAAGGCCTGCGTCTATTTTGCATCAGGCGATGCAACTGCGTCGACCATCCGGCGTTGAGCTGCGATCAGCACGCGATGACGCTCTCTGTGTGGCACGAAATGCACCGCGATGCAGTTGGCGCTGGCGCGGTGGAGAGCGGCTTCTCCGATGCGCCAGACTTCCCGCAGATTCGGTCGGTGGCTTCAAGGGTAGGTAAGTGGCATATGATTCCTGCTCTTGACTTGTGCGGGGGACGCCATCGCAACCGTCGTATCGACAGATCGTGATCCCCAAGTGCTTGCACGACCAGTGTTGACGCGCGCTTGATCAAGCGCGCGCCGCGCAGTTTTGCCCGGCCGATCGTGGCGCTGCCAGCCGCGCATCGCCGATTGGCGTGTGGGCATGGCCAAGCATCGTCATCCTCGAAGGCGGGCGCAAAAATGAATCTGGCGATTTGGCTTGTTGGCATCTTGCTAGGCTGCATCCCGGGGTTCGCAGCGATGGCCTACGAGAGACCCGCCGCGATCGTGACCGACATGCAGGGTCGCGCAACATTGCTGCGCGGAGCGCAGCCGGGGCCGGTGGCCTTGCTGACCGAGGTCGGCGACGGCGACGTGCTCCTGCTTTCGCCCGGCGCAAAGCTGGCGCTGATCCACTATTGGCCCGGGCATGAATACGCGCTGAAAGGGCCGGGCAGGGTGCGGGTAGGCCATGGCTCACTGGAGACACTCGCCGGCCCGCCACCCGAACGCGACTTGCGCCGTGACGGGGTGCGCGTCAATCCGTCCGGGTTGGTCCAAGCCGGGGTGCCGATCCGCGATCGCGCGTGGCCACAATTCAGGCTTGTTCACCCTGTTGGTGTGCGCTTGCTTGATCTGCAAGCGGAGTTTCATTGGGAGATGCCGCAGGCGGGCACCGAGGTCAACTTTTCATTGTCCACTGACAATGGTGCGGTGCTCTACGAGGTACGCACGCGCGAAGCGCGGGTCGTGCTGCCCGCTACGGTGCGGCTCGACCCGGGCGCGCGCTATGCCTGGCGCGTCGCCACCAGCCAGGGCCAGGGGCCGGAGCAGAGCGCGATTGCCGGGTTCGCGACGGCAACGGTCGAACTCGCGGAAGAGGTGCGACGCTTGCGCCCGACTGAGCGTGCGGCAGTGTCTGATCTGGTGGCATACGCATTGTGGCTCGGGCAGGAGCGACTGCAGGGCGAAGCGGATCGGTATTGGCGGCTGGTCCAGCAGCGGCGCCCCGGCGAGCCGGCCGTGGCGAGGATGATTGAATCGCCGCTCGACGGACGCCCTTGAGACTGCCGTTCGCAGGCTTGGCTTGCGGGCGCGGCAAATGCCGGCATTGCCCGCAGGCGGTGGCGGGATAGCAACCCCGCGACACGGTCCGGGCGATCGCTAGCGCTTCGGGAAAAACGCGTGGGCGTAGGTGCGCTCGTCGGTACGGCCGACATAGTCGATCGCACGCTTGGCCGCCCAGGTGGTGACCTGGTGATGCACCGGCACCAGCGCGGCATCATCCACCACGATCTTGACCGCGTCCTGAAACAGTTGCGAGCGTTTCCTGTCATCCACGGTGCGCAGGCCTTCTTCCATCAACGCATCCATTTTCGGGTTGCAGTAGGAGGGGTAGTTGATCACGCCGAAGCCTTTTTCCTTGTTTTCGCAGGCGACCAAGGCGCGCAAGGGCGATGAGGCCTCGCCGGTTTGCGCACCCCAACCGACGAGAGTCACCGAGAATTCCTTCTTGGTGCCGCGCGGGAAATAGACCGCCAGCGGCATCGCGTCCACCTTGGCCTTGACGCCTACGCGGGCCCACATCTGTGCGATGGTCTGCATGATCTGGTCGTCGTTGACGTAGCGGTTGTTGGGGCCGTGGAAGGTCAGCGCAAAGCCGTTCGGATAGCCGGCTTCGGTCAACAGTTTCCTGGCACCGTCGGCGTCGTATACCGGTTTCAGGGTGGGGTTGTGGCCGAAGAGCGCCGGCGGCACCAGGTTGGCCGTGGGCAGCGCCAGGCCTTCCATCAGGCGGTCCCTGATGGCGTCGCGGTTGACCGCCATCGACAGCGCCTTGCGCACGCGGATGTCGCGCAGCGGGTTCTTGTCCAGCGGCTTGCCGTCGTTGTCGAACACGAAAGGGCTCTTCTCGCGCTGATCCAGGTTGAAATAGATCATGCGGTGCGAAACCTTGGAAAAGAAATTCAAACCCTGGTTTTCGCGAATGCGTTTCAAGTCGGCGGTCGGCACGTTTTCGATCGCATCCACATCGCCCGAGAGCAGCGCGGCGACGCGCGTCGGGTCGGCGGCGATGAAACGCAGTGTCACCTTGCCCCAGGCCGGCTTGTTGCCCCAATAGGCATCGTTGCGCTCGAGTTCGACGCGGTCGTCGCGCGCGAAGCGCACGAACTTGAACGGGCCGGTGCCGGACATGCCTTTGCCCGCAGCGAAATCCTCGCTTGCCAGACCCTGGGGCAGAGCGCCCGCGGTGGCCTTCTTGCTGACGATGAATACCGCCGTCAGGTCGGGCAGCATCAGCGGATACGGCGTCGCGGTCCTGAAGCGGATGGTCAGCGGATCGATGATCTGCTTGGAGACGATCGCCTTGGTGTAGGAATCGAAGCGGCCGGGGCTGTTGGCGATCAGCGGAATGCGGTCGATCGACCAGGCCACGTCTTCGGCGGTGAAATCCGAACCGTCATGAAACTTGACGCCGCGGCGCAGCTTGAATTCCCAGGTGAGATCGTCGACCAAGCGCCACGATTCGGCCAGGCCGGGCATCGGCTTGCTGTCCGGATCCATCTTGACCAAGGTCTCGAACATGTGATCGGAGACATTGATGTTCGGAAACAGGTTGAAGAAATGCGGGTCCATCGAACTGGGCGGCGCGCTCATGGCGAGGCGGAAATCCTGGGCCTGGGCGGTGCCCATGCCGATGCCGAGCATGAGGGCGGCCGCGGCGAGTGCGTGGCGAAGCGGGTGACGTGACATCGGAAGCTCCTGGGGTGGGTGGTGGCGACGTGACGGCCGGGCGACGGCGTTTATAGCAGAAAAGGCGGGCGTTGCGGTACTGCCAGGCCAAGCACCTCAAAGTGCGTCATTGACTTGCACTGTGACCCAAGCCGCATACTGGATCGCGCCGCCGTGGCGTGGTGCGCCGTACCGCCGAGGGGATGTCTCGCACGCCGCGGCTCATCGGCCATGCTTGATCGCCGCGTCGACGTGTTCGCGGTTCAACGCGGGTGCGAAAAGCCCGATGAAGTCATAGGTGAAGCCGCGCAGGTACGCGGCTTTGCGTAACGCCATGTAGGTGGTGCGTTCGTTGAACAGGTGCCCGGCGTCGATCCGGCGCAAATGGCGGTCGCGCTTGTCGTCAAAGGCGATGGAATTGAGAATGCCGATGCCCAGGCCCAGTTCCACATAGGTCTTGATCACGTCCGAATCGATCGCCGAGAGCACGATGTTGGGCGTCAAGCCCTGCGCCGCGAAGGCGTTGTTGATGGTCGAGCGGCCGGTGAAGGCGCTGTCGTAGGTGATGATCGGGTAGACAGCCAGCCCCTTGAGCGTGAGTTCGCCTTGCGTCAGGAGCGGGTGTTTGGGCGGCACCACCACCACATGATGCCAGCGGTAGCAGGGCAGCGCGATCAGCCCCGGGTGGTTCTCGATGCTCTCGGTGGCCACCGCGATGTCGGCCTCGCCATCGATCACCATGGCGGCGATTGCCGGCGGCGTGCCCTGCACGATCGCCAGCCGCACTTTCGGATAGCGGCGCTTGAATTCGCCGACCGCCGGTGGCAGCGCGTAGCGCGCCTGGGTGTGGGTTGTGGCGATGGTCAGGCTGCCCGACTTCTGGTCGGCGAATTCGGTTGCGGTTTGCTTGAGGTTTTCGGCCTCCTGCAGCAGGCGCTCGATCACCCGCAACACCGCGCGGCCCGGCTCGGTCAGTTGGGTGATGCGCTTGCCGAAGCGCACGAAAATCTCCACCCCGAGCTCGTTTTCCAGCTCGCGGATCTGCTTGGAGACGCCGGGCTGCGAGGTATGCAGGGCGGCGGCGGCGGCTGTCAGGTTGAGCCCCTGGCGCACGGTTTCGCGCACATAGCGCAGTTGCTGGAAGTTCATGTTGTCGATCGCCCCCAAAAACATGAGAGCCTCGCCAAAGGCATGTTTTTGTCATGCATCATGCAGTTCTCAATAATAACAATGCATTTGATCGATGCGGGAGTTTAGCGCATACGGTTATTAGAGGAAGCTGCAACCGGGGCGCGTTTTTGCTGCGTGCTATTATTTTTGGTCCATGAATGTCGCCCCCGCATCGCCCGAAAGCGCCGCCGACTACCGTTTGCTTTATGTCAGCGTCGCAGGGTCGATGCTGCTGCATCTGGCGATCGTCGCAGGCGTGCAGCGCGCGCCGCCGAAAGAGCCGCCGCCACGCATCACCGCGACGCTGCGCGAAGTCGCGCCACCGGCGGCGTCCCTGCAGCCAGCGGCGCCAACTCCGCCTGTGCCCGAACCTGCGCCAGCGCAACCGGTCGCCACACAAACCCCGCCGCGGTCCAAACTGGAGGCACGCGCGCCAACGCCGCCGGATACCAGGAAGGCGGCACCCAAGGTCGAAGAGCGGCCGCCCGAACCGCGCCTGATCGCTCCGGCGGCGCCGGCCGCGCCTGCGCCGGCGGTCGCCGCCGCCGTCGCTCCGGCCGAGGCAAAGCCCGAGGCCAAGGCGGAGGCCCGGGCCGAAACCCGTGTCGAGCGCGAAGCCCCGCGCCCGTCAGCGCCGCCCGCGCCCGCGCCGGCACCTGGCGAACCATCGGAGCGTGAACTGGTCGGTCGCTACCAGCAACAACTCGCCGACATCATCGAGACCCGCAAGCTCAAGCGCTATCCGAACGATGCGATGCAAAACGGCTGGGAAGGCGCCGCCACGGTCCTGCTCAAGATCGGCACCGACACCAAGATCGCCGGCGTCGAGATCGCGGTGTCGTCCGGGCACGAGATTCTCGACGAGCAGGCACGCATCTCGATTTCGAAGGCCAAGCCCTTCGTGCAGGTGCCCGAAGGGCTCAAGGGCAAGATGTTCGAGGCGCGCGTGCGGGTGGTGTTCAGTTTGAAGAATTAGGTTGGAAGAGGCTGCGGTTGCGCTAAATCACCGGAAAAATCATCGCGGCTCAACCAAAAACTTGCGCGCGTCGCGCCCTTCAAACTTTCGCCTATTCGCTCCTTCCAGCCCGGTCACGGAGGAGAAGAAAGGCCGAACGAAATTGAAGATAAAAGCGGCTTTCGTGCCAGGCGATCCCTGGGAGAAACGGACCGTGTCAGAAATGATTCAAATCGATTCGAACCAGTTTCAACAGTCCGGCTTCGCCAGCCGCGGATATAAACCGACCTGCGCCCGTCTGGCTAGACCGAGGTTCCTCGTGGCAGCGGAAGACTTTCCAAATAGACTGAATCCGGATCGAGGTCGATTCCACCGGCATCAGTGCGGCGGAATCGACAGGAAGACATCGTTACTCGACCGCAACGACATACAAAGGCGTGCCACGGTGAAAGAACGGTGGCGAGGGCCTGGCTCGAACCACGCCTGGCAATTCAGTCTTCTGGTCTTGACGCCGAGGTTCAAATAGCGACGGTTCTTCTGGTCCGGCGCACGGCGCGGCCTTTGCCACGCGCTACAAAAAGCATGGCGCCGGGCTTGGGTTTGCGATCATCAATCCACGGGCCACCGCCGCGCCTGATTTTCCGGTCGTCACCAACGCCACGGCCCCGGTTTCTCGAGCCATCCGACATGCAGTTGTGCTGCATCGAGCGCTTGCGCACCCGAGGCGAAAGAAAGGTGGGAATACTTGCCCAAGGATTGCCAACTTCCACTGCCGTCGACTTCGTGGCGATACTCTTCAAATCCGAATGTGCCATCGGCGCGCACGAAGACGTCGACACAATGGGAGCGAAACGTATCTTCGAAGGACGCGAGGACTTTTCTGCTCATGCTGCGCCGCCGGCGACAAAAGTGGAGCAAGAACCGACTTTTCGCGTCAGGCGATGCCGGGCCGATGGCGTGGCGAAGCGGCGCCGAATCTGGAGCGCAACTGGAACCGATTCGCTTGTCGCGCAGCACAAGAAGGGCTTGTATGTGGGCCCAGTCTTGTACGCCGTCGAGACAATTCGGCCGTAGCACCCGGGCTTCAGCCAATTTAGCCCGACAAAAAATGCTAGCATTGCATGCATTGCTATCGCAATTCTGCAAAGAGGTGCCTTTCCATGAGCACACTGACCATTCGCAACATCGAGCCCGCCATCAAGGACAAACTGCGCATGGTCGCAGCTTCGCATGGCCGCTCGATGGAAGAAGAGGTTCGCACCATTTTGCGTAACGCCTTGGCGCAGCCGGCGGCGCCCGGCGGCTTGGGCAGCCGTATTCATGCGCGCTTTGCGGCCCTGGGTGGGGTGGACCTTGACTTGCCCGCGCGCACCGATGCCGCTGGCGCCGCGACGTTTGAAGCTGGCGATGCCGCGTGATCATTCTGGACACCAACGTGGTGTCGGAAATCATGCGTCCGCAGCCCGCTGCGGTAGTGCTGGCCTGGCTGGACGCGCAGGCCGCCAACGAGCTGTGGCTGACATCCACGATCGCTACGGAGTTGATGTTTGGCGTCGCTCGCCTGCCTGATGGCGGACGCAAACAGCAGCTCGCGCGCAGCATGTCCGCCATGCTTGAAAGCGACTTCGCCGGACGGGTGCTGCCGTTCGACCTGGCGGCGGCGTCGGTGCTGGCGGAACTGCAGGCGCGACGCGAGCGCGCCGGCTTGCTGCTTCCGCTTGCCGACGCTCAAATAGCGGCGGTTTGTCTGGAGCACGGCGCAGCGCTCGCCACGCGCAACCAAAAGCACTTCGTCGGGCTTGGGTTTGCGATCATCAATCCATGGGGCAGCGGCGCGCCCTAGCAACCTGTCGGGCTTGGGGAAACGTCGGCTGCAAATCGGCCGTAGCGCTCAGCGCGCCGCGCTCGCCACCTGCGCGAACGCCACCACATGATCGACCTCCAGGCGGATGCCGATCTTCTCGCCGACAGCGTGATTGTGGTGCGAGGGCACCAGCGCCAGCACCTCGCGGCCCGAGGGCAGGCGCAGCGTGTACAAGAACTCGGCGCCACGAAAGGCCTTGCGCAGCACTTCCGCCTGCAAGGGGGAGGCATCATCGTGGATTACATCGTCCGGGCGCAGCAGCACGTCGACTGCGCAGCCCTTGCCGCAGGCGTCACAACCCTGGTGGCAGGGCATGGGGATGTCGCCTGCGAGCTCGCCGAGTTCGATCTGCACCTGGTTGCCGGCAAGCACCTTGCCCTTGACGAACACACCCTGGCCGATGAAGTCGGCGACAAAGCGATTGGCCGGGCGGTGATACAGGTTGTAGGCGGCGTCCCATTGCTCGATCCGGCCCTGGTTCATCAGGCCGATCACGTCGGCGATCGCGAAGGCTTCGTGTTGGTCGTGGGTGACCAGAATCGCAGTGGTGTTGGCGGCCTTGAGAATTTCGCGCAATTCCAGGCTCAGGCGCTCGCGCAGCTCGGTATCGAGGTTGGAAAACGGCTCGTCCAACAGCAGCAATTCGGGCCGTGGCGCGAGTGCGCGCGCCAGGGCGACACGTTGCTGTTGCCCGCCGGAGA
>Ga0105047_10018787_pt1 | contig 10692 bp, 8 predicted proteins | sample MAT04_FD_78384 | JGI IMG/M metagenome (GOLD analysis project Ga0105047, IMG submission 78384) | Freshwater microbial communities from Lake Fryxell liftoff mats and glacier meltwater in Antarctica - MAT-04 (megahit assembly) | ecosystem: Environmental > Aquatic > Freshwater > Ice > Liftoff...
CCGCGGGCGTCCGGCCAGCAGGCGCACGGTCTCACGGGCGACCTGCGCCCCGCCGGCCTTGAGCTCGACGTTGAGCCAGCGGTCCGTCGGCCACACGGCGAGCAGGTCCGAGAAGCGGGGGATCTTCGCGCCGCGCAGCAGCACCACCCGCGAGAGCTCGTCCCAGGTCAAATGCTCGACCCGCGCGTGACGGTTGCCGAGGCGCAGCAGGTCATCGTCATGAAACACGACGACCTCACCATCGCGGCTCAACTGGACATCGAGCTCGACCCCATCGGCGCCGCGCTCGATCGCGTGGGCAAAGGCCGGCAGGGTGTTCTCGAGGCGGCCGTCGCTGGCGCCGCGGTGCGCGAGGATCATCATGACGGGCCCCCTTATGACACAGAAAATGCCCTCGCGGGAGGCGTCACCCCCGGTAGCGACGACGCAGTGTGCCGACGAAGTCCAGACTTCGCTGCACTCCCTGACGGTCGGACTCCGTTCGAGCCTGCTGCCGGGCCCGCATCAGGTCGCGCTCCGCGTGGTCCAGCAGACCTTGCTGCTCCTCCGTGGCACGCGCCTTCACCTCTGGAGAGGCTGCCTTGCTGCGGATGATGGCTCCGCAGCCCTTGGCGAGATCGATCAACGCCTCGCCGCGGTGACGCAGCAGCAGCGGTGACTCGCGCAGCGCGGGATCTTGCGCCCACAGGCGATCGATCAGCTCGACCGCCTGCTTGTGCCTGTTACGTCGCCGCTCGCTCGCCACCAGGCGTTGTGCGTGCGTCTCTTGCAGGTGCCCGGCTGATGCGAGGTCGAACAGGCGGTCAATGGTGGCCTGCATCTTCGCATTCTCGCGACCACCCGCCGACGCGAGCACCTCCGCCACGGCGATCTGGGTGGCCGCGTTGATCCGCGTGACATCCAGGCGCAACGACTCCATCAGTTCCCAAAGCTTCTCGGGCTGACCCGACAACACGCACAGGTCACAAAATAGCCCGAGCGTGCGATAGTTGTAGGGATCTGCGGTCAGCAGCGGCAGCAGGCGCTGCTCCGCGGTCTCGAAGTCCCGCATCAGCAGCGCCCGCTCGGCGTCCATCAGGGCTCGCATCAGACCGTGACGGGGATGCGCAGGCAAGACGCAGGTGACGCTCACCTCGCCGACGCGAAAGATCGGGGCCGGGCACCCGCCGTCCTTCATACTCAGCATGATCGTCGGGATCCCCTGACCCTCGGCCTGTGCGAGCTTGAGGCGGTTGCAAAAGAACGCCAGCGAGTGGTTGCGCCAGCGGGCGGGCGACTCGCCGCGCATGAACTCCTCGCGGTCGACTCCCAGCGGTAAACTGCCCGGTGAGAGGATCTCGATGCGGTCGTAAAATACCGTGATCCGGACCGGCTCGCGGTCCTCGTAGTCGCGGTGCACCAGCGCGTTGATGACCGCCTCGCGCAGCGCCTTCTCCGGATACTTTTGAATGTTGGCGTCGGGGTGGGTCTTGTCGATCACCCCGTAGTTCTGGGTGTTGAGCAGCTCGCGGATCCTTCGCTCCTGCTCGAAGATCGAGCCGGTCATCTCGTGGCGCTCCGAATACGGCTCACTGCGGTCGGTGCCGGGGTAGATCGAAAATAGAACGACGGCGCTCCCGATGAGGTACTGCGGGACGGCGGCGAACATCAGCAGCGCCGCGTTGTGTGGCCGCAAGATCCCTGTCAGGGGCTCGACCTCGGCGAGGCGAGGGGCCAGCGCCGACAACCGGGCCGACAACACTGCCTCGACCGAACGTGCCTGGTCCCAGTAGCCGATGCGCTGCAGCACCTCGCGCAAGGCCAGCGCGTCGATGTCTGCGACCGTGGCCCGCGGATGCGGTGACTTGTCCCAGGGCGGGCGAAGCCCCTTGCGGGTGAGCAGATGACGCAGGCTGCCGTTACGCGCCGCGATCGTCCTCGACCCCTGCCGGATCCAGTAGATCCCGCCTTCTTGCGGCCCGGCGCGGTACTGGTGCGCCTCGCTGCTCCCCGTGATCGTGAAGATGAGCACCCGCCGCTCGCTGTCGGCGGCGGGCAACTCGTCGACGAGGGGATGGATCGGAGGCTCGACCTGCTGACTGCACGCGCTCAGGACCTTGCCCTCGATCTCCTTGAAGCGCGCGCTGGTCAGGCCGACCAGCTCGACGTGGGGCCAGCCATGGACATCTTGCCCCTCGGCCGCGCCACACACCACATAACCGCCGCCGAGCCCGGCGAGATCGTTGGCGAAGGCCACGAGGGTGCGGACCACATCATGCCAGTCTGCGACCTCCTCCTTCCATTCCACCTGCTCGCTCTCACGAGCGGCGATCTCGACGAGGTCGATCGTCATGAGGCGTGGCCTCGTGGGCTCGTGATGCGGTGCTTGCCGACCAGCGGGCGGAGCACCTCCGGCACGATCACGGTGCCATCCGCCTGTTGATAGTTCTCGAGGATCGCCACCAGCGCGCGCGAGCAGGCGACCGCGGTGCCGTTGAGCATGTGTACGTGTCGCGGCTTCTGCTTGCTGCCGTCGGGGGCCGCCGGTCGGTAGCGGATCTTCAGGCGGCGGGCCTGGTAGTCGGTGCAATTGCTGGTGCTGGTGATCTCGCCGTAGGCCCCGCGGCCCGGCATCCAGGCCTCGAGATCGAACTTGCGGTACGCGGGCCCGCCGAGGTCGCCGCTGGCGATGTCCAGCACGCGGTACGGGATCCCCAGGGCTTGAAAGATCTCCTCCTCGATCGCCAGCAGACGCGCGTGCATCAGCTCGCTGGCGTCGTCCTCGGCCGAGACGAAGGCGAACAGCTCGACCTTCGTGAACTGATGCACGCGGTACAGCCCGCGCGACTCCTGTCCGGCCGAGCCGGCCTCGGTACGAAAGCAGTGTGACACCCCGGCGAGCAGCAGCGGCAACTGCTCCTCCTCGAGGATCGTGTCGGCCAGCATCCCGCCGAGCGTGATCTCGGCGGTACCGACCAGACACAGGTCCGTGTCCGCCACGCTGTAGATCTGGGTCGACTCGCCGCGAGGGTTGAACCCGAGGCCGCGCAAGATCTCCTCGCGCGCGAGGTCCGGCGTGGTGTGCAAGGTGAAGCCGTGCTTGCGTGCCACCCCGAGCGCAAAGTGCTGCAGCGCGAGGTCTAGCAGCACCGCGTCGTTCTTGAGGTAGTAAAACTTCGGGCCGGTCACCTTGGCCCCGCTCGCGAAGTCGACCAACTCGAGCGCCTCCGCCACCACCAGATGGTCCGCCGGCGTGAAGCCCTCGGCCGCGAAGTCTCGCGGCGTACCCACCTTGCGCAGCTCGCGATGGTCGTCGTCGGTGGCGCCACGCGGCGTCTCCGGGTGGGTCAAGTTCGGCACGCGGGCCCAGGCCTCGTCGCGCTCCTGCAACGCCGTCTCGGTGTCCTGCGTCAGTTGGCGCTCCTCGTCGCGCAGCCGGCGCCCTTCCTCGACCAGCTTTTCGCGTGCCGCGGCCTGCTCCTCCTTCGGCAGTTTGGCGACCGCCTTCATGCCGGCGCTGGTCTCGTTCTGGGCCCGGCGCAGCTCGTCCTGCTTCTGCAGCAGGTCGAGGTAGCGGCGGTCGAGCGCGACCAGGCGGTCCGTCGTGCGGCTGGCCCAGTCGGATCCGTCCGCCGGGCCCAGGTCCGCAAACACACGCGCGTGGCGATCGGCGAGGTTCTGGGCGATCTTCTGGCTGTCGTCGCGCAGCAACTTGATGTCGAGCATGGCGCGCGGAGGATATCAGGCGCCGCCACATGTGCGCGCAGTGGTACGCAGTGGCCCGCAAAAGTCGGCACGTGCCGCGTCATCCGGGCGCCCGGGCGACCACCGCGGGCCTTGACCCCGGCGACGCGCTCGTCCATGCTCCCGCGCCCGGGCCCTCCAGGGTCCCTTTCCTCCTTCAAGACACGAGTTTCGCCATGGGATACGGAGACAATCGTCGCACGCCGAAGATGAACCAGCGCAAGCGCCAGACCAAGCTGCAGCTCCGCATCAAGCGGCGCGCGCTCGAGGTCCGGGCCGCCCGCCAGTCCAAGAACCCCCTGCAGGCCGCCGAGCCCGCCAAGAAGAGCAAGGTGAAGAAGGACAAGGCCCCGAAGGCCGCGCAGGCCTGAAGCCCGCCCGGCGATCGGCTCGCGGGGCCCCGCAGGGTCCTCGCCCGTCGGTAATTTTGTCGGACCTCGGGCGCGGGGTACATCGATGGGACCGTTTCCCTCGAGGCTCGCGCCGTGGCCCGCCCGCTCCCGCAGATCGCCGCATTTTTCCTCGCCCTGATCGCCGCCCACGCGGGCCTCGCCGTCGCCGGTCCGGCTGCGCGCGAGCTCCCGACGCTGGCCGCGGTGCTCCCGATCGAGGCTGTCCCTGAGGACAGGCCCGCGGCGCTCGTTGATACGGTCGCCACGGTCGACACGGTCGACACGGTCGACACGGTCGACACGGTCGACTGGCCCGCCGAGATCGCCGGACGCCTCGCCGCCCTGCGCGACCGCCCGCGACCGCCCGATCTCGCGGCCGACCCTGCTCTCGATGCCGACCTAAACGCCCTCCAGCAGCGACTCGCCGCGGTCGTGCGGGCCACCGGCGCAAGGATCGGCGTACACGTGCGCGACCTCGACAGCGGTCGCACGCTGTTCGACCACCGCGGCGACCAGCGCTACAACCCCGCCTCGAACCAGAAGCTGGTCACCGCGATCGCGGCCGTCGAGCTGCTCGGCCCGCAGTACCGCTTCAGCACGCGCGTGCTCCGACAGGGCGAAACGCTCGTATTGATCGGCGAGGGCGACCCGAGCCTGCAACTCACCGACCTCCACGCGCTCGCCAGCCAGGTGGTCGCCGCCGGCGCGCACCATGGCGTCCGCCGGATCGTCGTCGACGACAGCGCCTTCTCGCCCAGGCGCTACGGGCCCGGCTACGGCCCCCAGGGCGACGGGGCCAGCTACACCGCCCCGAGCGGCGCGCTGTCCCTCGCCTTCAACACCGCCGTGGTGACGATCCGCCCGGGCACCTCCGGTCGGCCCGCGAGCATCGACCTCAGCCCCACGAGCGCCCACCTGCGCTTGCAAGGCGAGGTCCGCACCGGCCGCGGCCGACCCCTGCGCGTGGCCAGCCGCGACGCCGACGACCTCACCGTGATCGAGGTCGACGGGGCGATCCCCGCCGGCCACGCCCCCGTCACCGTCCGCCGCCGGATCGCCGACCCCGCCCTGTTCACCGGCCACGCCTTCGCCGAGCTTATGGGTCAGCTCTCCGGCACCCACGAGCGCCTGCCCGTCACCCGTGAGCTCGCCGCGCAGGGCGCCCGCCTCGTCGCCAGCCACGCCTCCGCCCCGCTCGCCGACGTGCTCGCCAGCTCGCTCAAGTTCTCCAACAACTTCACCAGCGAACAGGTCCTGCGCACGCTCGGCTGGCGCATGTCCGGCACCCCCGGTTCGTGGGCCACCGGCCACGCCGCGGTGCTCGCCCTGTGGCACGCCCTCGGCCTCGACCCCGCCGACCTCGAGTTCGAGAACGGCGCCGGCCTCAGCCGCCACGGTCGCGTCAGCCCGCGCGCCCTCGTGGCCCTGCTGGCCCGCACCCGCGAGGAGGGCTCCCCGGCCGCCGCCCTGATGCCCACGCTGGCCAGCGCTGGCGGCGAGGGCACCCTGCACCGGCGCATGGCCGGCAGCGACGGCCGCGTGCGCGGCAAGACCGGTACGATCTCCGGCGTGAGCGCCCTGTCGGGGGTCGCCGCCAGCGCGGACGGCCGCGCTGCCCTCGGCTTTAGCGTGCTCATCAACGGCGGCGGCGCGGCGAAGGGTCACCGTCGTCTGCAAGACCGCATCGTGCTCGCGCTGCTCGGGCACCTCGATCGCCGGCCGTAGGAAGTCGCCAGGCGCCGGCGGCGTTGGTAGCTTACAGCCATGCCAGCCCAACGCCTCCTCCTCGTCTTCGGCGGGCGCAGCTCGGAGCATGAGATCTCGCTCCGCAGCGCGACCGAGGTGCTCGCCGCCCTCGACCGCGCGCGCTTCACCCCCGTCCTGCTCGGCGTCCGCCGCGACGGCGCCTGGCGCACTGGCTCCGTCGACCAGGCGCTCACCGAGATCCTCAGCGACGGCCAGCCCGTGCACGACCTACACGCGCTCCAGCCTGCGCTGGTGTTCCCGGTGCTACACGGCCCGCACGGTGAGGACGGCACCTTCCAGGGTCTGCTCGAGGTGCTCGGCCTGCCCTACGTCGGCAGCGGCGTGCTCGCCTCGGCGCTGTGCATGGACAAGGCGCTATGCAAGCACCTGCTGCACCACCAGAGCCCGCCGGTCCCGGTCGTCCCATGGATCGAGCTCGACGCGCGCGCCCTGGGCACCATGCGCGAGCGCCAGGCCACGATCGACGCCGTGCAGGAGCGCCTCGACTTCCCCTGCTTCGTCAAGCCGGCCAACCAGGGCAGCTCGGTCGGCGTCAGCCGGGCCACCGACGGCGATGACCTCGTGCGCGCGCTCGGCCTCGCTGTTCGTTACGACCACAAGTTGCTGGTCGAGCGGGCCATCGACGCCCGCGAGATCGAGTTCTCGGTGCTCGGCAACGGCGACGAGCACACGATCGTCAGCGGCCCTGGCGAGATCGGCCTGCCGCCTGGCACCTGGTACGACTACGACAACAAGTACCTCAAGGACGTCGCCACCCTGCAGATCCCCGCCGACCTGCCGGACGAGCTCGTCACCCGCATGCAGGACATCTGCCTGCGCGCCTTCCGTCTGACCGGCTGCAAGGGCCTCGCGCGCGTCGACTTCCTGGTCGACCGCGCCACCCTCGAGCCCTGGCTCAACGAGATCAACACCATGCCGGGCTTCACCTCGATCAGCATGTACCCCAAGCTGCTCGGCCACCTCGGCGTCGGCTACACCGAACTCCTCACCCGCCTCTGCGACCTCGCCCTCGCCCACCACGCCGGGCGCCAGCGCCTCAGCGTCACCCGCTAGCGGCCCGCACTCGAGACCCCCAACATGACCGAAGCCACACCGACCCCCACAGCACGCATCAAGCGCATCGAAGTCGTCGGCCTCTTCGGTCTCTACGATCACGTCATCGATCTGAACCTGGAAGACCGCGTCACGATCCTCCACGGCCCCAACGGCGTCGGAAAGACCGTCCTGCTCCAGATGATCCGCGCCCTTCTGACCGGGCAGATCGGTGTACTGGCGCAGATCCCGTTCAAGGAGTTCTCCGTCGACTTTACAAGTGGAGACACCGTGAAGGTCTCCGCGAGCATCGAGTCGGTTCTGTTGCCCCCTGGTTCGAGGGGCCGTTCGAGAACTCGGACGACAAAGCACTTAATGCTCACCCGTGGTGGTGAGGAGACTGCAACACATCTGTATTACCAAGAGCGATCGTCGCCAGCGATCGGGGTCTTCACGAGCGCCGGTATGGGCAACGCATTCATCCAGCGTCATGCACCGCAGTTCCCCGGCGTCTTCTGGGCGGGCGTGGAATTCGACGACTTTTGGGCGCCAGGAGCCTCTCCTGTCCGGATCCACATCGTCGGGGCTCAGCGTTTATCGCATCGGCCCCAGCATGATCCCGAAAGCAACGAGTCGCTGGAGCATGCGCCCGGTTTTCCTGCCGTGTGGGATGGCGCCATCGACCTGCAGCGGAGGATCGCTACCCATCTCCAAAAATACGGCGCGATCACGCAAGAGCTCGACCAGTCGTTCGCCACGCGCCTCATTCAACGCTCGGAGCAGAGCGTTCCGCCGCAGGCGCTCAAGGCTCGCATGTCCGCCGTGGAGGGCCAGCGCGCGGCGTTGCAGAGCAACGGCGTCCTGGACGAGAGCAGCGCCAAGCCGTTCGACGTCGCCGATCTCGACGCACTCTCCCAAGCCCAGAGGGACGTACTGGCGCTCGTCGTCGAGGAAAACGAGACGAAGCTGAGCGTCTTCACGAACCTCTTGATACGCATCACGCTCTTGCTGCGCATCGTGAATAGCAGACTCCGCAACAAGACTCTCCGAGCCGACCACACCGCCGGCCTCGTCGTACATGATCACCGCGGAAAACCCCTCGAGTTGCGCTCGCTCTCATCGGGCGAGCAGCAGCAGATTATCCTCGTGTACGACCTCCTGTTTCGCATCGAAGAGAATACGCTCGTGCTCATCGACGAGCCCGAGCTCTCGCTCCACGTCCTCTGGCAAAAACGCTTCCTCCCGGATCTGCTCGAGATCGTCAAGGTCGCCGGGATCGAGGCGCTCGTCGCCACCCACTCCCCCTTCATCGTCGGTGACCGTTCGGACCTGATGGTCGCGCTCGACGCGGAGATCGATCATGACGAGCCTCTCCCGACTTAAAAACCCTGGAGAGCTGTTCGCCGAGCTGCTCATGAGCCGCACCGGATTCGACGGCAGCTTCTTGGTCGTCGAGGGCGACGATGACAGCCGATTCTGGCGCCGCAAGGTCGCTGAAGATCGCTGCGACCTCGTGATCGCCGGCGGCCGACTCAACGTCGAGGGCCTGATCGCCAGGGTCGACGCACACCGCTTCGCCGGCACGCTGGGCCTCGTCGACGCCGACTTCAGCGGTATCGAGGGCGCCAGCCCGTCGCCGAACCTCATCTACACCGAGGATCATGACCTCGAGGCCATGTTGCTGCAAAGCTCCGCGCTCGATGCCGTTTTGGTTGAGTACGGCGACCGAAGCCTCATCGAAGGCTTTGAAAGGCGTGCCGGGCACCGGACGCGCGAAGCTCTGCTCGCCCGAGGTCTACCTTTCGGGAGGCTGCGCTGGCTGTCTCAGCGACGCTCACTCGGACTCAACTTCGAGCGAATAAAGCCGTCGCGCTTCGTGGCACGCACAGGATGGCAACTGGACATTGATGGGCTGCATATCGAGGCCGCGCAGCTCTGCGGACTGTCGCTGACCGACCTGCGATCCCATCTCGACACGCTCCCGGAGGCCCCCGCGTGGGCCGTCTGTCAAGGTCACGACCTACTCCACATCCTCAACATCGGTCTCGCGGGCGCCCTCGGCCACAGATACCCGGGGCACGATACCCTCGGTAAGATGCTTCGCCAGGCCGTCCAGATCCATGAGCTCCACGCCTCCTCCATCTATCGCGACATCCGCGCCTGGGAGACCCGCAACCCTCCTTTTACGGTCCTCGCTCCCGGGCCTCGGACCTTCCCATGACGCCCCCCCGACCTGAAATCCGAGTGACATGACCGCCCTCCCCGCAAGCTCCCCGCGGGTGCTCTCCGGCATCCAGCCCTCGGGCACCCTCCACCTCGGCAATTACTTCGGCGCGATCCGCCAGCACATCGCGCTGCAGCACAGCCACCCCGACCAGGCCCTCTACTTCATCGCCGACTACCACGCGTTGACCACCGTGCGCGACCCCGAGGTCCTGCGCGGCCACGTGTTCGACGCCGCCGTCACCTACCTCGCGCTCGGCCTCGACCCGGGCCGCGCCATGTTGTTTCGCCAGTCCGACGTCCCCGAGGTCACCGAGCTCGCCTGGTTGCTCGCCACCGTCACCGGCATGGGTCTGCTCGAGCGCGCCCACAGCTACAAGGACAAGCTCGCCAACAACATCACGCCCTCCGTCGGTCTGTTCTACTACCCCGTGCTGATGGCCGCCGACATCCTCGCCTACGATGGCACCCTCGTGCCCGTCGGCAAGGACCAGCTCCAGCACGTCGAGATGGCGCAAGACATGGCGACCCACTTCAACGAGGCCTATGGCCCCGTCCTCACCCGCCCCGAGCCATTGCCCGCCAAGGCCGCCACCGTGCCCGGCATCGACGGGCGCAAGATGAGCAAGAGCTACGGCAACACCCTCCCATTGTTCGAGTCGGGCAAGAAGCTCCGCAAGCTGGTCGGCGGCATCGTCACCGACTCCACCGCGCTGGGCGAGCCGCTGCCGTTCGCCACCTGCAACGTCGTCGCCCTGCTGCGACTGTTCTGTACCGACCCCGAGCTCGCGCAGATCGAGTCGTGGTACCACGCCGGTCGCCGCGACGACGCCCCCTTCGGCTACGGCCACGCGAAGCTGCTGCTCGCCGACAAGATCGACCTGTACTTCGCCGCCGCCCGCACCCGCCGCGAGCGCCTCCTGACCCCGGAGGGCCGCGCCGAGGTCGAGAACGTGCTCACACGCTCGGCCGCCCGCGCCCGCGTCCTCGCCCACCAGACCCTCGAGCGCTGCCGCCGGGCATGCGGCCTGCGTTGACTCCACCTGTCTCTTCGGCCATGTCCCTCGCGCCCTGTCGTCTCACCCGCGTCTGCGACAGCGGCCTGACGCTGCCCGCGCTCCAGCCGTTGGCCGAGGCCGTGTTCGGCGCCGAGGGGCGCGCGCCTGGATGGTTCGTCCGTAAGCTCGCGCGCGAGGCCGTCGATCCGCGCCGCTCCTTCCTGGCCTTCGGGACAGGTGATGCCCCGATCGGGTACCTCCTGATCGGCGACGACCCCGACGAGCACATCGCCCACAGCGCCGCCCTCGGCGTGTTGCTCGCCGAGCGCGGGCGCGGCGTCGGCTCGGCGTTGGTCGAGCGCGCCGTCACGGCTCTGCACGGCGCCGTGCCGGTCCTGCAGTTCCTCTCGGAGCCGCCGCTGCGCGGCTTCTACGAGCGTCTCGGCTTCGTCGCCGCGCGCGCGTCTCACACCCTGCAAAGCGCCGCCACCGGGCCCAGGAGCCTCGACCTCCGCGAGCATCCCCCGACCGCGTGGGCGTTGCCCGGTCAGGCGATC
>Ga0105047_10018789_pt1 | contig 10692 bp, 3 predicted proteins | sample MAT04_FD_78384 | JGI IMG/M metagenome (GOLD analysis project Ga0105047, IMG submission 78384) | Freshwater microbial communities from Lake Fryxell liftoff mats and glacier meltwater in Antarctica - MAT-04 (megahit assembly) | ecosystem: Environmental > Aquatic > Freshwater > Ice > Liftoff...
GCTTGGGTGGCGCCGCATGATTGGAAAGTTCACGCATCGCCAGCAAATTAATGAGCATAAAGGCCGCAATTGCTGCGCCTATTGCCAGAATAGTTGCGTTGACCAGATAGCGTCTAAAACGACGATTGCAATTTGATAAGCATGTACCTAGGTTACCGAAATCTGTTTTTTGCATTTTTACGTTCCCCAAACGGGCCTAAAGCTATGGGTGCTTGCGCTGCGGCAAGTACGTTTCTTCCAAGACTGAGCGTACAGGTGAAAACGCCCTTAGTCGCCATGCACAGGCCACGGAGTGATAACGAATTGATAACGCGCCTGGCTTTATATCTGTGTCAAAACTTACACAAGGCAAGGACGTACCAAATGATGTTCTGGTTTTAATTTGCAATTTTAATACCAAAGGACACCCGGAAATTTTTAGCGCCGGTGGCCCGTTATTTTCCCTATCTGGGCGCGGCCACATAATTATTGCCACTGACGTGTCTGTCAAAGATGACGTGAATACGTTCACCTTCAATGACCTGAACAAGGGCACCTCGCGCACTTTGCCCTTCAGTGACTACCGGAATGCAACAGACGACCCGCAAGGCGGCAGTTTCATGTGAGAAATTGAGCGTAATTAATCCGTAACTGGCACTAGTCTGATGAAATAAAAAGCCCAGATTCTCTTTCAAGAATTTGGGCTTTTTTGTTAGTAAATAAACTTACGCCTGTATTGAGCGCTTCGGAGAACTCCCCGTCTATTGTAAGACGGGGCCAAATAACCCGAAAAGAAACTATCGCTTCCTTTCTGCAGCCCTCTTCTTGTCGATATCTGCTTGAGAGGGTATGTTCAGTTCCATGTTCTTTCCTGAGTCGTATGCGTCCCGAAACATTGACGGAATGGCCTTTATTGGATTACCGCTTCTCAATGCCTTTGGCAATGCTCGGAAAACGGGGTAAACAAGCGTATTTAAGGTTTGATTTTGATGCCAATGCATATAAATATCAGCCTGATCTGGCGTCATCATTTGATTCGGTGGATTGGCATCACCATACTTCCATTGAGGGGGTTCTGTTTTGACATCCACCTTTAACCCACTTACTCTAATTGTTTCGAGCTCTTGTGTTGTACCATTTTCGTCATATGGCTTTTGATCCTGCGGCTTGGGTCGTTGTGATTGATTTTCAATAGAAGAAAAACTAACGCCGCTAAGGAAGGAAGCAGCATATGAAATGGCGCCGATAGAAAACCGCCCATCCGGATCAAAAAACTTATACGGATTGTTATTGGCATAAGAATAGCGATTGAAATTGCCACCAACATTTGCATTTGCACTCACCGGATCGACCGATAGGAACCTACCAATTGACTGATCATAATAACGCTGTTGCATATAGGTCAGCCCGGTTGCGCCGTCCATGACGTGCCCGGTGAAACCAACTCCTGTAAAGTTTGGCTTTCTAACGATGGCACCGAAGGGTTCGTACACATTACGCTCAATCACTTCACCTGTCGCATTTGTTACTGCAACGGGGCTGCCCAATGCATCGGTGTGCTGATAATTGGTTGCGATCACGGAATTGCTTGGCCAATTGTGATCGACAGTTGCAATCAGGCTGCCGGCGAAATAGATGTGCTCATGAGTTTTCTCTGCGCCTGGGCCATCCCAGGAAAACAGCATTTGACCGTTCTGCCCATACATCCACAAATTCATGCTGCCGTCGGCTTTGGTCGTTTGCACCCGGCGGCCCAAGCCGTCATAACGATAGCTTTCTTTGCCCGCCACATTGCGCAAACGATTGCCATAATCAAAAGTATAGTTTTGCGTGTCCTTCATTGCTAGATTACCCTGCGCATCATAGTTCATACTGACTTGTAAGGCGCCTAGCGAATCGCGGATGTTGGTTAGCCGGTGCTGCGTGTCGTAAACATAGTCAGCATAATCTTTGACGCCCGCCAGCTTCCATGATTTTAAATTGTCCAGTGCGTCATAGGATAAGCGATGCCAGCTATCGCCGCCGAAACTGGCAGAACCGGCGCTGGTTAATCGATCCAACGCGTCATAGGTCATCGAGCGTGAATAAGTATCGCCGCGAGTTAACTCAAAAATGCTATTGATATTTGCGTTGGCATCGTAGGCATAACTGTAGTGCATAACGCCGGTTTGACTGACTTGCGCGGGGAGTTGACGGATGTTTTGCGTCATGCTGTGCACCACGCCATTGCCATAAGTAAACTGTTTCAACGCGCCATTAGGATGGTAGCCTGATCCGCTAGCGTAAACGTGGTTCGTGTGATCGCGCACTTGCGTCGATTGTCCGAACGCATTCGGCGCAAAATCCAACGTCAAACCAGTCGGATAAGACTGCCAGCGCAGGTTACCAATTGCATCGTAGTCATAACCTATGCGCCATGAATACCACAGCGGTTGATCGACATATTCCGCGCTCAACATCCGGCGTTGGTTGTATGCGTAGCGATTAATTACCGCTTGGGTATTGCCAGCGCCGTTGTAGGTCGTGATGCTGGCTGGCAGGTTGTCCTTCTCGTAACTCCAGCTTTGATTGCCCAGACCATCCGGGAAGCTCAAAGCGGTTAAGCGATTGCGTGCGTCGTAATTGCGATTGACCACACGCCCCGAGGCGTTCGCGGCAGCGTAATTGCAATCGGTTGTTGATGCGTAACTAGCGCCAGATAAGCCAGATGCCGACCAAGCCAAGTTGCCTGCGGCGTCATAGCCCATCACCGATGCGCCCGTTTCCGGCTCGATGGTTTTGCACAGCATAGCGTTGCCATCGTATACGTAGTGACGGGTTTGCTGCGCACTGTAATCGGCGCTGCGCTGCGTCATCGCCAGCGGCCAGCCAAACTGTGGATGGCGCTTGATGGTGATGATTTTGCCTTCCGGCTGCACGCTGCTGATGGGCATATCAAAACTGGGTTCACCCCAGGCCATAAAGCCGTTGATGGTTTTATTGCCACGCGGGTCGGTGACGCGTGTTCGTAAGGCGTCTAGGTATTCTGTAGTCGTGCTCAGCGTGTTCAACTCGCTGTCTTGCTCAAGTCTTATTGCGCGGCCCAGAGCGTCATAAAAGGTGCGTGTACCTTTCATAACCAAAAGGAAGCTACCAACACCCGTCGTAGGATAGGACTGAAAAACCAGTCGCCCGCTATTGTCATAGCGCTTTACGACCTGACTCAGGGTGCCGCCGAGATCTGCGTAGTCGAAGGTCTCTTCAATGACCGGGCGCAACATCGCATCGAAGTATGTGTTCACATGCTTGTTTCCCTGATAGTAACTGTGGCGCCAATGGCCCGGTTCCAACCCATACTCTTGGGCATTCACTTGCACAAAATTTATCGCAGTTTGGCTCCATCGCGAGCTATCACAGATGCCGAGCGCAGTCTCCGAAGGATATGTGATGCTGGAAATGCGCCCCATAGTGTCGTAGGTGTAGCAGGTCTTAGCGCCAATTTCGTTCGTCACCGAAGTAATCCAGCCGTCGCCATCGACGGTGGCAATGCGTGTGCTGCCCGCTGGCGCTTCGGCGGTAGCAGGATACTCAATCAATTGCGGCACGCCGCGCTTCCAATTTGAAAGCGCGGTAACATTGTTGCGGCCATCTATGGCGGAAGCGAGAGTGCCATCAGCGTTATAGGTCATCGTACCCTCCAGTTTTCCGAAGCGATAAACTTTGCTAGGCAGGGCTTGGGCGTTGTAATCTACTTGTGAAATCACCGTGGTGTCAGAGCCTACTTCACGTTTTTTTTGGCCGAGCACCCAATTGCTGTAGTCATCGTGATAGTCCGTGGATACAACGCGGGAACTTTGTAAAGTATTACCGGAAACCATACGAGTAGGCCGAGCGAAGGCGTCGAAACAATAAGTGCTGGCGCTGCCGCAGTTGTCCACTGCGGTTTCGAAAGAGGTGCCATCTTGGATAATTCGGGTCGCGATCAAAGGACGTATTTTGTTTGCAAATGGGTTATTACCCGCATGTGGATCAATCCCGTAACTATTAGCAAATGCTTGGCCAGCACTACTACCGATATAGGTGTTCGTAATTTGTTTCCTTACTATTCCACCCGACTCAATCTTGATATCCAGCAGTTGCCCGGCGTTGGCGTCATAGTCATTACCAAAAGTGTAACGTTGCAAAACGCCGTCAGGATTGGTGATGCGGGTTTCAGAACTATTTGCGCAATTGCCAGCGGCACATGCATTGGCCCAGCTCCAGCTCGGCGCGTAGAAAATTGACCAGGTTTGGCTTGCGAGTCCAGGGCCGCTAACCGTTTTTTCAAAAAGTGATGGCGTCACAAACGCCGAAATAGCGCCTTCAATCTTTGCCGTTGCATTGGGATTATTCGCAAAGCAATTCCCTGGCGTGCGATTGGTGCCCTGCACGATATTTCTGAATTTGAATACGCTGGTTGCGCCGGACGGATTGACAATGCTTATTGTTCCTACGCGGGTAGGTTCAGGTGCAATACTAGAGCTCATGCCAAGCAGCTTCAAGTTACAGCCACGCCACATTTCCTTGCCCTCAGTCGGGTGCAAATATACGCCCGCTTGGACGCTGTACTGCCAGCTTGATTGATCGGGTAAAATCAACGATTTCAAGTAGGCCTGATCGTAGCTTATTGGTGCAGACGGATGGCCATAGGTGTAGCTCCAGACTTGGCTTCCGGCCGTGACAGTTTTGATTTGGCTATGTTCGTAAGTTAACGAAAGCGTCACACCGTCATTGGAACGAATGGCAAGCAAACGCTGCGGGTTGGCCGGGTCGTAGTCATACTTAACCCAATTGCCGAAACGATCCTCTACTTTTGTCGCGTAGAGCGCGTATTCGCCGAGCGGGATCAATGTGCGTGGCCCATTGTAAGCACCGATAAGGCCTAAGCGGCCATCTGTGTAACCAAACGAATAGGACACGCTTTCTTCCGTGCCAATCGAGGGAATCCGTTGCATTACCATCCAATCAAAGTAGTATTTCGTGCCGTTCGGCAATCGTACTTTGAACCCCTCGCCAAGCGCACCGGTGACGCTTGGTAAACACGAAACCATCCACTCAGAGCGCGTTGTTCCGGTATAGACTTCTGCACCCAAAGGCTTTGGTCGCGTGCTCACTCTAGACAATAGTGGTTCTTCGCCTATTCCTGGAATGCTGATTTTGGTGCCGCCCCAATAAATCTTTGCCGGGACCTGGGAAATGTAGTTTGGCCAAAGCCCAGATACGGTCGGGGGCACAAATCCATCGGTGCAGCGTTTGTTCGATGTCACTCCCCAAGCGCCGTCGCCAGCAACCCAGCCGGTGCGCAAATCAAATACTCCGCGAATGGCCGGTACGTCTAAATCCCAGCCACTGCCGAAAACCTGTTTGTGGTGCTGGATTGGATCAGACTTTCCCTCGTAAATGTAGTCTTCGGCACCGGTAATCCGGCGTAGCGCTGAACCAAACTCGAACTTGCGGGCTAGCTGCACACGTAGCTCACTATTGGTAGGTAGGTCAACGTCAGTGGCACGGAAAACTGTTACGCCCGTCGACAAGTTAGTTTTATCACCAAACTCTCCAGCGCCTACAGAGAGGCTGGTGCTGTCGCCTTTATCGACGCCTGAAATTTGATCCAGTATGGTGGCTGCATGGATTTGCATGCCGAAAAACCCCGTTAGGATCAGGGCAGATAGGCGTGCGCGTGCAAATAATGCGTATTTTTTCATGGTGAATTCCTTTCTGTATGGTGTTTGACACATAACCTAGGGCGAAAATTGAATTTGTTTTGGTTGAAACGTGGGTGACTTGAAAGCTCGGTAATTGACTAGGGGAATTGCGGTCAAGCGAACTGATTCACTTCAGCGCGCACGTTTGCAATCTTTCAACCATGCTGTTTTCTTGAACTGGTCATATTTGTAGAACACTCCAGTCAGTTTTACGCGCTCTCGCTCACGCAGCGATAAGGCGTATGCAAGTTCACTTGGTGCCATCAAACAGCTCAGCCGCACGTTGTAGCTCGGCTCGTTTGGGCCTGGACTGATTGCCATATCCAGACGATCAGGAATATCAAAGCCGATGTTGTAGCCATCGCCGTCTTCCATAATGAAGCCGACCTTTCCGCTCAAGGTAAAGCGCTGACCGCGATAGCGCGGGTTAATTGTGGATTGATTGGTATGCGCTTGGCGTGCCAGCTGCATCGACAAATCCAGCGCATCCATACTTTCCGGTGCTGCGTTTTCAGCAGCCATGCGTGCGGCGGCGGCGGCTTGCTCGGCGCTGGTGCCTACTTTTATAGCTGACAACATGCCACAGATTTCCGCCCGCACATCGTCCGCCTTAGCCAACATGCCGCTCGCCAGTTTTACTTCCATCGCCACACTGGTCACGCCGCTTTCGTTTGTGGCACTTATCAGCATCGGGATTACACGGGTAGCGCCGGACTCGCGCTGCTCAATTAACAAGCTTCCTGAGGCCGCATCTGAGCTTAGTACGCTCATTTTTTCTAAAATTGCCTTTGCCCGCAGTTGCTCGATCGCGCTTTCGACGGATACATCGGCAATCGCAACGTTGGACCGGTAAATCGCGCCAGTAAAAATGGAGCCTTGCTTACTGAAGTTACTATCGCAATCTGCACGAGCGCTGGCGCTGGCAAATACGACGGCAGTAAAAATGCTGAAAGTGCGAATAGAGAAATTGCCTGCAAATGACATTTAAGTGTTCCCAAAACGAGTGATGTGAATAGGCGATTGCACGTTGGCGACCGTGTTCGTTATGGCCGAATGGTTGCTGACAAATACGGCAATTGTCGGCACGCAGTAGCCACGGCGTGATAACGAATTGGTAACCGAAGCCCGAAAGTGCGTGCCACGAAGAAAATAGCGACGGCCACACGCAAGGCGGCAATAAGTCCATCTACGAGAGTCGACTATTCAAACTCTAAATTCGCAGCGGAGAGCGCGCAATGGTTTTGGGGCCACTGCCCTGAATACGGCTGCGAACGCCTCACACCGTATTGTTTTTGCACATCGCGCGGCCAGAGGCGATCGCCTGTACTTCAACCACAGCGGCAATACCCACCAGTATGGAGCGGTGTACGCAGAGGAATTTATGCAAATCAAGTTCTTTGGTAAAGTCGGCTGAGCTTGCCCGCTTTGACGCAAACTTCCAGACGCCTTTTGTAGCGCGCCGGATTGCCGCGCATTGGTTTGCGCTTCGCAATTTATCCACCTTGGGCGGACTGCCGCGCTAACGCAGCATACCCCCCGCATCCGCGCGCGCCGTACGCTTGGCTGGCAGCGTTGCCGCCAGCGCGGTAACCAGCAAGACCGCGCTACAGACCAGTGCAATTGAGCTAGGCTGAAACAACGTCACATTAAATAGCTGTGATTTTAGCCCGCTCAATAATAATGCCGAGGCTGCAAACCCCAGCGCTAAACCGGCGGCTTGTACGGCCAGCCAATCCAAATAAACGCCACGCATGATCTGCATTGGGCTAGCACCTAATGCTGCGCGCAAGCTAAAGGCGCGGCTTTGTTGAGTGATAACAAAACCAGTCAAGGCAAATAACCCTAAGCCAGCAAGTACAACCGCAGCGGCGGCAAACACAAAAAACAGCGTGCTACTGGCGCGCCGAATGCCCAACGCTGAGCGCACGCTGCTGGATAGTGCTTTGACCGTGACGGGCTGCCCTGGTGCAGACTGCTGTAGGGCGCTGCGCATCGATTGCATCAGTTCACTGATGCCAACAGCGCTTAGCTTGGCATCGGTACGCGCGACCAGGGTGATCGAGGGTGAGTGAATCCGGCGCTGGCTTAAGTTCGCATAGATCGTGCTGGTCATTGGTTTGCTCAAATCAATTTCACGTACGTCACTGACGACGCCGACTATGGTCATAAGCCGTAAATCGCCATCCATATTGCCAAATTGTATGCGTGCGCCTATGGGATCCATGTTGCCAAAACTGCGCTTCGCCTCGGTTTCGCTCATTAATGCCGATTGCGGCGCAGCTATAGAGTCGCTTGCGTTAAACAAGCGCCCGCGCTTGAGCGCAATGCCCATAGACTCGAAATATGCCGCGTTGGCCAAGCGGAATTCAGCATAACCCTGTTTCGATTTTGGCCACGACTCAAAGCGTGCGGCCAGGGCTTGGAAGTCATAGGCAGGCGCGCTGGATGCCGCTAATTCTTCGATTAAATAGCCACCGTTGGCACCCTGCCCTGACAACGGCAGCGCGCTAACCAGCCCTACACTTTGCACCCCGGGCAGCGCGCGCACGGCGGCTAAATAGCGGGCATATTCGGCGTTCGCCTGCTGCACCGGCGCTTGCAGGCTTGCCGCAGTGATTTCGCCGGAAAAATCCGCTGCGGCGGTCAGCGCATCGGGCAACAGGATTTCCGCGCTAATAACGCTGTCGCTGGCAAATCCAAGCGGTTGCGCCAACAAGCGCTCGACACTGCGGCCAATCGCGGTGGCACCCAAAAGCAGCGTCACCATAAACGCGGTTTGCAGCGCTAAAAAACCCTTTTGCAGATTAAGCTGGCGCTTGGAAAGGCTCATGCTGCGTTCTTGCGTGGTGCTGTGCTGCTCCAACTTAGCGCGCGCTAACCACAGCGAAATCGCCAATGCCACCGCGCCCAGGCAGGCCGCACTAGCTGCCGCCAACACGCTCCAAGTGGCCGCCGATAGCGTTATTTCATGCGCGCGCGGCAGTGAATTTGCCAGTACATCGGTTAATAAGTTGATTATCAATTTCGCTATTGGATAGGCCAGCAGCGCCGAAATTGCGGTCAATAACAGCAGCTCTAACACCGGCCCACGCCGCAAAATTTGCGGCGTCGCACCTAACGCTGCCTGCACCGCGAATTCTCTGCGCCGTAGCAAAAGATCGGATAAAAATAAATTGGCGACATTGGCGCAGCCGATCAATAACAGCAGCAACGATGCAGCCGTGACCAGCCAAAGCGCTGCAGCTGCAGGGCCAAGCAGGTCTTGCAGCCAGGGCACGACACGGAAATTAACCAGATCGACCTTTTCGCCCTGCTCTGCCGCAATTTTTTCCGCGATATTTTTTGCCTGCGCTTGCGCGGCCGGCAGCTCCACACCGGGTTTGATGCGCCCGATCAACGCAAAATTGTGCGCGCTGCGTGCGCTTGTATCCGCATTAGCGTCCAAAGTGAAATACACCGCCGCACCCGGTACCAAACTGGCCGACTGCGGCACAATGCCAACGACGGCACCGCTGGTTTCGCCGCTGCTTAAATACGCGGTCGTACTACCGAGACTTTGGCCGGGAAAAAGCTGCTGCCAAGCGGCTTCATTGACAATCACTTGGCCCTTACTATTTGCCAAATCAAAACTTCGGCCTTGCATGGGTTTGAGCGCCAGCACCGAAAAATAATTGGGCTCAACCAAATACACCTGCGCCTGAATAGTGTTAGCTCCGAAATTCGCATTGCGTGCCGTGACGCTAGCCGCATACTCTTGATAGCGCGCCAAACCCGTAAAAAGCGTTTGCCGCGCCGTTAAATCACTTGCGTTTGCGCCTGCAAGCGCCATGGTATGGCCGTCAGCGCTCTGTTCGTAAACGCGCACCAACTTTTCGGATTCGGGGAACGGCAGCGGCGTCAACACCACCGCATCGACGATGGAATAAATCGCGGTAGTCGCCGCCAAACCTAAGCTCAGCGAGGCAATTGAAAAGCCCGCGAGTGCTGGCTTTTGCGCGATGCGGCGTAATATTTGGCCGAATTTTGTCACTGGAGATCACTTTTGCTGGCGGGTTTGATCGGCGGTTGCAAAAACTGCGCCAAGTAGGGGCGCATTGCATGCGCCCAAAGCGTTCTCAACGGCTAAAACAGCACCCGCGCGCCATATTTATGGATCTTCGTCCGTGCTGGCGGCAATGCCGTTCGCATACGCAATGCCGTTCGCATACGCAATGCCGTGCGCCTGGGCGTATGCAATGCGCCCCTACATTTATAGACCGCCGCCTTCTCACGCCATCACTTTGAATCGCACCTGCCTACCCGCGCTATTCAGGCAAACGAAAAGCCCCGCCGTATACTTCGCGCCCCGTTTACCAATTGCGCTCTGATCAGCGTCAATCCATTTTATGAGCGCATTAAACCCGAAAGTTGGCTTCGTAAGCCTAGGCTGCCCAAAAGCACTAGTGGATTCGGAACGCATTCTGACCCAGCTTCGCGTCGAGGGTTACCAAATCGTGCCGAGCTATAACTCCGCCGATATCGTCGTGGTGAATACTTGCGGCTTTATCGATTCAGCGGTCGAGGAATCCTTAGAAGCGATCGGCGAAGCGATGGCGGAAAACGGCAAAGTCGTGGTAACCGGTTGCCTAGGTGCGCGCGCGGAAACCATTCGTGCACGCTTTCCCGACGTGCTGTCGATCAGCGGACCGGCTGACTATGCCTCCGTGCTAACCGCAGTGCACAAACAGCTGCCGCCCAAGCATGATCCGTATCTGGATTTGGTGCCGCCAGCGGGTTTGAAACTAACGCCAAAACACTATGCTTATTTGAAAATCTCAGAAGGCTGCAACCACCGCTGCACCTTTTGCATCATTCCCTCGATGCGCGGTGATTTAGTCAGCCGCCCGGTTGATCAAGTGCTGATTGAAGCGGAAAAACTGGTCAAAGGCGGCGTGCGCGAGCTGCTGGTGATCAGTCAAGACACCAGCGCTTATGGCGTAGACGTCAAATA
>Ga0105047_10018790_pt1 | contig 10691 bp, 8 predicted proteins | sample MAT04_FD_78384 | JGI IMG/M metagenome (GOLD analysis project Ga0105047, IMG submission 78384) | Freshwater microbial communities from Lake Fryxell liftoff mats and glacier meltwater in Antarctica - MAT-04 (megahit assembly) | ecosystem: Environmental > Aquatic > Freshwater > Ice > Liftoff...
AACGCCTGAGAATGACGACAAATTGATGGTTGCATCGTTGATGGGTGGATTGAGTTTGACTTATTCGGAAGTGGGTGTTTGCCATGCGTTGAGTTATGGTCTTTCCAAAATATTTGGTATGCGCCATTGCTACGCCAATTGCGTTGCCTTCAATCATTTAGCCGATTATTATCCCGAAGGTGTGGCCGAATTTAAGCAGATGGTAGCCGAGCATAACATCACCCTTCCGTAAGGATTGGCCAAAGACTGGACTGATGCGCAAATCAACGCCATGGCACACGTATCGTATAAGCTCGACCACATGTGGAACCATGCCATTGGCTATAATTGGAAAGAAACGATTACGATTGAGGTATTGGAAGCACTTTTTAGACGATTGTAACGTGAAAAAAGAAGGTAAAAGAAAAGCGCCGCCCATTAGGTTTCAGACCAAAAGCACAGCGGCTATTCAGCAACGAACCGAAGACGTCAATGCCCAATCTTTAAAAGGATTGGTTATACGTTCTACGGGTTCTTGGTACGATGTGCGCGACGAAGAGGGCTTGGCTTGGCGCTGTAGGTTGCGGGGAAAATTCAAGTTTCAAGATTTGAAAGTCACTAACCCCGTGGCCGTAGGAGATAGGGTGTATTGGGAAATAGAAAATGAAACCACACTACAGGGCACCATCAACGACATATTTCCGCGTCAGAACTATTTAGCGCGGCAATCGGTTCATAAAACCGCCCATGCGCACCTGTTAGCCGCCAATATAGACCAAACCATCATTATAGCCACCCTCTCATTCCCACGTACTTCCTTAGGTTTTATTGACCGTTTGTTGGTTGTGGCGGAGTCTTTTCGTATTCCGAGTGTTGTTATCTTCAACAAACAAGACTTGTTTGACGATGACATCAAAGCCTATCAACAGGAGCTTATTGATATGTACCAAAACCTTGGTTATCAAAGCTTTGGCACGTCTAGCGTAACGGGCGAGGGTGTATCGCAATTTTCAGACTTACTGCAAAATAAGGTTTCGGTATTGTCGGGACATTCGGGCGTGGGCAAGTCCACCTTGCTCAATGTCATTGCCCCGCATTTAGACCTACGCACCAATGAGGTTTCGACCTTTGCCAACAAGGGCGTGCATACGACAACTTTTGCCGAGATGTTTGAGCTCTCCCCAAACACTTTTATCATTGATTCGCCTGGCATCAAAGAGTTGGGTTTGTCAGAAATAAATAAAGCTGAAATTGGGCACTATTTCCCTGAAATACGCGACTTGCTCAACGAGTGTAAGTTTGACGACTGCCTCCACATAGACGAACCTAAGTGCGCCGTAAAAGCCGCCGTAGAAGCTGGCCAAATCGCCATGAGCCGCTACGAAAGTTATTTGAGTATGATCGGCGGTGGCGACAATAGAAGGTAATTTTTTTGATGAGTGAAATAAGTTTATTACATTAGCGACATATTTCACCTTTTACACTTCAAATGACTCAATTACAGAATTTTAACCCACTAAGTATTACGCCATACTTTGGTGTGGTAGGGCAAGCACGAACAGGTGTTCTACGATCTTATGCTGATGAAACTGCTCAATTGGTAGGATTGACCGATAAAGAAATGGCCTATATTTTAGGCATGACTCCACGCAACTTGCACCGTCTTACCAACGACCAACGCTTCAACACCGATGCTTCAGAGCGGCTTTTACTCCTGAAAAACATTTTGGTACGTGCCTTAGATACCTTCGACAAAAAAAATCAGGTAGTACTCCAGTGGTTACGAACGCCATTGAATGAACTCAACAACCAATCGCCTATCCAAATGATGGACACAGTTACTGGTTTTTCATTGGTAAACGACGTGTTGGGAAGACTTGATTATGGGCTACCTGCCTAACTGAATATGCTCGTTTATCGTATCATCCGAGAAAAATTCAAGAACGACGCGCTTTCGGCCGAAGGAAGTCGTTTGTACGGTGGGCGGTGGAACCCCAAAGGTATTGGCCTACTTTATACTACTTCGGCGTCGGCGTTGGCATTGGTAGAAGTGATGGCCCACGCTCCCAATCTACGTTTTGAAGACTTGCCAACCTATTGGATTTTCAAAATTGAAATTCCCGATAATATTCGTAGTTACGAAGCAGCAGAAATGCCCTCCTACTGGAAAGATACTTCGTACGACCAAACCCAACAATGGCTGGGAAAGTGGTTGGAAAAGCCTGACACCTTGGGTATAGCTATTCCTTCGGTCATTGTACCATTTTCTCAAAATATCCTACTACACGCCCAACACCCTTTATATACAGATTGCCAGATTATTGGCCAACAACCCCTCCATTTGAATAGCAGACTTTGGCGGAAATAAATTTTTCACAAGAAAGGCCGCGAATATCGCGGCCTTTCTTGTAATTGAATAAATAAAAAATAATTACCGACGGTCTATAGCCGATTAATAGCCAGGATTTTGGGTAAACTGCGGGCTACCACCATCTGACCCCGACAAACTTCTGTCTATCTGAGTTTGCGGAATAGGACGTAACGCATGGAAATCCTTGATGTTGGGAGCAGCTTGAGCGTTGAATCTCTTAACACGCTCCAACAAAATCCCCCAACGCTTGAGGTCTAACCAACGCATCTGCTCACCTATTAGCTCACGCTCACGCTCTTCGATGATAAGCTCGAGATTCATTTGGGCGGTGGTTACTTCCATCGCACTCTCTCTGCCTGACCAAGCCGCTCTTCTACGTACGGTATTGATATTTGTTACAGCACCAGCCAAGTTAGCTGTGTTAAGTTGTGCCTCAGCCAACATCAAATAGGTGTCCGCCAAACGGAAAGCGATATAATCACGGCCACCTTCAAATTGCGTACGATCCACGCGCCCACCATCTATGTGCTTTCTAAGACTAGGAAAAATCCGTTCGTCATATCTACTAGGCACCAAAACCTGATAAGGCTTTCTAGCCCTTTCAGCCACCGGCATTTCAAAACCAGGCAAAAAGATAGTAGTATCTCCCTGCGCAAAAGTTACCCTTGCCTTGGAAGGATCGAAAGATATATTGTAAGCACCAGGTCTGTTACTCAAAAAAGTATCCACAAACGTCTTTTTATATCTACTATCATTTTGACGGTCTTTAAAAATAACGTTTAAGGTATAATCTGTGGGGCGATAACGTTTAAAAGGACGACCGTTCTCCGTATCGCGCTGCATCCCTGGCTGTGTATCGTATTCCATCAGAAAGAAAACGTGTGCATTGTTGCCACCGCCGTTGGTCAATGGGTCTCTGGTGTATTGTATCGACCAAATCACCTCATCATTGATTTCATTTCCTTGGCGATGCACAGCGCCAAAATCAGGTAAAAGTTTGATGCCATAATTACTAATTACATTTTGAAATAAAGGAACTGCCTTAGAATAATCATCCGCTGCTTTGGCTTCAGAGGTTGCTTTGGTCAGATAAACCTTCCCCAACAAATGCTCAGCAGCAGGGCGCGTAGCTCTTCCATAATCTGACGACTTAGCCTTGGCTTCCAAATCTGGAATTGCTTCGGTGAGATCTTTGATAATGGCCGCGTATTGTGCTGCAACAGTGGAACGCTTCACGTCTTTGGTTGGTACCAAAGTTTCGGTGAGGCGCAAGTCCACACCACCAAAAAGCTGGGTCAAGATAAAATAGTTATGTGCTCTCAAAAACTTTGCTTCTGCAACGCGCTGCTTTTTAGTGGCATCGGCCATACCTGTTACGCTTGGCGCACGCTCAATGACAGCATTACAGGTATTGATACCCCGATAAAACTCATCCCACAATTCTTGAACATGCCCATTGCGCGTATCAAAATCAGTGGTGTAAGTATTCATAAATTTCCAGCTACCATCAGCACCATTTGTATAGGTATCTGTACCAAAGATGGTAAAGTTATTTCCTCTTTCGGTACCATACCAAGACCTAACAGCCGAATAGGCTGCATTGACACCATCACTCAATCCTTTGGGGGAGTTCATGTAGTCATTGCCTATTGGGGAAATAACCGTTTCTTTCAACACATCTTGGCAAGACTGTGCCGCCAAAAGCCCAATACTCAAGCATCCAATCTTGGCGTATCGAAGATATTTATTGTTTGTAGATTTCATTTTTGTAAAAGTTTGATGTTTTAATTAAAAACGAGCGTTGATACCAAAAGTGATGATTGTAGTAGCAGGCGTGATATTGGAATTCAATTCTCCGCCACCTACACCTTGCTCTCCGTCTACAAAAGTTTCAGGGTCAACACCTTTGTATTTGCTACGGAACTCTGAAATAATCAATGGTTGCTGAATACTGCTAAAAACACGCAGACTTTGCATTTTTAGTTTAGAAACTATTGAAGCAGGCAAGTTATAACCGATGTTGATATTGCGCAACTTGATAAACGAGCCATCAAAGAAACGAAGCGAAGAGTTGTATTTTGGAAACTCCTGCGTAACCACAGGCTGTGGAAACTCATTGGTAGGATTACTTGGAGTCCAATAGTTGATATTCAGGTTGTTATAACGCCCTGCTAAGGTATTTTGGCCTGTGTGGAATGAGCTAGCGATGAATTGGCCAAAACGTCCAAATAAGAAGAAAGACAAATCAAAGCCTTTATAAGTAAAACGGTTGGTCATACCTACGGCAAAATTGGGTACTGCCGACCCCAAAATCTGACGGTCGGAGGCATTGATTCTACCATCGCCATTGAAATCTTCTATTCTTACTTGGCCTACTCTGTCACCAAAAGAAGCAGCGAGGTCTTTATCAGCCTCTTGCCAAATACCTATTTTTTTTAAGTCAAAAAACACCGTCAATGGCTGACCTATAAAACGACCAGCGGCAATATCATCTACCTTTCCATTGGCCAATTCAACGATAGCCTCGCGGTTGCGGTTGAAAATAAAGTCGGTATTCCATCTGAAGCCGCCTTTGTCCACATTGACGGTTGATACTGTAAGCTCAATTCCCTTGTTGCGTGTCTGACCGATATTGGTTATAAATCCGCCAAAACCAATAGAATTAGGAAGTGGCTGGGGTGCCAACAAGTCGGTAGTATTGGTTACATAATATTCGGCACTACCCGCAATTCGTCCCGAAAAGAAGCTAAAGTCTAAACCTGCATTGGCCGTAGTTGAAGTTTCCCAACGAAGGTCAGGATTTCCAATGGTGCTCGGGCGATAGCCAAAGGCGGCGGTATTATCCCAGGCATAGGAAGTACGTCCCAGCAATGCCTGTGTTTGATACGGGTTGATGGCTTGGTTTCCTGTAGCCCCGTAGCTCAATCGTAGCTTCAATTGGTCTATAGCTTTTATACTTTTCATAAAAGGCTCATCAGAAATATTCCAACCCAGCGCTACCGAAGGGAAATAGCCATACTTGGTATTGGCACCGAAGCGAGAAGAACCATCAACACGCATCGTAGCGGTAAGCAAATATTTTTCCTTATAGTCGTAATTAACACGAGCCATATAAGAAAGTAACGTCCATTGTACTAGGTTGGTAGCTGCACCCGTAATTTGACTGGCATCGCCCAATCTATAATATTGTTGCGTTTCGGCAGGAATACCCAATACACCGATAGAAGTCGTTTCGTAACGGTCACGTTGGATAGATTGAAGTGCCGTCAAATTAAGATTATGTACTTGATTGATTTGCTTGGTATAGGTCAAAATGTTTTCTAAAGTATAATTGACCGTAAACTCTTCAAACACACTACCTGTAGCAGCACCACCACGGCGGGCATTGGTCTGTGAGCCTGTGAAACGACCACTGCGACGAATAGTAACATCCGGGCCAAAATTGACACGGTATTTGAGCCCTTTTGCAATATCCCATTCGCCATAAATACTGTTGAAAATTCGGTAACGTTTGGTGTCATCTGTTTGCGCACCTGGTACAATTTCGGCCAAAGGATTGGTACGAAGACCATCGTTGGTAGGCAAGAACACCAAGTTTCCATCTTTATCAAATGGCTCTCCGAGTGGATTTTCATCCATTGCTCCGCCAAGCGGGTTATAGTTTTCGCCATTACGCACGCTCGACACAAAAAGCGTAGAAGTTCCTACTTTGAGTTTGTCATTGATTTTATGATCAAGATTGATACGGAAAGTAAAGCGCGTAAAATCTTGTTTTTTAATTACGCCCACGTCCTTGAAATAGTTGCCTGAGATATTAAATTGTGTTTTTTCTGTACCCCCAGACACCCCTACTTGATGGCTCTGAATAACTCCCGATTGTAACATAGCACCCACGTAGTCAGTACTACGACCAATGGCAAGGCTTTCTATTTCACGGGGTTCAAATATTCTGGCATCGTCTGCCGCAGTACCCGCACCGAGCGGATACTGACCGATAGCCCGACGAGACTCACGCTTGTATTCAGCAAACTGTGGACCATTCATCACACCGATGTGACCTAACTCTTGATTTACTCCTACATAGCTATCAAACGACACTTCGGTTTTACCAGATTTACCACGCTTGGTTGTGATGATAACTACGCCGTTGGCACCCCGAGAACCGTAAATTGCGGTAGAAGAAGCATCTTTTAATACTTCCATCGACGTGATGTCCTGTGGGTTTAGGTCGTCAATTCCTCCTGCTATTGGAATGCCATCCACTACAAAGAGTGGGTCGTTGGTGGCATTGAAAGAACGGCGACCTCGAATACGAATCTGCGGTCCTGCTCCTGGCTTACTACCCGCCTGTACTACGTCCACCCCTGCAGCACGCCCTTGGAGGGCTTGGCGGGCGTTCGTAACAGGAAGTTCGGAGATTTGCTTGGCACTTACCGAAGAAATCGCTCCCGTCATTTGGCTCTTTTTTTGTGAACCATAACCCACCACGACAACCTCGTTCAGTATTTTTTGATCCACACTCAGCTTGACATTGATGGTAGTACGATTGCCAACGGCGATTTCTTGCTTTTCAAATCCTACTGCCGAAAATACCAACACAGCATTGTCATCAGCTACATTGATTTTAAAGTTCCCCTCACCATCCGTATTTGTTCCTATTGTTGTTCCTTTTACAACTACACTCACACCAGGAAGAGGCGAGTTATCTTCTGTGGCGATTACTTTACCGCTCACAGTCTTGTCTGCGTTTACGTGCGTGGCGGAATTTCCACCACTTTTTGTAGGCGGTGCAGAGGCCATCGCTGAAGATACACTCAGCAATGCCAATACCACCCATCTGCTGCTCAAAGTAGAGACTTTTCTCATAATTGTTTGGATTGATTGATTGAATAAATTAATAGGTTAAAATGTAATTTTTTGGGGTTAACAGATTTATACTAAGTAAAATATTATACTAAAAGTAATAAATAAACATTGAGTAATTCAGTTCTTTCATTCACTTATTTTCCGCAATCGTTACCGGGAACGTTCCCATGTATCATTTTTTATATCTTTAATTAAGTTTTTTTACATAAACATTATTTTAGAAGAACTTATTTTTGGCAACTTCTTTGTACTTTTCCAATAAGACTAGCTAGTCTCAATAAACTTTCCAGATAATCCATCCTGCCAATACAAGACCCACGAGAAGGGCAGAAATCCAGCGCAACAAGTAAAAAGCAGAAGCCAAAGGTTTTACTTGATTGTCGAGCGGGTCTATTTCGGGAATCGTATTGACTGACTCCAACACACGTTTCCACAAAGTTTTTACTTCATGGGCATTCATACCTCCATAAGTATCGGAAATCTGCCCTACGAGTTCGCGGGCTTCTTCAATGTCTTCTGATTTGTAGGGGTGATTGCGAAGCCAAACCTGCCAAAAGTTGCTCAATTCTGCATCATCAGGCCGCTGTACCCACTGTATAAATAGCGGCTCAGAGGCAAAATCATTGACATTGTATCGGGTAAAATTCTTCATTGGGCACTTTGGCAAGTCCACGTAGCATTAAATCTTGCCAAATAAGCGACCAACCAGAAGTTTCTACTAATGAAAAGGTAGATTTTAAAAACTTTTGACAATTTGCTCAAGGCTTGTTAAGCAATAAAGTTTAGTCGTATTTAATTCTACTAACAATGCTTCGGCCTAATGTAATCTCGTCGGCATATTCTAAATCTCCACCAATCGGAATACCTCGTGCAATCGTGGATGTTTTGAGCGCAAAGGGTTTTAGTTTTTTTTGTAAATAAAAAGAAGTAGTATCTCCTTCCATGGTTGGACTTAAAGCAAGAATGATTTCGCTTACATCTTTGGTATGCTGGAGTCTTTCAAGCAGTGTATCAATATGTAAATCGCCGGGGCCGATTCCTTCAAGCGGAGATATAATCCCTCCCAACACATGATATAAGCCATTAAACTGACCCGTATTTTCGATAGCAAGTACATCGCGGCTATCTTGCACTACACAAATTACCGATTGGTCGCGTTTGGTGCTGATACAAATACCACACAGTTCAGCATCTGAGATATTATGACACTTACTACAATATTGGGTCTTGGTGCGCATGGCCACGAGGGCTTCAGCCAATGAATTGGTTTCGCCTTCGGTACGTTTCAATAAGTGCAGCACAATACGTAAGGCACTCTTTTTACCAATACCGGGGAGTTTGGCGATTTCATTAACGGCTTCTTCAATCAATTTGGAAGGGAAATTCATGTATTTAGATTGGTAGCAACAAAAATACGAATTGCTAGGCTTATACCGAAATCTCATTTTTTGAACTTTCGTTTTTTTACCTTTTTCAATCCTGACAACTGTCATATTTTCAATGTGAGAGATGTTACAGAAGCTATGCCTAGCTGTACGTAATTTTGTACCATCATTTTAAACAATCATTCATTAAACAACACCTCATCATGAAAATTGAACAAATCTACACAGGCTGCATCGCACATGCTGCCTACTATCTCGAAAGCAAAGGAGAAGCGGCTATTTTTGACCCGCTACGAGAAGTACAGCCTTATATAGACCGAGCAGTCAAAGACAACGCTACCATTAAATATGTCTTTGAAACCCACTTTCATGCCGACTTTGTAAGTGGGCACTTGGATTTGATGAAAAAAACAGGTGCACAAATCGTTTTTGGCCCTACCGCCAAACCCGCCTACCAAGCCATCACTGCCGAAGACAATCAGATTTTTAAAATAGGTGATTATTCTGTCAAAGTGATACATACGCCTGGGCATACCATGGAAAGCACCACTTATATGCTCATTGATGAAAATAGCAAAGAACATGGCATCATTACAGGCGACACTTTATTTATTGGCGATGTAGGCCGCCCCGATTTGGCACAACATGTCATTGCAGACCTCACCGAGGAAAAATTAGCAGGTTATCTTTTTGATTCGCTTCGCAATAAAATCATGCCCTTGAGCGATGACCTCATCGTTTATCCCAATCATGGTGCTGGCTCGGCCTGTGGCAAAAACATGAGCAAAGAAACAACCGACACACTCGGCAATCAGAAAAAATTCAATTATGCCCTACGGCCTGACATGACCAAAGCGGAGTTTATCAAAACATTGCTGACGGGTCTCACTGCTCCCCCAGCCTATTTCCCTCAAAATGTATTAATGAATATCAAAGGATACGATAGCTTAGATACCATCTTAGACCGTGGAAAGCGGCCGTTAACTGTTGAAGAATTTGAGGCTGCTGCCAATGAAACCCAAGCTTTGGTACTAGACACACGTAACGCCGCCGATTTTGCCAAAGGGTTTATTCCCAATAGCATCAATATAGGGATTGACGGGAGTTTTGCGCAATGGGTTGGTGAGATGATTCCTGATGTAAAACAAGAGATATTGCTCATAACCGACGAAGGTCGCGAGGAAGAATGTATTGTTCGCTTGTCGCGTGTTGGGTATGATTTCTCATTGGGTTATTTGAAAGGCGGTTTCAACGCTTGGGAAAACGCGGGAAAAGACATTGACACCGTTCAGCGCATTTCTGCTGATGAGTTTGCCAACAAATATAGCACTGAAAAACCCCTTACAATTGATGTCAGAAAGAAAAGTGAGTTTGATTCAGAGCACGTACTGGACGTTATCAATGTCCCACTGAACACCATCAATCAACATTTGGCACAGTTCCCTAAAAATCAACCTTTTGTGTTGTACTGTGCGGGTGGGTATCGTAGCATGTTGGCGGCATCCATCCTAAAAGCACGCGGTTGGGATAATTTTTCAGATGTAGCAGGTGGCTTTGCAGCTATCAAAGAAAGCGAGAAATTACCCATTTCCGATTACGTTTGCCCCACTACGATGTTGTAGGTAAATAGCTTGAACAAGCCCTAACCCAGTCGGCAGATAAACTGCGACTGGGTTATCTATTATGTCGGGTAATGAGGTTTGACGTCTGGTCAAAATGATATTATTCAACATCTTTTACACAACGAAATCCTACGGGATAACGACTTATTTTCTCAGGCAGTAAATAATACCGATGGCTGGTACGGATAAATGAGTAGTTATTGAAATTTGAACCACCGCGCATCACTTTATAGATTTCTCCATATTGTTCCATTGGCACGTCGTTGCCAGGGTAGGGTTTGTACCAATCATTGGTCCATTCCCACACACTACCCGCCATATCAAAACACCCATAAGGGCTTTCTGGCTTGGCAATAGACCCTCCGCGAGATTCCGTTTGATCCACACCACATAAGTATTATCGTAAGTATTTCCCCAAGGAAACACCCGACCGTCTGTTCCTCTAGCTGCTTTTTCCCATTCTTTTTC